>Ga0160493_100285_pt1 | contig 16906 bp, 18 predicted proteins | sample DID2MG_2_FD_108262 | JGI IMG/M metagenome (GOLD analysis project Ga0160493, IMG submission 108262) | Enriched soil microbial communities from UW Madison campus, WI, USA - DID2878_E24_FP2 MG | ecosystem: Environmental > Terrestrial > Soil > Unclassified | place: USA: Madison, Wisconsin | collected... | reverse complement strand
CCGACTATGATGTGTTCGGCAAGGACATTCGCGACAAGCGTGACGCGGAGGACCCCAAGAAGGCCGCGCTTCACAACCTGCACAACATGATGGAAGACACCTTCATCGAGCGCGAAATCGTCGAGGTCTTTCCAGGCTCCAAGCGGAACCTGGCAGACCTGCGCGAGCACTTTCTGCGCAAGGTGACGGCCCCTGCCCTTGCCAAAGCCGCAGACGAGAAGGAAGCCTTCTCGTATCTGATGGTGCCGGCTGTGCGCGCTCTGGCCGGTCAGCCCGAGTTTGTCGAGTTCATGGATGCCGGCAAGCACTGGGATCAGCCTCTGCTCAAGGACCTGCTCGATCGGCTGCCTGACGACAAGGTCAAGCTGCTCAAGACGGCGAAGAACTCGACCCAGACGCTCGAAATCGCCCAGGCGATCTATGACGTTGTGTTCGAGGAACCGCCGGAAAGTCAGAGCCAGGACAAGCCTGATCAGCAGGCCGGTCCCGGTAACGGCAAGGGCGAGCGCAAGCACGACAAGAACCAGAAGGGCGATCCGTCCGAAGGTTCAGCTGGCGGCAAGCCTGAAAAGGGCGACGGTGAAGCTGAAGGTGGATCGTCGGCCGACAAGGGTGACGAGTCCGAAGAAGAGAAGGACGACAAGTCCGAAGGCGGCGCCGGCGGCGACGGTGACGACGAAGAAGAAGGCGAAGGCAAGGACAAGGGCGACGAGTCCGAAGACGAAGCCGATGAAGGCGACGAAGAGGACAGCGACGAGGAATCCGACGAGGAAGGCGACGAGGAAGGCGACCAGGGCGAGCAGGAAGAAGGCGACGACGAGAAGGAGCCGCGCGAGGAGCAGGAGAGCAAGGCCGACGCCAGCTTCACCAGCGAGTTCGCAGAAGCCGAAGGCGGCGAAGGCGACGGTATCGGCAGCTCCGATCAGTCTGCGTCCATGTTCGACCTCCAGCACGACATTTTCGACGGCAAGGACCTGGGCAGCGAAATCGGCCAGGAAATCTCCGACACCGCCATCGATCTAATGCGTGAGCAGCGGACCTGGAAGGCGTTCACCCGCGAGTTCGATGTGGTCGAGCCGCTCCAGCCCACGCATGTCGGCAAGAACTGGGTCCCGGACATGGAAGAGGAAACAGCCAAGCTGACCTCTCGCATGCAGAAGGACATTGAGCGTATGCTCGCCTCGCAGAACTGGGTCATCCAGACCCCAGGTCACCGCAAGGGCAAGCTGCACACCCCGTCGCTCTACAAGATGGGTCTCAATGCTGGCGAGGACCGCGTGTTCAAGCAGCGTCAGGAGCACAACTCGACCAATACGGCCGTGACGCTCCTGGTCGACAATTCCGGCTCGATGCACGGTAACAAGTGCCGGCTCGCAATGGTCGCCTCCTACGCTCTGTCGAGCACCCTGGAGCGCGTGAAGATCAACCATGAAGTGATCGGCTTCACGACCGGCCACTACTCGCATTCCGCGGAGCTCAATGAAGCGCTCCGGCGCGAACACGAGGCGACGACGCGCAAGGGCGTTCACTACGACCGCACCGTGCCTCTGGTCATGCCGATCTACAAGGCGTTCGGTGAGCGTATCTCGCCGGAAGTGAAGCGTCGTTTCGCTTTCACCATGAACGCGCAGGCAGGTCTGGCAGGGAACATTGACGGAGAGTCCCTGCAAATCGCGTCCGAGCGTCTGGTGCGCCAGCCTGAGAAGCGCAAGGTGATCTTGGTGCTCTCTGATGGTCAGCCCGCTGGCGGCACAAACTCTGGTCCGCACCTGAAAGCGGTCGTCAAGGACCTGAACAAGAGCGGCATCGAAACGATCGGTATCGGCATCATGGATCAGTCCGTGCGCCACTACTACGAGAAGCATATCGTCCTCTCCAATGTGAACGATCTGCCGAACCAGGTCATGTCCGAATTGCGGAAAATCCTTTCCGCATAAGGGCTTACACAAACCATGAGATTCAAGCGCTTTGTCGCTTGAGTCCCATAGCAAATCGAAGTAAGTATTTACTTATCAGCGCATAGCGAAGCGCTCAAACAAGAGGAAATGCAAAATGTCAGCCACTGCTGAAGCCGTCGTCGAGAACGCCATTCCGACGCAGGACGACAAGATCGTGTGCCAGATCGATGGCGTTGAATGCCATGTGATCCAGTTTCACCTGCGGGACAATCACCCCAATGTGAGCCTGGCGCAGTACCAGAAGGACTATCCGAACGCTCCGATCATGTCGCCGTGGGCGATGCACTTGAAGAGCCAGGCGGAGAAGAAGGAAGCTGCCAAAGCCGCAGCGGCCGCTCCCGCTCCCGTCCTCAAGGCAGCCTTTGTCGAAAAGCTCGACTACACCATCACGCCGGCCAAGTCCGCGTTCCATGAAGTGTTCGAGCTGGGCGACGTGCCGGCCGCAATGAACGCAAAGGGTCGTCCGATCACGATCTCCACGTTCACCGGTCACAACGCCAACGACGCGATCTACCTGCCGACGATCGATCCGGACTACGTGTTCAATATCGATCTCGCCAAGAAGGTCTGCATGGGCCTCGAAATGGGCATGAACGTCTATCTGCACGGCTTTCACGGCACTGGTAAGACGACCGTTCTCGAGCAGGTCCACGCTCGCACTGGCCGTCCTTTCGTCCGTGTCCAGCACACGCTGAACATGCAGGAATCCGACGTGCTCGGCACCTATGTCGCCAAAGACGGCGCCACGCCGTTCCAGCTCGGGCCGCTGCCGATGGCAATGCTGAACGGCTGGACCTACTGCGCCGACGAATACGACTATGCGATGCCGGCCGTGACCTCGCTCTATCAGCCGGTGCTCGAAGGCAAGGCTCTGCTGATCAAGGAAGCCCCGCCTGAGTTCCGCGTGATCACGCCGCACCCGCAGTTCCGCTTCGTTGCTACTGGCAACACGAACGGCTCCGGTGACGAGACTGGCCTCTACCAGGGCACGCTGCTCGGCAACGCCGCCAACTACTCCCGCTTCCACATCACGGAAGAGGTCAAGTACATGGACGAAGCCATCGAAGTCGCCATCCTCGTCGCTCGCACCAAGATCGACAAGCGTGACGCGACCAAGATCGTCAAGTTCGCCAACAACGTTCGCGCTGCCTACCAGGACAGCAAGATCTCCATGACGATCTCGCCGCGCGAATTGATCTCCGCAGCCAAGCTCGGCATCGGCTTCGGCGGTAAGTGGGGCGTCGGCCTCGAACTCGCGTTCGCCAATCGCTGCACCCGCAGCGACAAGATCGCAGTGATGGAAATGGCTAATCGCCTGTTCCCGCCGACCGCTGAATAAGCATGACCGAACTGATCATGCAGCAAGAGAGTGCGAAGGCTATCAAAGCCTTCGCCTATAAGGCTCTAAGGCGCTGTCACGCTGCCGGCGATCGCACGATAGAGCTGGACGACATTATGAGCGAACTGTGGTTCGCTTATCAGAAGGCATGTGAAAACTATGATCCGACAACTGGCGTTCCTTTCCTCGCTTACCTTCGCAACGGTATGCGCCTCTACATCAACCGGTTCATCGACAACAACGTCACCAATCGACACGCAGAAGTCGTTGGAACCTCGCTCGATGCCTCTTACGAAAGCGATGAAGGCGGTTCTCTCTCAATAGCCAATGTGCTGGCGTCGGCGGACCCCACTCCCGACCAGCTGGCAGAGGCCAAAGAGTTCTCGCGCCGCGTGTCGCGCATGGTGTCGGAAGATACCGCACTGTTTCTCAGCCTGCTTGTCGATCCACCGCAGATGCTTTTGCACCAGGTTCGACAGATCACCGCCCGCGCCGACTATGCGCGCTCGCAGGGGATGCCGGCATACGCGACCAACCACCTGACGTTCGCGGTCATCATCGAAGCTATGGGTGCTTCGAGAACAGATCGCGCCCGTTTCCTTCAAGAAATCAACAGCGCCGTCGCCATGCTCAATGGTCTGGCGCATGATGGAAAAGTCAAATGACCAATATCCCCGAGTTCGCCCCAGGCTGTTACGGCTCTGCTCTCGCTTTCAAGGAAAGCGAAGGTGTCTGCCTGGCGTGCGTGTTCCGTTCGCAGTGCCAGCCGCTGCACGAAGCCAACCTCGCAGCGCTGCGGGAAGAACTCGGGGTTCCCAATGTCGTCAAGCGCGGCCGTCCGAAGGTCGTTGACGAGGCGCGTGAAGCCCTTTTCGCTCGTGACCCGGGCGCTCTGTCGCTGCCCAAGAAAGTGCAGGATCTGATTGCGCGGATCGACCGCGGCAATTTCGAGGTCAAATCGCACTTCGCGCGCGGCGAAAACCCCTTCGCCGGCAAGATCCCCTTCCTGGCCGTCGCCACAGAGGTTCTGCTCAAATTCAGCCGGCCAGTCGATGTGCCGGTGCTCACTGCCGCCTTCGTGATGAAGCTCAATTGGCAGGAGGATACGGCCAAAGCGCACGCCAGGATCATGCTCTCGGCGTTCCAACATCTCGGTTTTATCGAACAGCAGGACGACGGTTACGTCGCCAAGAGGGATCATTATGTCGGCTAAACCGCATAAGTATTTGTTTACTTACAACTTTTCGACTGACGACGGCAAGACAGGCCATGGCGAGTGCTACGTCACTTTCGACACTCCGGGCGTCACCGAAGAGCGCATCACCTGGCTCAAGAATGAGCTGAGAGCCAACGACGGCATCAAAGCCATCATCGTCAACATCATCAAGCTGGACGAATAATGCACTCGATTTTGGCAGCGCGTACCGACTTCTCGATCGGCGAATCCACCCTCAACGCCAAGCAGCTCGTCGCGGCCGTCAAAGAGGTCGGCGAAACGGCAATCGGTGTCACCGACACCATGTCCATCTCCTCGCTGATCGAGCTGTCCGGCGCCGCCAAGAAGGCTGAAATCAAGCCGGTCTTCGGTGTGCGTCTGCGCATGAGCGACGACCCGACATGGCGTCCGGCTGCCGGCGAAAAGAAAAAGCACATGCCGCCGGTCTATTACGTGACCGCCTACGCGCTCACTGAACCCGGCATCCAGGCGCTCTACCGGCTGCTCTCGCTCGCCAACACCACAGACCGCTTCTACTACGACGCCAAGCTCTCCTGGGACGATCTGAACAAGGAACTGACCAACCATCCTGACGACCTGGCTGTCGTGCTGGGCGACATGAACGGCGCGCTCAAGCATCCGAAGGCCGAAGAGCTGGTTAGGGAGATGAGGAAAACCGGCGTCAAGCGTCTCTACGCGCCGCTCATTCCGGTCGCCTCTGCCTATTACGACACCATGAACGCTCTGTCGGTGAAGGTGATCGAAAGCCAGGGCATCGAGCCGCTTGTCGTGCGTCCTGTGCTCCATCAGCGTGGCAAGGCCGCCCAGCGCGACGTCTATGTGGCGATCAACGATGGCACGAAGGCTGGTGAGCTCTGGTTCAAATCTCCGACCGTGCGCGACTATCATCCGCTCACCAAATCCGAGCTGATCGACCAGATGAAGCGCTCGATTGACGCGCTCACCAAGCGCGGCCTGGCGTCTCACGCACCGCACTTCGTCATCGGTATGAAGAACACCGACGCCCTGGTCGACGCCTGCACCTATATCTGGGACGTCCAGCCGCCTTCGCTGCCCAAGATGGCCGACGACGAAATGAAGAAGGTGCGCGAGGAGTGCATCGCAGGCTGGAAGAAGCGCTTCTCCGCTGACGTGTTCGGTCACACGCCGGACAAAGCTGACCTGGCCTCGATCTATATGCCGCGCCTCAAATACGAGCTGGACGTCCTCGAACGCCTCAAGTTCGGCGGCTACTTCCTGCTCGTGCAGGACATTGTGCAGTTCGCCAAGAACTCCGGCATCATGGTTGGTCCTGGTCGTGGCTCGGTCGGCGGCTCCCTGGTTGCGTATCTGATGGGTATTACCGAGTGCGATCCCATTCGCTTCGGCCTGCTGTTCGAGCGCTTCATCAATCCAGAGCGTCTCGACCTTCCTGACGCCGACCTCGACTTCATGGGCGAGCGTCGTCACGAGGTCTTTGAATACCTGAACAAGAAGTATGGCGCTGCGCGCGTGGCAGGCGTGTCCAACTACGGCACTCTGGGCGCAGCGTCAGCCATTCGTGACGTCGGCAAGGTGCTGGGCATCTCCGAGCGCGAATATTCCGTCTCCAAGATGATCCCCAAGACGCACGGCAACTCTGCGACCCTGCCAGAAGCTCGCGCTCAAGTTCCGGACATTGAGGACTTCGCCGACAAGTATCCGGCGCAGTGGGACATGATGGTTGATCTGGAAGGCAAGATGCGCTCCTACGGCCAGCACGCCGCCGGTGTGATCGTTGCCGGCTGTGACCTCAATGAACGTGCGGCGATCGAGCGGCGCGGACAGGACTTTGTGATCAATTGGGACAAGAGCGTTGCAGAGCAGCAAGGGCTGGTGAAGGTCGACATTCTGGGCCTCAACACCCTCGATATTCTCTCGCTCGCCCTTGAGTATATCGAGGAGCGCACCAAGACGAAGGTCGACATTGGCGCTATTCCGCTCGATGATCCCAAGGTCCTGAAAAACTTCGCCGAAGGTAACACCGTCGGCATCTTCCAGTTCGAGTCCGGCGGTATGCGCGGGCTGCTGCGCAATATCGCGACCTCCGGCACCATCACCTTCGATGAAGTCTCGGCCGCGACCGCGCTCTATCGTCCTGGTCCGATGGAATCCGGCATGATGGAGAGCTTCTACAAGCGCAAGCAGGGCGTCGAAGCGACCGACTACGACCATCCTCTGCTCAAGCCGGTGCTCGAAGAAACCTATGGCGTGATCGTGTACCAGGAACAGGTCATGAAGATCAGCCAGGTGATCGCCGGCTACACCGGCGCGCAAGCTGACAAGCTGCGCAAGATCATGGGTAAGAAACTCCCCGAGGAAATGGCGAAAGAGCGCGACAACTTCGTTGCCGGCTGCGTCAAGACCATCGGTTGCGCAGAGCAATGGGCTGGGCAGCTGTTCGACAAGATTGAAGGCTTCGCCGGCTACGGCTTCAACAAGTCGCACTCGGTCGAATACACCCTCATCTCGTATCAGGCGATGTGGCTCAAGACCTACTATCCGGTCGAGTTCTACGCAGCCACGCTCTCGCTCACCAAAGCCGACAAACTGTTCGACCTGCTGGGCGATGCGCGCAAATTCGGTATCTCGGTCGAGGTCCCGGACATTAATCACGCGACGAACCGCTTCGAGATCCTGAGCGACACGCGCCTGATGATGCCCTTCCAGCGTATCAAGGGCGTTGCCGAAAACACCACGACCGCAATTCTCGAGGCGCGCAAGGCTGGTCCGTTCAAAGACAAAGCGGACTTCCTCGCTCGGGTCGAGAAACGCAAGTGCAACTCGCGGCACCAGGACTGTCTGGATCGCGTCGGCGCCTTCGCCTCGATCGAACCGGGTCAGCTTCCATCGGCGCACCCCGACCGTATCAAGGACCAGACCGAGCTGTTGCCAGGGCTTATCTCTGCATACGTGCCGATCAAGGGCGAAATGCACCACGACAAGACGACCCGCGACTTCATCGGTCAGCTGGTGACCGACTATACGGCCGAGCTGGGCGCCAAAGGGCTCACGGTGGACGGAATGCCGGTCAAGCCGCACTTTGGCAAGAAGGCGACGATCATGGTCATCACTGACGCGCCCAACAGCGAGGAAGATGCCTTTGGTATTCCCGGCACGTCGCGCTCGTCGGAAGCGGCCTGGTTGGGCGCAGCAAACGCTGGTTTCAGCAAGGACGACATTTACTGGACGACGCTGATCAAGCGGCCGAAGCGTGGCAAGCAGATACTGCCCGAAGAGATCAAGCTCTACGAGCCGTATCTCAAGCGCGAAATCGAAATCCTGAAACCCACGATCATCGTGGCAATGGGCTCGACCACGCTCCGGTACTTCCTGCCTGACTATCGCGGCAAAGCGTCTGAGGACGCCGGCAACGTGACCTACATGAAGGACCTGGACGCCAACCTGGTGACCGGCTTCTCGCCAGGCGAAATCTACTTCTCGCCTGAGAAGCAGGACAACATGGACGAAATCTTCAAGGTCTGTGGGGAGCTGTACTTTTGAGCGATCCCACAAAGTTCACGTACCGGGCCGGCCCTGCGTTGCTCCGGCCTGAAATGGTCGTCAAGATCAATACCTCTTCGCGCGAGGACAAGAGCCTCATTTACAAGGAGATTGAGAAGAAGATCATGGACCGTATCTCCCTCGCGAATGCCATGCGGCCGCGCTATCACTCCGGCGGCATCATTGGCACTCCGGCAAGATACGCGATCCTCGACGAGTTGGATGAGGACCCCATCACCATCACGCTCAATATGGGTGACGAGCCGAAACCAGAGCCGGCGCCCGAGCCAGTTGACCTGACGGTGTACGAAGAAAACGAAGATTTCGGTGCTTTCTGACAGCATCCCCTGATCAAAAGCGCTATATAGATTAGTAAGTAAACGGTGACTTAAACATGACAGAATACGCAATTCGCCAGTTTGTCGACCCGCTCGAAATGAAGGCTGATCTGGCGATCTCCACAGCCAACCTTTCCGACGCCATGATCCAGCAGGCCTCCCTGTTCTCCAAGTATGGCGTGCTGGCGTCAGAAGCCTCGCACCAGGTTGATGTGGTCAAGATGCTGCTCGAAAGCACCGAAGCCACTGTTTACAAGCTGCTGCGCGACGAAGCCGTGAAGGCTGGCGACAAGGTCACCGAGGCCCAGCTCGAAAAGATGGTCGCTCGTCATTCGAGCGTGACGGCCATGAAGCGCTCACTCAATGCCGCCAAGCGTATCGAGGCTCAGGCCAAGACCGCGCTCGAAGCGTTCCGGCACAAGAAGGACATGCTTGTTCAGCTTGGCGCCATCTCCCGCGAGGAACTCAAAGGCGAGTTGACCATCGCGGCCCGCAATACCCACGAAAGCCTGCAAAAGGAGGTTATGGAGCAAAAGACCAATCGCGCAGCAGCCGTCGCCGAAGCCCTTGCCAACGCAGGCCGGTAAACCCTTTTCATTTCCCCTCACACGTAAGTAAACACTTACTTTAGAGAAAACCCATGATCGAGAAAATCAAAGCAATCATCAACAAGCTGCTCGGACGCGAACTCTCCGTCGAGAGCATTGTCGCGCCCTTCACCAAGATCCAGACCCAGCTCGAAGCGCACCGTCAGGCGCAGCTCGACGCCGCCAAGAGGGATCACGACCGCGCGGCCAAGATCGAAGCTCGTGCCCAGGCCGAAGAAGCCGAAGCTGCACGCGCAGAAGCCGCAGCCGCAAAGGTCGCCAACTTCTTCTCCTGACGAAATTTGCTGCAATCCCGCTCGCAAACTGCTATATGTATATACAGCTATACAGCTAGCCAGAACGTCTAAACGAAAAGCCTAAAGCAGAAAGCCAAAGCACAATGACTATGTCTCCTGAACTTCTCGCCCTCGTCGCCAAGTCGAAGGCAAAATACGCCTCTGGCGGCATGAGCCGCACCATCAAGCCGAAGGAAGGCCGGAACGTTTACCGGATTCTCGGCGTCAATCCGGGCGCTCCCTGGAAGCGCGCTTCGGAAATGCCTTTCCCCACTCAGTTCTGGCGCGATCTCGGCGTCCACTGGATCAAGCCGAGCGAAAACGCGAAGCCGATCGCCGTCGTTGGCGCTCCGGACGTTGTGTTCGATCAGCCGAACCCGATGGCCATCGCTATCGACGCTGCAATTGCGTCCGCACTCGATGAAGACACCAAGAAGCTCTACGAAAGCTGGCGCGCTCGTCGCTCGGTGCTCGTGAACGTGATCGACATTCAGGACGCGACGAACCAGGACCCGCAGATCCTCGAACTGACTGGCACCACCTGGTCGGCAATCCTCGACATTTACACTGAATGGGGCGCTGCCGGTAAGGACATTACGAGCCTCTCGGACGGCATCAACCTCGTGATCACTCGCGCCGGCAAGGGTCTGAACACGACCTACACCGTGCAGCCTGCACCGACTTCGGCACCGCTGTCGCCGGCACTCGCTGCGAAGATCCAGGACCTCGACGCTTTCATCGAGTCCAACTTCTTCAAGGGTGAAGAAACGAAGGCGCTGAACTTCATTCAGCAGACGACCGGCACTCTCGCGCCGCTCCTGGCTCCGGCCGCCGCTCGTACCCCGACCGCTGCACTGGCTTCGCCGGCTGCTGTTGTCCCGGACGCTGCACCCGTCGCCGCTGCTGTTGTGACGCCTGCTGCTGCACCTGTTGCAGAAGCACCGATCGAACAGACTGTCGTGACACCGGCTGCACCGGTCGAAAGCGACCTCGACCGTCAGCGTCGTGAGCTGGAAGCCCAGCTTGCTGCACTCAACGCCACTCCGGCTGCTGCCCCTGCTGCTGCACCTGTTGCAGAAGCTCCGGCCGCTCCCGCTGCTGACGCCGGCAAGACCGACGTTGAGATCCTCGCAGAACTCGAAGGCCTGCTCGTCAGCTAAGCCTTCGCAACGAATGACAGTGGTGTGTGCCTCTTCACCACTGTCTCTTCGGGAGCCTCGCTAACTCCCGACCCAAGCGCCAGCACGATACCCCCTCCAGAGCCCCGTCGTGCTGGCGCTCAATTATTCCAGGATTTCCGACATGCAAAACGGCGTCATGCTGATCGACGGCAACTCGCTTGGTCACTTCGCGAACGCGGGTAAAAAGATGACCATCGGCGAAACGCCCGTTCATGCCATCTATAATTTCGTCCGCACGCTGCACAAGCTGGTCGTGACCTATCCGATGCTGACACCCATCGTCCTGTGGGACGGCGGTTCCTGGCGCATCGCAAAATTCCCCACCTACAAGGAAATTCGGCAGAAGTCGGACACCAAGGCATCGGTCAAGGTGCAAGAAGACAAGGCGATGTATGAGCGCCAGCGTCCGATGATCAAAGCCCTCGTGACAAAGCTGGGCGTTACCCAGGCCGAAGCCTTCAACATGGAAGCTGACGATCTGGCTGCCATCTTTGCCGACAAATACGCTGCCAATGGCCGCAAGGTGCTGCTCGTCTCCGGCGACAAAGACTGGATTCAGCTGGTCACCAAGGACATTACCTGGCGCGACATTTTCAAGAAGCCTGAGCGCGACCTGATGATCTATCCGTCCAACCTCGAAGCCAATTTCGGGGTCAAGTCGGTCAAGGAGTTCATTGAGGTCAAGGCGATCGCTGGTGATGCCGGCGACAGTGTCCCGGGTGTCGGCGGCGTCGGAGAGAAAGGCGCCATCGAGTTCGTGAACACCTACGGCTCTTTCGCCAACTTCCTCAATATGTGGACGCTGGAGAAGTCGGTCACTGACGCCGAGTTCAAGAAGCTCCCTAAGAAATACCGCGACCTCGTGCTTGATGAAAAGAAAGCCGCGGACTTCGCGCGCAACATGGAGCTGGTCGATCTTCGCACACCGAAGCGCCCTGCCCCAATCAATCTGCGCATCAAGCAAGGCGAGCCAGACCTGGCCGCTGTGCGCACCGTATTCGAGCGCCTCCTCTTCAACTCGTTGCTGGTCAACCTGGAAGAATGGCTCTCGGTGTTCCCTGGGTTCAAACAAGAGAGGCTAGCAGCATGAGTGGAGACAAGGAGCTCCAGCGAAAGGCTTTTGAGGATAGCGTCAAACAGGCAGCAGCGGCCATCAGGGCAATGCTCGATGTGGTGAAAGATGCCGAGCATCTGACGGCTCACGAGATCCAGCGCGGGTTCATCCACCTGGGCAAAGCCATGACCGTCATTCAGCACCAGGCGCTCAACGAGAATAACATCGCTCGAACCGCCAATTTCAGTCTCGATGAAGTCGAGGATGACGAGCCTGTGCTGCCTGCACCGGTCGCTCCCGCCCTCAACAAGCCGTCGAAACGCGCAATACCGGCACCAGCGCCAGCTGATGATGACCCGACGCTCGATCTGGCCCCGAACATTGAGGTCGTCGGCAAGATGGGTGACGCCGCCCTGGTACGCAAAGAAGGCAAAGCCACCTTGCGAGTGGTTGGTGACCTTCCTCCGGAGACTGGCAACGCAGCGCCAATCACCGAAGAAAATCTTTCGTTGCTGCAAGAGTAAGTAAGGACTTATTATGACCAAACTAGACGACGACGATATTGCCGCGGTTCTGGCTGCCGGTATCGGTGTGAACGACCCCGAGTCGACCGTGACGCAGTATCTGGACACCGGCTATCCGCCGCTCAACGTCGCCATGTCCTCGCGCAAGGACGGCGGTTTCCCCGTCAAGCGCATCGTGGAACTGGCTGGGCCTCCTTCGGCCGGCAAGACTGCTCTGGCGACCCGCGCAATGGCCGCTGCACAGAAGATGGGCGGCATCGCCGGCTTCCACGACCACGAGCGCTCTTTCTCGACTGCTCTGGCGCCGAACCTGGGGCTCAATATCTCCCCTGCTCGCTTCATCTTCCGCACGCCCAAGACCTTCGAGGAAAGCCTCGACCAGTTCCGCAAGGCTGCCGAGCTGATCCGCGGCAAGAAGCTGATCGATCCGGAAGCACCGCTCTGCTGGGTCTTTGACTCGCTGGCGTCGATGGTGCCGTGGTCGGCGATGTACGACAATAAGGACAACGTTCGTGACGCGACTGGTCGCAACATGAACGACAACACTGCACTGGCTCGCGCAACCTCCGCGCACATGCCGGCTCTGGCTCAGCAGGCCGAGGAATATAACGCCTCGATCATCTTCCTGAACCAGATCCGCACCAAGCTCGGCGTCATGTATGGCGATCCGCGCACCACACCAGGCGGTGAAGCTCCGAAGTTCTATGCGTCCACCCGCATCTATCTCGGCGCCTCGCAGATCAAGGACAAGAACACGAAGGAAGTGCTCGGTCAGGAAGTGACCGCCAACGTGATCAAGAACAAGGTCGCTCGCCCGTTCCTCGCTGCCACCTGGACCTTCGCTTACGAGCCTGACGGCACCGGTCGCTTCGACATTGAACGCTCGATGATCGACTTCCTGGTCGCCGAAGGCGTGATCGCAAAGGCACGTCCTGGCTACATTCTGGTCGACGGTACGCAGTACACCTACGCCCAGGCTGCCAAGAAGTATCGCGATGAAGGTCGCACCCAGGAGCTGATCAACATGATGCCGGCAGACTATGAGCCGCCGGTCGTCGCTGTTGCAGAAGCCGACATGTCCTCGATCAAGGTCGCCGAGAAAGAGGAAGAAGCGGCGTAATTTATAATTCGCCTGCTCTTTTAACCCCGGCCCGGTCTGATAGATTCTAAGCAAATCAATCAGATCGGGTCACTTCATTGAAGGTCATCAGCATTTGGCAACCCTATGCCACGCTCGCAGCTTACGGCTTCAAGACGCACGAAACGCGCTCCTGGGCAGCACCAAAGTCTGTGATCGGCCAGCGCATTGGGATTGCCTCAACAAAGGTCGTCAAACCCGAGCAGCGCGCAGCGTTCGCGGACCCAGAGTTCCAGCGCTTCTACTCGCAAACGGGTCTGCCATCTTCGTTCGATGATCTTCCGCTCGGTCACCTGTTGGGCACTGCGGTTCTGGAGTCGGTGGAACCCGTTACTGACGAGCTGATCGAGGACATTTCACCCGAGGAGCTGGCTTACGGCTGGCACCGACCTGGATACTGGGTGTGGCGATTACAGGACCACGAGCCTCTCACCACCCCGATTGCGATTAGAGGCGCGCAAGGAATTTATGACTGGCAAGGCGACGTTACGCAGGCGTTCGGTGCGAATGCCCAACCCCAAATCAGCGGTCAAAATCATCAAGAAAGGCCGGCTGACATTAGGCGGCATCTTCGAGTTATCTGACGGCTCGCGCCACTTCATCGCCTATATGTGGCGAGACGATATGTTCAAGGGCAAACAGAAGTCGATCTCGGACGCTGTTGCCAACGGTGAGGCAGGTTGGGCGATTGACGCCGATCTGCTTCGCCAGATCAGGCGAGAGGGTTGCTCCCGGATCGCCATCTTCCTTAAAGATAATGCGGATATGTATCTCACGCCCTTGGACAGCTACTTCAAGGACGGCGAATACGAGCAGGTGCCGTGGTCGCGGGAATACCGCCAGGCGCGCCGGCTGGTAAAGCTCGACAAGTTCACGTACCTGCCAAAACCCGTCAAAGTTTGAGCGCAACCCAAATTGCTTTGCGCTATAACGTAACTAAGCAATTATTTAAGAGGCAAACACAGTGACATTCGGTGTCGTTTCAGACATTCACGCCCACACCTGGAGCCTGTTCGGAGGAACGGGATCTGATGGCGTCAACACGCGCTTGCGCATCCAGCTCGATGAACTGGAGCGCGCAGCGGTCGAAGTGAAGAACGCCGGCGGCAGCCTGCTCGTCATTCCTGGCGACATTTACCACACACGCGGCTCTGTCGATCCAGAGGTTCACAATCCGCTCGAGGACACGTTCCAGTCGATCCTCAACATCGGCGTCGATATTATCGCCATCCCCGGCAACCACGACCTCAAGAGCAAGGACACGCAGGCGCTCTCCAGCCAGGTCGAGACGCTCGGTAAGCTCTTCGGCAGCGCGACCAGCTTCCAGGTGATCAACGAAGTCTCGGTCCAGCGCATCAAGGGCCTGGTGCTTGGCTTTGTGCCCTGGCGCTCGTCTCCGGCCGATGTGATGCGTGCCCTGAGCCTGCTCGCCAAAGAGCCGGATGCGTCCGAAATGTACGTGTTCATGCACGTAGGTCTTGCCGACGTTATTCCGGCGGCCGAAGGGCTCAAGTCCGCCGACATTGAAGCGTTCGGCTTCAAGAAGGTGTTCTCCGGCCACTACCATCACCACAAGAACTTCAACGACAAGGTCTATTCGGTCGGCGCCACGACGCATCACAATTGGGGCGACGTTGGCACGAAGGCCGGCTTCCTCCTGGTCGATGGCGACAAGGTCAAGTTCCGCGAGACGCTGGCGCCCAAATTCGTCGACATTTCTGGCATGACTGACGAGGACGAAATCCGTCTGACCAGTCACGGCAATTATGTGCGCATCCGCGGCACCGCTATGACCGAGAAGGAAATCGAGGACCTGCGCACCGCTCTCGTCGGCTTCGGCGCGAAGGGCACGTCCATCGAGATTCCCAAGCTCGCTCCTGTCGCCCATGCTCGTGCAGCAGCCAGCGCCGGCAAAGCCATGAGCCTCAACGAGAGCCTCGACAACTACGTGGACAAGAAAACCTTCCCGGCAGGTGTCGATGCAGCAAAGGTCAAGGCGCGCAGCCAGGCCGTTCTGCGTGACGCTCAGACCGCACACGTCGAGGCCTAGCATGGACTTCATCAACACGGTGTCCAGCGGCGTTGCAGCCGCCGGCGCCTTCATCGCATCCAGGAGCTTCTACTACCAGCTCCGCTACGGGAACGGATACCGCGGCTACGAGACAGCGATCGTGCCTGCCGTGGTGATCTTCGCGCTCTTTCTCGGCATCGCAGTGGGCAGAGCAACCTAGAGAACCCTCCCGCATCCCAAGCGCATGTGCGCTAGATTAAGTAAATGCTTATCAAGAGGTAACGAAAATGTCGCTCTACACCGTCCGCTTCACGACCCGAAAGGAAGTGACGAAATACGACGGCAAGGGAAAGCCGATCGAGACGATCATCACCGATGTTCCGGTCACGCTTCATCATCTGCCGCTCTCGACGGCGCAGAGCTACGCGCACTGCTCCAACTATGCTTGCGAGCGTGAGTTCATGGACCACTCGGCCGCTCCCGCCGCATCGTATCGGCGCAAAGAGCGCCCTGTCTTCGACCCCAACGAAGTTCGCCGGCCGGCGAAGTCCAGCTCCGGACACATGCCGCGCCCCACTGCCAATCGCCCCAAGACCAACGCTGCCGCCACTGGCGACATGTCTGCTGCCATCAACCAATAAGAAGCCTTATGACCAACATCAAACTCCCCGCCCTGTCCGAATCCAAGTACCTCGAAAGCACCTTCGTGAAGGCTGCGATCAAGGATGAAGCCGACAACGAGTTGTGGCGGGTGATCGCTCCCCTGGCGCTGACAAGCGTGGCGCTCGCCGCGTTCCTCAAGCCGGCCGACCCGGACGTCAACTACGAGAACCAGGTGCGTGGCATCCTGTCCGAGCTGATCGTGTTCAACATGCTGCCGACCGACTTCGGCGTCTGCATCGACGAGGACGAAGAAGGCTGGGACAACGTGTCGCCGCATATCGTGCTTGGCATCATCGTTGAGAAGTGGCGCGACCCCGACCTTTACGTCGACAACCTGATCGCCCTGTTCTCGCTGTTCAAGAGCTACATGCTCTACATCGCCGAGAAGATCGTGCAGCCCAATTTGCACCTGCTCGACAACGCGGATTGCGACAAGGATGACATTCGCCTGCTGATGAACCTGGCGAGCGTGCTCAAGATCCAGACCGAGCAGATGGGCATCTATGGGCCGCGCATCGAAGCGATCCGCGACGGCGGAAGTGGCGCGAGGAACTGATGGCATGGAATCCCCGAATTTCCGTGATCATCGCCGGGGCGCTCTGCGGCCTGGTGTTCTCGATCCCGGTCATCATCGTGCTGTCCGTGATTACGGCCGCTGTCGCAGTGTTCCTGACGGCGCGCACCTATAACGCCGAGCTGGCCTTCGCGATCGGACTGGTCGCCATGATTGCCGCTCTCTACTTCAACCTCTCGATGTGGCTCGTCGCCATCCTGCTCAATGGGCTGGTCGACTTCTCCATCTTTTCCTGGATGACCCGCTGATGAAACTGCTGGAACTGGAAATCAACGGCTTCATGGCGATCGAGAAAGCCAAGATCAAACTCGATGATCGCGGCCTGGTCGTCATTCAAGGCGTCAACAAGGACGACACTTCGGCCGAGAGCAATGGCTCGGGTAAGTCCTCGCTGGCCGACGCAATCGACTGGGTGCTCTACGGCGAAACCGCGCGTGGCATCTCCGGCGACGATGTGGTCAACAACACGCTCAAGAAGGGCACT
>Ga0160493_100283_pt1 | contig 16964 bp, 15 predicted proteins | sample DID2MG_2_FD_108262 | JGI IMG/M metagenome (GOLD analysis project Ga0160493, IMG submission 108262) | Enriched soil microbial communities from UW Madison campus, WI, USA - DID2878_E24_FP2 MG | ecosystem: Environmental > Terrestrial > Soil > Unclassified | place: USA: Madison, Wisconsin | collected... | reverse complement strand
CGCCTATGAGGTCCTCTACGAGCATTGCCAATTGCTGGTGGATATTCTCGACACGCAAAGCGATGCGCCAATGCCCGGGGCACGACAGTTTCAAGCTGTGGCTGGTGAACCAAAATGTGGTCAATGACACCGGCTCGCAGCCAGTGTCCTCAGCGACGGCGAAACGCTAGCCGGACATCAGCTGCTTAAACTGCAACGCAGGTTCTGCCGTGCTTTATGGATGTGCCAGGCAACTGTGGTCTTCTTGCATCCCATCACCAATGCGGCATCGTCGTGGGACAGATGTTTGCCGTAAACAAGAGCCATCGCTTCGCGTTGGTTTTCTGGCAGTGAGTTTATCGTCTGCCAGACATCTTCAACGGCCAGGCCATCTTCCTGATCTGCCCGGGCAGCGCCCATCCCACGATGGCGGATTTCGGAAGACAGTCGTGATTGCCGGGCTTGTGACCGCTTGAGGTCACGAGCAGCATTGAGAGTGATGCGATACAACCACGACAGGAAAAGTGAGCGCCAATCAAAACTCTGGATGGCTGTGGCAAGGCGCATGCAGACAACCTGCGCCACATCCTCGGCATCGCTACGATTTCCAAGCGAGCGATATGCCGTCGAGAATATGAAACCATAGTGGTTTTTGACAAGCTGTGAGAAAGCGGCACGGTTTCCAGCCTGTGCTTTCCGGATGAGTTCAGTTTGCGCGAGACTTGAGGCTGAGAGAGGGCTCTTGCACCCGATGCTCACGTCCACAGATCCTTCAAATGCATCGGATACTGAAATCGTGTTGAGCAAGGAACGTTCATATTTCTCTTCAGCCTCGACGTCTTACACACGACCTGTCTGGCGTTATCCCCACATAACCGTGCCGATTGATGCACAAGCGTGCGGACGACGGCCATTAGTACAGATGCACTAGTGGAGGTTTCGGCCTCTGTGCCTTAGTAATTGGAGCAGCTAGGTGGAGTGATGCTGAAGTGGACGCCCGAAAGCAGCGAGAGCGCATAATCGTTGCCGACGATCATCCGGTGTTTCGAGAAGGCATTCGGCGCGTTATCCAGAAACTTGCCCCTCTCGCGGTCGTGAACGAAGCGTCAACGTTCAGCGAGGTCCTTGAACAGTCGCGTCGGGGTGATCCACCCGATACCTATATTCTGGATCTGCTGTTTCCGGGCTTTGACCCGGCATCGTCAATCCGCACCTTGCGCAACGAGTTCAAACCTTCGACGGTCATCGTCATTTCAATGATCGATGATCTTGCCGCGATCGAGAAAGTGATGAGCGCCGGAGCAGATGGGTTTATCGCCAAATCCGTCGCGGCCGGGCCAATGGCTGAGGCGATTACGCTCATTCGCCAAGGGGAGACATTGGTTCAAAGATCTGCGGACGACAGCCTTCTGGAAAAACTCCAACCAGATCCTTTACCACCACTTTCAACGCGGCAGTTGGACGTTCTTCGTCTGGTTGCTCTAGGGCACACAAACAAGGAAATTGCGCGGAATCTCATGATCTCCCCCTTTACCGTGCGCATCCATGTCTCAGCCTTGCTTCGTACGCTGAACGTTGAGACCCGAGCAGCAGCTGCGGCTCGGGCAGCAGACTGGGGCCTTTAATGGACAGGGGGAGGAGCCTCGCTGTTCATCCGGTGAGTCATCAGCAATTGTCGTAAGGCTGCTGGCTGCAAGGGCTTGGACAAAATGGGTATGGTTGGATCATCAAGGTGGGTTTCGATCCTAGCCACGTCATGGCCGGTAATGATGATTGCAGGCACATGCCTGAGCTCAACTTGACGTATCCGGGAGATGCATTCTGCGCCTGTCAAAGGTCCATTGAGATCATAATCGGTTATTATGAGATCGCAGGGCTGCACATCATCGGGAAAGAACTGGCCCGCCTGAACGATACATCCCCATCGCTCGAGCATGGTCTGCGTCGCCAACAGGACGTCGGCGTTATCCTCGATCAGCAAAATCCGCATGCCTTTCAGCAAGCCCGTTACCTGGCGGGAGTCGACCTTGGGCGAGGGCTTTGGCGATGCCGCTATATGGCGAAGTCCTTCGATTGAGACCGTTGTTCCGCGTCCGGAGCAGGACCTGAGCACCACGCGATATCCCATTATCTCAGCCATACGCTTAACGATTGGCAGACCAAGACCGACCCCTTCAATATCCTGTCCATGCGCCATCGAACGGTAAAACTCTTCGAAGACACGGCTTTGCTCCTGGTCTGATATGCCCGGGCCATTATCACTCACCCAGACTGCAAATTCGCCATCCGCCCGCCTGCGACAACCCACAATTACTTTTGCACCCGGTGCATATTTAATCGCGTTGGTGACGAGGTTCTGAACTATCGTCGTCATGAGCCCGGCATCGCCCAGAAACGCCTGTGAGCTTCTCACGACGCGGAGATCGACACCGTTGGATCGGGCCGTTTCTTCATTCTGACTCACGATTTCTGCCAAAAGACCGCCCATGAACACCGGCTCTGATCGTGGTCTGACCTTGCCACTATCCAGCGTTGAGACGTCGAGCAGAGAGCGGAACAGACGCATGACGCTCGTGAGCGAACGATCAATATTATTGACCATCTGCCCCTGGTCCGCATTCAGGCCAGAATCGCGCAGACAGGCTGTAAAAAGGCTGATGGCATGTACGGGTTGACGCAAATCGTGACTGGCTTGGGCAAGAAAGTGTGACTTTGCCTTGGTGGCAGCAATCGCGACATCCCGCGCCTGCCGGATGCTGTTGAGCAGAGAAAACGCATAGAGCGGGACAATGATCACCGTGATGACCATGGTCACGATAAGAAAAATATTCTCCGACCAGTACGTGCTGAAGCCGGCAAGCACTGCAACACTGAGCAATGCCAGACTGGTGCCGACCACAAGATAAGCCTGCCCATATCGCACACCGTATCCGATGGTGATCCAAACCAGGAGAGCAAAGATTGGCGTGCCATACTGCTCGCCAATGACCATTGCGAATGTCAGGCTGCCATAATCAAGCGCCATAGCCGCGACCCGTCGTAGGGTGAAGACGCCGGGCCTGAACAATATCCATGCAAAAAGGCACAGTGAGACGACGAGGAATAAATAGGTGTAGGTTCGCAGCACCCCGCCAAGCTCGTTGGCGAGATAGCCAGTGCTGACGCCGACCCAGATATAGAAAGCCGTACCTAGACCGAGCAAAAGTCGAAGCAGAGCCTGCGCGAGTTCGCTATGGCGAAGATTCTGTCGGGCAGGCAGCAAGGAAAGGACGCTGCTCAGCAATTCCCTTAGCCAGGATTTAGTCAATAAAGGTCTCCTCTGTATCGACATTATTGGTCCTTAGGAGCCCTTGGCTGAGCCTTGGTCATTTTTCTCCGACAGGCGAACAGGTTATGGCGTTTGCGTTGACCGACAATATGCGCTGCTACCCATTGCAGTCCCCGATTATCCTTTTAACGTGCAGAACGTTTTCTATGAACTGGCCCTCGATCATCACGCATCCTTCGTCATAGGCCTCGCGAATGCGGAGCGCGTCCGCTTGAGTAGCGATGAGATCGGGGAGTTCTCCGCTCCACAGCACAGCTTCCGGGAGTATGTGCTGAGTGGCACTGATGACACCGGTCCACGGACATGGCATCCGAAGGCACAGTATGCCTGTTACCCCGACACGTAATGTGTCCATTTCGGTGTTTACCGGTTGCGCCCAAAGGACTTCACCCGGCGCATCTGCAAAAACCGGGCCCGCAGTCAGTACGCCGATGGCTACCATTACGCGGATCAACTGGCACTGCATTGATTATCTCCTCAATATAAATGCCCATGTCAGGTAAGACGCCGCCCACCTGACATAGCTTTGGCATTTGCCTGAAGAGTACGATTCAATTGACTGGCAACGCCCATGGTTTGGCTCCCTCCTGATCTGCACCGTCCCACGTTACGCGATCAACGCGCCAAGTTTTGTCACTAAGCTGGACCAAGTGCAGTCCCAGATTTGCTGGCTCGCCATCGGTATGAATGCTGGCATTCGCGACTATCCCATCGATGTCCACCTCGATAATCGAGGCCTGCGGCCCGAACAGGAACGGCAGTGTGCCGCTCTGCTCGCCCGCATAGAGCAGATCATCAAACAACAGACTTGGATCGGTCCTAAAGTCGTCCACCAGATCTGACCGAGGCCCATCAGTGTTCAGAAACACTGAGCCTGGCAGTGACATTCCCTCGATCTGAAGCAGGGATTTTATGTTTAACGTGGCTGTCGTGCGAACAAAGCCTTGTTTCGCAGCAGGGGACAGCAAAAACCAAGCGCTGAAGTAGTCGGAATCCTTGAAATGATCGACAAACGTCCTGGCAACCGTTTCCGCACTGTCGGATGCCTGGGCCAAAATCGGATTTCGCGCCAGCTCAGCGCCAGAGTCGCCTTGAGCGGATGCCATTCCTCCCGTTCCTACATATGCTACGAGAATAAGGCCGAAGCGTCTCGTCCAGACAAGTTTTTCTGCTACCAACTCTCTGTATCCCTTCTGATCATGAGCCGGCCTTATAAAAGGCGCTCAAGATATGACGTATTGGATCACTATAAGATTGGTCACCTTGGCTCGAAGAACCGCCCCTTGGTTTGGCAGAGGTTCTAGCTCCAAGCAGGATAGAGCCTGATGGACAAGACAACGAATAAGTTTTCTACCGAGTTGTGGAGCCGCGCCGTGGGTGAAGCTGGAGTATTGCGGAGAGTGTCCGTCGTGCTGGGCGGTCGTCTTGCCCAGCGATGTGGCCGTAAAGCTCAAGGCTCTGGAGCAGAAGAACCGGGAACTGACGTTGGCTGCTCGTTATCGGACAAACCCTCCCCATTCCATAGTGCGCCATCTGATGAACAAGAGAGCGACGTGCGCTTTTGGGGATGTCGTATGGGCCGGCCAATGACCGGAATGGGCGCGTTGCCGTCGAAGTACGGCAGTAACCCACATGGCAGCTTTCCCATTTCTACGCGCCAGAAGCGGTCGGGCAGGAATCCACCCCAAAAGAGCCATTAGGTCTAACCTGCATTTAGAGGGCTATGGCGTAGATGTAGTTATCATCTTCACCCGGCACTGCGCGCCAAATACCGCCGATTGCCCTCCACAGCGCGATATTCCCGCCGATCACCGCACACCCACCAACCGGCATACGAAACCGCCGATTCCACGCTATAGCCCGATAAAACTTGGAGGCCAGCAAACGGCAACTCCCGACCCCCTTTCGGTCGTCCGAATCGTTTCGGCAATGACAAAAGCCGCCAGTCTGCCAACATCAGAACATCATCATGCTGTGGGTGAAGTTCGGGATGACCTTGGCAGGACCAGCATCGTCGTCGCCATCTCTTGCCTCTGCTTCAACGACGCCTGGGCCAAGCGTGGCTGGTCCTTGGTCGCGAAATGTTTCGCAACAAACGGCAGCTGGGTGTCATCCACACCGTAGACGTATTTCACGGCGTAGTCGCACATCTGACGGTTGCACTCGCGGACCAACTGACGGTGCGACATGGCGAGTATAGGGCGAAGCGCGGCGTCATCCCTGGCGGCGACAAACACCTTGCGCGGTCCGATGGGTAGAGCGAGGTGCCCACCCTCGATCATTAGCCCGTTGGTCCTGATGATGGGGCGATCCGACGTCAGGAAATCGAAGTCGGCGTCCGACGTGTCGATCACGTGCCAGAGCATGTGATGGATCTTCTTGGCTACGTTTCCTCCGTCCATCATGCTCACCAGTGCGTTCATCGCAGACCGGTCGTGCGTGTCGGCTGGCAGGTTTGCCATGTGATCCTGGAAGGTCGTGGCGTCACCCGGCTTCTTAATCTCTTGATACCGCTCCTCCCACTGGCCGAGTTCGTCAGCGCTCATGAGGTATCGCCAGGTATCCTTGAATGCGGCAACGTCTTCCGGGGCGCGGAGGAGTAGCGAGTGGAGAAATATCGCCCATCCCGTCCTGCGCCGAGAGTCCCAACGTGCCCGGTTACCCTCCGCTTCCATCAAAGCCAGGGCATCGGCTGCAGCGTTGTCGACGGGCGAGAAGAACTTGGTTTCCACCGCATTGGCCAGATCGTCCTCCAACCCCCTGAGCTCGTAGAGCTTATCGGCGAAGCCTGTTGCGGTGGGATGCCTACGGTTTCGAACCACACGGTTATGGGGTCGACTGTACTGGCACAGCCTCCCGTCATTTCCCGTCGCCCATCGTGAGAGATAGAAAGAAGGAATGTAATGGTGGCGGTGCGGCGGGTTCGGTGGAGGATTATTGCTCAGGCGGCTCATCGCTTGAGCTCATCCCACCACGGAAGCAACGCGGCGACGTCCATTGGGTAACTCTTCCTGACCAACGGAACGCCGCAGTCCCTCGCTACTTCAGGAAGCCCGTAACCGTCGTACCTATCCGTCGTGGCATGACCTAGAACGGCCAGAAAGTCCTGCTTCCCGGTCTGTGCGAGCGTGCCATGAAGCTCTTGGACGGAAGCGAATACCACCCGGCGCATATCGGCGTCGGTGATGTCCGGGTCCACGGACGCAAGTTCGCGAGCATGTGCCAATGCATTGTCACGGAGGCCTTTGGCCATTTGCATCCAGCCGTCCATGGTGAGCACGACGCCCTGCGCGTCTGGAGATACTGCTTCATCCATGTAGAGATTGCGCCTTGCATGGGAGAAGAAGCGCCACAGCTGGAATATGCCCTTTGCTATCTGCTCGAATCCTTGGGCGGCCACCACTTCGGGATTTTCGGCAAACTGCGCCTCGAAGGTCAGCTTCGTAGTCTTACACTCGATGGCGAGCACCACCTGATCTCCGTCTTTGACGAGACAGTCAGGTGGGTCGATCTGCCGCCGTTTCGGTCCATAAGCGGCTCCCTTTAGGGAGTGCAATTCGGGCAAATAGGCCATCACCAGCGAGCGGATGTAATCCTCGAACCTGGCGTTGGCTTCAGTGAGCAGATCATTCGGTCCTTGCCTGATGTCGTAATACAGGCCGGCGGTTGCTCGGGTCATTACAAGGTCGGGCAATGGAGCTATGAACGCCGGGCGTCCTCGATCGACCCGGATGATCGGCGTCCTGCGGAGTAGGCTCGGCATGTAAGCTATGCGCAACGGTCGCTGAAGACGCTGCGCCGCTTCCGTATTTAGCCGAACCGCTATTTCGCGAGCGTCCGACAGAGAGGTACTTAAAAGTGCCAACGCCCTTCCCATTTGCTCCTTCGATAGGCCGAGGACCTTCGGATCAGGAGTTTCCGCCCAGGGCTTGCCACGAAGAACGCCGAAAAGAGCTAAGCTCAGTTGTTGAAAATCGGAAACCGATAGGCCGTACTTCTGCTCGAAGAACTCGGCGCATGATCCCTGACCGTAGACGAAAGCGAAACGATAAAGCTCCTCGGTATTCGGACCGCGTTGCCACGAAAACTGACGCTGCCCAATGCGATACATCTCCTCCATGATGTCTTCGGGCCGGCTTCGCAGGACGTATTCAGCGCCCTCCATGTCGCGCAGCGCGTTGGTCAGCAAGGTGACGGAGGCAAAGTTGGTACAGTTGGATACATGGTGCCGCCCTTGCCGGGCCCTATCTTTCCGGGTGGTGAGCAAGGATGTGACGTACGTTTCCAGTTCCCACGGATAGACAGCATATTCGCCCAAGATTCCTTCGGTGGCGGCCTCCTTGGGGTACTCGATAAAGCGGCCGGCTGCAGTCTCATTTCCTGATTGCAGGGCTCGAACCGCCCAAATCATGGTCAGGCATGCACCATCGTCGGCCCGTTCCAGCCATTTGGTGTAACGTCTGCGTCGAGTGTCGAGCTTTAGTCGCGCGCTATTGCGGGACGGTACCTTGGCAGGTGCGGCGTTGTTCATATTAGTCGGCGATAATTATTCTTCCTTGTCAGAGACGATCATATCCCCAACTCTAAATCTATAGTGGCCGCTTATACAGACGAAGACCAAAAAAGTCGTCAGTCTGCCTTCCACCCCGTAGGAGCCATTAGTTGTGCCTAGATTTAGAGGGCTATAGCGTAGATGTAGCTGTCATCTTCACCTGGCGCGGCGCGCCATTTCTGAATAAAAGAGAGAACCACCGACGCGGGCTTGTCCAAACCTTCTGCGGCGCCTCTCGCAAGGATGGCTTTCGAGCCCGAAATGCTTATCCCCGCATTTCCGACACGTACCTCGTTGAGCAAAAGCCGTACGTGGGCCTGTTTGAGATCGCCCGGACCGTTACAAAGCTTGTCCCGCAGAAGGCGTGCGAACTTTTTGATCCTGGCTGGCGTAATGAGCGGCTCGGCCGATGAGAGCCGCCGGTTGAGATCGGCAATCTCGGCGGCGAATGCATCATGGTCGATGAGGTTAAAGCTCCGCGCAGCTTCTGGAACCAGCAGATGGTCTAAAAACTGCAAACCCGAGGCTCTCAGTTCTCGGCCTCGCCAGAAACGCGGCATCGAAGAGTACAAGGGCTGTAAAAAGCTCCGGCCTTCCAAGCATCATAGCGGGAAATAGGACTAACTTGTCGCCGTCTGGAAGAGGCCCGAAATTTCCCGTCGGTTCGTTCCCCCGCTGCTCACCACTTCCAGTAAAAATGGACAGGTTGAGAATTTCTCGGATATGCGGATATCGACCAGAAAATCGGTATCTCAATAATGTTCCGTAAGAACGGCAGATTTAGAGACGGTTCCCATGGAACATGTTTTTCTTGTGGTTTTCCAGCCTATGTCGACCAGTATCCGCTAAATATAATGTCCTCGTCGTTATGGCTCATTGCCGGAGCTCAGCGCTTGGCAAACCGCTGATACAACAGGCTCCAATATGGACCGAGTATGTCCTCGGGTACTTAGATGCAAAATTTCGCAAAGGCCGATGGCCCCCCCGTAAGCAGTGCCCGCCAGCAACCCACCATATCCGCCGAGCCGAAGAGTAACGACGAGGCAGCGGCACCATCAAGGCGGCCTCAGGTCGATGGCTTGCGCGTTATCGCGATGTTGGGCGTGCTTTATGTTCATTTGTGGAACAATCACCCGCTCACCGAGCACGTGCGAGTGTCCTTGTTTTTCGTGGTCAGCGGCTTTCTCATCACGCATATCCTTGAGCGCGCAAAGGCCAGCGGTCGACCTGTCCATGTATTGAATTTCTATATCCGCCGCGCCCTGCGGTTGTTTCCGGCGCTAATCTTGATGGTCTCGGTTGCCTATGTGTTCAACGCGGATAATATCCGGAACAGCTTCTGGTGGCATGCGCTGCAGCTATCAAATATTTACTTTTCAATAAACGAGTCGTTTGCTCCCTGGGTCACAGCTCATTTGTGGAGCCTAAACATGCTTGAGCAGTTCTATGTGGTCGCGCCGCTCACCATACTGCTTCTGCCGCGTGCGGGATCCTATCTCGTGCTCATCGGGATGCTAACTATATCGGTGTTCATCCGGGTTAACTGGTCCCAATTTGGCATTTCCGGCTGGTGGCCAAATCTGACACTGTCACTCGACCCTATCGCCTCCGGCGCCTTGGCGTATCTGATGTCTCGGAATTCAGAGATTGCAAAGGTCATGCGATCACGTTGGGCGCTGGCCATCAGTATTGCGATACTGGTATCCCCCTGGTATTTATGGAGCGGCTTTGGCGCGTCTGAATCTTACCGTCTTATGGTTCAACCGGCCCTCGCCTGCATCGTGGTCGGCGCATTCCACGGATATCGAGGTCTTCTCGGCTCGTTGCTTGCGAGCGGTCCTGCGCGTTTCCTCAGCAAGATCAGTTATGGCGTCTATATTTATCACATGATGGTCTGGTGGCTACTCGCCGAAATGATGCCGGATTTGTACAAAAAGGGGCCGGTCTCATTTCTGGTTGTTTCAGCCGCAACATTTATTGTGGCGACCATATCTTGGTATGCCTTCGAGCAGCCGATCGCCAGACTTAAAAGTCGCTTCCCGACGACAGGTCCGGGAAATTCGCGTCGAGACACCGCAGCGAATATGAATATGCCAGCACAAGGGTCAGTTCTGGGGTAGGATCTTTGGGACCTGTATTAATATTGCCGAGATAGGATGTCTGTTGCAAACTCTTGAGGCGGGGCACGAATATGTTTCGTATGGCAGTATTCGCAATTGTGGTGACCGCAACGTCGGCCTGGCCGGTAGCTGCGGCAGACCCTAACGCCGTTGGGTACGTACATATTGGCGTTTCATATGCAAGACAGGCGGATGAGGCCACATTATACGCGTATGATATGCCACTGCCGGGGGCCGCTTTTACCACTGAGGGCAAGTTGACGCTTGGCGCTGAGCTCGGCCTGTTCGTCGCAGACGGTTTCGCGTTGGCTGTCTCCGGCATACTGCCAACTACAACCCCAAACATCGCCGCAGGTACATTGGCGGGTATAGGCAATCTCGGTGATGAGACCGTCGGATTTTATTCCGCCACCGTCCAGCATCACTTCGGCCTCGGTGATATCACTACTCCCTATGTAGGTGCTGGTCTCGGCTATATGCATGTGTTTAACATGAGCGATGGCGTTGCCACTGATTTAAGCGTGGAGTCCGCCTTCGGCGGCGTGATCCAAGTGGGTGTCGATTTGGCGGTCACGGACTCTGTGGGGCTCTTTATCGATGCCAAGCGCTTCTTCTTGTCGACAGAGGCACGTGGCAATCTATTCGGCACACCCGTTAACGCAATGGCACGGGTTGATCCTTGGGTGGTGTCCTCAGGGCTCAGCGTTCGGTTCTGAACGACGGTCGTTCACGCCTCTATGTCGACGTGATCTCGATCTGTTCGGCGACCTCAAAAGAGGCCGAGCGTTCGCACGAGGCTCTCGAAGGTAGCCGGGGTTTTGCCTGTCTCGCCGACGTGACGAATCTCGGAGGCATGCTTACGTATACTGCTCGGGCTGTAGCCGAATTGCTGTGTAAACGCGCGGCTAAAGTTTGCGGCGGAATCGTAGCCGGTGGCAAGTCCTACTTCTGCAACGGTTCGCCGGCCCGAGGCGGCTGACAACATAGCATGCGCTGCAGAGAGACGGTGTTGGCGAATATACTTCGTCACGCCACCGGATGCCTCGAAAAGCTCATAAAGCCGCGTCCGTGAGATCGCCAGTTCGCGAGCGAGAGAAGCGGGCGTCAGATCAGGCGAAGACAGATTGCTTAGAATAAAGCGACGCGCGCGCGTCACTATTCCGATTTGGAAACTTTCGCTGTCACTGTCGCCCCGCTCTACAAGAGGAGTGACGAAATCGAATACCATATCGCGCAACCGGCTGGAAATGCCCGTCAGATCGCTTGGCGTCAAACGATCGAGGCTGGTCTCAATGCTCGATATATGATCGCTCAGCAATTTTGCCCGATGTCCGCCCAGGCTGATATTGTTGCTTGCCTTGGGCAGGTTGCCGCGTTCGGTGAATAGATCGACCGGCACGATCAGCGTGGTTGAGTCGTGCGCCAGCGTCCTGCCGCAGAACGGATAGCCGAGCGAACGAATCTCGACCAGGCCAGGCTGGTTGTGCGAAACACGATCATCAACTCGTGTCCAAGTCTGCCCGGCATGTAGAATGGTGATTTGCCAATGATCGACCGGATTGAACCGGACCATGTTTGCCGAGCGCTCATAGCTGAACGCGGGAGCTGTTTGCTGGGCTAGAAGCATTCCGTCGAGTGGCCAGACAGTCTGTTGGACGATGAAACCATCGCGTGGATCAACACCGTCCGGTAAGCGCGTGTCAAACAACACCTCCATGTGCTTCTGCCATGCAGAAAACTGTTGGCCAGGGGGAAGGCTCTCCGTCGCGAAACGCAGAGGAACCCGTATTGCCGCAGTTGGTTCGTCGAGGCCGATTGGGGGCTGCATCACCCGTGGTCCGCGGCGGCGTTCGACATAGGGTGGTTCGGAGGCGCTGTCGTCTTCGGTCAACATCATGCTCCCGACTGTTGCGGTGCGAAATGTGGTGGCGTGGAGTACCGCCAGATATGCGATCTAAATGAGGTCGCTCCCAATTATTTGAGAGGATAGCGGTGCTACCCAGGCCCGAGCAAGTACGCATGTGGCCGACACCGTGCCCCGCTCCGCAGAGGGTTTCGGCGAAATGGACACTTTGAGATGTTTTCGGATTTTCCGATATCTACCGGCGCGAATCGGCGCGGTAAATAAATCTCACAAGTTACCCTCCAGAAAAAACTAGAAAATATATTCGAACTATTGCTGTCCGTGTTTTCTCTGAGGTGGTTGCGTAAACTGCGGAGTGAAGTATGGGTGCGTTTGACACTACCCCCGATCTGGAAGCTAAGCCGGTTTCGGGGCGGCGCGTGCTTGTCGCCGGGGGCGCGGGCTTTCTTGGATCGCATCTGTGTGATCGCCTTCTTCGCGAAGGGCAGATGGTCATCTGTATGGATAACTTTTCTACCGGGCGGATGGAAAATCTGCGCCATCTGCAAGACACCAGTACTTTTACCATCATCCGGCACGACATTGTGGATCCGCTCTATTTGCCGGTCGACGACATCTATAATCTCGCCTGCCCGGCGTCGCCTCCGCACTATCAAGCTGATCCGATCCAGACGATGAAGACCAATGTGATCGGGTCGCTCAATCTGCTGGAACTTGCCGTGCACAACAAAGCGCGAATATTCCAGGCGTCGACTTCGGAAGTCTATGGCGATCCCAGTGTACATCCGCAGCCCGAGGATTACTGGGGTAACGTCAATTCCTTCGGACCTCGCTCCTGTTATGACGAGGGCAAACGCGCGGCAGAGACGTTATTCCACGACTTCCACGAGCGGCATGAGGTCGATATCCGTATCGCGCGTATCTTTAATACCTATGGGCCACGGATGCGCCCGGATGATGGCCGCGTCGTCTCCAATTTTATCGTGCAAGCCCTTAGGGGCGAGGATATCACCGTTTATGGCGATGGCTCTCAGACCCGATCGTTCTGTTATGCAGACGACCTGATCGAGGGCTTCCTGCGGCTGATGTACAGCCCGGCAGACATGCATACGCCAGTAAACATCGGCAATCCTGGCGAGTTCACGGTCGGCGAGCTGGCCAAACAGATCATTGACATGACGGGCTCGCGATCGAAGATCGTCTACCGGCCGCTGCCCGTCGACGATCCACGTCAACGCCGGCCCGATATCACCATCGCCAAAAGGGAGCTCGGCTGGGAGCCGACTGTCGCCCTGGCAGATGGCCTCAAGAAGACGATCGCTTATTTTGAGAGCCAGCTCTCCAATCCTTCTCGCAAGATCGAGGAGGCTGCCTGATGTCGGCAAACCGCGTTCTGGTCGTCGGCGGCGCCGGCTTTATCGGCAGCCACACCGCCAAAATCCTGGCAAAGCAGGGGTACGAGCCTGTCGTATATGACAATCTGTCGACCGGGCATATTTCCTCGGTACGCTGGGGTCCCTTTGTTGACGGCGATATCCTGAACCAATTCAAGTTGATCGAGACGATTGAACAATACGATCCGATCGCGGTAATTCATTTTGCCGCTTGCGCCTATGTCGGCGAGTCCATTGCACAGCCGGCAAAATATTACCGCAACAATGTCAGCGGTACGCAGTCCCTTCTCGACGCATGCCAGGCCGCCGGCGCGCGTAATGTGATCTTCTCGTCGAGCTGCGCTACCTACGGTATTCCGCGCGAGTTGCCGATCCGTGAGGAGGAGGCACAGCGCCCGATCAATCCTTACGGGCGTACGAAACTGATCGCCGAGCAGATGCTGGCAGATTATTCCGATGCCTATGGGCTCCGCTATGTGGCGCTGCGCTACTTCAACGCTTCGGGCGCGGACATCGATGGCGAACTGCGGGAGGTACACGACCCAGAAACCCATCTTATTCCGCGCGCGCTCATGGCTGCTGCAGGTAGCATCGATTGCCTCGATGTCTATGGCGACGACTATGATACGCCCGACGGAACCTGTGTCCGCGACTATATCCATGTGCTCGATTTGGCACGCGCGCATGTCCTAGCAGTCGAGTATTTGGCCAACGGCGGGGGAAACCTTGCCGTCAATCTCGGCACAGGGCGTGGCACATCCATCAAGCAGATTCTCGAATCCATCAATCGCCTGACTGGCAGGAGCGTCCCAGTGAGGATGCAGCACCGCCGGGCCGGGGATCCGCCCGTACTCTATGCCGATCCGGCACAGGCTTTGGCAACCCTCGGCTTCGAGGCGATCTATTCCGATCTGGATACGATCATCCGCTCGGCGGCGCCGTCCTTCGGCCTGGAGATGCGCGTATGAAAGCACGTGCTCTCAGCCCGTTACAGATGATGCCGGTCTTTTCCGGCTGGCGGCGCGTGGAATATCTGTTCGGCGCCGGCGTCTGGGCCGCTGCGCTCCTTTATTTCTGGCTATGGTGGTTTGAGCCGGCCAATCACCACCACCTTTGGGGATCGGTCCTGCTCACGACGGTCCTTATCTGGGTCACGCTGCTGCCGCTCTATTTCATTGTGCTGTTTTTTCGCGCGCGTCGTCCAGTGGGGAACCTGAGTTTGCCGGAGGGCAGCCGGATCGCCATGGTTGTCACCAAAGCGCCGTCCGAACCGTTTGACGTCGTGGCTGAGACGATGCGTGCGATGCTCATGCAAGATGTGCCGCACGATACCTGGCTGGCCGATGAAGACCCATCGCCCGAAACGACAGCGTGGTGTTTGGAGCATGGCGTCTTGATCTCGACGCGCAAAGGTTGTGCCGACTATCACCGCAAGGTATGGCCCCGCCGCACCCGGTGCAAGGAAGGCAATCTCGCCTTCTTCTACGACCATTACGGCTACGAACACTACGATTTTGTGGCGCAACTCGATGCCGATCATGTGCCCGAGCAGGGTTACCTTCGCGAGATGTTACGTCCTTTCGCCGATCCAGCGGTGGGGTACGTCTCAGCGCCCAGCATCTGCGACCGCAATGCTGCTGGCAGTTGGTCGGCTCGTGGACGGCTTTATGCCGAGGCGAGCATGCACGGCTCTCTCCAGGCAGGCTACAACAGCGATCTCGCTCCGCTTTGCATCGGCTCCCATTACGCCGTACGAACCACTGCGCTCAAGCAGATCGGCGGACTCGGCCCAGAGTTAGCGGAAGACCACTCGACCACCTTGATGATGAATTCCCATGGATGGCGAGGTGTTCATGCACTCGATGCCATAGCCCATGGCGATGGGCCGCGCACGTTCGCCGATCTCGTGACCCAGGAATTCCAGTGGTCGCGTAGCCTGGCAATGATCCTGCTGCAATACTCGCCTAAGCTGGTGCCCAGTCTACCGCTGCGCATGAAGCTCCAGTTCCTGTTCTCACAGTTCTGGTACCCATTGTTTTCGCTGTTCATGGCACTGATGTTCGCCTTGCCGATCATCGCATTGGTGACGGGCGAAAACTTCGTTGCAGTCACCTATTCCGATTTTCTCCAGCATTTCCTGCCGCAATCGCTCATTCTCATAGTATTGGCCTATCGCTGGCGTGCGTCAGGGACTTTTCGTCCCCATGACGCGAAAGTGCTCAGCTTTGAGATGACACTCTTCGTCTTTGCACGCTGGCCTTGGGCACTTGCCGGAACCTTGGCAGCCCTGCGTGATTGGTCGACGGGGTCCTTCGTCGATTTCCAAGTGACGCCAAAGGGGAACTCGGAGGTCGACCCCCTGCCGGCACGCGTATTGGTCCCGTACGGCTTTCTCGCAATCGTCTCAATCCTGCCTGTGCTGCTGATCCCCGACGCCAGCGACAACACCCGTGGCTTCTATATTTTCGCCATTCTCAACGCACTGATCTACACGGTTCTGCTGCTGGTCATCGTGGTTCAGCACGCCCGCGAGAACAAAGTGCGCTACCGCATGTGGGCCTATCGGCCCTCACTTGCCATGGCGCTCCTCGCGCTTTTGGTCCTGCCGACTTTCGCCACCACCCAGCGCGGGCTTGACGGCATTGAATCCCTCGCCTGGGGAACGCCGGGCTTTGTCCTGTTTGAACAGCGGTATTCGGTTTCCGGAGCTGGCATCGGTCACCGGGACCTGCCCAAGACCATTTTCAATCCACGCTGGCGAGAGACCCCGCCTGCCGGACCAAATCAGTAACAAGAGGTGCCAAATGAAAATCGCGGTTGTCGGAGCCGGTTATGTCGGCCTAGTCAGCGGTGCATGTTTCGCCGATTGGGGGCACGACGTTGTCTGCGTCGATAAAAATCCCCAAAAAATCAGCCGCCTCGAATGCGGTGTCATGCCGATCTATGAGCCGGGTCTCGATGAATTGGTCGAACGCAATGTCGCCGCTGGCCGGCTGCGCTTTACCTCCAGCCTGATCGACGCGGTCGCGAATGCAGCCATCGTGTTTATTGCGGTCGGCACGCCGCCGCGCCCGGAGCGAGGAGATGCGGACCTCTCGTTCGTTTATATGGCAGCTCGAGAGCTTGCCCCATTCCTCGACGACAATGCCGTCGTGGTTGTGAAATCGACCGTGCCTGTGGGTACTGGCGATGTTGTGCAAAAGATCATAGGGTCAGTGCGCGGAGCCGGTACGTTCTTCGTCGCCTCAAACCCGGAATTCCTTCGCGAAGGTGTCGCCATACGCGATTTCTGCGAACCCGACCGAGTCGTTATCGGCGCGGAGGACGATCATGCGCGCCAGATTCTAACCGAGCTCTACGCAGCGCCGCTGCGCGCGCAAGAGACCCCGATCGTCGTTACCCGACGCCGGACCTCGGAGCTGATTAAATACGCCGCCAACGCGTTCCTCGCCGCGAAGATCACCTTCATCAACGAATTGGCCGATCTTTGCGAGCAGGTAGGCAGCGATGTCGGCGAACTGGCCCTGGGCATGGGCCTCGACAAGCGGATCGGAACCAGTTTCCTCAATGCCGGCCCCGGCTATGGCGGCTCGTGTTTCCCCAAGGACACCTTGGCGCTATTGCGCACCGCGCAGGATTACGGTGTGTCCCTGCGGCTTGTCGAGGAGACGGTGACCGCCAATGAAGCGCGTAAGCGCCGCATGGCCTTGAAGGTGGTAGAGGCTCT
>Ga0160493_100280_pt1 | contig 17484 bp, 21 predicted proteins | sample DID2MG_2_FD_108262 | JGI IMG/M metagenome (GOLD analysis project Ga0160493, IMG submission 108262) | Enriched soil microbial communities from UW Madison campus, WI, USA - DID2878_E24_FP2 MG | ecosystem: Environmental > Terrestrial > Soil > Unclassified | place: USA: Madison, Wisconsin | collected... | reverse complement strand
GGCTGACCACCACGCTGCGCCTGGCGCAGCTTTATCCCGAAGCCAAAATCGTCCTGAGCGGCGGGGCGGGTTTCCTGCAGGGGGAAACGGAAAGCGAGGCCGAGACCATGCGCCGGTTCTTCACCGGTTTCGGGGTGGCCGATGACCGGCTGGTGCTGGAGGGGGACTCGATGAACACGGCCCAGAACGCCGATTTCACGCGCGACCTGATCGAGGAGAACGCGGGCGCGGTGGTGCTCGTGACCTCGGCCTTCCATATGCCGCGGTCGGTGGGGATTTTCCGTCAATTGGGCATGGAGGTCGTGCCCTGGCCGACCGATTACCGCAGCGCCGGCAATCAGACCTTCGGGCTCGATATCGCCAACCCCAACCAGAACCTGGAGACGGCGACCGTGGCGGTGCGGGAATGGATCGGCCTTCTGGCCTATCACTGGACGGGGCGCAGCGCCGAGCTGCTGTCGGAGCCATGAAAAAAGGCGCCTTGCGGCGCCTTTTTATTGTTCCGATCGCGGGTATCAGGTCCTGCGGAACAGGCCGATGACCAGCGAAATGACCAGGAAGGCCAGGAACAGGAAGAACAGGATCTGCGCGATACCTGCCGAGGCGCCGGCAATGCCGCCGAAACCGAGAACGCCGGCGATCAGCGCGATCACCAGAAAGACGAGAGCATAGTACAGCATGGGAATCTCCATGATTTTGCCTTGTGTTAGAAACGCTTGGCCAAGATCGGAGTTCCGATGCCCAAACAAAAAGGCCGGCTGTGCGCCGGCCTTTTCGGAAAAATACGCGACGGTCAGGCGGCGGCGCGCGACCCGTCGTCGAAGAACAGCGCCTGGCTGATCAGCGCCTTGACCATATCGGGATTGAACGGCTTGGTGACGAGGAAGGTCGGCTCCGGCCGCTCGCCGGTCAGCAGGCGTTCGGGGAAGGCGGTGATGAAGATCACCGGCACCGAATGGGTGTTGAGAATGTCGTTGACCGCATCGATACCGGAGCTGCCATCGGCAAGCTGGATATCGGCGAGGATCATGCGGGGCTTGGTCTGGTTGAACAGGCTGACCGCTTCCTTGTGGGTGCGGGCGATGCTGACCACCTTATGGCCCAGGCTTTCCACCATCTGCTCGATATCCATGGCGATGAGCGGCTCGTCCTCGATGATCATGATCTCGGTGGCCACCTGGCGCGAAATCTCGTGGGAGGCCTGATCGAGCAAGGCGTTGAATTCCTCTTCCGAGACGGAGAGGATTTCGGCGGCCTGGGCATGGGTGAAGCCTTCGACGGCGACGAGCAGGAAAGCCTGGCGCGGGCGCGGGGCGAGATTGGCGAGATTGGCGGCGGCGCGCTGTTCCCAAACGAAGCTGGAGGCCGGCTGCGGCACATTCACGGCGGAGGAGGAGAACAGGGCCGAAAACAGCTTATAGAGCGCGATGCGATCGTTGCTGGCCTCGGGGAAAAGCGAAATGTCGGCGATAAGAGTTTCGAGCGTAGCAGCCACATAGGCATCACCCGACGTCTGCGATCCCGTGACGGCCCGTGAAAAACGGCGCAGGTAGGGCAGGTGCGGAGCAATCCGCGTGGACAAAGACATAGACGAAATCTCCCAGATGACGCTTGTGATATGACCTCACAGCAGTCCGAAACGGACCAGCCTTGGAAAAGTTCCTCTCCGGCTTGGAACTTTTTTGCAACCGGGGCATTTCCAGCCTCCAGGGATGGCAAGACTGATCGGTCTATTTAAGTATGACAAAGGATAATTGGGTGACCCAGCAACGTGCGCGAACGCAGCCGGGGCGGGCTGAAGATGGTCTCGGGCCGAATTCCGATATCGGCTCGCGCCTGCGCGCGCTCTATGGCGCCGTCCAGGAAGAAGGTGTGCCGGACCAATTGCTCGACTTGCTCGAAAAATTGGACAATGCCGAAAAGGCGCAGCAGACCGGGACGACCCAGCGGGACGGGGAATAGGCCATGAGCGCCGAAGGAACCTCGTTCAAGCGCGAGATGCTGGCCACGTTGCCGAGCCTGAGAGCCTTTGCCGTGTCGCTGACCGGCAAGCACGACAAGGCCGACGACCTGGTCCAGGACACGGTGATGAAAGCCTGGGCCAAGCAGTCCAGCTTTCAGATGGGCACCAATATCAAGGCGTGGCTGTTCACGATCCTGCGCAATGAATTCTACAGCCAGATGCGCAAGCGCGGCCGGGAGGTGCAGGACAGCGACGGCGTGTTCACCGAGCGGCTCTCGGTGCATCCCTCGCAATATGGCTCGCTGGACCTCGAAGATTTCAAGAAGGCCCTGTCGCAATTGCCGGACGACCAGCGCGAGGCGATCATCCTGATCGGCGCCTCGGGTTTTTCCTACGAGGAAGCGGCGGCGATCTGCGATTGCGCCGTAGGCACGATGAAGAGCCGGGTGAGCCGGGCGCGTTCGCGCCTGAGCGAATTGCTGCAGATCAGCGGCGAGGCCGATTACGGTCCGGATGCGGTTTCCGCACAGGTCACCTCGGGCAATCACTCGTTCTGAGCCGATTGCAGCCGGAGCAGGCTGAGCACCGCTTCCACGAGGCTGTCGTCGGGCACAGGCTTGACCAGGAATGGCATGTCCGGGAGATCGGGCATTCCATTTCGCAATGCGCTGTCGGCTGTCAGCCCGAGCACGGGAATGCCGGCATCGCGCAGCGTGCGGACAAGGTCAAGCTGGTCGTGGCGGCGCGATTCCACCTCGATGACGGCCAAGGCCGGGCTATGGGCCATCCTCCCCTGGATACGAAACTCTTCTGGGCTCGTGAGCACGGTGACGTGGCCGGCTCCCATTGCCTGCAACACGACCTGCATGCTCAGTGAAATAATGATTTCCGACTCAACGATGAGAACGGATTGTCCGGCCAGCATATGAGGCGCCTTTCGCCGAGTTGGGCGTCATTTGCACCGGTAGGCTCTGGATTGTCATTTAACTTTGACATGCGGAACGCTACGCAGCGCGGCGCGTTAAGGACATACCTCAAGCGTCGGGTCATTCCTTGAATCTGGTTCTCCCCCATACGGGCCGCCGCGTGCCTTGCGAGCAATGCCCGCTGCGCGTCCTGCCCGCCTTCCGCGATTTCACACCGGCGGAGCTGCGTTTCGTCTCCGGTTTCAAGACCGGCGAAATGACGGCCGAGCCCGGTGCGGTCATCCTGTCGGAGGGGGCGCATAGCGCCCATCTCTATACGGTTCTGTCCGGCTGGGCCTTCCGCTTCAAGACGCTGGCCGACGGCCGTCGCCAAATCCTCAATTACATGCTGCCGGGGGACCTGGTGGGATTGCAGGGCTCGGTGATCGGAGAAATGGAGCATTCGGTGGAGGCGCTGTCGCCCCTGGTGCTCTGCGTGTTCCAACGCGACCGGCTGGACGAATTGTTCGGCGGTCACCCCGGCTTGGGGTTCGACGTGACCTGGCTGGCGGCGCAGGAGGAGCGCATGCTGGACAATCACCTGCTCAGCCTGGGCCGCCGAACGGCCCTGGAGCGGGCGGCCTATCTCCTGAGCTTCCTGCATCAGCGCGCCCGAATGGTGGAGCCCCAGGCAGCCCGCATCGAAATTCCCCTGACCCAGCAGCATGTGGCCGATACGCTGGGATTATCGATCGTGCATACCAACAAGACCCTGCGCAAGCTGAGCAATCTGGGGCTGGTGCGCTGGCTGGGCGGGGCCTGCGAAGTGCTCGATCTCGAACGGCTGATGGTCGTCGCCGATTGGGAAGGCCTGCACAATCGCAAGCGGCCGCTGATCTAGCCATGCCGGCCTCAATCCTGCCATGGCGATTGACCAATGCTGGCCGGGCTGAAGACCGGTTGTGGCGGTCGGCATCCGTGCGGTGGACGGGATGAGTGCTGTGGCTGAGGCGACCGAGAAGAGCGTTGAGGCATCCATGGCGCTGCGCCGCAATGCACGGCGCGTGGCCATATGGGTGTCGCTCGGCCTGGTGTGCCTGGCGGCCCTGGCCTCGCTGCTTCTGATGCAGGGGATCGGGCGGCAGATCAGCGACGTCATCGAAAGCCATGCCATGCGCACGGCGGCGCGGGAATTGACCCATGTGCTGAGTCAGGCCGAGGCCAGCCAGCGCGGCTTCCTGTTGACCGCCGATCCGCAATTTCTCGAACGCTACCAGCAAGCCGCGTCCGGAATCGACAGCCGGGTCGAGGCACTGCTGGCGCTGGCGGCCGACGATCCGGCCCAAAGCCTGCGCGTGGCCGGCATCACCGACGACATTGCCGGCAAGATGGCGGAAATGGAGCGCGCGGTCGAGCTGGCCAGGATGCAGAGGGCGAACGAGGCCCAATCGCTGACCCAGACCGGAATGGGCGCGCGGCTGATGGCGGAGGTCAACCAGACACTGGAAGATTTCATCGCCGAGGAAGATTTCAAACTGGCGGCGCGCAATGAAGAGATGGAGCAGACGCGGATCGGGCTGGTCGCGGCGCTGATCGCCGCGCTGGTCGCCGCCGCGATCCTGGCCTATGCCTTGCTGTCGCGAACCCAGCGACAGGTCAGCGACCTGGCGCGCAGCCACAGGGGCCTGCTCAGCCAGAATGAAGTGCTCGAAGCGCAGGTCGTCGAGCGCACGCGCGAAATCGAAGCTGCCCGCGCCCATGCGGAGCGGGAACGACAGCGGGTGGAGGCCCTGCTGCAGGATACCAACCATCGGGTGGGCAATTCGCTGGCGACGGTGTCGTCGCTGCTGGCCCTGCAGGTGATGCGCAGCCGCTCGGACGCGGTGCGGGACGCACTGGAAGCGGCGCGGCTGCGGGTGCATGCCATCGCCTCGGCGCATCGGCGTCTGCGGCTGGGCGACGACCTGGAGAGCGCCAGCGCCAGCGAATTCCTCACCGCCGTCATCGAGGATATCGCGGCGACACAGACCGATGGCGGGCGGATCGCGCTGTCCAGCACGATCGAACCCATCGATGTCAGCGCCCGCGATGCCACGACGCTGGGCATCCTGGTGGGCGAATTGGTCACCAATGCGCTCAAGCATGCCTTTCCCGACGGGCGACGCGGCGCCATCGATGTGCGGCTGTTCCGCGACGAAGGCGGCACGCCGGTGCTGGAAGTGCGTGACGACGGCGTGGGCATGAGCGATCCGGCGGCTGCCGATGGCGGGCTGGGATCGCTGATCGTCCGGCAGCTTGCCGGGCAGTTCGAGGGCGAACCCCGATATGAGAGCGCGGTGGCGGGCGGCGTAACGATCAGAATAGCCCTGCCGGGGCTGACCGGCGCGTCTCAGGTGCAATTGGAGGCCTAGCATGCGGTTCCGGGCGATTCTCAACAAGGATGGCGGCACGCTTCGCAGCCTCGATCTCGACGATTTCGCCCGGCGCGCCGAGGCGCTGTTCGCCGAGGAGGGCCATGTGCTGGAATGCCGCATGATCGGCGGCGATGCGGTGGAGGCGGCGCTGGCCGAGGCCTCCAGCGCCGAGGCGGTGGACGTGATGCTGGCCGGAGGCGGGGACGGTACGATATCGGCCGCCGCCGCCGCCGCCTATGCCAGCGGCAAGCCGCTGGCGGTGCTGCCCGCGGGAACAATGAACCTGTTCGCCCGTGCCCTGGGCATGCCGCTGGATCTCGATGCGGCGCTGGTGGCGATCGCCCGGGGACGGATCGAGAATATCGATATCGCCACGGCCAATGGGCGGCCCTTCGTGCATCAATATGGCGTGGGCATCCATGCGCGGCTGGTGCGGATCCGCAACGGCATGAGCTATCGCGACCGGGTGGGCAAGATGCTGGCGAGCCTGCGGGCGATCCTGGCCACGGCCATCGATCCGCCGCGTTTCGAGGTGGAGCTGGTGGAGCCGGGTGGCGCCAAGACGCATCTGGTGTCGGGCATCGCGGTGTCCAACAATCCGCTGGGCGATGGTCCGATCCCGGTGGCGGCGCGGCTCGACAGCGGTCTCCTGGGCGTTTACCTCGCGGCGGGCACCAGCAGTCGCGAACTGGTCGCGCTGGCGCTCGACGTCTTTACCGGCCGGTGGCGGGACAATGCGCTGGTGAGCGAGGCGGAAGTGCCCGAAGTGGTGCTGCGCTTTCCCAAGCGCAAGCGCGGCAATCATGCGGTGGTCGATGGAGAGCTGATCCCGCTGGAGCCCAGCGTGACGCTCAAAGTCCACGCGCAGGCCATGGCGGTGGTCAGGCCGGCGGAAGACGCGGCCTGACCTGGGCTCATTCCTCGTCGGAACGGTGGTCCCGCAACAAGGCGAAGGCGGCGATGGCGGCAGCGGGCAGGCCGATGCGCAGCAGCGTCGGGGCGCGCAGCAGCGCGGGCAGGGCGGTGAGCGCCGCCGTGGTGACGAAAGCGCCGGTTTCGCTGGCGCGGCGTCGTTCGGCGATATGCTTGCGGGTGCGTCCGCGCCCGATCAGCATGCCGGCATAGACCGCCAGGGCCAGGATAATGAACAGGCCGGCCATGAGCAGCGCCGCGATGAGCGGGCTAAACAGATCGGCCAGCGCCAGATAGCCGGCGACGGTGAGAAAGATGGCGGCGGCCAGCAGGAAAAGCGCGATCAAGCCATAGACAATGGCCGCGGCCCGGGCGCGGGCCGCGACGCTTTCCAGCTCAAGACCGAACAGGGCCGCGAGCGGCGCGATCAGCCCCATGGTCAATGCCGGGTGAGCAGGGCGAGCACGAAGCCGATGCCGGCGGCGGTCGCCACGGCGGTCAGCGGCTTTTCGCGGATCGTGTCCTTGAGCTGCTTCTCGACCTCTTCGGCCTGGCCCTGGGCCTCGTGCAGCATATCCTGGCCCTTGCGCTTGAGCTGTTTCAACTCACCGGCGGCCATGGCGCGGGCCTCGCCGGCCTTTTCACCGGTCAGCTTGCCCAGCGTTTCCGTGATGGACTTGAGGTCGTCCTGCAATTGCTTGACCTGGGCTTCCAACTCCTGCTCACGGCCCCGGGAAGCGGCGCTGCGGGCGGGAGTGTTCTGGTTCTTGCGGCCGGGGGCCATGTCTGTGGTGGTTGCCATAAGGGGCTCCTTTTCGATTACGAAGAAAATGCCTCAACCCGGCGCTGGTTCCCGGCGGCTTTCCGAAAGCCGTCCCGACAAGCCAGTGCCTGCCGGGACGAAGGTTGCGGATCGAACGGGGGCGCTGCCCGATCCGCACCAGGCACATATTGTTGAGGGAGCTTGACGTGCCTGTAGCGTTCAAGCGGCGCTTTTGTCTGGGCGCTCGCGCCGCACGATTGCTCTAGATGCGGCCCATCAAGACCAGGATGAGCACGACGATCAGGACGACGCCGAGAATGCCCGACGGGAAATAGCCGAAGCCACGGGAATAACCCCAGTTCGGCAGGGCACCGATGAGCAGAAGAATGAGAATGATGATAAGAATGGTACCGAGTGTCATGTAACCCTCCTAAGAAAAGCTGGCTCGCCGAAGCGGCCCTTGTCCCCGGAGCAGCGGGCCGTCCAGCGGACGAAAGCGCTGCCCCATCTTTCGAAATGGCGCGCGGTTTTGCCTGCTAGAGCAGCGCCACGAGCAGCGCGGCGGCGGCCACCAGGATCAGCGAGGCGGGCAGCAATGCCAGAGCGACGTCGGCAAAGCGCGGCTGATGATCAAAGCTGTCCGGAACCCACGCGGTGGTGGTGCGACCTGCATCTTCAAGGGCTCTGATCTGGAACTGGTTCATGTCCGTCTCCTAAGGCGGTCCATCGACCGCGTGCCAGAAGAACGGAGCGATATGAATTTTGGTTCCCGCGGGGCCGGAACGGCAGCGCCGGCGGGCGCTATTGCAGGTCGTCTATGGCCTGGCGCTGCTTCAGCATTTCCAGGAAGATGCGGTAATCGCGCGAGAAGCGCTGCTGCGCTTCGGGGTCGGGAGCGCGGCTGACGCCGCCCTGGTGCATGGCGAGGCAGGCGCTTTCCAGGCTGGGATAAAGGCCGGCGGCATTGGCGGCGATCATGGCCATGCCGAGCAGCGTGGCATCCGGCGTCTTCGGCTCGATCACGGTGCAGCCGGTGGCGTCGGCGTAAAGCTCCATCAGCAATGGATTTTTCGTGTGTCCGCCGATGATGTGCAGGTGGTCGATGGCGTAATTGCCCTGCCGCATCGTGTCCAGGATATGGCGGATGCCCAGGACGATGCCGATGCAGGTGCGCCAATAGAGCCGGCAGAGGCTGTCGAAATCGCTGTCCAGGGTGAGGCCGGAAATGACGCCCAGGGCGTTGGGATCGGCAAGGGGGGAGCGATTGCCGTGGAAATCGGGCAGGACATGGAGACGTTCGGCCAGCGCCGGGCCTTCGCTTTCGCGCAATTGCATGACGCGGTCGCAGATGGCGCGATGGCGCTCGGCATTCGGCTCGCCGCCCGCGGCATGCCAGCGCACGATATGATCGAGCAGGGCGCCGGAGGCCGACTGGCCCCCTTCGAGCTGCCAGAAACCGTGGAGAATGGTGCCCAGATGCGGGCCCCAAATGCCTTTCATTCCAATATCTTGCGTCGACATGGCCATGACGCAGCTCGACGTGCCGGCGATGAGGGCGCAATGGCGGTTCATCCGCGCCGGATCGGCGGTGAGCGGGCCGAGTTCGGCCAGGGCGCCGGCATAGGCATCGACGACGCCGGCGCCGACGCGACAGGCAATGGTGAGGCCGAGCTGGGCGGCGGCCTCGGCGGTGAGCGGGCCGAGATCGGCGCCGACGGGGGAGGCCTTTTCGGGCAGGGCGGCCTTGTCGATCAGGTCTTCAAGGCCGACTTCGGCGAGAAAATCGGCTTTCCAGCCAATGGCTTGATGGGGGACGTAGGTCCATTTGGTGGCGAGGGTGCATTGCGAGCGCGCCAGCGAGCCGGTGGCTTTCCAGGAGAGGAAATCGGCGAGATCGAAGATCATTCCGGCCTGTGCCCAGCTCTGGGGCAGGTGGCGCTTGAGCCACATGAGCTTGGGCACTTCCATCTCCGGCGACATGACGCCGCCGATATAATCGAGCACTTCATGACCCGTGGCGGTGCATTGCTCGGCTTCAGCGAGGGCGCGGTGATCGAGCCAAACGATTGTATCCCAACGGTTTTCGCCATTGCGGGCGACGGAAACCGGCTGGCCCTGCGGGTCGAGGACGACGAGGGAGCAGGTGGCGTCGAAGCCGATGCCGGCAATGTCGCCGGGAGCGGCGCCGGCAATGGCCATGGCGCCGCGGACGGCCTGGCAGACGGCGGACCAGATCTGGGTGCTGTCATGCTCGGCGAAATTGGCGTCTTCGCGCCGCATCGAAATGGGATTTTCGTGGCGGCCCAATAGTTTACCGGAGCGCGTGAACACGCCCGCCCGGGCGCTGCCCGTTCCGACATCCACTCCCACCAGGAGGTCTTGCGCCACGCCGGCCTCTCTTGTTCGGTCCGGCGCGGACCATAGCCGAAGCCATCAAGAGGGGCTAGAGGCGGTCTGCGAGATAGGCTTCAAGCGTGGCCTTGGTGCCGTTTTTCCAAAGGAAATTCAGGCACTTGGTGAAGGCGTCGATGAAAGCGGGCGCCTTGGCGAGGTCGCCATAGATATCGGCCATCTCCAGCCAGGCGGCGGGATTGTCCTTGGCTTTTCGGGCCTGGGCGGTCAGCCGATCCCAGCTCGGATCGTTGGGCTCGATCACCGCGCCGCTATCGGTGGTGCCGTAGCAATATCGGCACCAGAATGCTGACACCAGGGCCAATCCGGTGAGCAGACTGTTAGCGTTGACCCTGTCCAATGCGCTCGGAATGACAAACTTCGGCTGACGATTGGAGCCATCCAGCGCGAGTCGACGGATCGTGTCGCCGATCTTGGGATTGGCGAAGCGTTTTTCGCAGAGCCCGAAATAGGCGTCGAGGTCGGTATCGGGCACCGGCGGCACGATCGGGATGATCTCCTCGGTCTCGACCTTTCGGAGGAAGGCGGAGACGAGGGGGTGCTCCATGGCCTCGTGGACGAAGTGGATGTCGAGCAGGCCCGCCGGGTAGGCGATGGTGGCGTGGCCGCCATTGAGGATGCGGATCTTCATGTGCTCGTAGGGGGCGACATCGGGCACGAATTGCACGCCGACCTGTTCCAGCGGCGGGCGGCCGGCGGGGAAATGATCCTCCAGCACCCATTGCTTGAAGCTTTCGCAGAAGACCGGCCAGGCATCGTCGATGCCGAACTGGTCGGCGAGAAGATTTTTCTCGCGCTCGGACGTGGCGGGGGTGATGCGATCGACCATGCCATTGGGGAAGGCGACCGAGGATTCGACCCATGCGGCCAGCGCCGGGTCGATCAGGGCGGCGAGGCCGGCGACGGCGTTTCGGGTGACGTGGCCATTGCCGGGAATGTTGTCGCAGCTCATTACGGTGAAGGGCGCGATGCCGGCTTCGCGGCGCTTGACCAGGCCGGCGAGGATGAGGCCGAAGGCGGTTCTGGGCGTGGTGAAGTTCGCCGCATCCCAGGCGATGTGGGGATGGGTGGGATCGAATTTCTGCGAAGCCGGATCGATGTAATAGCCGCCCTCGGTAATGGTCAGCGAGACGATGCGGATGGCCGGGTCGGTGAGGGCGGCGATGACGGCCTGGCTGTCCCCGGGCTCGATGTAGTCGAGCATGACGCCGGTGATGTGGGCGGCACTGGTGTCGGCTTCCTGCTCCACGACGGTGGTCAGCCAATCCTGCTGGCGCAGGGCGTCGCGCATGGCGGCGTCGGTGGCGCGGGTGCCGGCGCCGATAATGGCCCAGTCATGACCCTGGCCGCGATTGAACAGTGCATCGAGATAGACCGCCTGATGGGCGCGATGGAAATTGCCGACGCCGAAATGGACGATGCCGGGGGTGAGGTCGGCGCGATTGTATGAGGGCGTGGCGGCTGTTTCGATGGCGGGCAGGGTGGCGAGGGAGAGTTTGGTCATAGTGCGGAGCTCGATGCGAGGGCGGTCGGCTCCCTCCCCCCTTGAGGGGGAGGGTTGGGGTGGGGGGTGGTGCTGTGGACGCTGAATTTCAGGCGCACTAGACGGTGGACCCCCTCCCCAGCTTTGCTACGGCCCGTTGGGCCTAGCGTCGCTACCCTCCCCTCAAGGGGGAGGGTGGGCAGAGCCGATAGTTGGGTGCCCTGCAGCATCAGATCGCCTGCCCCGCCGCGTCGAACTTGTAGATGCGATTGGGGTCCGGCGTGAGCCACACGACATCGCCGTGAGAAAAAGTGTGGTCGCCGTCGGTGCGCACGGTGAGGAGGCCGAAATCGGTCTGGACATGGAGGAAGGTATCGGAGCCCAATTGCTCGGAGACATTGACGACGCCCTTCCAGGCGCCCTCACTGGTCGAGAGGCGAATGTGCTCGGGGCGGGCGCCGATGGAATGGGCATCGTGCTTCGCCGCCTCGGCGCCGTCGATGAAGTTCATCCGGGGCGAGCCGATGAAGCCGGCGACGAAACGATTAGCGGGCTTCCTGTAGAGATCGAGCGGGGAGCCGAATTGTTCGACATTGCCGGCATTGAGCACGACGATACGGTCGGCCATGGTCATGGCCTCGACCTGATCGTGGGTGACGTAGATCATAGTGGTCTTGAGCTGCTGGTGCAGCTCGGTGATTTCCAGCCGCATGTTGACGCGCAGGGCGGCGTCGAGGTTCGACAGGGGTTCGTCGAACAGGAAGGCCTTGGGCTCGCGCACGATGGCGCGGCCGATGGCGACGCGCTGGCGCTGGCCGCCGGACAGGGCGCGCGGCTTGCGATCGAGATAGGAGGTGAGATTGAGGGTGCGGGCCGCATAGTCGACCTTGCGGTCGATTTCGGCCTGAGGGGTCTTCGCCATCTTGAGGGGGAAGGCGATGTTGTCGCGCACGCTCATATGCGGATAGAGCGCATAGGACTGGAACACCATGGCGAGGCCCCTTCGGGCGGGTGGCGCATCGGTGACGTCCTGGCCATCGAGCTTGATTTGGCCGGACGTGGTGTCCTCGAGGCCGGCGATGAGGCGCAGCAATGTGGACTTGCCGCAGCCGGAGGGGCCGACGAAGACGACGAATTCGCCATCGTTGATCTCGAGCGAAATGTCCGGAATGACCTGGACTTCGCCGAAGGACTTGTTGACGTGGGAGAGGGAGATGGAGCCCATGGTTTAGTCCTCCGACCAGACGAGGCGTGAAGCTGGGGTGGGCGGCACCTCTCCCTTGGGGGAGAGGTCGGCGCGTAGCGACGGGTGAGGGGGCCTTGCCTCCGCACGGAAATTCGAAAAGGCCCCCTCACCCGCCCCAAGAGGGGCGACCTCTCCCCCGGAGGGAGAGGTGAGGCTTCGCCTCAAGACATCAGGCGGCCCCATCATTTCACCGCTCCGAAGGTCAGGCCACGCACAAGTTGCTTCTGGCTGAACCAGCCGAGCAGCAGGATGGGGGCGATGGCCAGGAGGGAGGCGGCGGAGAGCTTGGCGAGGAAGAGGCCCTGCGGCGAGGAGAAGGAGGAGATGAAGGCGGTGAGCGTGCCGGCGCGGCCGGAGGTGAGGGTGATGGTCCAGAAGGCCTCGTTCCAGGCGAGGATGACGTTGAGCAGGAGCGTCGAGGCGATGCCGGGAATGGCCATGGGCACGAGAACATGGGTGATCTCGTTCCACAGTTCGGCCCCGTCCATGCGGGCGGCTTCGAGGATGTCGACGGGGATTTCCTTGAAATAGGTGTAGAGCATCCAGATGATGATCGGCAGGTTGATCAGCGTCATGATCAGGGTGAGGCCGTGCAGCGTGTCGAGCAGGCGCAGGTCGCGGAAGATCAGGTAGATCGGGATCAGCACGCCGACGGCGGGCATCATCTTGGTGGAGAGCATCCACATCAGGATGTCTTTCGTCCGCTTGGTGGGGGCGAAGGCCATGGACCAGGCGGCCGGAATGGCGATCACCAGGCCAAGCAGGGTGGAGCCGAAGGAGACGATGATCGAATTGGTGGCGTGCTTGATATAGTCCGAGCGATCCTGCACGGCGCCGAAATTATCCAGCGTGAAACTTTCCGGCAGGAAGGTCGGCGGGGCGGCGATGGCCTCGGCCTCAGTCTTGAAGGCGGTGAGGATGGTCCACAGGATCGGCGAGAACAGCAGCAGGGCAATGGCCCAGGCGAGCAGGGTGAAGCCGATGCGGGTGGAGGTGGGGACGCGGCGGGCCATGTTTAGCTCCTGACGCTGGAGGGGAGCGCTGTCTTACCTCTCCCTTTGGGGGAGAGGTCGGCGCGCAGCGACGGGTGAGGGGGCCTTGCCCACGCGTCGGTTTTGGGGAAGGCCCCCTCACCCGCCCCAAGGGGGGCGACCTCTCCCCCGAAGGGAGAGGTGAAGAGGGGCCGGCGCTCGCTGGACCTACGCATCCAAATTCCTCCCCACGGCGCGCATCAGGAAGATGGCGACGATGTTGGCGATGATGACGGCGACGACGCCGCCGGCGGAGCCGGCGCCGATGTCGTTGCTGAGGATGCCGGTGCGGAAGACGAGGAAGGCGATATTGGTGGAGGCGTAGCCGGGGCCGCCGCCGGTGGTGACGCGGATTTCGGCGAAGATGCCGAGCAGGAAGATGGTCTGAATGAGAATGACGATGGTGATCGCCCGGGCCATGTGCGGCAGGATGATGTAGCGGAAGCGATTGAGCGCGTTGGCACCGTCCATTTCGGCGGCCTCCCGCTGTTCCTCGGAGAGCGATTGCAGGGCGGTCAGCAGGATCAGCGTCGCGAAGGGCAGCCATTGCCAGGCGACGATGACGATGACGGAAAACAGCGGATATTGATTGAACCAGTCCACCGGCTGGAGGCCGAAGGCCTTCCAGAGATGGCCGAGCATGCCATAGCCGGGATGCATGAAGCCGTTCTTCCAGATCAAAGCGGCGACCGGCGGCATGACGAAGAAGGGCGAGATGACCAGAATGCGCAAAATGCCCTGGCCCCAGATGGGCTGATCGAGCAGGAGCGCGAGGAAGGTGCCGCCGATGACGGTGATCAGCAGCACGCCGCCGACCAGGAACAGGGTATTGAGCAGCGCCTGGGTGAAGCTGGGATCGCCGATGACATAGATATAATTGGCCCAGCCGGCGAAGCCGGTCATCATCGGGTTGATGAGGCTGTAATTCTGGAAGCTGAACCACAGGGTCATGGCCAGCGGCACGGCCATCCAGATGAACAGCACGATGACGGCGGGGGCCATCATGGTGCGGGCGAGGGTTCGGGTTTGTCTGGTGGCCATTTTTTTTTTACGTCCTCCCGGCGTGGCCGGGGCCACGGTGTCATTCCCGCGAAAGCGGGAACCCCTGTTTTCGGCACCGGAACGGAGGTTCCCGCTTTCGCGGGAATGACCCGGTGAACTTTATGGTCATGGTGTAGGCGAGGCTTCAGAAAACCACCCGGCTGGCTGAGGGTCACCCAGCCGGGCATCAGTCTTTGCTAGCCATTCGCGCATAGCGCTCATGGCCTTCTCACCTAAATTCGCTCCACCGGAGCGAATTTGCCTGCGGCACGGCTCGAAGCTACTTAATGTAACCGGCGCGGGTCATGTCGCGGGTGGTGGCGTCCTGGGCCTGGGCCAGGGCGTCGTCGGCGGACATCTGGCCGGCCAGCGCGGCCGAGAAGAGCTGGCCGACATTGGTGCCGATGCCGGCGAATTCCGGAATGGCCACGAATTGCACGCCGGTATAGGGGACCGGCTTGACCGTGGGCGCATTGGGATCGGCGGCGTTGATGGAATCCAGCGTCATCTTGGCGAAGGGCGCGGCGGCCTGGTAATCCGGATTCTCGTAGAGCGAGGTGCGCGTGCCCGGGGGCACATTGGCCCAGCCTTCGTTTTCGGCGACGAGGGCGAGGTAATCCTTGCTGGTGGCCCAATTGATGAATTGCTCGGCGGCCTCGGCATTCTGCGAGGAGGCCGGAATGGCCAGCGACCAGGCCCAGAGCCAATTGCCGCGCTTGCCCAGGCCATTGTCGGGGGCGAGGGCGAAGCCGACCTTGTCGGCCACGGTGGAATCGTCGGGGTTGGTGACGAAGGAGGCGGCGACCGTGGCGTCGATCCACATGCCGCACTTGCCCTGCTGGAACAGGGTCAGGTTTTCGTTGAAGCCGTTGGAGGAGGCGCCGGAGGGACCGGCATCGGCCATCAGGGCGAGATAGGTGTCCAGCGTCTGCTTCCATTCAGGCTGGTCGAACTGGGGCACCCAGTTTTCGTCGAACCAGCGGGCGCCGAAGGAATTGGACATGGCGGTGAGGAAGGCCATGTTCTCGCCCCAGCCGGCCTTGCCGCGCAGGCAGATGCCGTTGATATCGGCGTCGCGGTCGGTCATGGCGCGGGCGGCTTCGCCGATGAATTCCCAGGTGGGGGCTTCGGGCATTTCGAGGCCGGCGGCTTCCATCAGATCGGTGCGGTACATGATGAAGGAGCTCTCGCCGTAGAAGGGCGCGGCATAGAGCTTGCCGTCGACGGAGAGGCCGCCGCGAATGGCGGGGAGCAGGTCGTCGACATCGTATTCGGCATCGGCGCTGAGACCGTCGAGCGGCTTCAGCCAGTCCTGGCGCGCCCAGATCGGCGCTTCATAGGTGCCGATGGTCATGATGTCGTATTGGCCGCCATTGGTGGCGATGTCGGTGGTGACGTTCTGGCGCAGGGTGTTTTCTTCCAGCACGACCCAGTTGAGCGCGATGCCGGTTTCTTCGGTGAAGGCGCTGGACAGGCCCTGCATGCGGATCATGTCGCCATTGTTCACCGTGGCGATGGTGAGCGTCTGGGCCGAGGCCGACGCTGTCAGGGCAAGCAGAGCTGCGCCCGCGAAAAGGGGTGTCAGTTTCATCAATATCCTCCCAAGGATCAAAGCGAGCAATTGCTTTGATTGTGAGCAGATGTTCACCAAACTGACGCGGTTCGTCAAGCGGGGTGATGGTGGAATCTGTGCGGTACGTGCGTCAAGGGGCGGTGTGTCGGGCGTTTATGGCGGTTTCGGGTGGTGGGCGGATGCCCGGACGGGTGGCAAATTTCCACAGGCCTGTGCGGGAAGAGCCCTCGGGTCAAGCCCGAGGGTGACGATCTGTGGGTGGGGGTGACGGCAGTGGGTGGGGGTGACGGCGGTAGGTAAGGGCCGAGTGGCGGCCGTCAGGCGAGCAGCAATTGGGCGGTGCGTTCGTCGGTGATGAGGCCGTTGGCGAGGCGGCGCTGGAGGGCGGCGCGGATGGCGGGGGCCTTGCGTTCGCCCATGGCGATGGCGATGACGCGGCTGGTTTCGCGCGAGGGCAGGGGCGCGGAGGCGACGCGGTCGTTGATGAGGCCTTCGATGAGGCGCCCTTCGGCGTCGAAGCACCAGCCGCAAATCTCGCCGACGGCGCCGGCTTTCTGCAGGGCCTTCTGTTCGGCCTCGGTGAGGAAGCCGTCGAGCAGGAGCGGGGCGTCGGGGTCGAGATGGCCGATGCCGACGAAGCTGATATTGGCGCGGGCCGCCAGTTCGAGGGTGGAGCGGATCATCGGCTGGGCATGGAGCAGTTCGCGCTCGCGGGCGGAGGAGGCGATGACCGGCAGGGGCATGGGGAAGGAGCGCGCCTTGACTGTGTCGGCGACGTTGAAGATGACGTTGTAGAAGGCCGCCGAGCCGTCCGGGGCGATATTGCCGGTGAGCGAGACCACCTTGTGGTGCGGGCATTCCATGGGCTGGAGCTGTTCGACGGCCGCCTTGAGGGTGCGGCCGGTGCCGATGGCGATGATCTGGGGTTCGGAGAGGCGCAGGGTGCGCTCGATCTCGGCGGCGCCGGCTTCGGCAATGCCGATCGTGGTGGAGGCGCTGGCCGGATCGGAGGGCACGATCTCGCAATGGTCGAGGGCGAATCGGCGGCGCAGGCGCTCGGCGAGGTCGAGGCAATGGCCGATGGGGTGATCGAGGCGGACCTTGATCAGGCCCTCGCTGACCGAGAGGGAGACCAGGCGCTGCGCCGATTGACGGGAAATGCCCATCTTGGCGGCGATCTCCTCCTGGGTATTGCCGGCGACGTAATAGAGCCAGCCGGCCCGCGCGGCATCGTCCAGACGGGTGGCAGAATTGTCCTGTCGCGCGGCCATGAAATCCCCTCTGGCGTTTCGCGCGATTATTCGGATCGTGCCCGCGACCGCAAGGGGCTTTGCCGCGCCGGGCCCGGGGCGGGTGCGGTGCCCATATTGCTCAGCGCCGTGCCGATGTCGCGCTCGGTGTTCCGCAGATGCAGGCGCATGGCCTCGGCGGCGGCGCGGGCATTGCCGGCGCGGATGGCATCGAGAATGCGCTGGTGATGATCGAGGGTGTCGGTCAGGCTGTGGCCACGGCTGGCATGGCCCTGGCGGCTGATCTGGATGCCGTTGCGCAGCGGGCCGGCCATGGCCTCGAACAGATAGCCCAGGATGCGATTGCCGCTGGCGAGCGCCACGGCCTCGTGGAAGCCGACATCGAAATCGTGGAACCGAGCCTCGCCCTCGGCGCCGGATACCGCTTCGGCATCGCGCATGCCCTGCAGGGCATTTTCGATGGCGGCGATGGCGGCGCGACTGGCGCGCTT
>Ga0160493_100279_pt1 | contig 17505 bp, 20 predicted proteins | sample DID2MG_2_FD_108262 | JGI IMG/M metagenome (GOLD analysis project Ga0160493, IMG submission 108262) | Enriched soil microbial communities from UW Madison campus, WI, USA - DID2878_E24_FP2 MG | ecosystem: Environmental > Terrestrial > Soil > Unclassified | place: USA: Madison, Wisconsin | collected... | reverse complement strand
TTTATGGGGAGATTCCGCTTTTTCCTTGTGACAGGCCGGCCCGAAAGGCTAACTCTTGGCCAAAAAGGGAGGCGCATCATGCCCACCGACATCCTGCCGCTGATCTATGCCGCCGTGCTGGGCTACCTCTTCGGTTCCATTCCCTTCGGCCTCATCCTGACGCGCGCCGCCGGGCTCGGCGACATTCGCGAGATCGGCTCGGGCAATATCGGGGCGACCAATGTGCTGCGCACCGGCAATCGGCCGATTGCCGCCGCCACGCTGGTGCTCGATGCGCTCAAGGCCGTCGTGCCGATCCTGATCGCGCGCCATTTCTGGGGCGAGGATGCGGCGCGGGTGGCGGCGCTCGGCGCCTTTCTCGGCCATTGCTTCCCCGTCTGGCTCGGCTTCAAGGGCGGCAAGGGCGTGGCGGTGATGATCGGCTCGCTGCTGGCGCTGCATTGGCCCGTCGGCCTTATCTTCTGCGCGGTCTGGCTGTTGATCGCCCTGACCCGCAAGATGTCGTCGCTGGCCGCGCTGACGGCCGCCGCCACCGCGCCGATCTTCGCCTATGTGCTGGCCAGCGAGCGGCTGGCCATCGTGGTGCTGGGCCTGGCCCTGCTGCTCTTCTTCCAGCATCGCGAAAATATCGCCCGGCTGCTCAAGGGCACCGAACCCAAGATCGGCGACGGCAAGAAGGCCGGCTGAGCATGGCGGAGCGGGGGGATACGACGCTCACGCCCGCCCAACGCATCGCCTGGCTGCGGCTGGTCCGCACCGACAATATCGGCCCGGTCACCTTCCGCCAATTGCTCAACCGCTTCGGCTCGGCCGAAGCCGCCATCGCGGGCTTGCCGGATTTGAGCCGGCGGGCCGGGCGCCCGCTGGAGGCAATCAGCCAGGCCCGCGCCGAAGACGAGATCGCCGGCCTCGTCCGCTATGGTGCGCGCCTTGTGGCGCAGGGCGAGCCGGATTATCCCGGCCATCTCAATTACATTTCCGGCGCGCCGCCCCTGGTCACCATGGCCGGCGGCGAGGGGCTCGACTGGCAGCGCAGCGTCGGCATTGTCGGCGCCCGCACCGCGTCCACCGCCGGGGTGAAGATGACGCGGCTGCTGGCCGGGGACCTGGGCGCTGCCGGCTATGTCGTCGTCTCCGGCCTGGCGCGCGGCATCGACAGCGCCGCCCACCGCGCCGCGCTCGAAACCGTCACCATCGCCGTGCTGGCCGGCGGGTTCGACCGCATCTATCCGGCGGAGAACATTCCGCTCGCCCACGACATTCTGGACAATGGCGGCGCCCTGATCACCGAAATGCCGCTGGGCTGGGAGCCGCGCTCCCGCGATTTCCCAAGGCGTAACCGGCTGGTTTCCGGTCTCTCGCTCGGCGTGGTGGTGGTCGAGGCGGCCAAGCGCTCCGGCTCGCTGATCACCGCGCGGCTGGCTTTGGAACAGAATCGCGAAGTGTTCGCCGTGCCCGGCTCGCCGCTCGATCCGCGCGCCGAGGGCGGCAATGCGCTGATCCAGCAGGGCGCGCGGCTGGTGACCAATGCCACCGATATCATCGAGGGCCTCGGCAATGCCGATCCGGCGCGCACGGCCCTGTTCGATCCCGAATGGCGGCCGGAAGGCGGCGGCCTGCTCGACCAGCCGCCGCCGGCAGAAAGCGACCGCGCGCGCCTGCTCGAGGCGCTGTCCACGACGCCCGTGGAGGTGGACGAACTCATAGCCCAGACCGGCATCCCGCCCCACGCCATGCAGGTCCTGCTGCTGGAACTCGACCTGGCCGGGCAGGTGGAATGGTCGAGCGGGCAATTGGTGGGGTTGCGGTATAGTTGAGGGTTTGGTGCTCGTTGCGGCATCCCCCTCATCCGGCGCTGCGCGCCACCTTCTCCCCGAGGGGGAGAAGAATGGTCCGGCGCTCGCCCTTATTCCTCTCCCCCTCGGGGAGAGGGTGGATCGGCCGGAGGCCGAGACGAGTGAGGGCGCGCGTGAGCCACGATCATCCGCCAAGATCACGGGCTACAAAAACACCGGCTCTTCGTGCAATTGCACCCCGAAACGCGCGTGGACAGTCTCTTTCACATGCGCCGCCAGCGCCGCCACGTCGCCCTGTTCCGCCCCGCCGTGATTGACCACGACCAGGGCATGGCGCTCCGACATGCCGACCGGCCCCATGCGAAAACCCTTGAGGCCGGCTTTTTCGATCAGCCAGCCGGCGGAGAGTTTTAGGCGGCCATCGGCCTGGGGGAATTGCGGCGCCGTGGGGAATTCGGCCAGGACCGGCTCCGCCTTGGCGGGCGCGACGATGGGGTTCTGGAAGAACGAGCCGGCATTGGGATTGACCCGCCAGTCCGGCAGCTTGCTCATGCGCAGGGCGATGACGCGGTCCATCACGGCGCGCGGCGTCACCCCGCCGCCATCGGCCAGGTCGGCCAGCCCGGCGAAATTGAGGTTGGGCACCCAGGCCCGCGACAGGCGCAGGCGCACCGAGAGCACGATATAGCGGTCGGCCTCATGCTTGAAGACGCTGTCGCGATAGGCGAAGGCGCAGGCGGCGCGGTCGAACTGGCGCTGCGTGCCCGTGTGGCGGTCGAAAGCGGTCAGCGAGTCGAAGAAATCGGCCAGCTCCGCCCCATAGGCGCCGATATTCTGCACCGGGGCCGCGCCCACGGTGCCGGGAATGAGCGCCAGGTTTTCAAGGCCGCCAAAGCCCTGCTCGACGCTCCAGGCGACGAGATCGTGCCAGGTTTCCCCCGCCGCTGCCTCGATGAGCACCGCGTCGCCCTCGTCGGCGAGCACGCGCCGGCCGGACAAGGCTATCATGGCGGTGATGCCGTCGAAGTGAGGCGCGAGAACCACATTGCTGCCGCCGCCCAGGACGCGGACGGGCAGGCCCAGCCGCGCCGCCTCGGCGAAAAGCGCGGGCAGGGCGGTGGCGTCGCGCAGCTCGATTCCGAAGCGCGAGCGCGCCCGCAGCGCCAGCGTATTGCGCGCCGAGAGGTCGAAATCGGGGATCAATTGCGGGAGGAGGTCCGTCATATTCGCCTTGCTCGTCTCGTCGCCGGGGGCACGTGCATGATCCGTCCGGCCGCACTGCTTCATCCTAGCATGGCCTGCCCGGATAAACCGGGCAATCGCGATAGGCGAGCCTTTTCTGTGCCATGCCGCAAAAGCCCGCCCCGTTGACACCGGCATCGGCCTTCACCATGTTGCGCGCTCTTCGAGTACAGTTGCGGAACGGATCGCCGAATGAAGGTCGTTGTCGTTGAAAGTCCGGCCAAGGCCAAGACAATCAACAAATATCTGGGCAAGGATTACGAGGTCCTGGCCAGCTTCGGCCATGTCCGCGACCTGCCGGCCAAGGACGGCTCGGTGCGTCCCGACGAAGATTTCGCCATGTCCTGGGAGGTCGACACGGCCTCGCGGAAGCGCATTGCCGATATTGCCAGCGCGCTCAAGGGCGCGGACGGACTGATCCTGGCCACCGACCCCGATCGCGAGGGCGAGGCCATTTCCTGGCACATCCTGGACGTGCTGCGCGCCAAGAAGGCGCTGAAAAAGGATGTTCCGGTGCAGCGCGTGGTGTTCAACGCCATCACCAAGGACGCCGTGACCGCCGCCATGGCCAGGCCGCGCGACATCGACATGCCGCTGGTCGACGCCTATCTGGCGCGCCGGGCACTCGATTATCTCGTCGGCTTCACCCTGTCGCCGATCCTCTGGCGCAAGCTGCCGGGCTCGCGCTCGGCCGGCCGCGTGCAATCGGTGGCCCTGCGCCTGGTGTCCGACCGCGAAGCCGAGATCGAAAAATTCAGGCCGGACGAATATTGGTCGGTCGAGGCCCAGCTCAACCAGGCGGGCAAGAGCTTCCTGGCGCGCCTCTTCGCCGTCGACGGCAAGAAGACCGACAAGCTCGACATCAAGAACGGCGAGGACGCCGCGGCGCTGAAGAAGCTGATCGAAGGCGGTCAGTTCAACGTCGCCAATGTCGAAAAGAAGCCGACCAAGCGCAATCCCTACGCGCCCTTCACCACATCCAGCCTGCAGCAGGACGCGTCCTCGCGCCTGGGCCTGTCGCCATCGCGCACCATGCAGATCGCCCAGCGCCTCTACGAGGACGGGCTGATCACCTATATGCGAACCGACGCCGTGCAGATGGCGCCCGAGGGCATCGCCATGGCGCGCTCGGTGATCGGCAAATATTTCGGCGAGCAATATCTGCCCGAAAAGGCGCGGATCTACCAGACCAAGGCCAAGAACGCGCAGGAAGCGCACGAGGCCATCAGGCCCACCGACATGTTCAAGCGGCCCGAAAGCCTCAATCTCGATGCCGACCAGGCCAGGCTCTACGGGCTGATCTGGAAGCGCACTCTGGCCAGCCAGATGGCCTCGGCCGAGATCGACCGCACCAGCGTCGATATCGCCGTCAACGTGCCCGGCCGCGCCGTGACCCTGCGCGCCACCGGCTCGGTCGTCACCTTCCCCGGCTTCCTCACCCTCTATGGCGTCGAGGCCAGGAGCGACGGCGACGAGGATGAGGACGGGCGCGAACTGCCCCCGCTCAAGGTCGGCGACAAGCCCGCGCTCGACAAGGTCGAGATCGAGCAGCATTTCACCCAGCCGCCGGCCCGCTATACCGAAGCCAGCCTGATCAAGAAGATGGAAGAGCTGGGCATCGGCCGCCCCTCCACCTATGCGGCGACGCTGACCACGCTCAAGGATCGCAATTACGTCAAGCTTGAGGGCAAGGCGCTGCATCCCGAGGATCGCGGCCGCATCGTCACCTCCTTCCTCGAGAGCTTCTTCTCCCGCTATGTCGAATATGGCTTCACCGCCCATCTCGAAGAACAGCTCGACGAGATTTCCGCCGGCAAGCTCGACTACAAGCAGGTGCTGCGCGATTTCTGGCGCGATTTCACCGCAGCGGTGGAGGAGATCAAGGATCTGCGCGTCTCCGAAGTGCTGGACGCGCTCAACGACCTGCTCGCCGACCATATCTTTCCGGCCCGGGAAGACGGGTCCGATCCGCGCCGCTGCCCCACTTGCGGCACCGGTACGCTGTCGCTGAAACTGGGCAAGTTCGGCGCCTTTATCGGCTGCTCGAACTATCCCGAATGCAAGCACACCATGCAGCTTTCCGATGCGGCCACCGGCCAGTCCTCGGACGCGGCCGCCGGCGACGGCGTGCTCGGCACCGATCCGGTGAGCGGCGAGGAAGTCCATCTCAAATCCGGCCGTTTCGGCCCCTATGTGCAGCTCGGCGAGGGCAAGGAACCCAAGCGCAGCTCGCTGCCCAAGGGCTGGGAGCCCGGTTCGCTGACGCTCGAAAAAGCGCTGCAATTGCTTTCGCTGCCGCGCGAGGTTGGCCTGCATCCCGAAACCGGCCTGCCCATCTCGGCCGGTCTGGGCCGCTATGGCCCTTTCGTGCTGCATGACGGCAAATATGCCAACCTGCCGGATGTGGAAGAAGTGTTCACCGTGGGGCTCAACCGCGCCGTGGATCTTATCGCGCAAAAGGCGGCCGGTGGCGGTCGCGGCGGGCGCGGTGCGGCCCAGGCCGCCATCCAGACCTTCGAGCACGACGGCGGCCCGATCACCGTGCGCGCCGGGCGCTACGGCCCCTACGTCAACCAGGGCAAGATCAACGCCACCCTGCCCAAGGACTTGAAGCCCGAAGACGTGACGCTGGAACAGGCCGTGGCCATGATCGCCGCCAAGGCCGAAGCCGGCGGCGGCAAGAAGAAAGCCCCGGCAAAAAAGGCCGCCGCCAAGAAACCGGCCGCCAAGAAGGCCCCGGCAAAGAAAGCCGCCCCGAAAAAAGCGGCGGCCAAGAAGGACGTCGATTCCGAAGACGTGCCGTTCTGAGGATGGGGCGTTCCCTTCTCCCCTGAGGGGAGAAGGTGGCCCGAAGGGCCGGATGAGGGGTTCAGCCTGCGGCGCAGGCCGGGAAATCTTCACCCCTCATCCCAACCCTCTCCCCTGGACGGGCGAGCGGCGCAGGAACCGCTCGCTTGGGCTCCTGAAGGCCACTGCAAGAGCTACCCGATCACCCGCTCCACCATTGCCAGCCAATTCCCCAGCGCGATCTTGCGCACCAGGTCCTCGCCATAGCCCTTGTCGAGCAGCGCCTGGAGCAGTTTCGGCACGCCGGTGACGTCGGCGATGGCGCTCGGCATCATGGCGCCGTCGAAATCGCTGCCCAGGGCCACGCCGTCCTCGCCCAGCGCCTCCAGCAGCGCATCGATATGGCGCACCATGAGCTCGATGGGCGTTTCGGCCAGGAACTTGCCGTCGGGCCGCAGGAAGCCGGTGGCGAAATTGAGCCCGACTATGCCCCCGCTCTCGCGGATCGCGGCCAATTGCCAGGCGGTCAGGTTGCGCGTGCTGGGGCAGAGGGCGTGGACATTGGAATGGGTGGCGATTAGCGGTTTCGTCGAGATCGCCGCCACGTCGCGAAAGCCGGCGGCGTTGAGATGGCTGAGATCGATCATCACCCCGCGCGCATCGCAGAGCCGCACCAGTGCCTTGCCGGCCTCGGTCAGGCCCGGGCCGATATCGGGATCGGCGTCGAAGCGGAACGGCACGCCGGTGCCGAAGGCATTGGCGCGGCTCCAGGTGATGCCGATCGAGCGCAGCCCCGCCGCATAGAGCACTTCGAAGGCGTCGAACTCGGTGTCGAGCGCCTCGGCGCCCTCGATGTGGAAAATCGCCGCCAGCCTGTCCTGGGCCATGGCCGCGCGGATATCGGCGGCGCTGCGGCAGATGTCGAGCGCGCCGGCCGCCTCGAGGCGCAGCAGCAGCGCGGCCATGCCATTGGTGGAGTGCTGGGCATCGGCGATATCGAGCAGCGGCGGCAATTCGCCCTTGGCATAGTCGGGCGCGGCGGCGACGCCGGCCAGGCTGGTTTTGACCGGCGGCGGGAAGATGGCGAAAAAGCCACCCGCCATGCCGGCCGCCCTGGCGCGGGGCAGGTCGATATGGCCATCCGCGGTGCCCTCCACAAAGGCCGCAACCCGGCTCTCCGCCGGCTTTTCCAACAGCCGGAGCAGGGTATCGTTATGGCCGTCGAAAAAGGGAATGGTCATGGAATCGCTCTGGCTGAAAAGCATAGCCTAGCGGCAAGCGGGCAGAGGTTCGAGGGGTAGGGCGATGCGCCGGCCGCGATTTCGCCCCGGCCCTATGGCGAGCCCTAAATCCCGTCCTCATGCACGAACACGGTTTTTCCACCCACGATGGTCCGCATCACCTTGCCCTGCATCCGCGCGCCCTCGAAGCTGGTATTGCGCGATTTCGAACGCAGGTCGCGCTCGGTGACCTGCCAGGGATAATCGAGATCGAACAGCACCAGATCGGCCGGCGCGCCCCGCGCGATGCGGCCGCTGTCCAGCCCGAGGATTTCGGCCGGCCGGCGGGTCATGGCGCCGAGCACGGTCAGGAGGTCGAGATCGCCCGAATGCACCAGGCGCAGGGCCGCCGCGAGCAGGGTTTCCAGCCCGATTGCGCCATTGGAGGCTTCGGCGAAGGGCTGCCGCTTGACCTCGCTGTCCTGCGGATCATGATCGGAATGGATCGTGTCGATGGCGCCCGAGCGCAGGCCCTCGATGACCGCCTGCCGGTCGGCCTCAGCGCGCAGGGGCGGACTGAGCTTGAAATAGGTGCGATAGCGGCCGATGTCGTTTTCGTTGAGGCAGAGATTGTTGATCGAAATCCCCGCCGTAACCTTCGGATTACCGGATTTGGCCGCCGCCAGCAGCGCCACCGAACCTTCGGTGGAGACCTGGGCGGCGTGATAGCGCACCCCGGTCAGCCCCGCCAATTGCAGGTCGCGCGCCAGCGGGATGGTTTCGGCTTCGCGCGGAATGCCCTTGAGGCCGAGCACGGTGGCGAACAGGCCTTCATTCATCACCCCGTCGCCGACCAGCCCCGCATCGGCCACCTGGTGCACGAAGGCCATGTCGAAATTGGCCGCATAGGCCATGGCGCTGCGGATCAGCGCGCTGGACTGGATCGAGGCGGCGCCATCGGTGAGGCACACCGCGCCGGCCTCCTTGAGCAGGCCGAATTCGGTGATTTCCTTGCCGCCCAGCCCCTTGGTGATGGCGGCGGCGGGCAGGATCCGCGCCGGCGATTGCGCCTCGGCCCGGCGGATGAGGAAATCCACCAGCGCGCCATCGTCCACGACCGGGGTGGTATCGGGCATCATCACGAAGCTCGTGACGCCGCCGGCAATTGCCGCCGCGCCGGCCGAAGCCAGCGTTTCGCGATATTCCTTGCCCGGCTCGCCGACAAAGACGCGCATGTCGATGAGCCCGGGCGCCAGCACCTGGCCCTTGGCATTGATGACCTCCGCGCCCTCCGGCACGCCGACCGGCCCGCCCAGCGCCAGGTCGCCGATGCGCCCGCCCTCGACCAGCACCGCCCCCATCTGGTCGGTTCCGGAAGCCGGATCGACGATGCGGGCATTTTCGATGAGCAGGGGCCGGGTCATGGCGCGTTCCTCGCCGGAAGAAGGGCATCGAGCACCGCCATGCGCACGGCGACGCCCATTTCCACCTGGTCGGTGATGACGCTGCGCGGGCCATCGGCGATGGCAGGGTCGATCTCGACGCCCCGGTTCATCGGGCCGGGATGCATGACGATCGCGTCCGGCCTGGCATGCGCCAACCGCGCTTCATCGAGCCCGTAGAAGCGGTAATATTCGCGCACCGAGGGAATCATCTTGCCATTGGCCCGCTCGTGCTGCAGGCGCAGCATCATCACCACATCGGCGCCCTTGAGGCCTTCATCCATGTCGGTGAACACCTCGGTGGCCAGGTTCTCGATCCCCGCCGGCAGCAGGGTGCGCGGGGCGATGACGCGGGTGCGCACATTGAGCGCGCCGAGCAGCAGGAGGTTCGAGCGCGCCACGCGCGAATTGGCGATATCGCCGCAAATGGCCACCGTCAGCCCGGCAAGCGTGCCCTTGTGGTTACGGATGGTCAGGGCATCGAGCAGCGCCTGGGTGGGATGTTCATGGGCGCCGTCCCCGGCATTGACCACCGAGCAGCCCACCTTCTGGCTCAGCAATTCCACCGCCCCCGCCGCCGAATGACGCACCACCAGCACGTCGGGCCGCATGGCGTTGAGCGTGGCCGCCGTGTCGACCAGCGTCTCCCCCTTGGAAACCGAGGAGGTCTTGACCGACATGTTCACCACCAGCGCCCCCAGCCGCTTCCCCGCGATCTCGAAGGAGGACTGCGTGCGGGTGGAAGGCTCGAAGAACAGGTTGATCTGCGTCTTGCCGGACAGCGTCGGCAGCGATTTACGCTCCTGCCGCGACACTTCGATCATCCGCTCGGCGCGATCCAGCAGGTCCACGATTTCGTGCTGCTGCAAATCGGCGATGGAAATGAGGTGACGCTGGGCGAATGGGGGAAAGTCGCCGGATCGCCCGGCGGGAGAATTCTGCTGCGGCATGTCGCATCCCTTGCGATTTGCTGCGGTCTAGCGGAGGGGGCAGGGTGGGGCAAGCGCGTTATGAATGTTTATGACCGAAATCACATTGCCCCGTGGCTTTGGAAGCTTCGGTTGTCACATGGAGCGCAGCCGGTCCAGCGCGCCTTGCAGGATGTAGCTCGCCGCCAGTTTGTCGACCACTTCGGCGCGGCGGTCGCGGCGCAGGTCGGCCTCGATCATCATGCGGGTCACCGCCGAGGTGGACAGCCGCTCGTCCCAGAAGGCGATGGGCAGGTTGATCTTGGGAGCAAGATTGCGCGCGAAGGCGCGGGTCGACTGCACGCGCGGCCCCTCGCTGCCATCCATGTTGAGCGGCAGGCCGAGGATGAGCGCCACCGCCTGGTTTTCGCCGATCAGCGCGACGATCCGCTCGGCATCCTGGGTGAATTTGGTGCGCTTGATGGTCTCGAGCGGACTGGCCGAATAGCGCATGCCATCGGAAATCGCCACCCCGATGGTCTTGGTGCCCAGATCCAGCCCCAGAATCTTGCCCGAAGGCGGAATGGCGGCGAGAGGGTTTTCGTTGGTCACATGCGGCTCGCTAGACAGGGTGCATTTGTCCTATAGGCTCCGTGAGCGATTTTGGCGACGGAAAAGGGCAGATGAAACTCACCTGGTTTGGCAGTACGGCGTTTCGCATTCATATCGGTGGACAGGTCGTCGTGGTCGATGCCGAGGCGGCGCCGAATGATCTAGAGCAAAATGAAATATTAAGTGGTGCAGACACTAGAATTTTGAGCTTTGGAGCTGCATTAGGGTCTGTCGATCCTTTGCTTTGGCGACCTCGCAAGACTCCACGCTTACTGGATGACATCGATGGTGGTCCAGCTTTGATCAATGCGTGGCGCTTGAGCGACGGTGGTATACTCATTGACGCTATCGGCGAACCTCCGCTTATTTTTCTCTCGAAGTACGAAGTGCCAAAATTTGCTAGTTGGTCGGAAAAAGCGGTGGTGGTGCTTGTCGGTAAAGAACTTCGGGAGCGCACGGAGAACATGAGAGATGCAACATGTCCAAGGTTGCTTGCTCTCGCCGGTGACTCCCACGAAGTAGAGGAAACCTTCGAGCACCTAGAGGATCGCCTCTTTGGAATGGGCCTCATGGCGCTGGAACCGGGCCTGGCCGTGGAAGTCTGATCCGGCCCATAAGCCATTTTCATTGTCTTTTGCCCCGGCGCATTGCTAATAACGCCGCGAACACGCCTTTGCTTTCTGGAGTTTGCCATGTCCGTCGACGCCGCCACCGTCAAGCGCATCGGGCGCCTCGCGCGCATCCGCATCGAGGAAGACGAGGTTGCCGGTTACCAGAACGAGCTCAACGCCATTCTGGGCTTCGTCGAACAGCTTTCCGAGGTGAATGTCGACGGCGTCGCCCCCATGACCTCGGTGACCCCCATGGTGCTGCGCCGCCGCGACGATGTGGTCACCGATGGCGGCTATGCCGAAAAGATCGTGGCCAATGCGCCGCTTTCGGAAGACAATTTCTTCATGGTGCCCAAGGTGGTCGAATAAATGGCGGTGTCCATCGCCATCGAAACGCCCTTGCAGGACGATGTGCGCGCCCTGGTCGCGGCGCTCAACGATCATCTCCTGCCGCTCTCGCCGCTCGAATTCCAGTTCAAGATGAGCGTCGAGCAGATGGCCGACAGCGCCACGACCCTGTTCGTGGCGCGTGACGAGGACGGTAAGGCCGTGGGCATGGGCGCGCTCAAGATGCATGGGCCCGAACTGGGCGAGGTCAAGCGCATGTTCACCCTGCCGGAGGTGCGCGGCCAGCGCGTCGGACGGCAATTGCTGGAGCGGATCGTCGCTCTGGCCCGCGAGCGCAACCTGCCCGTATTGATGCTGGAAACCGGCACCGGGCCGGGCATGGCCGAGGCGCATCGGCTCTATACGCGCTATGGATTTACCCCGCGCGGCCCCTTCCTCGATTATCCCGACAGCGAATGGTCGGCCTTTTTTGAATTGCCGCTATCGGCTCCGGCGGAACTGGCCTGATCGCCGCCCGCCGTGACGAATGAGAGATTTTCCCGTGACTGATCTGACCAGACTGAGCCTCGCCGATGCCCGCAAGGGCCTCACGGACAAGAGTTTCACCGCGCTCGAATTGACCGACGCCTATATCGGCGCCATCGAGGCGGCCAATCCCAGGCTCAATGCCTACGTCGCCACCACGCCGGACCAGGCCCGCGACATGGCCAGGGCCAGCGACGAAAAGCTGGCGCAGGGGCAGGGCGGTCCGTTGGAAGGCATTCCGCTGGGCATTAAGGACCTGTTCGGCACCAGAGGCGTCCACACCCAGGCGGCCAGCCACATCCTCGACGGCTTCAAGCCGGAATATGAATCGACCGTGACCAGCAATCTCTGGCGCGACGGCGCCGTCATGCTGGGCAAGCTCAACATGGACGAATTCGCCATGGGCTCGTCCAACGAGACCTCCTATTACGGGCCGGTGGTGAGCCCGTTCCGCGCCGAGGGCAGCAATGCCAACCTGGTGCCCGGCGGGTCGTCGGGCGGTTCGGCCGCCGCCGTCGCCGCCTGGCTCTGCGCCGGCGCCACCGCCACCGATACCGGCGGCTCCATCCGCCAGCCGGCCGCCTTTACCGGCACTGTGGGCATCAAGCCGACCTATGGCCGTTGCTCGCGCTGGGGCGTGGTCGCCTTCGCCTCCTCGCTCGACCAGGCCGGCCCGATCGCCCGCACCGTCGAGGATGCGGCCATCCTGATGACGTCGATGGCCGGTTTCGACCCCAAGGATTCCACCAGCGTCGATATCGCCGTCCCCGACTTTGCCGCCGCCGTCGAGCGCGGCGTCAAGGGGCTGACTATCGGCGTGCCGCGTGAATACCGCATGGACGGCATGCCGGCCGAAATCGAAAAGCTCTGGGCTGAAGGGCTCGAATGGCTCAAGGCCGAGGGCGCGACGGTCAAGGACATTTCCCTGCCGCACACCAAATATGCGCTGCCGGCCTATTACATCGTCGCCCCCGCCGAAGCCTCGTCCAACCTGGCCCGCTACGATGGCGTCAAATATGGCCTGCGCGTTTCGGGCAAGGACATCACCGACATGTACGAGCTGACCCGCGCCGCCGGCTTCGGGCGCGAGGTGAAGCGCCGCATCATGATCGGCACTTATGTGCTCTCGGCGGGCTATTTCGACGCCTATTACGTCAAGGCGCAGAAGGTCCGCACGCTGATCAAGAAGGATTTCGAAGACGCCTTCCATGCTGGCGTCGACGCCATCCTCACCCCCGCCACCCCGTCCGCGGCCTTCGGCATCGGCGACGAGGCTTTGGCCGCCGATCCGGTGGCCATGTATCTCAACGACATCTTCACCGTCACCGTGAACATGGCCGGCCTGCCGGGCATCGCCGTTCCCGCCGGCAAGGACGGGCAGGGGCTTCCTCTCGGCTTGCAGCTCATCGGCAAGCCTTTCGACGAGGAGACGCTGTTCGCGGCGGCCCGCGTCATCGAGAAAAGCGCCGGCGGCGACTTCGCCCCCAAGCCGTGGTGGTAGGCCAGAAAAGCGGGCGGCGCTTGATTGCGCCGCCGTTCCGCACTATTTGCGGCCCATGCACAAGTTGAAACTGGTTGTGACGCGCCCTTTGGCGGCGTCCGGGCCAACAGGAATATCGCCGATGGCCGTTGATATCTTCACGACGCTCGACTGGTCCGAGCCGCCCAAGGACATGAGCAAGCCGCTCCAGGCTTTGTGGTGGCTCAAGAAGGGCGAATTGCGCGTCGGCCCCGAATGGGAAAAGGCGCACAACATTGTCCAGGCCATGGAGGGCGTGCAGGCTTTCGACTGGGTGCATGCGCTCATGCACTGGATCGAAGCCGATATGGGCAATGCCGATTACTGGTATCGCCGCGCCGGCAAGCGCCGCGCCACCGCCAGCGTGTCATCCGAATGGGAACACATCGCCGCGGCCCTGAGCGAAGTGACGCGGCACTGAATTCTCACCTCTCCCTTGGGGGGAGAGGTCGGCGGCGAAGCCGACGGGTGAGGGGGCCTGTCCTCAGCTTTGCGGAAGGCCCCCTCACCCGATCCAAGAGGGTCGACCTATCCCCCAAGGGAGAGGTGAAGAGCCTACCGATTGTCCACCTGGCTGCGCACCAGTTCCAGCCCGCGCCTGGTGATCCGATAGGGGCCGCCGCCCTGGGATTTGATCGCTTTCTTGGCCTTGAGCTTGCTGAAGAGGCGGAGCGTGAGCCCGCTCATCAGCCAGCCGTCGCGGCTGAAGAATTCGAAATCGACGATCTTGCCGTGTTCATCCTTGATGGCGGCGATGCGGCCGCCCTGTGCGAGTGCATGCAGCACCCGCTGTTCGTCCCGGGAAATATCCATGGATGGTCTGAAGCCTGAATGGCGGCCTTTTGGCCGCAAACAAACGGAACCGCTCCGGCATCACGCCCGGCAGCGGCTTGGTTCATTCACACCCGTCGCGATCGGACGGGCTTTCAGGCAATCTCAGACTGGCTACACATGCTGCCTGGATATCCCGATGCGTCCGGCTTGGCCAGATGAGTGCGGCCTGGCGGGTTGAAATCCGTCCTCCGCCGGTGCAAACCAGCAACACAGATCGCCAAGCCAAGGACATTGCCGTGAAAGCCGCCAAGCTGCCCGCCGATTGTGAAACCAAGGACGACGTGCGCGCCGAGATCGACCGGATCGATCAGGCGCTGCTGACCCTGTTCGCGGAGCGGCATGGCTATGTGACGCGCATGGCCGAGATCAAGACCGATCCGCACGAGGCTTACGACCCCACCCGCATCGAAGCCATCATCACGAAAGTGCGGGAGCGCTCTTTGGACCTTGATCTGGACGAGGATCAGGCCGAACTTATCTGGCGGACCCTGATCGATTGGAACATCAATTACGAGAAGGGCATCATCGCGGCGCGGCGTCGCGCCAGATAGGAGGCGGGATTGCCCGGGGTTCGGATACGCAAGGCGGAAATCACCCATGCCCCCCGGCTGGCCGATATCGCCTATCGCGCCTGGGAAAGCGGCATCCTGCCCATCCTGACCGAACGTGAGGGCTTGCGCGAAAGCGAGCGCCGCCGTCTGGCCCGCGCCGTGGGCGAGGGCTGGCGGCATGCCATCGTCGCCGAGATCGACGACGTGGTGGTGGGCTGGTGCTCGCGCCAACCGGGTCGCTCCTACATTCCCTATCTCTTCGTCATGCCGGAAATCCAGGGCCATGGCGTGGGCGGGCTGCTGCTGGAACGCATGGAGCGGATGCTCGAGCTCGAAGGCGCCGCGCGCATCCATCTCGAGACCCCGGCCGATCACGTGCGGGCAGTGCGCTTCTATGAAAAACAGGGTTACAGCATCCTGGCGCTGAAGCCCGACGGCCGCGCCGGCCGCGACCCCTTTGCCAGCGTCCATCTCGAAAAACGCCTGGCGCCCTATGACGGCATCATCGACGAAGAATAGGCGGAAAATTGGCTGAGATCGTCAATCTGCGCAATTTCCGCAAGCGGAAAGTCCGGGCGGACAAGGAAAGCGCCGCCGAAGCCAATCGGCTGAAATTCGGCCGCACCAAGGCCGAAAAAGCCGGCGCGGCGGCCGAGAAGGCGCGGGCCGAAAAGCATATCGAAGGACACAAGCGCGAGGATTAGGTCGTTTCGTTTAGAGGGGCACATTTCCATCGCTCTTTAAGGGGGGAAGCAAAAGAGCCGCGATTCCACCCCAATCCGGATCGTCACCCTCGGGCTTGACCCGAGGGTTCTTTGTTTTTGGGTGCATGGCAAACGCCCTCGGGTCAAGCCCGAGGGTGACGATCTATGGGTAGGGGTGGTTCAGTCATCCACTGATGCCCCCTCCCTCAACTCCTCTCAAGAGGAGGGGAGCAAGGAGCGGTGATTCCACCCCAATCTGGATCGTCACCCTCGGGCCTGACCCGAGGGCTCTTTGTTTTTGGTTGCATGGCAAACGCCCTCGGGTCGAGCCCGAGGGTGACGATCAGTGGGTGAGGGTGGTTCAGTTATCCACTGATGGCTCCCCTCAAGCCCTCCTCTTAGGGGAGAGGGAAGCAAAAGAGCCGCGCCACCTAAACGTGAACTGTATCAGGCCGCTAGCCGGCCGCATCCTCCTGCCGCACCGCCTCAATAATCTCCCCCATCAGCGCGTGCAGCGCGTCGCGATGGCCATTGGCCGCGGACGGCGCATTCTCGTCCGAGGTCATCACCACGCTCAGCGCCAGCTCCGGCACGATATAGAGCATCTGCCCGCCATAGCCCCAGGCATAGCGCACCTCCTCGCCGGCAATGTCGCGCAGGAACCAGCCATAGCCATAGCCGTCGCCGGTGAAGCGCGATTGGGTGCGCTCGATCCAGGATTGTTCGATCCAGTCTTCCGAAAGCACCCGCGTGCCGTCGGGCGCCAGCCCGCCATTGCGATAGACCTCGCCGAAAGCCAGCAGCGAGCGCGGGCTCATCGCCATCTGGTTGCCGCCCAGATAAATCCCCTGCGGATCGCGCTCCCAGCCGCCAATGGCGAAATCGTCCACGGCGGCAAACCAGTCCCGCGCCAGCGCCAGGCTCGATTCGCCGCCCGCATGGGTGAGGATGGCCGAGAGCAGGTGGGTCGAGCCCGTCGAATAGAGCATGGCCCCGCCCGGATCGGTCTCGAAGGGCTGCGCCAGCGCGCTGCGCACCCAATTGCGGCTGACCACCCAGCGCCCGTAATTGGCCCCCGATGTCGGCGCGAGGCCTGCCTGCATGGAAAGCAGGTGCCCGATCGTGATGTCGTCGATGCGCGGATCGGCATCCTCGGGCAGATCGTCGGGCAGCAGCGCGGCGATCCTCTGGTCCACGCCCTCCAGCACGCCCTTGTCGATGGCTATGCCCACCAGCGCCGAAATCACCGTTTTCGAGGCGGATTTGATATTGGTGGGATCGTCGGGCGAATGATCGCCATAGCCGCGTTCGGCGACGATATCGCCGTCCCGCGCCACGATCACCACTTCAAGGGCCTCGAGGCTGGCGCCTTCATCGAGAATGGCGTCGAAATCCTGCGCTGCAACGGCAACAGGCGTCAGGGCAAGGATGGCGGCGAAAAGGGCAGGGTGATTCCACATGCCTCTACCTCCCGCCCCCTTGCGGCAAAAGCGTGGGCAAAAGCGGCCGGGCAAAACAATAAAGTTTGTTCACCAAGGTTTGCCCCGCTTTGTCCGTCTCATCTATGACGCCCAATTCAGGAGCCCTCATCCATGCGCCATTCCCTCGTTCTCGTTGCCACTCTTATTGCGATGCCGGTCCTGGCCAGCGAAGAATTGGCGCAACAGCTCGATGTCGTCGCGCCCCTGGTCAATTCCGGCCAATTCGAGGCGCTCGGCGGTCCGGATACGTCCGAAACCCTGGTCGAGAATGTGGATGGTCGCTGGTTCACGCTCGATAACACCGTCCGCAATTGGGAAGGCAGTGGCGCGCCCGACCGCGAGCGCCTGGCACGCAGCATCGAGCGCACCTGTGCCGACGATTGGGAAAACATCGTCACCTACCAAGCCACCGGCCCCGCGAGTTTCCGCGTGTCGCAGACCAGCCCGTCGGGCGAGGACAAGGGCACGTTCGAAATGCAGCCGGTCGCCGGCACCGATCGCACCTTCACCGCCCATATGGACGACGACTACATCATCAAGATCTATGGCCTGGAAGATGCCGGCGCGATGCGGCAGGAGGCGATACTGAGCGACATGCGTGACCGATTGAACGAAGGCCTGCAAATCTGGATGCCCACGCCCGATCTGATGGTCAACGTCTCTTCGGCCGAAACCGAAGTCTGGGGTCGCTGTCCGGTCAGTTAGGTCTAGACGCTCTCCTGTTCCACCGGGTCATTCCCGTCCACCGGGTCATTCCCGCGAAAGCGGGAACCTCTGTTTGCTGTTCTTGTATGGCTAACGGAGGTCCCCTAGACTCACGGAACAAGTGCAACACCTGCTAGGGTGTTGCTGCGATGGGACGACGATACGAACATTTGAGCCTGGGCGAGCGGGTTCGGATTGAGCTTTGGCGGAGCCAGGGTTT
>Ga0160493_100278_pt1 | contig 17513 bp, 19 predicted proteins | sample DID2MG_2_FD_108262 | JGI IMG/M metagenome (GOLD analysis project Ga0160493, IMG submission 108262) | Enriched soil microbial communities from UW Madison campus, WI, USA - DID2878_E24_FP2 MG | ecosystem: Environmental > Terrestrial > Soil > Unclassified | place: USA: Madison, Wisconsin | collected... | reverse complement strand
CTGCAGGGCGGTGGAGCCCTGGAAGGTGACGAGGGCGACGGCGTGATCCTCGGTGACGGCGCGGATCAGCGTTTCCATGGCGTCGTTGTCGCGATCGTGCCAGAGGGCCGAGAAAGAGCGGCCCTTGAGTTCGCGGCAATAAGAGGTGCACAGATGTGAGCCGGCCAGGCGGAAGGAGAACCTGTCGTGCTCGTCCAGCTCGAGAATGAAGGTATTGGCCAGGGCCTCGCGGATGCGGGTGGGGTCGATGTCGCGGCGATCCGGCGCGCTACGCGCACCGCGAATCGTGTTCCAATAGGTATAGAGCGTCGTGGTGCTCGGCATCTGCATGTTCAGGAACCTGGTCTGACTGGCCTCGGAAGACCTTCTGGGAGAGGGTCTGCCCGCAACGCTCCAACCATCGCAAAATGCCGAGGCCAATGCCCGCTTAAAGAAGAGTTAAGGTTAACGCCGGCCGCCGGATGTGGAAAAGTTAACGCGACCCCATATGGCGCCGGGTTTACAGGACGTCATGCATGAGTGAACAAGGCCAAAACCCCGGCGTGCCGGGCTCTCCGGCGCGAGAGCCGGTCTTCCTGCTGCCCGCCGCCGTTACGGTGCTGGCCGGATTGCTCATCGCCGTTCACCTGGCATCAACCCTCGTTCTTAACGAGGACGGCCAGATCGAATTGATGTTCTGGTTCGCCTTCCAGCCCTATCGCATCGTGCTGATGGCCCAGGATCCGGGCCTGGCCGTCCCGCTATTGTGGACCCCCTTCACCCATGCCCTGCTGCATGCGGGCTGGGACCATCTGCTGTTCAACACCGCCTGGCTGGTAATCTTCGCCACGCCGGTCGCCCGGCGCTATGGGGCAGGGGCGATGCTGAGCCTGTTCCTGGTCTCTGCGGCGGCGGGCGCGGCCCTGTTCGCGGTCACGACGCTCTATGAGGGCATCTACCTGATCGGCGCTTCGGGCGGGGTCGCGGGCCTGACCGGCGCGGCCATCCGCTTCATCTTCCAGCCCATCCTGATGGGCCGGCATCCGGAGACCGGGGAGCCGGTTATGCTCGGGCGGCGGCTGGCCAGCATGAAAGAGGTCTTCACCAATCCGCCCTCGCGCTATTTCACCCTGATCTGGCTGATCCTCAACGCCGCCGTGCCGCTGGTGCCCGTGGTGACGGGCCAATCGCTGGCCGTGGCCTGGCAGGCGCATCTGGGCGGATTTCTGGCGGGGTTTCTGCTGGTGGGGTTGTTTGAGCGGAAGATTTGAGTGGGGGGCAAGCGGTCATTCGAGCCGATGCGACAGTATTATGCCCATCCCCTCGCGTTGCGCAGCCTGATCCCGCTGGCATGCAGCGTCGTTTCCCAGAGGCCCTTTAATGGAAGCAGGCTATCGACCACCCGGAGATCCACGCCCCGCGCGGCGAGCGCGGCCGGCAGATCGGAAAGCATATCGCAACGAAGGGGTTTCACCGCGATCCGGCTGACCCACATGCCTGCGTCCTGCAAACTTTCAAAGCTATCGTTGGGTAGGTGGTAGCGATGTAGGGTCGTGGTCGCTACGTCGCGAAGCCGGTCTCGCTCAATGTACGCCACCGCGCGATACGCGCCCAGCCACCTCGTCCTGTCAGCCTCGTTCGTTCGCTCGGTTGCTGAAATCACGATGCGCGGGCAGTTGCGGGGGAAGAGGTACATAAAATCTACCTGTTCCTCGATTGCCCATACCAGGGCGCCATTCAACCATTCCATGCCGGGTGCGCGTTGAGACGGCACCAATGCCGGACGCGGGATGAAGGTAGAAATCGCAGCATCGTCGCTAAAGTGGAACAGGCGCATGCTGACCGACTGAACCTCTGGTTTGCTGCGAAATGGCAACGACCTTAAAGTCGAAATCCCGCATTGTCATGACCGGTTTCAGGGATGGTGAGGTGACGGGAAAACGACGGGAATGGGGTGGACTGTCAGCTTCCGGACGCGACAAAGCGTAAGTTGATCTATTTCCTGACGTCACAATCGCGGTACGGAGATCATGTCTCGGTAAAGGGGAGAAACAGATGCATGTCAACGGATCATGTCACTGTGGGGCAATAACCTTTGAAGCGGACATTGATCCCGAAAAGGTTCGCATATGCCACTGCACGGATTGCCAGCAATTGTCTGGCACAGCTTTCCGCGTCATGGTTCCATGCTCGGAGAGTGACTTTCATCTGAAAACAGGCGAGCCCAAGATTTACGTGAAAACGGCCGAGAGCGGCAGACGCCGCCAACAGGCGTTCTGCGGGAATTGTGGCTCGCCTATCTACGCAACATCTGACGAGCCGAAGGGCGCAAGAAGCCTTGGGCTTCGGGTTGGCGTTCTGGCTCAAAGGCGGGAGCTTGAGCCACGACGGCAATTCTGGTTCCGGTCAATTCTTCCCTGGTTACCGGCGCTCCCTGGCATTGCAGAAGACGGAACTGCTTTAAGACAGTAGCGCAGGCCCGACCATTCGGGGGGGGCGGACTGACTGCATTTACTGATTGTTGCAGCCAAAAGCGGCCGCGATTGACCGCACTCACCCTGTTGCGGTTATCGTCTTCTCGAAGCGAGGGGGAGCAACGATGCCCGGACTCTATGACGATGCTGACCTTTACGATCTCGTCTCACCCAGAGATGAATCAATGGAACGCTTTTACGTCGACGTTGTCGGCGGACCTGGCAGGACAGTGTTGGAACTGGCATGTGGATCAGGTCGGTTCACCATTCCTCTGGCCGAAAGTGGTGCGCAGACTACTGCCGCAGACTTGTCCGAAATAATGATCGAAAAGGCTGAAAGCCGCGCCCTAACCCGGGGGCTCGACGTGCATTTCGTCAAACTCGATATGCGGGACTTCGAGCTCAATGCGCTTTTCGACTGCGTCATCGTCGCCGCCAACTCTCTCCTGCACCTGCACACATCGGAGGATTTTGCGCGGGCATTCGCTGCCATTCGCCGCCACCTGGCTCCTGGCGGTATCCTGGCCTTCGATATTTTTGTCCCGAGCGCTTACATGTTGAGCAGGCATCCCGATGAGCGCCAGCACGTTGGCAAGTTCTCGCGTAGCCTGCTCGGCGGAATCTCTGTTGAAGAGACGATCCGCTACAATCCCATCACGCAAGTAAGTCACTCCGACTGGTACTGGTCCACCGTCACCGAACCCGAGTTTCGTCACACAAGCGTGGATATGCGGCAGATATACCCTCAGGAGTTACCACTCCTTCTTCAGCATAATGGCTTCGAGCTGCTGAGCAGATACGGGAACTTCGACAAAGTGGCATTCGATGCGGAGAGCCGGCGTCAAGTCTGTCTATGCAGATAACCTCGTATCGCCATTTGCCCAACGTCCGCTTCGGGGAATTCGCTTTGAGGTGCTAACGACCGAAATGGGGTCGGGACCTGCCGCTCCTCCTTGGCCTGGCCTGACGGTGGGCTGGATTGCCGGGACGAGCCCGGCAATGACGATTGGGATGGGGCGGTGTTTTTTGTCGGTGGTTGGTGGTGGGCCGATGGACCTCTGTCCTCATTCCTTCCTCGGGGAAGGTTGAATTTGGACGCAGCAATGCTTGAGTTTTCACGATGTCATCCACGCGAAGGCGGGGATCACTCCAAACGGGGGTTCCCGCTTTCGCGGGAATGACTCCGGAGTGAGAAGGCGTCCCGGGGAACGCCTTCCGTAGGCAGGAGGCCGCGGGTTCGGGGTTATTAGCCGTAGACGGCCTTGGGGTCGAACAGGCGCGGCAGGCCGGTGTCTTCGAGATTGGCCGACCCGTCCGACAGGGTGACGCGGCGATAGAAGCAGGTTTTGCGGCCGGTGTGGCAGGCGGCGCCGCGGCCGGTCTGGCGGACGGTCATGACCAGGCAATCCTGATCGCAATCGGTGCGGAGTTCGACCACTTCCTGCATTTCGCCCGAGGTCTCGCCCTTTTTCCAGAGCGCCTGGCGGGAGCGGGACCAGTAATGGGCGATGCCGGTTTCGAGCGTCAGCGCCAGGGCCTCGGCATTCATGTGGGCGACCATGAGGATGTCGTTGGTGCCCGCTTCGGTGGTGACCACGGTGATGAGGCCATGGGCGTCGAAGCGGGGGGCGAAAATGGTGCCTTCCTCGAGGGCGGCGTGGTCGAGGGATTGCGGATCGGCAAAGGCGATGGTCATGGCCGGGGCTCCGGTTGCGATGGGGCGGCTTTAGCGCGGATGGGGGATGGGGGGAAGGGGACTTTGCAGGGGGTGGCATGCCCCCAACTCGCTCGTCACCCTAGGGCTTGAGCCGAGGAGCCTTCATTTGTCGATGGCGCCATGGCGTAGAGCCCTCGGGTCAAGCCCGAGGGTGACGAGCTGTGGTGTGGGATGACACCGAGTATGCCAGCCTTACAGCCAGCCCTTCCGCTTGAAGAAGAGGTAGGGCAGGACGGCGAAGAGGATCATCAGGCCGATGGCGAAGGGATAGCCGAAATCCCAATGCAGCTCGGGCATGATGTCGAAGTTCATGCCGTAGATCGAGGCCACCAGGGTCGGGGGCAGGAAGACGACCGCGGCGACCGAGAAAATCTTGATGATCTGGTTCTGCTCGAGATTGATGAGGCCCAGGGTGGCGTCGAGCAGGAAGCTGGCGCGGCCGTTGAGCCCACGGGCATGCTCGCCCAGCGATAGAGCATCGCGCTGGATGACCTTGAGCAGGTAGCGGTTTTCCTTGCTGGCGCTGCTGCGGCGCTGCGCGTCGTCCATGGCGGTGTGATAGGCGGTGAGGCGGCCCATGCTGACCAGGCTTTCCTGGATGAGATTGAGCAATTCGGCCTTGGTGCCGATCTTTTCGATCACCGCCTGGAGGTCGCGGGTCTTCTTGGAGACGTTGCGGGCCTTGTTGCGGAAAATCTCGCGGGAGATGTGATCGACATCGGTGCCGACGCGTTCGAGCGCATCGGCCATGCGGTCGATCAGCGCTTCGAGCAGGCCGAGCATGACATGCTCGCCGGTGCGCGCGGGGCTGTCCTTCTGCTTGGCCGCGCGGGCGCGATAGGCCGCGAAGGGGCGCGGATCGCACCAGCGGACGGTGACCAGGGTATTGCCCTTGAGAATGAAGGTCACCGGCATCTTGATGACGTCGTCGCCGTCGAGATTGGCCAGGGCGGTCAGGGTGAGGAATTCGGCGCCGTCCTCGTGATAAAGCCGCGAGGATAGCTCGATTTCGGCCATGTCGGCCTGGGACGGGATGGTGATGCCGAGCGTGCGTTCGATCGCCTGGTCCTCAGCGGGGCTGGGATTGTGGAGATCGATCCAGACGAGACCCGAGGCGTCGCCGTCGAAGGGGGCTTCGGTCAGCAGGTCGTCGATGCAGGTGAAGGCTTTCAGCATGGCTGGCTCCATGGTTTGCCGGCGCTTCGCGCGCGCCGGTTCACCCGGGCGCTAGAGCGCTCTGCCGCGATAATATGTCGATGCGTTCCGTAAGGATGGATCGGTCATTGCCCGGCCGGTCTAGCCCGTTGACGCGCGCGCCGCCAGCACAAAGTGCCGCCGGAGCGAGGGAAAGGGCGGGGCAAGGGTCAGCGGCGGCCGGCCACCATGGCGAAGAAGCGGTCCTGCTCGACGCGATCCTCGGCGAAGACGCCGGTGAAGCGGTGGGTGACCGTCTTGACGTCATGGGCCTTCACGCCGCGCATGGTCATGCACATATGCTCGGCCTCGAGCATGACGGCGGCGCCGCGGGGGCCCAGATTTTCGTTGATGGCGTCGATGATCTGCGCCGTCATGGTTTCCTGTGTCTGCAGGCGCCGGGCGAAGACTTCCACCAGGCGGGCCAGCTTGGACAGGCCCACCACGCCTTCATGGGGCAGGTAGGCGATATGGGCCTTGCCATAGAAGGGCACCATGTGGTGCTCGCAATGGGCATAGAAGGGGATATCCTTGACCAGCACGAGATCGTCATAGCCGCCGACCTCGCGGAAGGTCTTGGAGAGCACTTCGCGGGCGTCCTGGCCATAGCCGGCGAACAGTTCGCCATAGGCCTTGGCGACGCGGGCAGGGGTTTCCAGCAGGCCTTCGCGGTTCGGATCGTCGCCGGCCCAGGCGATCAGGGTGCGAACCGCGGCCTCCGCCTCTTCCCGGCTGGGGCGGGGCGATGTTCCCGGCGTGGCGGGCACGGCCTTGAGCGGCTTGACTTGGGCATCCATCGGGTCCGGCTCCTTAGCGTTGCGACCGCCCCTATAACGTGGGTCCAGGCGTGTCGGATCATGGCAGGAGCATTTCTCCTGACAGTCCAGTGGAGACCACCTATATAGAAGCGGAACGGGACCGGAACAAGAAACAGAATTGTCGCAAACATGGAACTGAGCGATCTCTATTCCGCACGTATCCTCGATCTGGCGGGAAATGCCCCCCAGCCCGGCCGGCTCGCCGATGCCGATGCCTCGGCCCGCAAGGTCAGCCGGGTCTGCGGCTCGATGATCGAGGTCGATATCGTGGTGCGCGACGGGGCGATCGCCGGTTATGGGCACGAGGTTTCGGCCTGCGCGCTGGGCCAGGTCTCGGCGGCCGTGGTGGCGCGGGAAATCGTCGGCACGCCGGTGGCCGAATTCCTGGCATTGCGGGCGCAGATGCACGACATGCTCAAGAATGGCGGGCCGCCGCCGGGCGGCAAATGGGACGACCTCAAATATCTCGAACCGGTGCGGGATTATCCGAACCGGCATGTGTCGACATTGCTGGTCTTCGATGCGGTGGCGGCGGCGGTCGAAAAGCTTGAGTCTTCTCAAGGATTTGCGGCGCTGGGCTGATGGATCGAGTCATGTCGCTGTTCTGGCGGGTCGTGGATTTTCCGTTCAAGATCGCCGCCATCTTCCTGATCACGCTTTATCGCTACACGCTCTCTGCATTTACCGGGCGGACGTGCCGGCATCTGCCGACCTGCTCGGAATTCACCCGCGACGCCATCTGGACATTCGGTTTCTGGCCGGGCGGCTGGATGGGGCTGGCCCGATTCTGGCGCTGCCGGCCGGGCGGCACGCATGGCTACGATCCGGTGCCTGAAAAGCTACCGGAAGCGGGGCGGTGGTACCTGCCGTGGCGCTATGGACAATGGAGGGGAGGGACGCATGACCATGCTTGAGGGAAGCTGCCTCTGCGGCGCGGTGGGCTATGCGGTGGAAGACGCGTTCGCCGCGGCCTTCTATTGCCATTGCTCGCGCTGCCGGCGGGCGACAGGCTCGGCGTTCAAGCCGATGGCTGCGATCAAGACCGGCAGGCTGCGCGTGACCCGGGGCGAGGACGCCTTGTTGATCTACGGCACGCCGCCCGGCAGCCATGACGTGCATTGCGGCACCTGCGGCTCGTTTCTCTATTCGGTCATCGCTGACAATGGAAACACGCATGTGGCCATGGGCACGCTGATCGATACGCCCTCGGTAAAGCCGTCGTTCCACATGTTCGTGGGCTCCAAGGCCGCGTGGTACGAGATCAGCGACGGGCTGCCGCAATTCGAGGGTTTGCCGGGCTGAAGGCCATGTAAAAGGCTGGAATTCCCGTTCATTCATGCTAAGCAGCGGCCTCGCGCCGTTTTGGCGCGACCAATCGATTTCATGGAGACTCAAAATGTCGATCAAGGTGACGTTCCCCGATGGTGCTGCTCGCGACTATTCGCGCGGCACTACCGGCACCGAGATCGTGGAGGGCATCTCCAAGAGCCTGGCCAAGAAGACGGTGGCCATGAAATGGAACGGCGTGCTGTCCGATTTGTCCGACGCGCTGGAAGACGACGGCCGTATCGAATTCGTGACGCGCGACAGCGGCAGCAAGGACGTGCTGGAGCTGATCCGGCACGATGCCGCGCATGTGCTGGCCGAGGCGGTGCAGGAATTGTGGCCCGATACGCAGGTGACGATCGGGCCGGTGATCGAGAACGGCTTCTATTACGACTTCTATCGTCCGGCCGGCCCGTTCACGGAAGACGAGCTGCGCGTCATCGAGAAGAAGATGGCCGAAATCATCGAGCGCGGCGCCGCCTTCACCAAGGAAGTATGGAGCCGCGACCAGGCCAAGGACTGGTTCGAAGCCAAGGGCGAGGCCTTCAAGGTCGAGCTGGTGGACGCCATTCCGGCCGATCAGTCGATCAAGATGTACAAGCAGGGCCAGTGGATGGACCTGTGTCGCGGCCCGCATATGCGCTCGGTGAAAGATGTCGGCCAGGCCTTCAAGCTGACCAAGGTGGCCGGCGCCTATTGGCGTGGCGACAGCAATCGCGAAGTGCTGAGCCGTATCTACGGCACGGCCTTTGCGACCAGGGAAGAGCTGGACGCCTATCTGGTCATGGTGGAAGAGGCGGAAAAGCGCGACCATCGCAGGATAGGCCGCGACCTCGATCTGTTCCATTTGCAGGAAGAGGCGCAGGGCTCGGTGTTCTGGCATCCGCGCGGCTTCGTCATCTACAACCAGATGGAAGCCTATATCCGCCGGCGGCTCGGCAAATCCGGCTATCAGGAAGTCAAGACGCCGCAATTGATGCATGCCAAGTTCTGGGAACAATCCGGGCATTGGGGCAAGTATCGCGAAAACATGTTCGTGGTGCCCGACCAGGTGCCCAATACCGAGGACGACCAGCCCATCTTCGAGGCCGGTGCGGACCTGCTGGCGCTCAAGCCGATGAACTGCCCGGCGCATGTGCAAATCTTCAACCAGGGCATCAAGTCCTACCGCGATCTGCCTCTGCGCATGGCCGAATTCGGCTGCTGCCATCGCAATGAGGCGCATGGCGCGCTGCATGGGTTGATGCGCGTGCGGCAGATGACCCAAGACGACGCGCATATCTTCTGCCGCGAGGACCAGATCCAGAGCGAGACCGAGCATTTCGTGCATCTGCTCTACTCGGTCTATGGCCATATGGGCTTCGACAACGTGATCATCAAACTGGCGACGCGGCCGGAAAAATTCGGCGGCACCATCGAGCGCTGGGACGCGGCGGAAAAGGCGCTGGGCGATGCCCTGCGCGCCACCGGCTACGATTTCGAGATCGCCGAGGGTGAGGGGGCCTTTTATGCGCCCAAGCTCGAATTCCATCTCAAGGACGCCATCGGCCGCTCCTGGCAGGTGGGCACGCTGCAACTCGATTACGTGCTGCCCGAGCGGCTCGATGCCACCTATGTGGCCGAGGACGGCAGCCGCCAATATGCGGTGATGCTGCACCGGGCCATCCTGGGCTCGCTGGAGCGGTTCATCGGCATCCTGCTGGAAAACTATGCCGGCAAGATGCCCATGTGGCTGGCGCCGACCCAGGTGGTGGTGGCGACCATCGTGTCGGAAGCCGATGACTATGCCCAAAAGCTGGTGAACCGGCTCAAGGCCGCCGGCATCCGGGCCGAGATCGACACGCGCAACGAGAAGATCAATTACAAGGTGCGCGAGCACTCGGTGCAGAAGGTGCCGCTGATGTTCGTGGTGGGCAAGCGCGAGGCCGAGGAGGGCAGTGTTTCGGTGCGCCGTCTCGGGACCGAGGGCCAGAAGGTCGAGCCGTTCATGGACGCCCTGGTCTCGCTGATGGCCGAGGCGACCCCGCCGGACCTCAAGGAAGAAGCCGAAAAGGCCGCCTGATGCCGCAACGTCCGTCCAACCGGGAAATGAAGGCCCTCTATCATCTGGGCGAGGACAAGGTCCTCGGCCCGGATGACTTCAAGGATATCGGCGAAAAGACCTTTGCCGGCATGCTGAAGAAGAAGTGGGTGGAAGAGGTGGAGCCGGGCAAGTTCCGGACCACCGAAAAAGGCCGTATCATCCACGACGAGGAAGTCTATTTCACCGGGCGGTGGAAGCGCTGATTACTGCCAGACAGCTGCGAGAAAGCGGGGACCTTCGTTTATAAAACAGAGGTTCCCGCTTTCGCGGGAATGACTCAGTGGAAATGACGGGGCATCGAAAAGGGCCTCTCGTTGAGGGTGAGTGTAGGAGCGGATATCGATGGCCGAACCGATTCAGATCACCCGCTCCATTTCCATCGATCCGGCCGAGATCGAGGAAAGCTTCGTGCGGGCTTCCGGCCCGGGCGGGCAGAATGTCAACAAGGTGGCGAGCGCGGTGCAATTGCGCTTCGACCTCGTCAATTCCCCGAGCCTGTCCGAACCGACCAAGCGGCGCGTGGCGGCCCTGGCGGGCAGCCGGCTGACCAAGGACGGGGTGATCGTCATCACCTCCAATTCGCATCGCGACCAGCCGCTCAACCGCGCCGAGGCCCTGGCGCGGCTGGTGGCGCTGATCCGGGAAGGCGCCTATCCGCCCAAGCCCCGCATCGCCACGCGGCCGACCCTGGCGTCGAAGAAGCGGCGGCTGGAGGGCAAGGCCAAGCGCTCCGAAGTCAAGCAGATGCGCGGGCGGCCGGGCGAGGACTAGGGGCTTTCAGGTTTAAACGGACACGGTTCTGTCGCTCTCTCCCTCTCTTAAGGGGAGGGAAGCAAAAGAGCATCAAACGCAATCCGGATCGTCACCCTCGGGCTTGACCGAGGGTTCTTTGCTTCTGGGTCTATCGCAAACACCCTCGGGTCAAGCCCGAGGGTGACGATCCGTGGGTGGGGTGCCACGCCCTCGTCCTTCGACAGGCTCAGGATGAGGTCTACTCTGGAGGCGAAGGGGATATCGGCGGGCGCCGATATCCCAGCGTGCTCTATTTCGATTCCGCGCTGATATTGACCTTGCCGAGCAGGCTGGCGGGGTCATCTTCGGCGGCCATGAAATCGGCGATGCCCAGGCCCGGATCGTCCTTGGCCGTGATGCCGATTTCGAGGGTTTTCGCGGTGCCGGAGACGAAGGCGGCCACGGCGTCGCCCATTTTCGCGGCGTCGGCGACGCCGGCCAGGAGGCCGATCACCGTGCCCTTGGCGAGGTCGGCATAGATGGGGCGGAGCGTGGCCGGGTCGCCGCCCTGTTCGGTGGCGGCGATGGCAAGGATGAGATCGGCCAGGCCTTCGTCCACGACACTGGCATTGACGGCCTTCACGGCCACGCCCATGGCGGCGGCGAGGGCGGTGTTTTCGTCCAATGCGAAGAGATCGGCGGTGGCGTTGGCGATGGTGCCCGCCAGGGTGACGCTGGCCAAATCAACGCCGGAGACGGAAACTTCCTCGATGTCGATGCTGTCCGTGGCCTCGTTCCAGGCGGCGGCGAGGCGGAAGCCGGCATCGACCTCGGTGATGCCCAGGGCGCGGAGCTGGTCCAGCGCCTCGTCGCCGGTATTCTCCGGCACGGGCGCCTGGATATTGCTGGCGGACACGTCGAGGACGGTCGGGATGCCGTTGCGATAGGCGCCCAGCGTCAGGTCGAAGGCGCCGACATTGACCTTGATGCGCACGTCCTCGTCATCGGGATCGGGAACGTCCACCGCGAGCCCGGAAAAGGAGAAACCCTCCATGGCGGGCATCAGCAGGCGCGCATTGTCGTCGAACCAGGCGGCGTCCACATCGTCCGGCACGGTTTCGAGCAGGGCGATGGTGCCGCTGAGATCGGTCTGCTTGATGGTCAGATTGTCGAGCAGGACCGAGCCATCGTCTTCGATCTCCACGCCGAGGCCGTTCATGGAAATCGACGGATAGACGCCCGGCGACATGCCGCCCATGACCATGCCGGCAATGTCGAAGCGCAGGGCGCTGCCATCTTCGACGCCCTCGCAGGACATGCCTTCGAAGGTCACTTCGGAGGTTTCGAAGGCGGTGAGGATATCGGCATACATGCGCACGAACTGCCCGACCAGGGCGGGGTCGAAATCGTCCGGATCGTCTTCCATGGCCTGAGCCAAAGCGGTCATTTCGGCGAAGGAGGTCCTGAGCGGGCGGGCCTTGAACTCGGCGCCGGAAATGGCGCCGAAGGTGCAGTCGACATCCTCGGCCCGCATGGTGCCGCCCGTGGCGGAGAGATCGGTATAGATGGTCTCGATGGTGGGGCTGCCGGCCTCGACCAGGCCATAGACGGCCAGCATCTGGCCGATGTCGAAATTGGCGGCGGAGACGGCGCCGAAATCGGCTTCGGTCGCATCGGCTTCCATCAGGGTGCGGCCGAGGCTGACGCTGCCGGCCACCCCATCGACGATATCGGTAAGGACCAGGTCGCTGAAGGTCACGACGGCGCGGTTCTCGGTGTCGTCGCGCTGGGAGGTGATGGTGATCACGATTTCCGGCACGGTGATGCTGGTGGCGTCGAGCCCGGCCAGTTCATCGGCATGCTCGGCCACCGCGCCGGCCAGGATGGCGGTGAGGGTTTCGTCGGAAATGGAGGAGTCGACGGTATCCACGACGGGGATGGAAATGGAATAATCGACCTCGATCGCGGCGGGAGCGGCCTGCTTGCTCTTGGTCTTTTCCTTGGCCAGGGCCGGCATCGCCGGCAGGGCGACGCTGAGCAGGCAGGCGGCGGCGAGAGCCGGCAGGCGCGAGGCTGGCGAATTGACGAACATGGGTCTCTCCCGTTTCCATCCGGAATTTCTGGTGTAGGGCTTCAGCCTATTCAACAGCAAGATTTGTCATTGTCGAGACAGCGCGCCCCGATGCCTGCCGCCGGCGGCTAATAGAACGAGGTCAGGAGCTCGATTTCCCGCTGGCTGCCCGGCTGGACCTGCACTTCGCGGTTGTAGACCTGGTCTCCCAGCTTGGCGAGGACGAGATATTCGCCTTCGGACAGCACGGTGGAGGGAAAGGCGCTCCGCTCGGTGAAGATCGTGGTGCCATCGGTGGTCTTGACCGTCCATTCGACGTCGGCAATGGCTTCGCCGCCTTCCTCCGAGACCAGCTTGAAGGAAATCTCGGCGGCGTGGTGATAAAGGGTGGCATCGGTCAACTGGCCCGGCTCGACGCGCAGATCGGCGCGGACCACGGCGTTGACGTCGCCGAAATGGGAGACGACCTGATAGGTGCCCGCATTGAGCGTGACGATCTCGTTGGGCGGCACGTTTTCGGCCACCATCACCCGCTCGGCCGCCGAGGTTCCGGCGGTGAGGATATCGAAATGCAGCAGGCCCGGCGAAATGGCGATATCGCCGGTGACGGCGGAATTGAGCCTTATGGCGCCGGCGCCCAGGATGATGTCCATCTCATTGGCGCCGGGCGCGACCGAGAAGGCCTCGCTGATCTGGGCCTGGCCATAGGCGACATGGACCATGTATTGGCCGGGCGGCAGTTCGAGCCGGGCGCTGCCAGCATCGGCCTTGGCGACGAGCGCCATTTCGCCATTGGCATCGGGCTCCGCTTCGAAGATGCGCCAGACCAGGCCTTCCTGTATGGCGCTGCCCTCCTCGGTGATGCGGGCATTCAGCGTCACCGGCTGGGGCACATTGGTCAGGGCGGCGATGGCTTCGGTTGCGGCATTGGGTTCGGCGTCGGGGGCCGGCGGCGGCGCGCTCCGATCCGGACGCGGGCGCGGCAGGGGCGGGATCTCGGCGCTTTCCTGGGCCAGGGCCGGCGTGAGCGAGGGCGCCGACAGGGTGGTGAAACCGATCACGATCGCTATGAGCGCAGCAAGACGCATGAAAACTCCCGGGCCGCCACATGGATGGTCGGCCGAATCCTGCCGGTACAGGTAGGCCGCGATTGGGGAAAAGCTGTGTCACAGTCCCGGCCGTTTTTAAACAGCCCATTGGTCCGGAGACGCTTTTTCGCAAACCGGCCTTTGCCCTTTGGGCGCGGACCGCTATCTGTCAGCCGAACCAAGGAGAGTATCATGCCCGCCAATCCGGACCTGCGCGACTACCTGCTCACCCGCCGCTCCGTGGGGCTGGCCTTCCTGCAGGAGCCGGGGCCGTCGGAGGCGGAACTCGAAACATTGCTGACCATTGCGACGCGCGTGCCCGACCATGGCAAGATCACGCCGTGGCGGCTGGTGATCTTTGCCGGGGAAGCCCGGCGCGCCGCTGGGGAGAAGCTGGCGGCGATCGCGGCGGCGCGCAATCCCGGGCTGGATGAAGCGGGGCTGGAGATCGAGCGCAACCGCTTCCTGCCGGCGCCGCTGACCATAGGGGTGATCTCAGCGCCCAGGCCGCACCCGAAAGTGCCGGAAATGGAGCAAGTGCTGTCGGCCGGCAATGTCGCGTTCAACCTGGTGCACGGGGCTTATGCGCTGGGTTATGCGGCGAGCTGGGTGACGCGCTGGTTCACGTTCGACGCCGAGGCGGCGGCGATGCTGGGGGCGGGGCCGGGCGAGCAATTCGTGGGCTTTGTGCATATCGGGACGCCCAGCACGGCGGTGGAGGACAGGCCGCGGCCCGCCCTGAGCGAGGTGGTGACGCGCTGGAATGGCGGTAACTAAGTGGTAGGTTTGGTTAACGCATTGTTAGCGGTCAATGATGCTAGACTGCGCCTATCCTGATTCCCTCGCGAAAGCCCGAAGATGGGTGTGCAGCCGATATCCATACCGCAGAACCTGGCGAGCGCGCTGAATGCAGCGGGCAATCGGAGCGGGGTGGATTTCGGCTATCTGCTGCAAACGGCGGTGCGGGAAAGCAGCCTCAATCCGCAGGCCAGGGCCGGTACCTCTTCGGCGGTGGGCTTGTTCCAGTTTCTCGAAGGCACCTGGCTGCAGGTGATGAAGCAGGACGGGCCGCGCCTGGGCTATGGCGCTCATGCCGACCAGATCGAGGTGACGGCGAGCGGGGATTACGTGGTGCGGGACCCGGCGCGGCGCGCGCAAATCCTCAAGCTGCGCGAGGACCCGCAGATCGCCGCCGATCTGGCGGCCGCCTTTACCCGCTCCAATGGCGACTATCTCCGATCCGCCTTCGGGCGCATGCCCAGCCCGGGGGAATTGTACATCGCCCATTTCCTGGGGGCGCAGGGCGCGGAAAAGATGTTCCGCGCCGGATTGCAGAATCCCGATCAATTGGCGGTGGACCTGTTTCCGCGCCAGGCGCAGGCCAATCAGGCGATCTTCTACGACCGGAGCGGGGCACCGCGCAGCATCAGGCAGGTCTATCAGGTGCTGACCGCCAAGCATGAGGGCGGGGCATCGGCCGGCTTTTCGGTGCAGCAGATGGCCGGGCAGGGTGGCGGCGAGGTCGCACGCGAACCGGCGCCGCCGCCGATCCCTTCCCGGTTCTCCCGCGAGGACATGTCCTTTACCGGCCTGTTCCTGACCGATCCCAGGGATGGACAGGGTGGCGAAGAGAATGGCGAGGGCGGCGCGGCGTTCTTCACGCAGCTTTACAGCCAATAGGACGGAAAGCTTCAATCCCGAGCACCGGTTTGGCGATGCGTTAAGGAGTCGGGGGCTCTCATGAAATTCTGCCAGGAACGGCAGAGGGCTGGAGGACAGAATGCGACATCAAGCCAGTATGGCCCGGCAGGGACAGGCGCCGGTGCCCCGAGGTCTGGTCGTGCTCGGGTTCGGCGCGCTGTCCTGGACGATCCTTGCGGGCCTGTGGCAGGCCCTGGCTGCGATCGGCGCGGCGCTGGCGGGATAGATACATATCTAGGCTCAGGACCTATTAATTTGGCTTGAAGGGATCAACCTATTCAGCGGCCAACATTTACGCCGCCCGCGCCACCACAAACGGCGGCGCCTCACTCGATAGTTTTGTCACCGCCCTGCACAAATCGATGGTCGCGAACTATTTGCCATGTATAAAAAAACTGCCTTAGGAAGACTCGGGTCGGTCCAGTTGAGGCATCGACCATGCATTGGAGCACAAAATGAACCAAAACCTTCCTCGTATTGCCGTTTTTTTTTGTGTCCGTAGCCATCGCGTTGTCTTTGGCAGGATGCGGCTCATGGCCATTCAATGGAAAGCCAATGCCGGTATTGTAGTTTAGCCCCATTGAAGAGACGTATCCTGCCGCAGAATTGTGTGTGGGCAGATTGCGAAGCAAGTCCAGATAAACAGCCTCACGAAACAGACTAGCGACAGCGCCGGCGGCAGCCTCTAATAATATTGCGGCCAACCGGGAGTGCGCTGATGAAAATCGCGATGGTCGGAGCCGGCTATGTCGGCTTGGTTACAGGCGTCTGTCTGGCCGATTTCGGCCATGACGTGGTTTGTGTCGACAATGACCGGACCAAGATCGCAGCGCTGCGGCGCGGCGAGATTCCCATCTACGAGCCCGGCCTGGCCGAACTGGTCAAAACCAATGTCGCGGCGGGCCGACTGGTCTTTTCGGACGACCTTGCCGCCGCCGCGCGGGCGGCGGAGGTGATTTTCGTGGCCGTGGGGACGCCGTCGCGCCGGGGCGACGGCCACGCCGACTTGCGCTATGTGCATGCGGTGGCGCGGGACATCGCCGCCAGCGTCGAGGGTTTTACGGTGGTGGTCACCAAATCCACGGTGCCGGTTGGCACGGGGGACGAAGTGGCGGCGATCATCGCGACGGCCAATCCCGAGGCCGACGTGGCCGTGGTCTCCAATCCCGAATTCCTGCGCGAAGGCGCCGCCATCGAGGATTTCAAGCGTCCCGACCGGATCGTGGTGGGCCTGGAGGACGAGCGGGCCCGCGCCGTGATGAACGAGGTGTACCGACCGCTCTATCTCAACCAGGCGCCGATGATGTTCACCGGGCGGCGGACGGCGGAGCTGATCAAATATGCGGCCAATGCGTTCCTCGCCATGAAGGTGACCTTCATCAACGAAATCGCCGATCTGTGCGAACGCACCGGGGCCGACGTGCAGCAGGTGGCGCGCGGCATCGGGCTGGACAAGCGGATCGGCCCGAAATTCCTGCATGCCGGGCCGGGCTTCGGCGGGTCGTGCTTTCCCAAGGATACGCTGGCCCTGGTCAAGATCGGGCAGGACAATGAAAGTCCGATGCGGCTGGTGGAAACCGTCGTGGCGATCAACGACCAGCGCAAGCGTGCCATGTCGCGCCGGGTGGTGGCGGCCTGTGGCGGGGAGGTGCGGGGCAAGACCATCGGCGTGCTCGGCCTGACCTTCAAGCCCAATACCGACGACATGCGCGACGCGCCCTCCATCGATATCATCCGGGGCCTGCTCGACCGCGGGGCGCAGGTGGTGGCCTATGATCCGCAGGGCATGGACGCGGCCAGGAGCGTGATCGAGGGCATCGCCTATGCCGAGAGCGCCTATGCGGCGGCCGAGGGCGCCGATGCGCTGGTGCTGGTCACCGAATGGAACGAGTTCCGCTCGCTGGACCTCGACCGGCTCAAGGCGACGATGCAGGCGCCGGTTTTCGTCGATCTGCGCAATGTGTACCGGCCCGAGGAAATGGCCCGGAACGGCTTTCATTATGTCAGCATCGGCCGGCCCGCCGGCAGCGAACGCGCGGAACAGGCCGAGGCGGCGGAATAGGGGCGGTGGGCGGAGATAGGCCGAAATTCGGCACGAGCGGGCTGCGGGGCCCGGCGACGGCGCTGGCCGGGCAGGCGGTGCGGCGGTATGTGCTGGCCTTTCTCGAGCATGCGCGGCGGAAGGGGGAACTGGGCGGTGGACGGGTGTGGCCTGACCCCCATAGGGTGGTCCGGTTTCAGTCTTAATGCATGATCGGCTTTTGGGCTATTGCCTGTGCAGATGGGGGTGCCGATCCGCGTGGTGGCGCAGGCCAGATAATGGCCTGCGG
>Ga0160493_100277_pt1 | contig 17664 bp, 12 predicted proteins | sample DID2MG_2_FD_108262 | JGI IMG/M metagenome (GOLD analysis project Ga0160493, IMG submission 108262) | Enriched soil microbial communities from UW Madison campus, WI, USA - DID2878_E24_FP2 MG | ecosystem: Environmental > Terrestrial > Soil > Unclassified | place: USA: Madison, Wisconsin | collected... | reverse complement strand
TTGCGGCCGGTATCGAGCACCATGCCGATATCGTAGTCGATCGGCGCGCCATTGGCGTCGCGCATGGTGCGCGGCCGGCGCAGGTCGTAGACGGTGCCGGCGGAAGGCAGGATGGCGCCGGTGGGGGCGAGATCGGCGCCCAGCTCGGTATAGGCGCTGGAATTGACCTGGATGGAATGGTCCAGCACGGTGTCGCTGGTGCCGAGGTTGAAATATTGGTGCTGCACCAGGCTGATCGGGGTGGGCCGGTCGGTCGTGGCGGTCAATTCGAGCCGCAGGCGATTGCCCGAGAGCGTATAGGTGGCGGCGAAATTGACATTGCCGGGATAGCCCATGGCCCCGTCGGGGGAAAAATGGGTGAAGCGCACGGCATTGTTGGCGCTGTCCACCTGGCCGTTCCAGACCTGGCGGCCCAGCCCCTCCTCGCCGCCATGCAACTGCAAATCGCCGGCATTGGGCGGCAGCTTGTAGGTGACGCCATCGAGCTCGAAGCTGGCATTCTTGATGCGATTGGCGACGCGGCCGGCCAGCGAGCCGAAATGCGGGCTATGGGCGGGATAGGCGTCGAACTGCTCGAAGCCGAGCACCACCGAGCGTTCGCCGCCGGCCACCGGCACGCGCCAGTCGCGCACCACCACGCCATAGGAGATGAGATCGACGCTGACCCCCGAATCGCTGGTCAGCCGGAACTGGTCGACCCGGTTGCCGCGATAATCCCCGAAGGTTGAAACACTGACCGCCATGATGACCCTCCCGCTTGTCCGGCGCGGAGCTGTAGACCTATTGGTGGCCCGCTGCAACGCTGCACTTGACCTTTTGGCCATGGCCAACAAGTGTGCGGGGGACTTGGCGGCGAGGCGGCTTCGGCCTCGACATCGTCCCCGCGCGGGCGGGAGCCTCCGTTCCGGAGGGTGTGTGCAAACAGCGATCTCCGCACTGGCGGGGACGATCTCGCGGGTGTGGAGCGCCCCGCGAACAGGGGCGGGAAAAGACTACAGGTGGACGAGGGCGTGAAGCGACGAGCAACTGTCCATGACGTGGCGCGGGAGGCCGGCGTGTCCCTGGCCACGGTCGATCGGGTCTTGAACGCACGCCCCGGTGTGCGCGCCGCCACCGCCGAAAAGGTCGAGGCGGCGATAAAGAGCCTGGGCTTTTCGCGCGATCTCAATGCCTCGCTGATGGCGCGGGCGCGCGATCTCAGCGTGGTCTTCTTCATCCCCGACGGCTCCAACGAATTCATGGACAGCCTGGCCGATGCCGTGGCCCGGCGCTTCGGCCAGGCCCTGGCCGACCGCATCCATATCGAGACGCGGCGCATCAAGGCGCTGGACAGCGCCGGGCTGGCGCGGAGCCTCGATGCCCTGGATGCGCGGGCCTGCGACTGCGCCGTCATCGTCGCCGGCGAAGCCCCCGAAGTGCTGGCCGCCGTCGACGCGGCGCATCGGCGCGGCATCGCGGTGATGACGCTGGTCTCCGACCTGCCCGGCTCGGCCCGCCGCAATTTCATCGGCATCGACAATGTCGCGGCCGGCCGTACCGCCGCCTCGCTGATGGGCCGCTTCCTGCCCGGCGGCGGCAAGGTGGCGCTCATTGCCGGCTCGCTGCATCTGCGCGACCATGCCGAGCGCCGGGACGGGTTCGAAGCCGCGCTCAGGGCCGAGTTTCCGGGGCTCGCCATAATCGGGCCGCTCGAAGGCCATGACGAGCGCAGCGAAACCGCGTCCATCGTCGAAACCCTGCTGGCCGACCATCCCGATCTCGCTGGGCTCTATAATCTCGGCGCCGGCAATAGCGGGCTGGTCGCGGCGCTGGAAGCCTCGGGCCGGGCCGGCAAAATCCGCGTCATCGCGCATGAACTGACCATGCCGACCCGCGCCGGGCTGATCGGCGGCGCCATCGACGTGGTGCTGGACCAGAACCCGGATGGCGAAATCCGCGAAGCGATTTCCGCGGCAAGAGCCCTGGCGCTGGGCACCTCGGGCAGCGCCGTCACCGATCCGATCGAGATCGGGATTTTCTTGCGGGACAATCTGCGGTGATTTCCGTCTGGGATAACCCCTCACCCGTCTCGGCCTGCGGCCGATCCACCCTCTCCCGCAAGGGGAGGGGGCAGACCGCGTGTGGACCGCGCGACACCCTCCCCCTTGAGGGGAGGGCAAGCAGAGCTTGGGTCCGAAAGGACCCTAGCGGCGCTCGGGAGGGGGTGCGCTTTCCGATAATGCCGGCGCCTGCCAAGGTTTCTGAACCCCCTCCCCAGCTTCGCTAGGCCTGTGGCCAAGCTGCGCTACCCTCCCCTCAAGGGGGAGGGTGGAAAGAACCGATGCATTGGATGCGGCCCATCGTGTGCGTGGTGTATCCGGGCCATTCGAGCGCAGCTCAGGGCCTGCCGCGCTCAAATCGCTCCACCGAAGCGATTTGTCCCGATGGGCCGCGCAAGAGCATTGAAATTGGGATTTTCCTGCGCGACAATCTCGGCTAAGAAGCCGCCATTCAAAAAGAGGCGCTGCCCCGCCGGGGCGAGGGAGGAGTATGACATGGTTCTGTCGCAGCCAGATGAGGTACGTGCCTCATGACCTTTCTCGGCATTGATATCGGCACATCCGGCGTCAAGGCGCTGCTGATCGACGCCGACGGCAAGGCGCTGGGCGAGGCCTCGGCGCCAGCCGTTGAACCGGTCCGCCCGCATCCGGGCTGGTCGGAACAGAACCCGGCCGATTGGTGGGACGCCACTTTGGGTGCCATCGACAAGCTCAAGCAGAGCCATCCGCGCGAATTGGCGGCAGTCAAAGGCATCGGCCTTTCCGGCCATATGCATGGCGCGACGCTGCTGGGCGAGAACGACGCGGTGCTGCGGCCCTGCATTTTGTGGAACGATGGCCGTTCCGCCGCCGAATGCGGCGAGATGGAAGCCGCCCTGCCCTCCTTGCGCGAACTGGCCGGCAATATCGCCATGCCGGGCTTCACCGCGCCCAAGATCGCCTGGGTGCGCAAGCACGAGCCGAACATTTACAAAAAGCTCAAGAAGGTGCTGCTGCCCAAGGCCTATGTGCGGCTGCTGCTGACCGGCGAGCATGTGGAAGACATGTCCGACGCCGCCGGCACGCTGTGGCTCGACGTGGCGAAACGCGACTGGTCGGACGCGCTGCTGGGCGTCACCGGGCTCAGCCGCGAGCACATGCCGTCTCTCGTCGAAGGCTCTGCGGTTTCGGCGCAGCTCAAGCAAGAATATGTCGCCCGCTGGGGCATGAGTGGCCCGGTGCTGGTCGCCGGTGGCGCCGGCGACAATGCCGCCGCCGCCTGCGGCATCGGTGCGATCCGGCCCGGCGAGGGTTTCGTGTCGCTCGGCACCTCGGGCGTGCTGTTCGTTTCCAACGAAAAGTTCAGCCCCAATACCGAAGGGGCCGTGCACGCTTTCTGCCACGCCATTCCCGATACCTGGCACCAGATGGGTGTCATTCTCTCGGCCACCGATAGTCTCAACTGGCTGAGCCGTATCACCGGCAGGAAACAGGCCGAGCTGGCGGGTGAAGCCGAAGCCCAGTTCAAGGGACCGGGCGAAGCCATTTTCCTGCCCTATCTCTCGGGCGAGCGCACCCCGCACAACAATGCCAGGGCGCGCGGCTCCTTCACCGGCCTGTCCCAATCCACCGATGCCGCGCAAATGGCGCAGGCGGTGATGGAAGGCGTGACCTTCGCCATGCGCGATTGCCAGCTTGTGCTGGCCGATGCCGGCACTTCGATCGACCGCCTGCTGGCGGTGGGTGGTGGCTCAAAGTCGGCTTTGTGGCTCAAGATGCTGGCCACCAATCTCGACATGGAAATCGCCCTGCCCGAGGACGGCGATTTCGGCGGCGCGCTGGGCGCGGCCCGGCTCGGCCTTTGTGCCGCCACCGGTGCCGCCCCGCAGGATGTGATGTCCATGCCGCCGATCAAGACCATTATCGCGCCCGACACGACCCTGTCGGGGGCCTATGCCGATCAATATGCGCGCTATCGCGCACTCTATCCCGCCATCGAGGAGGCACGTTCGTGAGTGATTTTTTCAAGGGCCTGAGCCAGGTCAAGTATGAAGGGCCCGAGAGCCGCAATGCCCTGGCCTATCGCCATTACAACAAGGACGAAGTGATCGCAGGCAAAAGGATGGAAGATCATATCCGTCCCGCCATCGCCTATTGGCACACCTTCGCCCAGGAAGGCGGCGATCCGTTCGGCGGCCGCACCTTCGACCGCCCCTGGTTTGACAAGGGTCTCGACGGCGCCAAGCTCAAGGCCGAAGTGGCCTTCGAATTCTTCAACCTCATCGACGTGCCCTTCTATGCCTTCCACGACGTGGACGTGGCCCCCGAAGGCGCGACGCTCGAGGAGAGCAACAAGAACCTGCGCGTCATCGGCGATATCCTGGCCGCCAAGATGCAGGAGACCGGCAAGAAGCTGCTCTGGGGCACGGCGAACCTCTTCTCCAATCGTCGTTACATGGCCGGCGCCGCCACCAATCCCGACCCGGAAGTCTTCGCCTATGCCGCCGGCCAGGTGAAGGCCGTGCTGGAGCTGACCAATGAACTGGGCGGCGAGAATTACGTGCTCTGGGGCGGCCGCGAAGGCTATGAAACCCTGCTCAACACCAAGATCGGCCAGGAACAGGACCAGATGGCCCGCTTCCTGCACCTGGTCATCGAGCATGCCGAAAAGATCGGGTTCAAGGGCCAGATCCTGATCGAGCCCAAGCCGCAGGAGCCGAGCAAGCACCAATACGATTACGACGTCGCCACCGTTTACGGGTTCCTGCAGAAATACGGGCTCGAAAAGAAGGTGAAGTGCAATATCGAGGTTGGCCATGCCTTCCTCGCCGGTCACTCCTTCGAACACGAACTGGCCGTCGCCTCCTCGCTGGGCATGCTCGGCTCGGTCGACGCCAATCGCAACGATTTGCAATCGGGCTGGGATACCGACCACTTCCCCAACAATGCCGGCGAAATGGCCCTGGCCTTCTACTACATCCTCAAGCAAGGCGGCCTGGGCAAGGGCGGCTTCAACTTCGACGCCAAGGTGCGCCGCCAGTCGCTCGATCCCGCCGACCTGCTGCATGGCCATATCCTGGGCCTCGACACCCTGGCGCGTGGTTTGAAGGGCGCCGTGGCGCTGATCGAGGACGGCGAATTCGATAAGCTGCTCGATGGCCGCTATGCCGGCTGGGACAATGGCTTGGGCAAGGACATTCTCGGCGGCAAGCTGAGCCTGGCCGACATCGCCGCGCGGGTTCATGCCGATGGCATCAACCCGCAGCCCAAATCCGGCCGCCAGGAATATCTCGAAAACCTGGTCAACCGGTTCGTCTGATCTTTTCAAAGGTGGGCGGGATACAATTCCGCCCACCGTGTCATTCCCGCGAAAGCGGGAACCCCTGTTTGCGCGACCAGGTCATGAACTGAGGTTCCCGCTTTCGCGGGAATGACACGGTGATTGTTGCCGGTTTGCGCGCTATCCGGAACGCGCCATGCCCCAGATCACCAATCCCATCCTCCCCGGCTTCAATCCCGATCCTTCCATTCTCCGCGTCGGCGACGATTACTATATCGCCACCTCCACCTTCGAGTGGTTCCCCGGGGTGCAGATCCATCACTCGAAGGATCTGGCGAACTGGGATCTCATCACCCGCCCGCTGACGCGCAAAAGCCAGCTCGACATGCGCGGCGATCCCGATAGCTGCGGCGTCTGGGCCCCCTGCCTCACCCATGACGGGGAAAAGTTCTGGCTGGTCTATACCGACGTCAAGCGCAAGGACGGCTCGTTCAAGGACGCCCATAATTACATCGTCTGGGCCGACAGGATCGAAGGGCCCTGGAGCGACCCGATCTATGTCAATTCCTCGGGCTTCGATCCGAGCCTGTTCCACGACGATGACGGCAGGAAATGGTTCGTCAACATGCTGTGGGACCACCGCACGAGGCCGCTGCTGTTCGCCGGCATCGCGCTGCAGGAATTCGATCCCGTCGCCGGCAAGCTGGTCGGGCCGATCAGGAACATCTACCAGGGCACCGACCTCAAGCTGGTCGAGGGGCCGCATCTCTACAAGCGCAACGGATGGTACTATTTGCTGACCGCCGAGGGCGGCACCGCCTATGACCATGCCTGCACCTTCGCCCGCTCGCGCCAGATCGAGGGGCCCTACGAGACCCATCCCGACCAGCATATCCTGACCTCCAAGGATGCGCCCCTGGCCGCCCTGCAGCGCGCCGGCCATGGCGATATCGTCGAGATGCCCGAGGGCAGGACCTATCTGGTCCATCTCACCGGCCGGCCCACGACCCAGGAACGCCGCTGCGTGCTGGGCCGCGAAACCGCCATCCAGGAAGCCTATTGGGGCGAGGACGACTGGCTCTATGTCAAGAACGGGCCGGTGCCCTCCCTGCATGTCGAGGTGCCCGGGACGCGCGACGAGGCCAGATATTGGGCCGAGCAGCGCTATACGTTCGAAAACGGCCTGCCCATCGACTTCCAATGGCTGCGCACGCCCGAAACCGAGCGCATCTTCAAGACCGGGAACGGCAGGCTGACGCTGTTCGGGCGCGAAAGCATCGGCTCCTGGTTCGAGCAGGCCCTGGTGGCGCGGCGGCAGACGCATTTTTCCTATGATGCCGAGACGGTCGTGGATTTCGCGGCCACCGACGAGCGCACCATGGCCGGACTGACGGCCTATTACAGCCGCTACAATTTCTTCTACCTGGCGGTGACGGCCCATTCGGACGGACAGCGCGAATTGCTGCTGATGAGCTCGGAAATGAGCTGGCCGGACGGCAAGCTGCGCTTCCCGGCAGAGCCGGTGCAGATCCCGGCCACGGGCAAGGTGAGGCTGGCCCTGACCATTCGCGGGCGCAAGCTGCAATTCTTCTACGCCATGGAGGGCGAAGCGCTCAAAGCCATCGGCCCGGTGCTCGATGCCTCCATCCTCTCGGACGAATGCGGCGGCCACCAGGCCCATGGCAGCTTTACCGGCGCCTTTGTCGGCATGGCCGCCCACGACCTCAACGGCACGGCCAGCCCGGCCCATTTCGACTATTTTCTCTACCGGCCCCAGCACGATCCCTCGGACCGCTACGAGATCGACAGCCTGCAATAGAAGCGGGCACTTTCATTCCAAAACTAAGGCGCGGGAGAGGACGGCTTGCCCCTCCCGCGCCTTGTCATTTCCGGGCTCCCGGCCGAGGGTGACGGCGCGAGTGACAAAGGGAGCCCATAATGAAACTCGAATCCATCGCCCTCCATCACGGCTATGAATCGGAAGCCACCACCAAGGCGGCGGCGGTTCCGATCTACCAGACCACCTCCTATACGTTCGACGACACCCAGCACGGCGCCGACCTGTTCGACCTCAAGGTGGCGGGCAATATCTATACCCGCATCATGAACCCCACCACGGCGGTGCTGGAGGCGCGTATCGCCGAGATGGAAGGCGGCATCGGCGCGCTGGGCCTGGCCTCGGGCATGGCGGCCATCACCTATGCCATCCAGACCATCGCCCAGGCCGGCGACAATATCGTCTCGATCTCCCAGCTCTATGGCGGCACCTATAATCTGTTCGTCCATACCTTTCCGCGCCAGGGCATCGAGACCCGGCTGGTGAGCCACGACGATTACGAGGGCTTCGAAAAGGCCATCGACGAAAAGACCAAGGCGGTCTTCCTCGAATCCATCGGCAATCCGGCCGGCAATGTGGTCGATATCGAGCGCATCGCCGAAATCGCCCATCGCTACGGCGTGCCGGTGATCGTCGACAATACGGTGGCCACGCCCTATCTCACCCGCGCCTTCGATTTCGGCGCCGACATCATCGTCCATGCCCTGACCAAATATATCGGTGGCCACGGCAATTCGATCGGCGGGGTCATCGTCGATTCGGGCAGGTTCGACTGGAAGGCCAATGCGGCACGCTTCCCCATGCTCAACGAGCCCGATCCCTCCTATCACGGCGTCGTCTATACCGAGGCCCTGGGACCGGCGGCCTTTATCGGCCGCGCCCGCGTCGTGCCCCTGCGCAATACCGGGGCGGCGCTTTCCCCCTTCAACGCCTTCCTGATCCTGCAGGGGCTCGAAACGCTGGGCCTGCGCATGGAACGCCATTGCGAGAACGCGCTCAAGGTCGCCCAATATCTGGAGAACCATCCCAAGGTGGAATGGGTCAATTATGCCGGCCTGCCCGACAGCCCCTATCACCAGACGGCGCGGAAGATTTCCAGGGGCTCCGGCTCGGGCATCCTCTCCTTCGGCATCAAGGGCGGCAAGGAAGCGGGCGCCCGCTTCATCGACGCGCTGGGCATGATCCTGCGCCTGGTCAATATCGGGGACGCCAAGTCGCTGGCCTGCCATCCGGCCAGCACCACCCATCGCCAGCTCTCGCCCGAGGAGCTGAAAAAGGCCGGGGTTTCCGAAGATTTGGTGCGCATTTCGGTGGGTATCGAGCATATCGACGACATCATCGCCGATATCGAGCAGGCGCTGGCCAAGGCCTGACGCCCCGGCCCGATCACATTTTTGCGGGCCGGGGGCGACAGCGCCCGGCCTGCGGCGTAATATCGCAGCCATTCAGCGGTCGCAGGTTCTGCGTCTCGCGTCGGGGCACGCCAGGCCTTTCCTTGCGACCTCCTTTCGGAGGAGTGCTCCCTATGGCCCGAATTCACATCATGGCCGGCGCCGGCGACAAGCTCGACATGCCGGTGATCCGCACCATCACCCTGGCCGATCTGGGCGACGCCTTGCGCAGCGGCATCGCCGATTTTTCCGCCAAGCCCAGCCATTACGTGCTCCTGATGCTGATCTATCCGATCATCGGCATCGTGCTGACCATCTGGATGAACGGCTTCCACACCTGGCCGCTGCTCTATCCGCTGATCGGCGGCTTCGCCTTGCTCGGGCCCATCGCCGCCCTGCCCCTTTACGAAATCTCCCGCCGCCGCGAGGCTGGCGAGGATCCGAGCTGGGGCGATGCGCTGGCCGTGTTCCGCTCGCCCGCCATCGGCAGCATCATGGCCGTGGGCGTCATGCTCTTCGTGCTGTTCACCCTGTGGCTGACCACCGCCCAGGCGCTCTATGAGGGGCTTTTCGGGTCCAGCCCGCCCGATACGCTGGCGGGCCTGTTCACCCAGGTGACCACCAGCCCCGAAGGGGCGACGCTGCTCCTGGTGGGCACGGCCCTGGGCGCGCTCTTCGCCATCGTGGTGCTCTGCACCAGCGTCATCGCCTTCCCGCTGCTGCTCGACCGCGATGTGGGCGCCTATGTGGCGGTGGAAACCTCGTTCCGGGCCGTGCTCTATAATCGCGTGCCGCTCTTTGCCTGGGGCCTGCTGGTCGGGTTCGGCATCTTCCTCGGATCGCTGCCGATCTTTGTCGGCCTGGCCGTGGTGCTGCCGATCTTCGGCCACGCGACCTGGCATCTCTACCGCAAGCTGGTGGAGCCGGCCTCGGTCATTCGGGGGCTGTGAGGGGGTGTTTGGGACGCTTCAGAGGCACGTGAGGTGAGAGGGCCCATCAGTGGATAACTGAACCACCCCACCCACCGCTCGTCACCCTCGGGCTCGACCCGAGGGCGTTTGCGATGCACCCAAAACAAAGAACCCTCGGGTCAGGCCCGAGGGTGACGATCCAGATTGGGTTAGGCCAATGACCCGAATTTCTGCGGCACGTTCGGCGAGGATGTCTTGCGGGCCCGGTTCTGGGTGAAGAAGGAGACGAGCATCAGGACCAGGCCCACCAGGGCCGGGAAGAAGCCGCCATCGCCGGCATTGAGATGGGCCGAGATGGCCAGGAGCAGGTGGAAGAACATGCCGGCATAGGCTAGGTCACTGAGCGGCACCGAGATCCGGCTGAGAATGGCCAGCGGCGCCGCGATCTTGGCGACGATCAACACCGTGATCAGGTAGGACGGATAGCCGAAATGGGCAAAGCCCTCCTCGACCATCGGCCGTTGCAGGATATAGGCCGCGGCCCCGCCCAGATAGATGAGGCAGAGCAGGGCCGTGCTGACCCAATAGGCGATCCGGTATGGCGTCATCTCATAATCCTTTCGGTTTGCGCAGAGAATGTTAGGCGGCGGGCAGCAGCGCTTCGAGCCGGTCATAGACCGCGTCGAAGCCGTCGGTCATGCCGATCTCGATGGCGGCGGCACGGGCTTCGGCGCTGGCATAGCGCATCACCATGACCATGCGCGTGCCCTGGCCCCGGGCCTCGAGATCGGTGGTGATCGTGGTGCCCGAGGCCGTGTCGCCGTTGAAGAATTCCACATGCGTCATGTGGTGCGGCGCGTTCACCGCGAGAATCGGCCCGGAGAAATGAAAGCCGGCGCCGGCCTCCGTGCCCTTCCATTCGTAATAGAAGCTGCCGCCGGGCCGCAGGTCGATCTCGCAGCGCGACATGGCCTCCGCCGAGGCCATCCAGTGCGGGATCAGGGCCGGGTCGGTCATCACCTGCCAGACGCGCTCGGGCGGATGGCTGAAATCGCGCCGGACCACGATATCGGTCTCCCCGTCCTGGGCGACCTGCAGGATCGGTCTCTGGTTCATCCTTCATCTCCCTTTGGCTTTTGGGGTGGCGCGGTCTCGACCAGCCCGTCCAGCACATGATCCATCTTCTCGAATTGCCGCTCCCATTGCGCCCGGTAGCGGCCCAGCCAGTCCCACAGCGCTTCGACCGCTTCCGGCTTCAGCCGGCGCGGCCGGGCCGTGCCCGCAATGCGGGTTTCGATCAGCCCGGCCTCTTCCAGCACCTTGAGGTGACGGCTGATGGCCGGCTGGCTGATGGCGAAGGGCCGGGTCAGTTCCTGGACGCTCGCCTCGCCCTCGGCCAGGCGGTCGAGAAGGGCGCGGCGAACCGGATCGGCCAGGGCGGCGAAGGAGCGGTCGAGACAGGTCATGCATCTGGTATCTGTTATACAATAGATTTTTTATATAATGATTGTGTTATATAGTCAAGCGGCGAGACGGACCCGTGCGACAAGATGGGCAAAGCCGTTGGCGCCGGTTGGATTCTGCGGCCGAATTGCCTAAGGTCGGCGCCTATTTTCCGGATCCAGACCCGACCGCCCATGGACCAGACCCCTTTTGAGGCCGATCCCGGCCCCGCGCCCGCGGGGCTGACGCCGATGATGGCGCAATATTTCGAGATCAAGGCCGTCAATCCGGGCTATCTGCTGTTCTACCGGATGGGCGATTTCTACGAGCTGTTCTTCGAGGACGCCGAGATCGCCAGCGCCGCCCTGGGCATCGTGCTCACCAAGCGCGGCAAGCATCTGGGCGAGGATATCGGCATGTGCGGCGTGCCCATCCACGCCGCCAACGATTATCTCAACAAGCTGATCAAGCTGGGTCATCGCGTCGCCATCTGCGAGCAGATGGAAGATCCGGCCGAGGCCAAGAAGCGCGGTTCGAAATCGGTGGTGCGGCGCGACGTGGTGCGGCTGGTCACCCCCGGCACGCTGACCGAGGACGACCATCTCGACGCCCGCGCCTCCAATTACCTGGCCGCGCTGGCCATGGTGCGGCATGGCGAAACCGATTTCGCCCTGGCCTGGGCCGATATTTCCACCGGCGAGAGCTTTGTCGCCGATCTGTCCGCCGAGCAATTGGCCGACGAGATGGCGCGCATCGCCCCGGCCGAATTGCTGCTGGCCGAGACCACGCGGGCGGCTTTGGCCGAGCGGCATCTGTTTGCCCCGGCCTGGGCGTCGATCGCCTCCACCATCCCGGCCGAAAGTGCCGACAGCGAGGCGGCGAGCGCCCTCCTGCGCCACGCCTTTCCCGGCGAAAGCTTCGATCCCAGCGCCCTGTCCCGCGCCGGGCGGGCGGCCCTGGGGGCGCTGGTCGCCTATGTGGGCGAAAGCCAGAAAGGGCGGCGGGCGCCGCTGCGGCCGCCCGTGCTGGGCGCCGCCGAAAGCGCCATGGCCATCGACGCGGCGACCCGGGCCAGCCTTGAAATCCTCGTCACCCAGCGCGGCCAGGCCAAAGGCTCTTTGCGCGCCGCCATCGACCTGACCGTCACCGCGCCGGGCGCCCGGCTGCTGGCCGGCCGCCTCGCCGCCCCCCTGCGGCAGGCCGGGCCGATCAATGAACGGCTCGACGCGGTGGGCCGGCTGGTGGACGATACCCTGCTGCGCGCCCGGCTGCGCCAGGATCTGAAAGCGGCGCCCGATCTGGCCCGCGCCCTGTCGCGCCTGTCGCTGGAACGCGGCGGGCCGCGCGACCTGGCCGCCATCGGCAGGGCGGTGGCCGCCGCCCTGGACCTGGCCGGGCATCTCTCGGCCCAGCCCGATCTGCCGCCGGTCCTGGCGCGGCTCGCCGATATCCTGGGCGCCGCCCCACGCCCCCTGGCCTCCGAACTGGGCCTGGCCCTGGACGACGAATTGCCGCTTCTGAGCCGCGATGGCGGCTTCGTGCGCGCCGGCTATGACGCCAGGCTCGACGAGGAGCGGGCTTTGGGCCGCGAGACGCGCGCCGTGGTGGCGGCGCTGCAGGCGCGGCTCATGGACGAAACCGATGTGCGCTCGCTCAAGATCAAGCATAATGGCGTGCTCGGCTTTTTCGTCGAAGTGCCGGCGGCGCATGGGCAGAAACTGCTGGAGGCGCCGCATCGCGAGACCTTCATCCACCGCCAGACCCTGGCCAATGCCATGCGGTTCACCACCACCGAGCTGGCCGAACTGGAGGGCCGGATCGCCAAGGCGCAGGATGCGGCGCTCGAGATCGAACTCGCGATCTTCGCCCGGCTGCGCGAGGAGGCCCTGTCCCGCATCGGTTCCCTGCAGGGCCTCGCCGATGCCCTGGCCGAGCTCGACGTCACCGCCGCTCTCGCCGAAGTGTCCGCCCTGCGCGGCTATGCGCGGCCCAAGGTGGACGATAGCCTTGCTTTCGCCATCCTTGGCGGGCGCCATCCGGTGGTGGAATTGATGGTGAAGGAAGAGGGCCAGAGTTTCGTCGCCAACGACGCCGATCTCTCGGGCAGCGAGGAGGCCGGCGGCGGCGCGCTATGGCTGGTGACCGGCCCCAATATGGGCGGTAAATCGACCTTCCTGCGCCAGAACGCGCTGATCGCCATAATGGCGCAGATGGGCTGCTACGTGCCGGCCGACAGCGCCCATATCGGGGTGGTGGATCGCCTGTTCTCCCGCGTCGGCGCCAGCGACGACATCGCCCATGGCCGCTCGACCTTCATGGTCGAAATGGTGGAAACCGCCGCCATCCTCAACCGCGCCACAAGGCGGAGTCTCGTGGTGCTGGACGAGATCGGGCGTGGCACGGCGACGTTCGACGGGCTCTCCATCGCCTGGGCCTCGGTCGAGGCGCTGCATGAAAGCACCGGCTGCCGGGCTTTGTTCGCCACCCATTTCCACGAATTAACCAGCCTCGCCAAGACGCTGGCGCGCGTCGCCAACGTCACCATGAAGGTGCGCGAATGGGAAGGCGAGGTAGTGTTCCTGCACGAAGTCGGCCCCGGTGCCGCCGACCGCTCCTATGGCATCCAGGTGGCGCGCCTGGCCGGATTGCCCGAGCCGGTCATCGCCCGGGCCAAGCAGGTGCTCGACGTGCTCGAGCAGCGCTCGGCCGGCACCGCATCTTCCCGCCAGAAGGCCAGCGTGCTAGACGATCTGCCGCTCTTTGCCCATCAGCCGCCGCCCGCGCCCAAGGGTAAGGACCCCGTTTACGAAGCCCTCGATACAATGCGCCCCGACGAGATGACGCCGCGACAGGCTATCGAGACCTTGTACCAGCTGAAGAAAATCCGTGATGACGCTCGCCGAAGCTGAGGTCCGGCCCAAAAAGGCCCTCTTCGCGCTCAAGACTGCCGACACGATCCTGGCCGACCTCGACGCCCTGATCGGCGACGAACCGGCACGCTCTCCCAATGCCCGGGCGCAAATCCTGGCCCATCTCCGCCAGGTGCTGGCCGAGGCCCGGGCCGGGGCGGAAGCCGATCTTCTCGCCAACAATCGCGGCACCCGCTGCGCGCAGAATCTCTGCGCCGCCCAGGACGAGATCATCACCGCCATCCACCGTTTCGCCACGACCCGCGTCTATCCGCTGGACAATCCCTCGGGCGCCGAGGCCATCGCGCTCTCGGCCGTGGGCGGCTATGGGCGCGGCACGCTGGCGCCCGGATCCGACATCGACCTCCTCTTCATCCTGCCCTACAAGCAGACCCCCTGGGGCGAGCAGGTCACCGAATATGTGCTCTACATGCTCTGGGATTTGGGCCAGAAGGTGGGGCACGCCGTGCGCTCGGTGGACGAATGCATCCGCATGGCCCGCGCCGACATGACCGTGCGCACCGCCACCCTCGAAGCGCGCTATCTCACCGGCGACAAGGGCCTCTACGACAATCTCGTCCATCGCTTCGAAACCGAGATCATGCCCCGGACGGGCCCCGAATTCATCGCCGCCAAGATGGCCGAGCGCGATGAGCGCCACCAGCAGATGGGCAATACCCGCTATGTGGTCGAGCCCAATATCAAGGACGGCAAGGGGGGCATGCGCGACCTCAATACGCTGTTCTGGATCGGAAAATATTTCTACCAGGTCAAGACCAGCCAGGAATTGGTGGGCAAGGGGGTGCTGAGCGCCGCCGAATATCGCCTGTTCTCTCGCGCCGAGGATTTCCTCTGGGCGGTGCGCTGTCACCTGCATTTCCTTACCGGCCGCGCCGAGGAGAAACTGACCTTCGACGTGCAGCCCGATCTCGCCCACCGCATGGGCTATGCGGAGCGCCTCGGCATGCTGGGGGTCGAGCGTTTCATGAAGCGCTATTTCCTCGTCGCCAAGGATGTGGGGGATCTGACCCGCATCATCTGCGCCAGCCTCGAATTCCACCATGCCAAGGACATGGATATCGTCGGCCGGATGTTGGCGCCGTTCCGCTCCGGCAAGTCCAAGATCAAGGGCGAGACCGCCTTCATCATCGACAATGGACGGCTCAATATCGCAGCGCCCGACGTGTTCGAGAAGGACAAGGTCAATCTCATCCGCATGTTCATGGTGGCGGGCCGGGAGGAGCTTCTGTTCCACCCGGACGCCATCAAGGTCATCCGGGACAGCCTGGCGCTGATCGACAACAAGCTGCGCAACGATCCCAAGGCCAACGCCCATTTCCTGACCGTGCTGACCAGTCCGCTCTATGTGGAGCGCATCCTGCGGCAGATGAACGAGAGCGGTGTGCTCGGCAGGTTCGTGCCCGATTTCGGCAAGATCGTCGCGCTGATGCAGTTCAACATGTACCACCATTATACGGTGGACGAGCATCTGATCCGCTCGGTCGGGGTCATGGCCGATATCGCCAATGGTGGGCTGCGCAAGGAATTGCCGCTGACCCATGAGCTCCTGCCCCAGCTCAACGATACGCGTCTGCTCTATGTGGCCCTGTTCCTCCACGACATCGCCAAGGGCCGACCCGAAGACCATTCCATTGCCGGCGCCCGCATCGCCAAAAAACTCTGTCCGCGCTTCGGGCTCAATGCCGCCGAGACCGATACGGTCTGCTGGCTGATCGAATATCACCTGCTGATGAGCGAGATTGCCCAGGCCCGCGATATCCAGGACCCCGAGACAGCCAAGGCCTTTGCCGATGTGGTGCAATCGCCCCAGCGCCTGGCGTTGCTGATGATCCTCACCGCCTGCGATATCCGCGCCGTGGGGCCGGGCACCTGGACCGGCTGGAAGGGCAGCCTGCTGCGCGCGCTCTATTACGCCACCGAGCCGCTGCTGTCGGGCGGGCATAGCCAGGTCAGCCAATCCGTGCGGGTCAACGAGGCGCAGGAAGCGCTCGCCAAGGCGCTGGAATCCTGGCCGGCAGAGGCGGTGGACGCCTATATGGCCCGCCATTACGACCATTACTGGCTGCGCGCCGAGCCGGAATTGCAGATCGAGCATGCGCGGATGATCCGCCAGGCCGACACGTCCGGCCAGCCCTTTGCCGGCTCGATCCGGGTCAAGGCCTTCGAGGGCATTACCGAAGTCAGCTTCTACGTGCCCGACCATCCGCGCCTGCTCTCGCTGATCGCCGGGGCCTGCACCATGCAGGATGCCTCCATTATCGGGGCGCAAATCTTCTCCACCCGCGACGGCCGCGCCATCGACACCTTCCGCCTGCGCCGCGCCTTTACCAGCGATGAGGACGAGAAGGTTCGCGCCATGCGGATCATCGACACGGTCAAGCAATTGCTGCAGGGCAAGCGCACCGTGCTGATCGACCTGGGCAAGGAAAGCCGGCACAACAAGCGCCTGCGTCCCTTCGCGCTGCCGGCGCAGGTTTCGGTGTCCAATGCCATTTCGGAAAAGTTCACGGTGATCGAGGTGTCCGGCCTCGACCGCATCGGCCTGCTCTACGCCCTGACCCGCGAAATCTCCGACCTCAGCCTCACCATCGGCTCGGCCCATATCGGCACCTATGGCGAAAAGGCGGTGGACGTCTTCTACGTCACCGATCTCACCGGGCAGAAAATCCACGTCAAGGCGCGGCAGAAGAAGATACACGACGCGCTGATGGGCGTGTTCGAGCGGCCGGCGCAGGAGAAGAAGGTGGCCAATGGGTAGGGGCTGCTTTTTACCTCTCCCTTTGGGGGAGAGGTCGACGGCGCAGCCGGCGGGTGAGGGGGCCTTCGGCAGGCACCAGATCCGCAGAAGGCCCCCTCACCCGGCCTTTCAGGCCGACCTCTCCCCCAAAGGGAGAGGTGAAGAAGGCGCGGCATTTCCATGACCCTCTTCCGCAATTTCGCGTCTGTCGGCGCGCTGACCCTGCTGTCGCGCATTGCCGGCTTCGTGCGCGATGCATTGATGGCGGCGGTTCTGGGCACCGGGCCGGCGGCAGACGCTTTCTTTGCCGCCTTCCGCTTTCCCAATCTCTTTCGCCGGCTCTTTGCCGAAGGCGCCTTCAATACCGCCTTCGTGCCGATGTTTTCCGGGGCGCTGGAGCGCGAGGGCGAGGAAGGGGCGAAGCGCCTGGCGGCACGGATCATGAGCTGGCTCGTGGCCATGCTGTTCGTCGTGACCATCCTGGCCGAAATCTTCATGCCGCAGATCATGGTCGCCTTCGTGCCCGGCTTTGTCGACGACAGGGAAAAATTCGAGCTGACCGTGCTGCTGACGCGGATCATGTTCCCCTATCTCGCCTGCATGTCGCTGATGGCGGCCTATGGCGCCATCCTCAATACGCTGGGCCGGTTCTTCGCCGCCGCCTTCGCGCCGGTCCTGCTCAACCTCGTCAATATCGCCATGCTGATCCCGCTGGCGACCTTCTGGCTGCAGGACCCGGCAAACGCCACCGTCTGGGTGGCCCTGGCCACCATGGGTGGCGGCATCGCGCAATTGCTGCTGGTCTGGCTGGCCATCGAGCGGACCGGTTTCCGCCCGGCCTTCCGCCTGCCCCGGCTCGATCCGGAAGTTCGGCGCTTCTGGGTGCTGGCCGTGCCGGCCATCCTGGCGGGCGGCATTACCCAGATCAATGTCTTCGTGGGCACCATCATCGCCTCGGGCGCGGACAATGCCATTTCCGTGCTCTCCTATGCCGACCGGCTCTATCAATTGCCTTTGGGCATTATCGGCATCGCCATCGGCACCGTGCTGCTGCCCGAGCTCTCCCGCCATCTCAAGGGCGGGCGGGAACAGCAGGCGCGGGCCAGCCAGGAACAGG
>Ga0160493_100274_pt1 | contig 17826 bp, 17 predicted proteins | sample DID2MG_2_FD_108262 | JGI IMG/M metagenome (GOLD analysis project Ga0160493, IMG submission 108262) | Enriched soil microbial communities from UW Madison campus, WI, USA - DID2878_E24_FP2 MG | ecosystem: Environmental > Terrestrial > Soil > Unclassified | place: USA: Madison, Wisconsin | collected... | reverse complement strand
CGGGAATTGAAGGCCAGGATGGTTATGATCACCCCGATGAAGCCGGCAATGGTGAAGACCAGGGCGATGCCGCGATCCGGCCCGGTGCCGAACCAGGAGCCGATCGTGTCGGCGCCCGCCCCGTCGGTCATGAAGGGGATGACGATGAACTGGGTCAGCGGCCCGATCAGGAAGGCGGTAAGCGGGGATGCCGATTGCTCCACCGATTGGGCGAAACCGAACACGCGCCCCTGCCGTTCCAGCGGCACCACCTTCTGCAAGGTCGTGTGCTCGGCCGCCTCGGCATAGGGTCCCAGCAGCATCCAGATGAAACAGCCCCCGGCCAGCAGCCAGATCGAGGGCTGGATAGTGAAGACGCAGCACACCGACCAGGTGATGAGATTGACCAGCAGCAGCGTGCGCAGCGGATTCCTGCCCAGGCCGGTGCGCGAAATGATGATGCCGCTGGCGATGAAGGCGGTCGAGAGCACGCCGAACAGCAGGCCCCAGACCTCCACCGAAACCAGCGACAGCCCATAGGCGTCGAGCAGGGCCATGAAGACGCCGCCCAGGAAATTGTTGAAGCAGGCAAAGAAGATCAGCGCGAACAGCCCCGGCACCGCCGCGATGACGCGAATGGTCCCCGCAATGTCGACGCGCTTGGGCTCTTCGGGCACGTCCGGGCTTGGCGCCGGACGGCCTTCATCGATCCGCACCAGGCTCAGATGCAGCAGGACCAGGATGGTGGCACCCAGCGCCAGGGTCAGCACGCCCAGCATGCCGGTATAGGCGACCAGGAAACCCGAAATCACCGAGGTAGTGAGAAAGCCGATGCCGCCGACCATGCCCACAAGGCCATTGGCCTTGTCGCGCTCGCCCTCGGGAATGAGGACGGTCACCAGGGTCGGCAGCGCGATGGAGCGGATATTGCCGGCAATGACGCCCAGCATCACCACGAGCACGAAGAGCCACAGATACGGCCCGAAGGGATCGGTGAAGGCACCCTCGGGCTCGATCAGCACCAGGACGACGGCGGCCGCGTAAAGCGCCGCCGACACCACGCTCGAGCCCATCATGGCCAGCTTCTTGCCGTTGTGGTCGACGATGGAGCCGAACCAGAAACCGAAACCGGCGGTGAAGACCAGATAGACGCCGGCGATCATGCCCGTGGCAAAGACCGAATGCGTCTCCAGGAAAATCCAGAAGGTAATGGCGAACCACACCGTGAAATTGGTGACATTGGCCACAAGATTATTGGCCAGGATTTGGTGAAACGGCTTCATCGAACTTTCCCGCTCCGGGTGCGCAGGCGCATCCCGTTTGTCTGAATGTACAATCTTGCGGGCCACGCTGACGAGGGGTGTCAGTAGGCCGCAGCATTCAGACGAACGGCGCCGTTCGGGTTCGACACGCTACGAGGCAATCGCCTCGCTGCGCCGCTACCAGCAGCGCGGCCAATAGATATCGTCGCGAAAATCTTCCGGAATCCGGGACATGCGCGAGAGCGCGCCGGCGGCGAGATCGATCTGCTCGCAGAGCTGGTGGATACGGGCGGGCACCGGAGTGCCGGAGACATATTCACGCATCCGCCATTCATCCAGCCCCAGCGCGTCCTTGCGTCGCCGCGCCTCGGCCTCGATGTCCATGGGGCGAACCACACGGGAATGACCGATGGCCTGGCCCGGTTCACTCCATTCCCTGTTCTCTATCGCGAAACGCATTCCTGCCGCCTTGCGGGTCATGCCGCAAACCTGCGGGACCACTGGTTCAAATTTAATCGATATCGGTTACGGAAGCGCAAAGAATTGGGCGATCTCGTCCGCCCGGCCCGTGCGAAAGGACCATCATGTCGATCCTCTACCTCATGGCCGCCGAGGCCGAATATGGCGTGCATCTGCGCGCCCGCATCAACCCGGTCATGGTCGGGATCGGCCCGGTGGAAGCCGCCGTCAACACCACGCGCTTCCTGGCTGGCGTGGATGAGAGGCCGCGCCTCGTGGTGTCGCTGGGCTCCGCGGGCTCCCGCCTGCTGGACCATTGCGGCGTCTATCAGGCCATCTCGGTCTCCTATCGCGACATGGACGCCTCAGCGCTCGGCTTCGTCCGGGGCGAGACGCCGCTGACCGGCCTGCCGGCCACGCTGCCGCTGGAGCCGCTCGTGCCGGGACTCGCCCCCGCGACGCTCTCCACCGGCGCCAATGTGGTTTCGGGCCCGGCCTATGACGGCATCGTCGAGGACATGGTGGATATGGAAACCTTCGCCATCCTGCGCGCCTGCCAGGCTTTCGGCCTGCCGCTTCTGGCATTGCGCGGCATTTCCGACGGCAAGAGTGAACTGCGCCAGCTCTCGGACTGGACGGATTATCTCCACGTCATCGACGAAAAGCTGGCCGCGGCGGTGGATCTGGTCGAAGCGGCCTATGCGGCGCGCTAGGCGCCGCGGTCGCTCTGCCCCTGCTGCTTCTTCTTGTCCCGGCGGGCGCGCTGCCAACTGGTCCATTTGCGGCTGCCGCGCAGGATGGCCATGTTGACCGGGCCCTGCAGGAACATCAGATCGACTGCCAGCAGCAGCAGGCCCAGCGGCAGCATCCAGATGCCGAGCACCGGCAGGAAGCTGAAAATGCCGCCCAGGACCAGCAGGATGCCGAGCGGAATGCGCACCCAGCGCGCCTCGGGCCGGCGCACGCGGGAAAGCCAGTTCGCCGCCAGGGCGGGAATCCGGCGCTCCAACCGATCGAACAGGCGATTCAGCCGTTCCGTGCTTTTGCTCATCGAGGCATTCTCCAGCATGAGCAGTAAATGGCTGCCGCAAGACGGCGGATCAAGGGCAAAACGGAACCCGGGCCGGAGATATTTCGTTGATCGGCAAACACGGAGCGTCCACATGTCTCTCGACCACGTCCTTGCCAGCCTCGGCCTGGCCCATCGCGACCCCAACAGCCTCGAAGCGCGGATCGAATCCCTGCAGCGCGACATGCGCCGCATCGGCCGCCGGCTTTCCAGCCAGGCCGGCCACACGGCCGAGGATTGGGGCGATCACCTCTCCGACTTCGGGCGCGAGGCGGCCCGGCAAAGCCGGCACCTGGCGGAAGCCGCCGGCACTCAAGCCTGGCGCGGCGCCAGGGCGGTGCGGCGCGATCCGCTGCCGGCCATCGCCATCATCGGCACCGCGTTCCTGCTGGCGCGGCTGCTGCGGCGGTAACATTCCGTTTACCGTCCTTCTGAGGCATTCCTTAAGCCTGCGGGCGCATTTTCAGGCCTAGAGACATCTTTGTCACAGCCTGGAAATGCCCCTATGTCCCGCCCTGCCAGCGCCTTGCTGCGCCTCGCCATTATTGCCGTCGCCGCCACCAGCCTCGGCGGCTGCTCCTTTCTCGGCATGAATTTCGGCTTCAACCGTCTGACCGAGAAGGAATGCATGATGCGGGCCATGTATTTCGAATCCAACCGCTCCAGCGCCGATGGCATGCTGGCCGTCGGCACGGTGGTGATGAACCGTCTCAACGATCCCCGCTATCCCAAGACGGTGTGTGAGGTCGTGGGCCAGAAAAACCAGTTCGCCCAGGGCGTCCTGACCAAGCCGATGACCGATAGCGGCGCTGTGCTCGCCTCCCAGGTCGCAGACCAGGTTCTGCGCGGCTCCCGCCACCCGGGCGTGCAAAATGCCCAGCATTTCCATACTGCCGGCCTGCGCTTCCCCTACAACAACATGTTCTACGTGCTCGAAGCGGGCGGCAACGAGTTCTACGAAAAGCGCACCGTGCGGTAAGGCATTTCGGCCTCTCTTCACCTCTCCCTATGGGGGAGAGGTCGGCGCGCAGCGCCGGGTGAGAGGGCCTGTCTTCCCCGTTTGCCGAAAGGCTACCACCTCAACGCCCGGCAATGACGACGGGTTGGGATTCACTCCGCCTCATAGCTGAGTAGACCTCATCCTGAGCCTGTCGAAGGACGAGGTCGTGGCAAGATGTTTGTACCCGACCTCGTGGTTCGACAAGCTCACCATGAGGTCTCCGGGTCCTAGAAATCCCCGCCGATATCGAAGCCGCCACCGCCGCCCCAATCATCGCCGCCACCCCAATCGTCACCGCTATCGGCCGGCTCGTCGGGGGCGGGATTGTCCGAATTCTCGGTGGCCGAGGCGGGGGTGCTGAACATGCCGGCAATGGCCGAGCCGAGCAGCAGGCCCCCGGTGACGCCGAGGGCTGTCTGCGCCGCGCCGGCCAGAAAGCCGCCTTCGGCCGGACGGTCCCATGGGCCGGCTCGGCGTTGGGGCTGGCGCCGCTCCGGCCGGTCCTGGCCGAAAATGCCGCCCAGAAAGCCCGAATCCTGGCGCTGGGCCTGTTCCTCGAGTTCGGCGAGACGCTGCTGCTGTTCGCGCAAGGCCGCTTCCTGCACGATGATCGTCTGAGCCATGTAATAGGCCGCCGCCGGATGCCGGCGCAGCTTTTCAGCGATCAGCGCTTCGGCCTCGACATCGCGGGGCCCGCTATGGCGCTCGACATTGGCCAGGCGCTCGAACAGATCCTCGATGGCGCGTTCGTCTTCCGGTCTCAGCATGGCGCTCTCCTCTATGTGCTCGACTGGACATGGGAAGCCGCCGGGGAGCGCGCAAGGCCGCGCGTGAAATCAGGGCCGTCCGCAAGTCTGGCGCAGCACATAGCCGATCACCACCGCCATGGCCTCGTAGAGCTCCAGCGGAATGGTTTCGTCCAGCTCCACCCCGCTCAGCGCCTCCGCCAGCACCGGATTGGCCTCGATGACCACGCCGTTCTCCTCGGCCAGCGCGATGATCTTCTCGGCCAAGAGGCCCCTGCCCTTGGCAACGACGCGCGGCGCCTCGCCCGAGCCGGTCTCGTAATGCAGGGCGACCGCCAGTGCCCGTTCATCGCGGGGGTCCTGGCTCATCGCACCGCGTCCACGATATGGCCCGACGTCGCGGCCGGATGGGCGGGCGCGCTGGGCGCTCCGGCCCGCACGACGAGCGCGCCGGGATTGAGACCCAGGCTTTCGATATCCCGCCGCAAGGCGTCGATGCCGGCATCGAGCAGGGCCGCAATCTCCGCCCGTTCGGCCCAGAGCAGCACGCTCGTTCCGGTGCCGCGCAGCGAGATTTGCGCGCCGATCTCGCCCATATCGCTGAGATTGATGGCAAAGCGCACCTGCCAGCCGCGATCGTCCGGCCGCTCCGGATCGGCGTCGCGGTCGCGGTGGATATGCAGATGCAGCAGGCTCTGCTGTCCCGCCAGCACCACCGGCAGGTCCATGCTCCATTGCGTCTCGTGCCGCGCGGCGGGTTCGGGCAGGGAAGCATTCTGATGCAGCCGCAGCCGCGACAGGGCAGCCTCGCCGCGATCGAGCAGCACCTTGCCGGCCAGGTGCGGATCGTCCGGCAGGTCGGCTGGTGGCGCCTCTCCGCCCCTGGCGCGCGGTATCGCCCCGCGCAGCGGCGGCGGAATGGCGCGCACCGGGTCCAGCGCCGGCTGCTCGCCCAGCCAGGCGCCAAGCTGCCGCTGCAATCCCAACAGGGCCGACTTCATGTCGCCGCCCGCGGCCTTGCCCTGGCCGGCGGCCAGCATGGCTTCCTGAAAAATCCCCGAATTGCGGATCGCCTTCTGCAGGACGGCGGCGCTGGGGCCGCCATTGTCCAGCGCCAGGCTCTGGCCCAGAACCTGCTGCGCCGCCTTGGCCACTTCGGCCGGCAAGGCCAGCCGGCCGACCGCCTGGGTCAGGGCATTGGTGAGCCCGACCACGCTGTCCTGTCGCGCCAGCGCCTGCTGCACCATCTGGCCCAGCACGGCCTGCGGAGCGGGCGCCGCCATGGAGGGCATCGACGATCGGGCCGGAGGTGCGGCAACGGGGATGGAAGCGCCATTCGGCGCCGCCTGATGCTGGCCCACGGGCGCAGCGCCCGCCGATTGCGCCACGGGTGGCAAGGCGGTCGTCGCCGATCCGATATTGGTGGCGGCGGGCCCAGGCGCCGCGGCCGGTGCCGCGACGGCATAGGGAATGGCGGGACGCCCGCCCACCGCCGCCGCCATCGGTGCCGCCACAACCGGCGGCGGGGGCCGTTCGCCGCTCGCGGCGGGCGCTATGGGAGCGCCGGGCGGCGGGGCCGCCATCGCAATCGTCGCAACCGGCAGCGCGGGCTGCGGATTGGCAGGAAGTGTCGCTTGCGGCGCGCGCTGGCCCGACAGGGCCGCGGCGGAGAGCTGCACCGAGGTGGCAGGCGCCTCGACGGGTGCCAAGCCACCGGCCATGGGCGGCTGGACCGACAGCAGCGCCATGCGCACCTGGCCCTCGCCTTGCTGCACGGCCAGCGTCAATGTCGTGCCGACGGGTTGCGGGGCGGGCAATTGAAGGTTCATCACCTGCCGGCCGATCTGCACCTGCGTGGTGCCGTTGGCCAATTGCGCCAGAACCCGCGCCTCCACATTCTGGCCGCCCGCATGCGCCATGGCGCGCAGCATCGCGCTGGCCTGTGCCAGGGGAATAGGCGGCAATTGCGACGATATACTCATCTGCCAGACCGAATCCGGCCACATCATGCGGCCGGAAAAGTCTAGCGCATCATCGCCGCCGCGTCAGGAGCGGATATCGTTGTACTGCTTGGTGGCCGGCTTGCCCCGGAACGTCACCCAGAAGAAATTGAGCGTATAGGTGCCCGCGGTGCGGAACACGCCCTCTTTCTCCAGCCGCCGGCCCGAGGTCTTCATCTTGAGCGCGAAGGTCCACTTGACCCCGCCCACCTTGGAGAGGCGCACCGCGACGTCGGTATCCTCGCCGAAAAAATCGATGGACCGGTCATACCCGCCCACGGCGGCCCAGGCGGCGCGCTTGAAGACGAAATTGCCCCCCTGCACCACCGAGCCCACGCGCAGCACGAAGCGGTTCAGCAGGTAGATGAGATAGGTCAGCCCATAGAACATGCCAACCAGGAACCGGTTATGGGCCGCCATGTCGTAATAGATATAGGGCCCCGAGAGACAGACCAGCTTGGGATCCTTGTCGAATTCGCGATAGACCACGTCGAGCCAGCCTTCAGGCACGATGGTGTCGCTGTCGATATTGGCGACCAGTTCATAGCCTTCGCTGGCGGCAAAGCCGGCATCGCGCGCATTCACCAGCCCCTTCTTGGGCTCGTCCACCACCCTGACGCCATCGAAGGATCGGGCGATTTCGCCGGTGCGGTCGGTCGAGGCATTGTTGACCACGATGACATCGGCCGGAACGCCGGAGCGCTGGATTTCCGCCAGCACCGAGGCGAGGCATTTCCCGATCAGCGCCTCTTCGTTATAGGCGGGAATGACAAAGGCAAGTTTCATTGCGATCCTCACGCGGCACGGGCCGGCTCCGTCTGGGGTGCATGCACATAGCGCGCACCGGCCGCCGCGGCAACCGTTCCGCGCCGATCCGCCTCCGGCCAGTTTCCGCGCGATCGGCCTTGAATGTCGCAGCGGAATAAGCCCTCCTTACCTGCCGATAACGGCGCGACTCGGAAGCGGCAGGCCATGGCGGATACGACAAAAACACCGGCAGGTACCGAAAACGGCACGGAAAAGGGCTTCGCCGGCCTGCGCTCCAGGCTGCGTCTGCTCTATCACGGCCAATCGCCCAAGGCCCTGCGCTTCCAGGCCACGATCCTGGTGGTCGACCTCGCCATCATCGCCTTCTTCATCGCCTCCCCGCTGCTGCGCGATTCGGCGAGTTTCCTGTGGATCGACTATTCCATCGCCGCCGTCCTGGCGCTGGACCTGACGGCACGAGGCCTGGCCTCCACCCATCCGCTGCGCTGGCTGCGGCAATTGCCGGTGATCGTGGATATCTTCATCCTCATCACCCTCCTGGCGCCCACCTGGCTCTTCAATCTGGGTTTCCTGCGCATTCTGCGGCTCTGGACGCTGTCGCGGTCCAGCATCGTCTGGCGCCCGCTGGAAAAGCGTGGCCTGGGCGACTATCGCGACACGATACAGGCGGTGATCAACCTCCTGGTCTTCCTCTTCGTGGTCACCGGCTTCGTCTACACCGCCTTCGCCCAGCGTGGCGCGGGCATTGCCGGCTATGTCGATGCGCTCTATTTCACCGTCACCACCATGACCACGACCGGCTTCGGCGACATCGTCCTGCCGGGCACGTTCGGCAAGCTGGTGTCGATCATCATCATGATCATCGGCATTTCGCTGTTCGTGCGCCTGGCCCAGCTCATCTTCCGGCCCAACAAAGTCACCTTCCCCTGCCCCCAATGCGGCCTGTCCCGCCACGAGCCGGACGCGGTGCATTGCAAGGCCTGCGGACACCTGCTGAAGATTCCGGATGAGGGGACGCATTAGTCATTCACTCCTCAACGTCCCCCACCATCGTCACCACCGGGCCATCCTTGGGCTTGACCCGAGGACCCGGTGGTCCATGCTTGCGGCAAGATGGATTGCCGGGACAAGCGGCAATGACGACAGAGACGAGTGAGAGCGGCTTGCCCGCCCTCGTGGTTCGACAAACTCACCATGAGGTCTTCTGGAGCGACCCTAAGATTCCCGCCCCACCACCGGCAGGCGCACGCGGAAACAGGCGCCCGGCAGCGGGCCCTGCACCAGTTCCAGCACGCCATTCATGCGGGCGATGATCTGGCGGCTGATGGCCAGGCCCAGCCCCGCGCCGCCCTGGTCGCCCGAGCCGGACACGCCGCGCCAGAATTTCTCGAAGATCAGCTTGCGCTCGGTCTTGCCGATCCCCGGCCCGTTGTCCGCCACCTCCACCACATAGGTGCCCGAGCGCACCGAGGAGCTGACATGGACGACCGGCGTATCGGCATCGTTATATTTGACCGCGTTGGAAATGAGATTGATGAACACCTGGCAGAGCCGGTCAGCATCGCCCTCCACCATGGTCGTATGCGCCCGCTCGCCGAATTCCACCCGCATGCCCCGCTGGCGCAGCAATGCGTCGCAGACGCTGACGGCCCGGTTGAGCGCATCTTCGGCGTCGACCGGCTCGTTCTGCCAGGTCCGCTCGCCACGCTCCAGCGCACTGAGATCGAGAATTTCGTCGAGCAGCTTGGTCAGCCGCATGCTTTCCTGGTGGATGGTGGAGATGAAGCGCTGCCGCTGTCCCTCGTTGAGCCCGGCCGGTTCGAGCAGGATTTCCGAAAAGGAGCGGATGGAGGTCATCGGCGTGCGCACTTCGTGGCTCACCTGGCTCAGGAACTCGTCCTTCTGGCTGTCCAGCTCCCGCAATTGCGCATTGGCCTCCTCCAGCTTGCGCGCCGTCAGCCGCAGCTCGGCCGAGGTCTTTTCCAATTGCTGGGAATATTCGATGACCTGCTGGGTCTCGTCGGCCATCTGCATCATTTCCTCCAGCGACACGTCACCGCCCGCCACAACCTTGGAGAGCATGACATGGGCCGAGGAGGCGCCGATTGAGCCGGCCAGTTCGCGCTCCAGCCGGCCGATAAAGGCCGGCGTCGGCTCCAGCAGCGCCGGATCGACGCCCCGCTCGCGCGCCGCCGCCTCGAACAGGGCGGCCGCCCGCTTCTCCCCCAGCACGCGCTCGGCGACGAAATAGAGATCGTTGGCCGTGGCCGAGCCCGGCACGAAATTGCGCTGCGGTAGGCCGTGGCGCCGGAACACGTCGACAAAGGCCGTGGCCTGGATGCGCTCCAGCGCCGAAGGGCTGGTCAAGAGCGAGCCCAGCGTCAGGATCAGCACGTTGATCGAAAGGCTCCAGAACGCCGCATGCGCCAGCGGGTCCCAGCCTTCCAGGCCGAACATCGCCTCGGGCCGCAGCCACAGAATACCCCAGGGTCCCTCCTCCAGCAGCGTCGAGACCAGGGGCGACACCGAAGCCAGAGACGGCAGGAAGCACGACCAGGCCCAGATAACGAAGCCCACCGAAATCGCCGCCGTCACCGCCTTGAGCGAGGCATCTTTCCAGAAGATCGCCGCCAGCAATGCCGGCAGGAATTGCGCGATGGCGGTGAAGGAAATGAGCCCGATCGGCGCCAGCGCATCGGAATCGCGCGTGAACAGGAAATAGAAGAAGCCCAGCGACAGGATCAGCACGATGGCGAAGCGCCGTGCCACCAGCAGCACGCTGCTCACCCCCTGCCCGTCCCCGCCCTGCGGCGCCGCGCCGAACTTGAGCACCAGCGGCATCATGATGTGGTTCGACACCATGATCGACAGGGCGATGGATTCGAGGATGATCATTGAGGTAGCGGATGAAAACCCGCCGATAAAGGCAAATAAAGCCAATGCATTCTGTCCCGCCGATAGTGGCAGGGTCAGCGCGAACATGTCGGGATTGGCATCGTCTGGCATCACCGTCAGCCCATAGACGGCGATGGGAATGATGAAGATGCTCATCAGCATCATATAGGCCGGAAAGGCCCAGCCGGCGACGCGCAGATGGTTCTCGTTGGAATTCTCCACCACCGTCACCTGGAACTGGCGCGGCAGGCAGATGATCGCGGCGATGGACAGGACGAGCGTGGTGATCCAGCGGCTGTCGAAACTGGCCGAAGTATCGAAGACCACGCCCTTTTCCGCCGCCTGGCTGAAAATGCCCTCGATGCCGCCCCCCAGATAGACGACGAAGACCCCCACCGCCACCAGGGCGGCGAGCTTGACCACGGCCTCGAAGGCGATGGCGGCGACGACGCCGTGATGCTGCTCCTTGGCGTCCACGTGGCGCGTGCCGAACAGGATCGTGAACAGCGCCATCGCCGCCGCCACGCCCAGGGCCAGCCCCACATCGTCGATGCCGGTGAGGCTGCCGCGCCCGAATTCGGAGGCCCCTGCCACCGCCTGGATCGAGGAGGTCACCGCCTTGAGCTGGAGCGCGATATAGGGCGCGATGCCGATCACCGCGATGCAGGTGACCAATACGCCCAGGCGGCTGGATTTGCCGAAGCGCGAGGACAGCAAATCGGCCACCGAAGTGATGCGATGCAGATGGCTGATCCGCACCAGCCGGCGCAGCACGAAATACCAGCCCACGAAAACCAGCGTTGGCCCGAGATAGATGGTGAGGAATTCCAGCCCGCTGCGCGCCGCATTGCCCACCGCGCCGTAAAAGGTCCAACTGGTGCAATAGACCGAGATGGAGAGCGTATAGACGGCCGGCGAATTCAGCCAGGAGCGCTTGTTGGCCCGGGCGCGTCTGTCCCCGAAATAGGCGAGCACGAACAAGAGGCCCACATAGGCGACGGAGGTGGCGATGACGAAATCGGCCGACAGCATCAGCCTTCGCCCTCCTCTTCGCGCTCCACCGGATCGGGCGGCAGATACCGCGTCAGCACCACCGTGCCCACGATCAGTAGTAGCCAGATGAAGAACAGATAGACCACGATCTGCGGCATGCCGAGAAAGGTCACGTCGCGATTGAACAGGCCCACGACGGGCGGCACCAGCAGAACCAGGCCCAGTACGGTCAACATGAACATGCCGCCGACGACCCGCCGCCGGTCAGTCATTCTCGCCCAGCAATTGGCGCACCGCCCCCACCACCTCGGCGTTGGAATAGGGTTTGGTCACGAACCCGTCCGCCCCAAGTTCCTCGGCGATGCGCCGGTCCTGCTGCTGGCCCTTGGCGGTGAGGATCAGCACCGGCAGGTCGCGGGTCTCGACATCGGCGCGCAATTGCTTGAGCACGTCGAAGCCACTGCGCCTGGGCAGCATGACATCGAGCACCAGCACCCGCGGCGGCGCCCGGCGTACCCGTTCGAGCACCGCCTCGCCATCCGTGACCGACTCGATGCTCCAGCCCGCGCGGCGCAGGATGAAGTCCAGTGATTCAAGAATGCTCGGCTCGTCTTCGGCGATCAGGACATCGATGCCCAAAATTCCCCCTCCGTCCGCGATCTCCCCTCCGCGAACCGCAGTAATAAAGCCCAATCAATTGTGTTCGCCAAGGCCAAATTCGCTGGGGATCAGCGGCAGGCGCGTTGCCGAGCGCGGCCCGCCGGGCGAAAGCATCTCCTCCTGCCGGGCCGAACATTCCCGCCGCGGGCACAGCCGGCAGCTCGGCCCCACCGGCACATCGGCGCTCTGGTCGTTGAGATCGAGCCCCGCCGCATAGACGGTGCGGTCCGCATGCAGCACGTCGCAGGCCAGCATCACCGAAATCGAAATGGGCCGGTCGCGAAACGATCCGGCGCGGTGTTGCAGGGTGCGGGCGATGAACAGATAGCGCGAACTGTCGGAAAACCGCACCACCTGCCGCAGGATGGCGTCCGGCTGCCGGAATGCCCCATAGATCGCCCAGAGCGGACAGGCATGCCCGGAATTGGGCAGCAACAGGCCCGGCAGCGGAAAATGCTTGGTCAGCCGCCCCGCCGGATCCGAGCGCAGAAAGCCGAAGGGAATGCCCTCTTCCCCCGGCCGCCGCAGCGAAACCAGGCGATGGGCGACCTGCTCGAAGCTGCCCCCGAAGGTCTCGCGCAGATAATCGGCGTCATAGGCGGATGCCTCGGCCTCCGCCAGAAACCGCGAATAGGGAAAGACGATGGCCCCGGCGAGATAGGACCCCAGCGCCCGCGCCGCCAGCCGTCGCGAGGTTTCGTTGGTCAACATGGCGCCATCGAGAATATCGCGCAGCACGTCGGCGGCCGATAGCTCCCCGAGCAGGCGCGCCAGCTGGAATTGCCGCGTCGCCAGCGTCGTCGTGCCCTGGAACCACATGATGCCGCGCTCCGGCTCATAGCGATATTGACCGGGAAAATCCGCCACGCCGGGCCGCCCGCCGATACGCGTCACCACGCCGAACTGGCGGTCCAGCATTTCGACGAGCGCGGCCAGGCCGAAAGGACCATGCTGCGCCTCGATCTGCGCCCGCAATTGCGTCGCTACGGCTTCGAGCTGCGGGAAATAATTCTGCCGCTCGATGATCAGGTCATCGATTTCCCGCCGCGTGGACACGGTGCGCGCGGCCTGGCTGGTCACTTCGAACTGCCCGATCAGGCTGCGCGCGACATCGCCCAGGATGCGCGCCTCGCGGCTGATGGCAACGAGAAATCTCTGCCGCTCCGCCTCATCGAGATCGGCCACGTCCTCGAGGATTTCCGCGCTCGAGCGCACGGCGGTGATGCCCGAGAGAATCTGGTGCAGCAATTGGCTCAAAAGCGGGTCCGAGCGCAGCCGGTCCGCATAGGCGTCGGCATTGTCCCGCGCGTCCGAATAGGCCCGGTGCAGCCGCGCCATGGCCGTGGCGCTGGCCGGATATTGCGCCACCAATTGCCGCCTTTCGTCCGGCTGGAACGGCAGCGACTCGACCATCGGGTCGGCATAGGCCTCTTCCAGCTCATGCATGAGTTTCTGTTCGGCCTGGCCGGTCAGGTCGTCGATTTCGATCTGCAAATGATGCGCCACGCGCTGCAGGAGCGCCCCGCCAACATCGCGTTTGTTGTTTTCGATGAGGTTGAGATAGCTCGGCGAAATGCCGATCAGGCGCGCCAATGCCGCCTGGGAAATCTTCAACGATTTCCGCCTGTTGCTGATCCTGAATCCGATCGGCGCCCGCATGGTCCGCCCCTCCCCGAGAAGACCGATTGTCAACGCATTCACAAAAAACGCGTCTCGACAGATCAACTATTTACAAAATTCTAGAGCTATTACAATGGTCTATTGAAGCCGTTTTCAAATGTGTCGAATACTAGGCAGGCGGTGAAGTCCCGACAATGTATCGGGACTCCCGCGCCAAAGGAGGAGATCAATGACACTTTTGAAGCGCGGGCTGACCCGCCGCAGAGTTATGCAGACCGGCATGGCCGGCATCATCGGCGCCGGTGTCGCACCCATGGTGTTCACCAAGGGTGCCTGGGCGCAGGAGGATTTCTGCAACAACCCGACCGGCGACACCGTCACCATCGGCCTCAACCTGCCGCTGACCGGCGCCTATGCCGAGGAAGGCGCCGACGAACAGAAGGCCTATGAGCTGGCCATTGCCCATCTCAACGGCGAAGGCGACGGCGGCCTCCTCAACGTGCTCGCCCCCTCCGCGCTCAAGGGCAACGGCATCCTGGGCAAGAAGGTCGGCTACGTGTCCTCGGACAGCCAGACCAAGTCCGACGTGGCCCGCGCCGGCGCCACCCGCATGATCGAGCGCGACGGCGCCATCATGATCACCGGCGGCTCGTCCTCGGGCGAAGCCATTGCCGTGCAGGGCCTGTGCCAGGAAAAGGGCATCATCTTCATGGCCGGCCTGACCCATTCCAACGACACGACCGGCAAGGACAAGCGCCGCTACGGCTTCCGTCACTTCTTCAACGCCTACCAGTCGGGCATCGCCCTCGGCCCGGTCCTGGGCCAGGAATACGGCGCCGACCGCCGCGCCTATCACCTGACCGCCGACTACACCTGGGGTTGGACGCAGGAAGAATCGATCAAGGCCGCCACCGAGGCTTTGGGCTGGGAAACCGTCGCCACCGTGCGCACCCCGCTCGGTTCCACCGATTATTCCCAATACCTGACGCCGATCCTCAATTCCGGCGCCGACGTGCTGATCCTCAACCATTACGGCCTCGACATGGTGAATTCCCTGCCCCAGGCCGTGCAGTTCGGCCTGCGCGACCGGCAGGCCAATGGCAAGCAGTTCCAGATCGTCACCCCGCTGGTGTCGGAGCTGATGGCCAAGGGCGCCGGCGAATCCATGCAGGGTGTGTTCGGCACCTCCAACTGGCACTGGAACCTGCAGGATCCGGGCTCCATCGCCTTCACCAAGTCCTTCGGCGCCGCCTATGGCTCCCCGCCGTCCCAGGCTGCCCACACCGCCTATGTGCAGATGCTGCTCTACGCGGATGCGGTGGAACGCGCTGGCACCTTCTATCCGCCCGAGGTCATCAAGGCGCTGGAAGGCCATGAATTCGACGGCATGGGCAATGGCAAGACGCTCTATCGCGCCGAGGACCACCAATGCATGAAGTCGGTTCTCGTGGTGCAGGGCAACGAAGCCCCCACCAGTGAATTCGACGTCTTGAACGTGATCCAGGAAGTGGACCGCGAGACCACGACCTACGATCCGTCGATCTTCGGCGGCGAACTCGGGCCGGCGGAACCGGCGCCCCTGTGCTGATGGGCTAATGCAGCCGTAACGCGCTGAACGTGCCGCAACGACACCTCTCCCTTTGGGGGAGAGGTCGACCCTCTTGGGTCGGGTGAGGGGGCCTCCCCTGCGCATCGCGTCCAAGGCCCCCTCACCCGGCGTTGCATGCCGACCTCTCCCCCCAGGGGAGAGGTAAGAAATCGGAGCCACCCATGTTCGAAGTCATCTTTCTGCAATTTCTCAACGGGCTCGACAAAGGCGCGGCTTACGCGCTGATCGCCCTTGGCCTCACCCTGGTGTTCGGCACCCTGGGCGTGGTCAATTTCGCCCATGGCGCGCTGTTCATGCTCGGCGCCTTCTGCGCCGTCACCGTGCGCATGTTCCTCACCATGGAAACGGTCACCATCGATCCCGAGCGGCTCTCGCCCTGGGGACAGCCGCTGGAAGTCCGCGAGCCGCTGGTTCAGGCCTGGCTCGGCGATTTCGGCGCGGTGCTGGTCAATTATTCGGTGCCTTTCTCCATCCTGATCACCATCCCCATCATGCTGCTGGTCGGCATCGGGCTGGAACGCGGCATCATCAAGCATTTCTACAAGCGCCCCCATGCCGAGCAGATCCTGGTGACCTTCGGCCTGGCCATCGTGGCCCAGGAAGTCATCAAGTCGATCTTCGGACCCAATCCCATTCCCCAGCCCATGCCCACCGATCTGCGCGGGGCCGCCGATATCGGCGCCTGGCTGGGCATGCAGGCCAATGTCATCACCTACCCGATCTGGCGCTTGGTCTATTTCCTCTTCGCCGGCGTGGTCATCGGCGCAGTCTTCGCCTTCCTGCAATTCACCACCTTCGGCATGGTGGTGCGCGCCGGCATGGCCGATCGCGAGACCGTGGGCCTGCTCGGCATCAATATCGATCGCCGCTTCACCATCATGTTCGGCCTGGCCGCGGTCGTCGCCGGCGTGGCGGGCGTCATGTACACCCCGCTCCTGCCGCCGAACTATCACATCGGCATGGACTTCCTGGTGCTCTCCTTCGTGGTGGTCGTGGTGGGCGGCATGGGCTCGCTGCCTGGCGCTGTCGCCGCAGGGTTCCTCCTCGGGATTCTCCAGAGCTTCGCCTCGATGAACCAGGTGAAAGCCATTTTCCCCGGCATCGACCAGATCATCATCTATCTCGTCGCCGTCGTCATTCTGCTCGTTCGTCCGCGTGGCCTGCTCGGCCGGCGCGGTGTCATGGAGGCCTGACATGAACCCCGCTCTCATGTCCCGCAACGACCTCTTCCTGCTGCTCGGCTTCACCCTGGTGGTGCTGGCCATGCCGATCTGGCTGGCGCCCTTCGGCGCCGGCTATCCGGACCTGCTGCAGCGTTTCATGATCTACGGCATCTTCGCCGTCGGCTTTAACATCCTCTTCGGCCTCACCGGCTATCTCAGCTTCGGCCATGCCGCCTTTTTCGGCGTCGGCTCCTACACCGCCGTCTGGTCGCTGAAGCTCTTGACCCTGGACGCCATCCCGGCCCTGCTTTTCGCCGTGATCGTCTCCGGCCTCTTCGCCCTGGTCATCGGCTTCCTCTGCCTGCGCCGCTCGGGCATCTATTTCTCCATCCTCACCCTGGCTTTCGCCCAGATGAGCTACAATCTTGCCTATTCGGTGCTCACCCCGATCACCAATGGCGAAACCGGTCTGCAACTGACCCTTTCCGATCCGCGCGTCATCGACGCCGCCGTGGGCCACACCTTCGTGGGCCAGCCGATCCCGACCCTCTTGGGCACGCCGATCGGCGGCTATGCGGGCTTCTACTTCTGCGCCGGCTTCCTCATCATCACCTTCTTCATCGCCCAGCGCATTGCCGGCTCGCCCTTCGGCATGATGCTCAAGGCCATCAAGTCCAACCAGACCCGCATGCAGTTCACCGGGTTCAACACCCGCCCCTATGCCCTCTCCGCCTTCGTTATTTCGGGCATGTATGCGGGCCTCGCCGGCGCCCTGCTGGCCGTCACCGATCCGCTGGCCGGTGCCGAGCGCATGCAATGGACCGCCTCGGGCGAAGTCGTGCTCATGACCATCCTGGGCGGCGTCGGCACCCTGGTGGGCCCGGTCATCGGCGCCTGGATCATCAAATATTTCGAGAACATCCTCTCGGCGCTCAACGACAATATCCTCGCCCGCTTCTTCGATTTCCTGCCCGATGGCGTGGATACCTTCTTCGTCAAGGTCATCGGCAAGTTCGTGGGCGATGGCTGGCACCTGACGCTGGGCCTGGTCTTCGTGATCATCGTGATCTTCCTGCCGGGCGGCATCATGGAGGGCGTCCGCCGCGTCGCCGCCATGTTCGACCGCTCGGGCAGCAAGACCTCCACCCGCACGCAAGCCGCAGAATAGGACCCCGGCCATGACACAAAACAATGTTGTCCTGCATGTCGCGGACGTCCACAAAAGGTTCGGCGGCCTGCACGCCCTGGCCGATATCGATCTGCAGATCGAGGAAGGCAAGACCCATGCGATCATCGGGCCGAACGGGGCCGGCAAGTCGACCCTGCTCAACGTCATCATCGGCAAGCTGCCCCCCACCAGCGGCCAGTTAGTGTTCGACGGCACCATCCTCACGGGGAGAAAGCCCTATCAGATCAACCAGCTCGGCATTGCCCGGGTGTTCCAGACGCCCGAGATTTTCGCCGATCTTTCCGTGCTGCATAACGTCATGATCCCGGCGCTCGCCAAGCGCGACGGCATGTTCAAGCTCAACATGCTGCGCACGCTGGACAGCGAGACCGGCATCCGCGCCGAGGCCGAGCACATGCTGGAGGATGTGGGGCT
>Ga0160493_100272_pt1 | contig 17860 bp, 16 predicted proteins | sample DID2MG_2_FD_108262 | JGI IMG/M metagenome (GOLD analysis project Ga0160493, IMG submission 108262) | Enriched soil microbial communities from UW Madison campus, WI, USA - DID2878_E24_FP2 MG | ecosystem: Environmental > Terrestrial > Soil > Unclassified | place: USA: Madison, Wisconsin | collected... | reverse complement strand
TGGACGAGATGACCCAGCACAATGCCGCGCTGGTGGAAGAGACCAATGCGGCCATCGAGCAGACCGAGGCTCAGGCCAGCGAACTCGATCGGGTGGTGGACCTGTTCACCATCGATGCCGCAAGCAAGCCGGCCGCCGCTCCGGCCGCGTCGCCGCCGCGCCTCGAAACGGAAAAATTGCGCAGCGCCGCGCGTTCCTATCTCAGCCAGGGCAATGCGGCGATTTCGGCCGATTGGAGCGAATTCTAGCCGGACGGCTGAATTTCGCCGAGTAAGCGGGAAGGCATGCGGATGGCTCGCATGCCTTCTTTTTTATCCCCGTTCTGCGATGCGGAAAATCTGATCCCGGGGGCGCAGTCCCGGCAGCCGATGCCAGTGCCAAACGCTCAGCGCTTCCGACGTGCCTGCCAGAGCATGGCGAAGCCGAGGAGCCCGACAATGGCCAGCGAGATCAGGGCATTGTAGCCGGCCAGGGAAATGCCGAGGAAGCGGAACTGCACCACGTCGCAGCCGATCACCGGTTGCAGATCGTTGAGCGAATCGAGCGACAGGCTGCCACCGGCTCCGACGCCCGAACAGGCCGTGGGGCCGGGCCAGAAGCCCCATTCGACGCCGGAATGGAACGCGCCCAGATAGGTGCCCCAGGCGAAGAGGGCGGTGACGATGGCCATGGCCAGATACCAGACCGGCAGCGGCAGGCGGTTCCAGAGCACCAGGACCAGGGCCAGGAGCGGCAGGCCCCAATAATAGGGCAGGCGCTGTTCGACGCAGAGCTCGCAGGGCTGAAGGCCGCCGATATACTGGCTGCCGAGCGCGCCGAGAATAGTGGCGAGGCCGAGCAGAAAGGCGAAGCCGGCGGCGAGCTTGTCGAGAGGGCGGGCATTATTCATGGACGATCTCGGAGTGACGCTGTGGTGGCAAGCCCAATAGACCCCGCTTGCGGCAAAAGCCAGACGGGAACAGGCTCGTGATCAATCGCCGGGCAGGGTGATGCCCAGCGCCTGGCGCAGGGCGATGGCATTGGCCGGGGCATGCAATTTGTCCTCGTGGACGAAATAGGCGAAGACATCGCGGCCCTGTTCCGCCCATTGGCCGATCGTGCCGGCCCAGTCGGCGATATCGTCGGGCGTGTAGCGATCGGCATCGGCGCGGGCAGGCCCCTGCAGGCGGCAATAGGCGAAATCGGCGGTCAGCTCGCGGCCCGGATTGTCGGCCGTATCGGCGATGACGCGGGCGACATTATGCGCCTCGAGCAGGGCTTGGGCCGCGGGGTCGTCGAAGCTCTTGTGGCGCGGCTCGACGGCGTGGCGGATATGGGTCACGCCATTGGCTTCGAGATAGGGCTTGGCCCTGGTGCCGTCGGCCTTGCCCGCCAGGGCCAGATAGGCGTCGATATCGCGGGGCAGCAGCGCCAGGAAGGCAGCCAGGCTTTCGGCGTCGAAGGTGAGGTTCGGCGGCAATTGCCAGACGAAGGGGCCGAGCCGGTCGCCCAGGGCCAGGGGGCCGGAGGCGAAGAAATTGGCCAGTTCGGGGGCGCAATTTTTGAGCCGGCGGATATGGGTCACCAATTGCGGACCCTTGACGGAGAACTGGAACCCAGTGGGTGTTTCGCCGGCCCAGCGCGCAAAGCTTTCCGGTTTCTGATTGGCGCGGAAGGTGGCATTGATCTCGATGGCGGTGAGGCGGCTGGCGGCATAGGCTAGCTCCTTTTTCTGCACCAGCCCCTGGGGGAAGAACGTGCCGCGCCAGGGTTCATAGACCCATCCGGCGGTGCCGGTCCTGATCGTGCCTTTTGCTGCCATGGGCGCTCTCCTCGCCACCAGCTTGGCCCGCGCGCGGCGTCTTGGCAATGCGGCGCGAGGGGCCGTATCCCCTTGGTAATCTTTTTTTGCCTTATTTTCGTGCATGGTGAACGAAGTCCTGTTCGGGGTTTTCGCTTGCATCGCACTGCCATCGCTTCTCTTGCTGCCGCCATGCTTGCCGGTGCGCACCCGGCTGCCGGTTGCGAAGGCTTGCGCATGGCGCCGGGCGGCCTGGTCAGCGAGGTGGTCGACGGGGATACGGTGCTGCTTGATTCGGGGCTGGCCGTGCGGCTGATCGGCACTCAGGCGCCGAAGCTGGCCCTGGGTCGGGAGGATTTTACCGACTGGCCCCTGGCTCAGGAGGCTCGGGCGGCGCTGGCGGCACTGGCCCTGGGCAGGAATGTGCAGCTCGGCTATGGCGGGGAGGAGAAGGACCGCTATGGGCGGGCCCTGGCCCATCTCTTCATCGAAGACGGCGATATGCAGATCTGGGCGCAATCGCGAATGATCGAAACGGGGCTGGCCCGGGTCTATTCCTTCCCGGACAATCGGCGCTGCCTCGATCAACTTTTCGCAGGAGAGGCCCAGGCCCGGGCGGAGAAGCTTGGCATCTGGGCCGATCCCTATTACAGCGTGCGTGCGGCGGATCGCCCGGATGACTTGCTCAACCGGGTAGGAGATTATGAACTGGTCGAGGGACGGGTGGTGCTCGCCGACAGGAGCGGGCCGCGCGTCTATCTCAATTTCGGCCGGTACTGGAAAGAGGACTTCACCGCCGTGATCGAAGCGCCCGCGCTCCGCCTGTTTGAGAGCGACGGGGTCGATCCGTTGGTATTGGAAGGCGCGCTGGTGCGCATACGGGGCTGGGTGGATGAGCGGGATGGTCCGCGCATCGAGGTGACCCATCCCGAGCAGATCGAGGTTGTGGCGAGGCCATGAAAGCGCTCCGGGGCAAAAACGTGCTGCGCGTGACCCTTCTGTCGGTGAGTCTTCTGGCGCTCGCCGCCTGCTCGTCGCTGACCGGGTCCAATATCAGCGTGGGCCGGACCGGCGACAATCCGGCGCCCAATGTGGTGCCGGCGGGAACGGCTCCGGATGACGAGGTCCTGGGCCGGCGCGAGCATCCGCGCATCGTCGCCGCCTATGGCGGGGTCTATGAGGACCGGCAGGCCGAAATTATGGTCGCCCGCATCGTGGGCCGGCTATTGGCCGCAGCCAACCAGCCCAATGCGCAATTCCAGGTCACCATTCTCGACACGTCCGAGGTCAATGCCTTCGCCCTGCCGGGCGGCTATATCTATGTGACGCGCGGCATCCTGGCCCTGGCCTCCGATACCAGCGAGCTGGCCGCCGTGCTGGCGCACGAAATCGCCCATGTCACCCTGCGCCATGCGCGAGCGCGGACCGACAAGACGCGCAATACCCAGATCGTGGACCGGGTGATCACCGGCATTTTCGGCGGCGATACCTCGACCGACGCCACGGCCAATCGCACGCGGCAATCGCTGGCCGCCTTCAGCCAGAACCAGGAGCTGGAAGCGGATCGGGAAGGCATCAAATTCGCCGGCAAGGCGGGCTACGATTCCCAGGCGGCCGCGCGCTTCCTTGGGGTGATGAGTCGGTTCGCCGCCTTCTCCTCGGGATCGGTCAAGGGCGATGATGGGTTCCTCTCCAGCCACCCCTCCACGCCCTCGCGCATCGAGACGGCGATGAATACGGCGCGCTCCATGTTCGGGACGGCCGGTGGCGGGGAAACCGACAGGGAAGGCTATCTCTCGGCCATTTCCGGCCTTACCTTCGGCGACAGCCCGGCCCAGGGCACTATCGTGGGGCAGCGCTTCATCCATTCGGCCTCGAAATTCACCTTCGCGGTGCCGCAGGGCTATACGCTGCAGAATTCGCAGAGCGCGGTGGTGGGCGTGGCCGGAGACGGCGAGGCGGTGCGCTTCGACAGCGCCGCCGTGCAGCCCAACATGGCGCTGACCGATTATCTCAAATCGGGCTGGATAGCCGGGCTCAAGGCCGAAACGGTCTCGGCCCATAGCTATAACGGCATCGAGATGGCCTCCGGCCTGGCGCAGACGGACCAGTGGTTCTTCCGCGTGGCGGTGATGCGGCTGGATGGCGAAGTCTATCGCTTCATCTTCGCGGCCAAGGCGGACAGCCAGCGCTTCATGCAGGGCGCCGAGACGACCATCCAGAGCTTCCGGCGCACCGAGGCGGCCGATCTCAACCAGATCCGTCCGCTTTCCATCCGGTTGGTCACCGCCAGGGCGGGCGACAATGCCGACAGCCTGGCGCGGCAGATGGCCAATATTCCGGGCGGCCGGGACCTGTTCTATATCCTCAACAACCTGTTCCCCGGCGATGCCGTGGTGCCGGGGCAGCGCTACAAGGTCGTCGCCTCGCGCTGATCAGCCGAGCTTGTCGGTCTGGCGGGCGATGACGTTGCCGGCCCCGCCGGGGCCGGTGCCGAACAGATTGCCCAGTGCCTCACCGAAAATGGTGAAACTGGCGATGCAGGCGACGGCGATCATCGCGCCCATAAGCGCATATTCAATGGCGGTGGCGCCGTGCCGGTCGGCCAGGAAGCGGCGCATGCCCCGTCCGATCCATCGCGTCCCGCGGAAAATCGGCTTTCCCTTTTCCGCATGATGCTCGGACATTTCTGTGCTCCATGCTGGACGGCCTTCTGGCCTCACAGAAGATCGCAGAGCGCTGCGATCAGGGGTTCGTCGGCCGGGGGCATGGGATAGTCGCGCAGGGCCTGCGGCCTGACCCATTTGAGGGCGGCATGCTCTAGCGATTGCGGCGTCCCCTGCCATTTGCGGCAGACGTAAAGTGGCATCAACAGGTGAATGTTTTCGTAAGAATGACTGGCAAATGAGAGCGGCGCCAGGCACGCTTCCTTGGTGTCGACGCCCAGTTCCTCGCGCAATTCGCGGATCAGGGCCGCCTCGGGCGTTTCACCCTTTTCGACCTTGCCGCCGGGAAATTCCCACAGTCCGGCCATGGCCTTGCCTTCGGGCCGCTGGGCGATGAGCACACGGCGGTCGGCGTCCACCAGGGCGCAGGCCACCACGAGCAGGAGCGGCTTTGCGGTCATCATGCCTCCTTGGGGATGCGATAGAGATAATCATATTGGTGGCGATAGCCGAGGCCGGCATAGAGGGCCTTGGCGGCGTCATTGTCGGCCTGGACGTTGAGCGCGGCGATATTGGCGCCATTGGCCCGTGCCCAGGCCAGCCCGGTACGCATCATGGCCCCGGCCAGGCCCTGGCGGCGGCGCGCCTTGTCGGTGATCACATTGCCGGTGATGACGATGCCATCGGCAATGGCCATGAGGCCGGAAGCGACCGGCACGCCGTCGCGATAGATTACGATGCCCGCCGCGGGCACGGCCAGGACCGTAAGCAGGGCCTGCAGATTGTCCATCGTGCCCGCGCCGTATTTCTGCAGGGCCTGCTGCGCGGCCAGAAAGGCCGGATCGAGCGGCGCCAGGGCCCGGCCTTGGGGATCGGGCTCGGCCTCGCCCAGCGGCATGGCGTATAGATGGCTCCGGTCGATCACGCGCCAATCGGCTGCATCCAGGGCCGCGGTCAGTGCCGGGCTTTGCAGCGGGGTGGTGCGGATGACGGGCGGCAGGTTGCGGGCGGCGAACCAGGCCTGGCCCGCTTCGAGCCGGGCGGAGGCGTCATGACCGTCCGCCGGGTCGAAGCATTGCAGCGAATTGGCCCGCTTGGTGTAGCCATTGGCCGCCCGGCGCACCCAGGCGCCGTCCCATTCCACGGCGATGCCGGGCCAGGCCTCGAGCCCGGCGCGCTCGAAGGCGGCGATGTCCGGAAGCGTCATATCAGCTCCGGTAATCGCCATTGATGGTGATGTAGCCATGGGTGAGGTCGCAGGTATAGACCGTGGCGCGTCCCTCGCCGAGACCGAGGCTCACGGTCAGTTCCAGGTCTTCGCCCTTCATGTAGGCGCTGGTGGCGGCTTCGTCATAGCCGGGCGCGCGCTCGCCATCCCTGGCCACCAGCAGGTCGCCGAAGCGAATGGCCAGGCGGTCGCGGTCGGCCGGCTCGCCGGCTTTGCCCACGGCCATGACCACGCGGCCCCAATTGGCGTCCTCGCCGGCAATGGCGGTTTTCACCAACGGGGAGTCGGCGATGGACTTGGCGATGCGGAAGGCGCTCTCGTCGGAGACCGCACCTTCGACATGCACCGAAACCTGCTTGGTGGCGCCTTCGCCATCGCGCACCACATGGATGGCCAGTTCGAAGAGCACGTCGGAAAGGGCTTCGCCGAAGATTTCGGCGCGGGGGTCATCGAGGCTCAGGATGGGGTCGATCGCCGCCTTGCCGGTGGCGAAGGCGAGCAGGGTGTCCGAGGTGGAGGTGTCGCTGTCCACGGTGATGGCGTTGAAGCTGGTGCGGGTATGCCGGGCCAGGAGGGTCTGCAGCACGTCGGCGGCGATGGGCATGTCGGTGACGACGAAGGAGAGCATGGTCGCCATGTCCGGGGCGATCATGCCGGACCCCTTCGCAATGCCGTTGATCCTGACCTCGATGCCGTCGATCTCGAGCACGGCGCCCGACAGCTTGGGAAAGGTGTCGGTGGTCATGATCGCCCTGGCCGGCTCGATCCAGGGCGTGTCGACCAGACGGGTGGCACAATCGTCCAGGACGCCGGCGAACTTGCCGGCATCGAGCGGCTCGCCGATGACGCCGGTGGAGGCGAGGAAAATCTCGGCGGTGGAACAGCCCAGGGCGGCGGCGGCGATCTCGGCGGTCTTGCGCACGCTCTCCTTGCCCTTGATGCCGGTAAAGGCATTGGCATTGCCCGAATTGACCACCAGGCCCCGCGCGAGACCGCCGGGCAGGTTGGTGCGGCACCAGTCGACCGCCGCCGAAGAGCATTGCGAGCGGGTCAGCACGCCGGCGGCGACGGTGCCCTCGTCGAAGGCCATCAGCAGCACGTCGGTGCGGTTCTTGTACTTGATTCCGGCTTCGGCGGTGGCGAAGCGCACCCCGGCCACCGGCGGCAGGTCCGGATAGGATTTGGGGGCGAGGGGAGAAACCGGATGCGCGGCCATGACCAGAAACCTTCGAGGGGCAAATCTTTTGCCTTGGTGTGCCTCAAAGGTGTGCCGGGCGCAAGATAGCGCGGGGTCGCCTGTGGCGCGGCTGGCGCAGCGGGCCGGGATGGGGCCCGCTCAGGTCTCGGCCTGATGCTCGGGCGCGGCGTGCAGAAGCTGGACATCGGGCGATTTGACCAGATGCAGATAGCGCTCGAACTGCACCAGCACGTCGGCGATCAGCTGATCGTGGCCCAGGCCCATGACGTCGTAGCCGCGATTGCCGCTGGAAAAATAGGTGCGGGCCTCATAGCGCTGGTCCGGCTTGCCCGTAGCCAGCGGGGAGAGGATGGCGATTGGATGGCTGGCGAGCGCAACGCCGTAGACGAAGTCGCGCATGCCCTCGGCGGGGGCGCGCAGCGCCACCGCGCCGTTCTCGTCCTCCTCCACATGGGCGACGCGACCGCGATTGGTCAGTTCTTTCGCCACCTGTTCCAGGGCCGGCCGTACCTGGCCGGCGATGAAGGTCCTGATCTCGCGTTCGCCGGGGGCCTTGAGCATCAGCGCCAGGCGCCGCTGCCAGGTGATGCCGGCGGCGGGCTGGGCGGGCACGGCGCCGCCTTCGGTTCCCCGGCGCAATTCCTGCGCCAGGTCGGCTCGCATCCCCGCCAGGAGCGACCAGAGCAATGCGAGGATGACCAGGGTAAAGGGCAGGGCGCTGGCAATGGTGACCGATTGCAGGGCCCCCAGTCCGCCAGCCAGCAGCAGAATGGCCGCCACAACGCCCTCGAAGGCGCACCAGAACACACGCTGCAGCGTCGTGGTCTCGGTTTCGCCACCGGCGGCGATGGCATCCACCACCAGCGAGCCGGAATCGGCGGAGGTGACGAAGAAGATTCCCACCAGGATCACCGCAAGGGTGGAGGTGACGGCGGGGAAGGGCAGGTAGCTGAAGAATTCGAACAGGCCGACCGAGAGGTCGCTGGCGATGGCGGTGCCGAGCGCGCCGGCCGCCTGGGTGCTGTCGATGAAGATGGCGGTATTGCCGAAGACGGTCATCCAGATGAAGGTGAAGCCGGCAGGAATGAACAGCACCGCGGTTATGAATTCGCGCACGGTGCGGCCACGGGAAATGCGGGCGATGAACATGCCCACGAAGGGCGACCAGGAAATCCACCAGGCCCAGTAGAACAGCGTCCAGGCATCGATCCAGGGCGTGGGCTCGTAGGCATAGATGTTGAAGGTGCGCAGGACCATGGTGTCGAGATAGAGGCCAAGATTCTGTACGAAATCGCGGAACAGTTCTCCGGTCGGCCCCACCGCCAGCACGAAGAGCATCAGCAGGATGGCGACGAGCAGGTTGAACTCGGAAAGAATGCGCACGCCCTTGTCGAGGCCGGTAACGACCGAGATCGTCGCCAGGCCCATCACCACGGCGATGATTAGCAACTGCACTTGGCTGGAGATGGGGATGCCGGTGAGGAAATTGAGCCCGGCATTGATCTGCATGACGCCGACGCCCATGGAGGTGGCGATGCCGAAAACGGTGCCGACGATGGCGAAGATGTCGACCGCGTGGCCGATGGGACCGTTGATGCGTTCCTTGAGCAGCGGATAGAGCCCCGACCGAATGGTCAGGGGCAGGTTGTAGCGATAGCCGAAATAGGCCAGCGACAGACCGACGACGGCATAGATCGCCCAAGCATGGATGCCCCAATGGAAAAAGGTGACCGACATGGCCTCGCGCACCGCCGCGACCGAGCGGGGTTCGGCGGTGGGCGGGACCATGTAATGGGTCATGGGTTCGCCGACGCCGTAGAACATGAGGCCGATGCCCATGCCGGCCGCGAAGAGCATGGCGATCCAGGACGGGAAGCTGAAATCGGGACTGGCGTCGTCCGGCCCGAGCTTCAGCGTACCATAGCGGCTGAGGCAGAGCAGGAGCATGGCGGCGAGCACGACGCCGACGGCCAGCAGATAGAGCCAGCCGAAACTGTTGAGGATGCCGGCTTGCAGATTGCCGAAGATTTCCTCGGCCTGGGTGGGAAAGGCGATGCCGACGGCCAGAAACAGGCCAATGACGAAAAGCGCTCCGAAAAAGACCGGAGCATTGATGACGAAACGCTTGACCATGACGCTATTCCCTGACGCTTGTGGCCGGCATATTTCCCCATCAGGAAATATGCCGGCCACAACGCAAAGGCGCGGGAATGCGTTTGGTTCCCGCTCGCAGGTCTATTCACGCATCAGGCGGTCGAGGCGGGCTTGCGGCCGGCGATGAAGGCGCCGAAATGCCGGGTGATGAAGGGCACCACGGCAAGCACGATGGTGCCGGTCATCATCGGCACCAGGATTAGGCTGCGCTGCCAGATGTCCCAACCGGCGGTCAGGGGTGTCAGGGCATAGAGATAGAGCGTGACCACCGGATAGACTGCCAGGGTCATCAGCAGCATCATGCGCAGGCGGGAAGAGAGGGGCATCGGAAACTCCATCGAAACGGTACGTTTCGTTATATAACGAAACGAGCCGTTTCGTTCAATCCTTTCCGCCGAAGAAATTTTGCGCCATATAGCTCGTATGAGCACCGAGAACGACGAGAATATCGAAACCCGGAAATCGATTGGCGCCCGGCGCAATCCCGCCAGCCAGGAAGCCATCCTGGATGCTGCCGAACACGTGTTGCGCGAGTCCGGCCTTGCGGGGTTTTCCATCGAGGCGGTGGCGCGCCAGGCCCGGGCCGGCAAGCCGACCATCTATCGCTGGTGGCCCAATCGCACGGCATTGATGCTCGATGTCTATAGCCGCTTCAAGCATGTCCGCCCCTTTCCTGATACCGGTACGCTGCGGGGCGATCTGATCGGGTTTCTCGACCGGCAATTGCTGGGCTTCTGGAACGACGGCCTACCGGGGCTGGTCTATCGCGCGGTGATTGCCGAAGCGCAGAATGACGGCGATGCCGCGGCGGCCCTGCAGGACTACCAGGCCGAGCGGAAGCGGCGGGCGGTGGAGATCGTGGAGCGTGCCAAGCTGCGCGGCGAAGTGCCTGAAACCGTCGATGCGGTGCTGATCATCGATCTGGTCGTCGCCTATGCCTGGCACCACCTGCTGCTGGGCCAGCTCGACAAGGCCGTGGGCCGGATCGACGCCGTGGTGGATACGATCCTGACCGGGGTGACGGGGTACAGGCCGGCAAGCTAGAGAAAAAAAAGGCGGCCCGGAGGCCGCCTTTTTCATCTCATCCAGTGCTTGCCCTCAGGCAAAGGCGCCGTGGCAATGCTTGAACTTCTTGCCCGAACCGCAGGGGCAGGGGGCGTTGCGGGAGACACCCTGGAGCAGCTTGGGGTCGACGGGGGGCAGACCGTCGCGGCTGGCGACATCATCGCCTTCCGCGTCGTTCTCGCCCGTGGTCGGATCGATATGGGTCGAGGTCAGCCGGCTCATGTCTGGCGCCTGAGGCTGCGGAGGCGGCTCCTGGCGGATCTGGATTTCGATATGGCTGAGCTGGGTAGTGACCAGTTCGCGCAGATTGCCCAGCATGGCCTGGAACAGCTCATAGGCTTCCTGCTTGTATTCGTTGAGCGGATCGCGCTGGGCGATGCCGCGCCATCCAACCACCTTGGAAAGATGGTCGAGCATGACCAGATGCTCGCGCCAGAGCCCGTCCACCGATTGCAGCAGGATGGACTTTTCCACCTGGCGCATGATCGAGGGCGAGTACTTCTCTTCCTTGGCCGCCATCAGTGCGTCGGAGGCGTCGCGGATGCGATCCTCGACGATCTCGGCGTCGATGCCTTCCTCGGCCGCCCATTCGGCGGCGGGTATATCGATGTTGAGATAGGTCTTGGCGGCGGCCTGGAGCTGCTCGGTGTTCCACTGTTCCGGATAGGAGCGGGGTGGAACCGCGCGGGACACCACGTTCTCGACCACGCCATGGCGCATCTCGGTGATGGTCTCGCTGACATCGTCGGCATCCATGAATTCGAGACGCTGCTCGAAGATCACCTTGCGCTGATCGTTCATCACGTCGTCGTATTTCAGGATGTTCTTGCGGATGTCGAAATTGCGCGCCTCGACCTTGCCCTGGGCGCGTTCGATGGCCTTGGTCACCCAGGGATGGGTGATGCTCTCGCCCTGTTCCAGCCCCAGCTTGCCGAGCATGGAATCCATGCTCTCGATGGGGAAGATGCGCATCAGGTCATCCTGAAGCGAGAGGAAGAATTTGGAATGGCCCGGGTCGCCCTGGCGGCCGGAACGGCCGCGCAACTGGTTGTCGATGCGGCGGGATTCGTGGCGCTCGGTGCCGATGACCATAAGGCCGCCGGCAGCCAAAGCCTTCTGCTTGTCCTCGGCGATCCTGGCCTTGATCTCGGCGATCTTTTGTTCGCGCGCTTCCCCTTCGAGGCCATCGGCCTCCTTCTGGATGCGCATTTCGAGATTGCCGCCGAGCTGGATATCGGTGCCGCGGCCGGCCATGTTGGTGGCGATGGTGATGGCGCCGGGCAGGCCGGCATCGGCGACGATGAAGGCTTCCTGCTCGTGGTGGCGGGCATTGAGCACGTTCATCTGGCCCACATTCTTGGTGCGCAGAATGTCGGCGAGCATTTCGGACTTCTCGATCGAGGTGGTGCCCACCAGAACCGGTTGGCCCCGGTCCTGGCATTCCTTGATCAGGTCGGCGATGGCGTCGAACTTCTCGGCCGCGGTGCGGTAGATGGCATCGTCCTCGTCGATGCGCTGCACCGGCAGGTTGGTCGGCACGGTGGTGACGCCCAGGCCGTAGATGTCGGCGAATTCCTCGGCCTCGGTCGCGGCGGTGCCGGTCATGCCGGCCAGCTTCTTGTAGAGGCGGAAATAGTTCTGGAAGGTGATCGAGGCCAGGGTCTGGTTCTCGGCCTGGATCTTGACCCTTTCCTTGGCCTCCAGCGCCTGGTGCAGGCCTTCCGAATAGCGACGGCCCGGCATCATGCGGCCGGAGAATTCGTCGATGATCACCACTTCGCCGCCGTCGGAATTCTGGCGGACGATATAGTCCTTGTCGCGGCGGAACAGCTTGTGGGCGCGCAGGGCCGAATTGGCGTGATGCACCAGGATGACGTTTTCCACGTCATACATGGAGCCGCCCTTGAGCAGGCCCGCCTCGGCCAGCGCGGCTTCGAGCTTTTCCACGCCCTGGTCGGTGAAGGTGGCGGCGCGATGCTTTTCGTCGAGCTCGTAATCCTCTTCGCCGATGATCGGCATCAGGGCGTCGATCTTGATATAGAGATCGGAGCGATCCTCGGCGGGGCCGGAAATGATCAGCGGCGTGCGCGCTTCGTCGATGAGGATGGAGTCCACTTCGTCGACGATGGCGAATTCATGCCCCCGCTGCACCATCTGGGCGCGGGTATATTTCATGTTGTCGCGCAGATAATCGAAGCCGAGCTCGTTATTGGTGCCATAGGTGATATCGCAGGCATAGGCGGCCTTGCGCTCGGTGTCGTTGATGCCCGGCACGATAATGCCGGTGGACAGGCCCAGGAAGCCGTAAATCTGCCCCATCCAGGCGGCGTCGCGCCGGACCAGGTAATCGTTGACCGTCACCAGATGCGCGCCCTTGCCGGTCAGCGCATTGAGATACATGGGCAGGGTGGCCACCAGCGTCTTGCCTTCACCGGTGCGCATTTCGGCGATGGACCGGTCGTTCATCACCATGCCGCCGATCAGCTGCACGTCGAAATGCCGCATGCCCAGGACGCGTTTGCCGGCTTCGCGCACGGTGGCGAAGGCCGGCACGACGAGATCGTCGATCTTGGCGCCCTTTTCCAATTGCGCCTTGAATTCGGCGGTGCGCGCCTTGAGCGCATCGTCGCTGAGCTTGGCCAGTTCGGGTTCGAGCGCGTTGATCGCGGCGACCTTGCCCTGATATTGCTTGACCTGCCTGTCGGACGGTGACCCGAAAATCTTCCGGGCAAGCGCAGCAAGTGCCATGTTCGAAGTCCTTTTTATGTCGGCGGCGGGGCGATGGATCAGGCGGCGCGTCATTTCATGGCTGCGTCAGCCATCCCATTTCGCCTCGTCAGAACTGGGGGAAGCCTTTCCGGTTCCCGATATGTCTGTCTTGCATGTTCGCTGCGCATGGGGATGCGGCAGCGTTCCACGCTCTTGAAAAGCGGGTGAGATGTAAGAGTGGGGTCCGGTCTTGTCAACGTATGGGAAATGGGCGACACAACGGACAGTCTCACGTTTTCCGGACATAGCAGGCACAAGTGAAGACGAAGTAATCGTGCTCTTGTCCGGCACAATTTGGCCCTCTTGCCATGCGAGCGGGGGCGGGACAGGACATTGACCAATGCCGGCCCATCCACCCGGCTCAGGAGAACAGACCTCATGCGGAATTCCAGCCTGCGCCTCTTGCGCGCCGCCAGCCTCGTCGCCGTTCTGGCCACACTTCCGGCCGGCGCCGTCCTGGCGCAAGAAGACGCCATCGCCAATGCCGATGCCGTGGTGGCTGTGGTGGGCGACCAGAATATTACCGAGGCGGACCTGGCCTTTGCCGCCGAGGACATGGCGCAGGATCTCTCGCAGATGCCGCCCGAGGAACGCCGCGCCTTCCTGGTGCGCATCCTCATCGACATGAAGGTCATGTCCCAGGCGGCGCGCGAAGCGGGCATGGACCAGACCGAGATTTTCGCCCAGAGGCAGAAATATCTCGAGGAACGAGCCCTGCGCCGGGCCTATTTCAACGAAGCCATTGCCGGCGCCGTGACCGAGGAAGCGGCCCGCGCCGAATATGATGCCTTCGTGCAGCAATTCGAGCCACAGGAAGAAGTGCGGGCCAGCCATATCCTGGTGGAGACCGAGGAAAAGGCCAACGAAATCAAGGCCGAGATCGATGGCGGCGCCGATTTTGCGGAACTGGCGCGGGAAAATTCGATCGATCCGGGCGCGGCCAATGGCGGCGATCTCGGTTTTTTCGGGCGCGGCATGATGGTGCAGCCCTTCGAGGAGGCGGTCTTCGCGCTGGCCAATCCGGGCGATGTCTCGGCGCCGGTGCAGTCGCAGTTCGGCTGGCATGTCATCAAGCTGGAGGAAAAGCGCGATTCCGCCCCGCCCAGCTTCGAGCAGGTGGCGCCGCAAATCCAGAACCAGTTGCTGATGCGCTCCTTCACCGAAAAGGTCGATGCGCTGATGGAAGGGGTCGAGATCAACATCGAGGATCCCGAGCTCAAGGCCAAGTTTGATGCGCAGGAGGCCGCGGAGGCCGACGCCGCGGCGGAGCCGGCGGCTGAATAAGCCAATCCCTGCGGATGGAAAGCCCGGCGAGCAGCCGGGCTTTTTTATCAGCAGGTGACGCGGATTTCCGCGTAGCCGGTCAGGCCTTCGTCGCCGCTGGAGGTGACGCCGATCGTGCAGGCGCTGCCCGGCAGCGGCATGGTGCCGCCCGAGGGGATGATCGTGCCGTCCAGCAGGCCGATATAGCCGTTGGCCACCTGGCCGATATTGACCGAGACATCGGCTTCGCAGACCGGATAGCTGTCGCCCTGGGCGACGAGAATGCGCATGCCCGAGGGCAGGCAATCCTCATTGGCGGCATTTGCGGCGGTGGGGGCGGCGCTGGCGGGAGCGGGCTGGTCGCCGGCGCGCCAGTTCTGCTCGAGAATGGCCAGGCGGTTGGCCAGATCGGTGAGGCTATCGTCTTCACTGGTTCGGGCGGTGCCGGCGCCGCGGGCATAGAGATCGAGGCTCACGCGCAATTGGGCGATTTCGGAGGCGAGGCGGCGCGTTTCCGCCTGGCCTTCCGCATAAAGCCAGGCGGCGGCGCCAAGGCCGGCGAGGCCCGCGACCAGACCCAGAATGCCGAAGGAAAGGGCCCATGCGGATCGGCGGGATTTTCGTTCCGGCGGGACGGGGCCGGGCAGGGGATCGGGCGCGCGCTCGGCGGAAACGTGGCGCATGTCCGGCGTCAGCGTGATCGGGGCGCCGTCGGAGGGGCGCTCTTTGTCGGGCTGATCCACAAGACGTCTCCGGTTTGGCTCCGGCCGGCCTTCCCATCAAAGTACGGCCGAACTTTGGCCCAGCCTACGCCATGAGGCCGCGCCTGTCGCGCCGTCCGGCCGGGATCAGGGGCGCTGGTTGGCCGGGGTCGGCAGGGTGGCGGGCTTGCCGGAAATGACCGGCTGGATATTGGGGTCCTGAGCGGGATTGCCGCCGAACAGGCCACCGAAGCCCGAGAGGAAGCCATTGACCGCCTGGCCGCGCTGCCGGATCGCTTCCTCCTCGGCCGCCTTGCGTTCGGCGGCCTTGCGGATGGCCTCGGCCTGGCTGCTCAGGGCGGCATCGTCCGCCTGCTGCTTGGCCGACAAGGCGGCATTTGCGACGACGGGCGGGCAGGCGCCCAGGGCGTCGAGCGGGCCGGAGGCGGCGGGATTGAAGATGTACCGCTTCTCGCAGACATCCCAGACCGGCGGGGTCTTGGTCAGCTCGAAATAGTCGTGGCCGGTCTTGATGTTCTTCCAGAAATCCAGATGCGGGCTGGAGGCGTGGCGGGCCAGGTTGGCCGCGGTCATGCGGAAGGGAAAGATCTGGAGCTGGAAGCTGGTATTGCCGCCCTTGAAGCTCTCGCGGGCCAGGGCGTAAATCTCGGCGATGCCGGCATCGGTCATGGCGTAGCACCCACGCGAGGAGCAGTCGCCATGCACCATGAGGTCCGAACCGGTGCGCCCATGGGCGCGATCGAACTTGTTGGGGAAGCCGGTATTGAAGGCCAGGTAATAATTGGACCGGGGATGCATCAGGCCGGGGGTGATGGTGTAGAACCCTTCCGGGCTCTGGCGGTCGCCTTCCTGGAATTTCGGCCCGAGATCGCCGGAATAGGCGCAAATCTCATAGGTCTTGAACAGCTTGTAGGTGCCCGCGCTCGTCCGCTTCCAGACCTCGAGCGTCTGTTCTTCCTTGAAGATGCGCACCACCATGCCTTCGCTGGGCGAAGAGCCCATATTGCGCAGGCCCTGCACCACGCCGCCGGAAAGCGGCTGGTTGTGGCGATTGTCGCCGCCCTTGACGAAGCTGGAACAGGCGGCCAGCCCGATGGCGATCCAGACCAGGATCACGAAGGCGCCGAGGCGATGGAGCAAGGAAGCAGACACGAGGATGATAGGCCCGGTGAAGATGGATCGCCCCCTTGGGGCTGGTCTTGAGCAAAATGACCCAATGGAGTGAACGAAGCCTTTACCACGAGCGGGAACGGCCCGGAAGCGGGTGCGCTTCACACGGAATTGTGCGCGCCGGACCGGACCGAGGGCCAAAAGAAAGGCCACCTTCGCGCGAAGGTGGCCTTTCTTTGCTGTCATTGGGGAGCTAGCGCTATAGATTCGTCCCGATGGCCAGGAATTTTTCGCGGCGATGTTCGCGGGTTTCGAGGCGGGATTTGCCGTTGAAATCCTCGAGGAATTTCGCGATGGCGCCGCGGGTGGAATCCATGATCGCGGCGTGATGGCGATGGGCGCCGCCCGCCGGTTCGGGAATGATGGCGTCGATGACGCCGAAGCCGAGCAGATCCTGGGCCGTGATCTTCTGGGCGGTGGCCATGTCCTGGGCGCGGCCGGCATCGCGGAACAGGATGGAGGCGCCGGCCTCCGGCGAGATCACCGAATAGATGGCGTTTTCCAGCATCAGCACGCGATTGGCGGTGGCGATGGCGATGGCGCCGCCCGAGCCGCCCTCGCCGATTATGATGGCCAGGTTGGGCACGCCCAGTTCCAGGCCCTTCTCGGTGGAGCGGGCAATGGCTTCGGCCTGGCCCCGCTCCTCGGCGCCGATGCCGGGATAGGCGCCGGCGGTATCGACGAGGGAGAGCACCGGGATGGAAAAGCGGTCGGCCATTTCCATGATGCGCACGGCCTTGCGATAGCCTTCGGGATTGGCCATGCCGAAATTGTGCTTGAGACGCGTCTCGGTGGAATTGCCCTTTTCCTGGCCGATAATGGCGACGGGCTGGCCATTGAACCGGCCGAAGCCGGCCTGGAGCGCCGCGTCCTCGCCGAACTTGCGGTCGCCGGCCAGCGGCTGCCATTCGGTGATGAGCGATTTCACGTAATCGGAAAAGTGCGGCCGCTGAGGGTGGCGGGCAACTTGCGTCTTCTGCCAGGGCGTCAGCTTGCGGTAAATCTCGACCAGGGCCTCATCGGCGCGGGCGGAGAGCCGGTTGACCTCCTCGTCGATGGACACGGCGGAATCGTTCGCCGCGAGCGACTTGAGTTCGACGATCTTGGCTTCCAGATCGGCAACCGGCTTTTCGAAATCGAGATAAGACTGCATCCCACCGCCCGTTAGGGTCTGAATTTGTCGCGCCGGAGCGCAGGCGCTGCTGTCGCGCCCTAAAGTGGCCGGAAAGTGACGAGGCTGCAATGCGGAGTCAAGCGTGGCCGGTGAAATGGTTGGGATTTGGTGGGGACGAACCTAGCCGCCGGCCAGCGGGTGGTGGCTTTCCACCAGGCTGCGCAATTTCTCGTCCAGCACATGGGTGTAGATCTGCGTGGTGGAGATATCGGCATGGCCGAGCAGCATCTGGACCACGCGCAGGTCGGCGCCGCCGGCCAGGAGATGGCTGGCAAAGGCATGGCGCAGGACATGGGGCGCCACCCGGGCCGAAGCGATGCCGGCGCGTCCCGCCAGGGCCTTGAGGTCGCGGGCGAAGACCTGGCGGGCCAGATAGCCGTCCTCGCCATTGGCGGGGAAGAGCCAGGGGCCGGGCGGCAAAGCGGCGATCCAGGCGCGCACGGCGTCACGCGCCCGGTCGTTCATCGGCACGATGCGCTCCTTGTTGCCCTTGCCGGTGACGGTGAGGAAGGCGGCGTCGCGCATGATCGCAGCGCGGCGCAGGCTCACCAGCTCGGAGACGCGCAGGCCGGTGGCATAGAGCATTTCCAACAACACATAGAGGCGCAGGGCCGCGAGCTGCTTCTGCGGGCTGGCGGGCGCATCGGCCTCGGTCTCGGCCAGGGCCAGCA
>Ga0160493_100271_pt1 | contig 17985 bp, 19 predicted proteins | sample DID2MG_2_FD_108262 | JGI IMG/M metagenome (GOLD analysis project Ga0160493, IMG submission 108262) | Enriched soil microbial communities from UW Madison campus, WI, USA - DID2878_E24_FP2 MG | ecosystem: Environmental > Terrestrial > Soil > Unclassified | place: USA: Madison, Wisconsin | collected... | reverse complement strand
GGTACTGGGAAACATCATTGTTCTTGAGGCATTGGCGGCTTCCTGGGCGGCGAGCATTTCGCCCATCAATTGATCGGCGATGCCGACGCCGCCGCCGCGGGCCATGGCATTGGCAAGCTCTTCGGCCTGCATGGAGCGCCAGGTTTCCTCGCCGAAGCCGCCGCCGAAATTCTCGTCGGCGCCCAGGCCGGAAAACATCTGCTTGGTCAGAAGGTTGAGGAAGACGCCTTCCAGCTCCTCCGCCTGCTGGCGGACCTGCAGGATTTGTTGCGGGCTGAGCGAGCCGGTCGAACCGATCGGGTTCATCACAGCACCTCGATCTCGGCCTGCAGGGCGCCGGTGACTTTGATGGCCTGCAGGATGGCGATGAGGTCGCGGGGCGAGATGCCCAGGGCATTGAGGCCGTCGACCAATTGCTGGAGCGTCACCGATTCCGGCACGACCTGAAGCGCGGTGTCGAACTGGTCGACGTTGAGCGTGGTATTGGGCTCCACCGCAGTCTGGCCCAGGCTCAGCGGGTTGGGCTGCACCACTTCGGGATTTTCGGCGATGGTGACGGTGAGGTTGGATTGCGCCACCGCCACGGCCGAGACGCGCACATCCTTGCCCATGACGATGATGCCGGAATTTTCGTCGATGACGACCTTGGCCGGCTGGTCGGTCTGCACGATCAATTGCTCGATATCGGTCAGCAGGTCGACGATGTTGCCATTGAAGCCGCGGGGCAGGGTGAGGCGGACCGTGGCGGGGTCTTCGGGCACCGCCGTGGGAACGCCGATAAAGTCGTTGACCGCCAGGGCGATCCGCCGCGCCGTGGTCAGATCGGGATTGCGCAGGGCCAGGCGCAGCGAGTGCTGCGAGCCGAGATGAAAGTCGATTTCGCGCTCGATCAGAGCCCCGGCGGAGATCCGGCCGGTCGTGGGCACGCCGGAGATCACGCTGGCGGCATCGCCCTGGGCCTTGAAGCCGTTGATGGAGACCGGTCCCTGCGCGATGGCATAGACTTCGCCGTCGGCGCCGAGCAGCGGCGTCACCAGCAAGGTGCCGCCCTGCAGGCTTCCGGCATCGCCCAGGGCCGATACCGACACGTCCATGCGCGAGCCCTGCGTGGCGAAGGGGGGCAGGTTGGCGGTGACCATCACGGCGGCAACATTTGCCGTGCGCACATTCTCGCCCTGCGTATTGACGCCGAGCCGTTCCAGCATGGATTGCAGCGATTGCCTGGTGAAGGGCGAATTGTTGAGCCTGTCGCCCGTGCCATTGAGGCCGACCACCAGCCCATAGCCGACCAGCTGGTTTTCGCGGACGCCTTCCATGTCCACGATATCCTTGATGCGTGCCGGGGCGGCCTGGGCGGCCGAGAGCGGCGTCAGCACCAGGGCCGCGCTCAGCGTTGCGGCGATAATGGATCGGAACAGGCGGTTTGGCATTTTCTTCCCCGGCTGATGCCGCTCCATCCCCGTGGCGCGGCCTTCGCCAGTATCAGTGCCAGAAGCATGCCAACCTTCTGGCCTCCATTGTAACCTATTGTGATTTCAGGATTTTCTTTTCCGGAAGGGCCGGCTTGATCGCATGGGTCTCGTCCGGCAAGCAATTCTTGCCGGGCAGATTAAGCTCTTGTTAACCCTGGCTGGGCAGATTTTGCCCAGGTAACTTCCGCTGAGTGAGTCCGCCTTTTGCGTATCGATGCCACCAATCGTCCCAACAGCGTTGCGGGCCGGCCCTCGGCGGGGCGGGCGGGCGGCGCGCCTGCCTTCGTGCCGGCGGGAGACCCGGGCGTCGCGCGCATTGCCAGCGCCGGACCGCTGGCGCCGGTGGCGGGCTTGGATGCCATCCTGGCTTTGCAGGCGGTAGGCGATTTTCGCGAAGGGCGCCGGCGGGCGGTCAAGCGTGGATCGACGCTGCTCGATCTGCTCGAGGAGCTGAAGGCGGACCTCCTGGTGGGGCAGGTGGGCGCGGAGCAACTGGATGCCCTTGCCGCCCAGTTGCAGGGCCTGCGCGAGCGCGTCGAGCCGGGCCTCGATGCGATCATCGACGAGATCGAACTGCGCGTCCTGGTGGAACTCGCCAAGCAGGGGCGCTATCCGCAATCCTGACCTTGCGTCATCAACTTGTCGTCACCTTGCCGCTATGGGCGTCTTGCGGGCGATTCAGACGTTAACGAGTCGTAACTTGCATGCTTGCCGGGGGCTTTCGACCCGCCTATATAGGCCGCCGAGGGGTATTGGAGTTGAGTCTGCTCATGTCTTCGGTTGACGTTACGGACTATCGGCCCAGCGAGGACGAGACGTTCATGAACCCGCGGCAGCGGGAATACTTCCGGAACAAGCTTCTGGGCTGGAAGGACGAAATTCTGCGCGAAAGCCGCGTCACTCTCGAAAATCTGCAGGAAGAGAGCCAGAACCATCCGGACATGGCCGACCGCGCCAGTTCGGAAAGCGACCGCTCCCTGGAATTGCGGACGCGGGACCGGCAGCGCAAGCTGATTTCCAAGATCGACGCGGCGCTCAAGCGCATCGATGACGGCACTTATGGCTATTGCGAGGAAACAGGCGATCCGATCGGCATCGCCCGGCTCGATGCCAGGCCCACCGCCACGCTGAGCCTGGAAGCGCAGGAACTGCATGAACGGCGCGAAAAGGTCTATCGCGACGAATAGGCCGGACCGAACCGAAAAAAGCCCGCAGTGATGCGGGCTTTTATTTTGGTGCTCTAGCGGCCGGCCCGCTCGCGGTTGCGATCGTGGATGGCCTGGACCTCGGGGGTCATCTGGGCGTTGAAATCGTCCAGTTCATAGACCGGGCGAATGTCGATGTCGCTGTCCTCGAACATGGGATTGGGGCAACGCTTCACCCATTCGACCGCCTCGTCCATGTCCCGGACTTCCCAGATCCAGTAGCCGGCAACCAGTTCCTTGGTTTCGGCGAAAGGCCCGTCGATCACTGAACGGTCGGAGCCGGAAAACCTCACGCGCTTGGCGGCGCTGGTCGGCTTGAGGCCATCGCCGCCCAGCATGATGCCGGCATTGATCAGCTCTTCATTGTACTTGCCCATGGCCTCGAGCATTTCGGTGGGCGGCATGCGGCCATTTTCGCTGTCTGTGGTGGCCTTCACGAATACGACGACGCGCATTGTCTTTCTCCTCTGTCCCGAAGGCGAAATTGCCTTCCTGCCCAGCCGACGAACAGGCCCTGTCGGCTTCGACATTTTTTCTGCGCCATTTTTGCGCGCCTCAAGCCAAAACGAAAGGCGGGGCCGTTTGCCCCGCCCTTGCGCCGTCATCCGGTGAAAAATCAGAAGCCGAAAACCGTGGTGATGCCGGACTGGCCATTGCCGTTCTGCACGCATTGGGCATTGGTCGCCTGGCCGAACTGGAACAGCCCGCAGGAATTGTTGCTGCCGTTCTGGCTGATCGTGCCGTTGTGCCCGTTGCCGTCCTGGAAGATCAGGCCATGATTGCCCCAACCGCTCTGGCTGATGCCGGCCGAATTGCCGGAGCCGTTCTGATAGGCATTGGCGCCGGTGCCCGAAAGGCCCTGGAACAGCGAGAATATCTTGAGGCCGGTGCCCAGCGCCTGGGCCTGGTCCGGGTCGGATGGCGAAAAGCCGATGGCGATCTGGCCGCCGGCCATGGCCGGGGCGGCGGCCAGGCCGAGCATGGTGGCGGTGAGGGCGACGGCGATGTTGCGGGTGAAGCGTGTGGTCATTTCTCTCTCCGAAGTGGTTTCGTTCCCTGTCTGCTGGTCTCTCCAGCCCATGGTGAGAGATTGGACGCGCGCGCCTGAACTCATCCGGAGCGGCATGTTCAGACGGCGTTCACCATTTTCGTCCGGCAAGAAAAAGCCCCGCTCGAAGGCGGGGCTGTTCGGAGGCGGGTGAGAGATTGAGTCAGGTGACAGCGGTAACTTGCTGGGAACAATCGTATTTCTGCCCTCCAGTGGTAATGCTGAAGTCGATATTGGTGTTCGCGCCGGCATTGATTGTCATCTTGCCGAGCGACACCGACTCTCCGGCTTGCGCCGAGAACTGGCCGCCCTGGCTGATATTGCTGGAACCGCCGGCGCCGCTGCTCTTGAGGGCGAAGCGATATTCGCCACTGATTGCTTCCGGGCTCTGCACCACGCCTTCGAGTGTCAGCATATTGTGCGCATTCTGGGTGCTGACGCCACAGGCCAGGCCGCCATTGTCCGCGCCGTTGGTCGTGCTGGCCGCAACGCTTGCGCCACCGAGGGCGAGCAGGGCGATAACGCCCAGATTCATTGGCAATTGGAACATCTTTTCCTCCGTTTCCGAGACGCCGGTGGGGCCGGACAAGCCGGCCCGATCCGGATCGACTACCTGCAGACCTGCACGAAGGCGGTGACATTGTTGGAGCCGCGCTGAGCCACGTCGGCATTGCAGCCCGTGCCAACCTGCACCCCGGCCGTGACGTTGCCATAGCCATCCTGGGTGATCACCGAGGTGTGGGCGTCGCCGAACTGGCCGATGCCTGCGGCATTGTTGCGGCCGTTCTGCCAGACCTGGCCGGAATTGCGATTACCCTGCTGGCCGATGGCCGTCGTGTTGCGGCTGCCGTTCTGATGGGTGACCGCGCTGTTCCACCAGCCGTTCTGCTGAATGCCGATGCGGTTCCGCCAGCCGTTCTGGTTGCCGCCGGTCTGGTTGCTGTAGCCATATTGGTCGATATAGATGTCGTTGGACATGGCGGGCGCGGCCGAAGCGGCGATGGCGGTGGCGGCCAGGGCGGTGATGATGAACTTGCGGATCATTTTGGTCTCCTGTGTTGCGGTCCCTCCGACCGCGTTGATGGAGACGTTTCTAGGGGGGTGATTTGGAACCGGTCCTGAAGCGGGGCTTCAGAAAGTGTTCATCATCGTGGCGGCCGGGCGGCTTGCCGCCCAAACCCCGTCAGCGGCTTTCCGCCTGCTTGAGCCCGAAGATCGTGCCGTTGGGATCGCTCGCATAAGCCAGCCGGCCCTGGCCGGGAATGGTATTGATATCGCCGGCCTGCCGTCCGCCCGCCGCCACGATCGTGGCCAGGCTCGCCTCGATATCCTCGACCCCGAACCAGACGATGGTCGATTGGCTCTGGAATTTCCGATCCATGACCGCGCCCAACGGTCCGGCCGCATTGCCGAGCAATGTATAGCCGGGCAGGAAGGGCGATGGCGTCGCCACGAGGCCGAGCGCTTCGGCATAGAAGCCGGCAATGGTTTCGACATCGGCGGCGGTGATTTCGAAATGGACGAAGGTGGTCATGGCGATCTCCTGGTTGGAACCGGAGACAGCCTAGCGGCCTAGCGATCCGCCTTCTTGGATAAATCCGGGCCGTCATGCATCATCCGGGCGATGCCGTTGAGCGTCTGCCGGAACTGGCGAGGCGAGACGCCGGTAAAGCGCCGGAAATCGCGATTGGCATGGGCCTGGTCGTAATAGCCTTCCAGCAGCGCCAATTGCGCCAGGCCGCCGCCACGCTCCTCTCCCAGCACCGAGCCGACCAGGGCCTGGTAGCGGGCGATCATCAGGGCAGTCTTGGGCGAAATGCCGATATAGGCCTTGAACAGGCGATAGAGCCGGTCTTCGCTCACCCCGGTCCTGTCCGCCCAGGTCCGTGCATCGGCCGGCTTTTCGCCGAGCAGGGCATAGGCCTTGCTCAATATGTCCACAATCCCGGCTGCGATTGGATCGATCCGGGCCAGCAGCATGGTGTCGAGCCGCTCCACCGCGGCGCGTGAAACGCCCTCCGCGCGGACACCCGCCAACAATGAGGCGCCAATGGGCAGGGTGTCGAGCGCCATATGCCGGTCGACCGCGAAGGGCAGGCCGAGCGCGGCGGGGCCGAATGGACTGAGTTGGGCGGCCACCAGATGAACCTGTCCGGTCTGCCCGATCAGCACCGGGCCGGTGGCGATGCCGGTCAGGCCGCTGCAATTGGGCGCTTCGCTGCCGGCATCCGGGTCCTTGCGCCAGCCCTCGTCGCCGAGGCTGAGCAGCAGGGTCGGCCGGCCATTGGGCACCAGGATTTCCTCATGCCGGCGTCCGCCGAGATCGGCTTCGATCAGCCAGAAATGCTCGACATAATCGGCCAGTCCCGGCGACGGCGGAAACCGCTCATAGCGCATCGGCTCTAGCCGCCATAGCGCCGGGTGAGATGCGCCTTGAAATGATCGGCATTGAGGGCTTCTCCCGTGGCGCGGGTGATGAGGTCGGGCGTCGAATAGCGCGAGGCCTGGTTCCACACCTTGTCGGCGCGCCATTGATTGATGGCGGCGAAATCGCCCTGACGCATCTGCGCCCCCATGTCGGGAATGTCCTTGGCCATGGCGGCGCCCAGTTGCGCGGCGATCATGGCGCCCAAAGTATAGCTGGGGAGATAGCCGAAGGCGCCGCCGGGCCAGTGCACGTCCTGCATCGGGCCATCCTTGGGGTCGTTGATGGTGGAGATGCCGAGATATTCGGTCATCTTGGCGTCCCAGGCCTCGGGAATCTGGCTGGCTTCCAGCTTGCCGGATACCAGATCCTGCTCCAGCTCGTAGCGCAGGATGACATGCAGCGGGTAGGTCACCTCATCGGCATCGACCCGGATATAGCCGCGCTCGACGAAGTTCACCTCGCCCAGGATATCGGCGATGTCCCAGCCGGGAATGGCGTCTTCGCCCAGATGCTGGTGCACCAGTGGCAGCATGAATTCCCAGAAATCACCGCTGCGGGCGATCTGCATTTCCACGAACAGGCTCTGGCTTTCGTGCATGCCCATGCCGCGCGCCTTGCCCAACGGCCAGTGCGACCATTGCTTGGGCAGGCCCTGCTCATAGAGCGCGTGGCCGGTTTCGTGCAGCACGCCCATCAGCGAGGACAGGAATTCGTCGGTGCGGTAGCGCGTCGTCATGCGCACGTCTGTCGGCACGCCGCCGCAGAAAGGATGGTGCGACACGGCCAGCGAGCCATGGGTGAAATCGAAGCCGGTGGCGCGCATGGCCGCCAGGCCCAGCTCACGTTGCTTCTCGATGGGATAGGGGCCGTTGAGCGGTTTGCGCGGACGCCTGGACAGGCGATGCTGCTGCGCGTCGAGGGCCTTGGGCACGAAATCCTTGAGGAAGGTTTTGAGATCGGCGAAGACCGCGTCGATGTCGGCGGTCCTGTTGCCGGGATCGTATTGGTCCATCAGCGCGTCGTAAGGCGCGAGGCCCGTGGCGGCCGATCGCAGCGCGGCCTCTTCGCGCACCAGCGCCACGACCCCTTCCAGCGCGGGCAGGAAGGCGTCCCAGTCCCCCTTGGCGCGCAGTTCGCGCCAGAGCTGTTCGGAACGCATGGTGGCGGCGGTGCGGCGCTGGACGAATTCGGTGGGGAGACAGGTGGCGCTGATGTAGTTGCGCTCGAATTCGCCCAGCGCCAGTTTCTGGTCCGTGTCGAGATCCTCGGACCCGGCCGCCGCGATCCAGTCGCCGATTTCCGGCGCCGTGGCCTGGGCGTGATACATGCCGGCCAGGTGCGACATGGCCTCCGCTCGTTTCTCGCCGCCGCCGACCGCCATATGGGTCGCCTCGTCGGCTCCGAGAATGGACAAGGCATGCTCTAGCGCCTCCAGCCGGCGGCCGAGATCGTCGAGTTTGGCAAAGGACATGGAACGCTCCTGAAATCAGAGCCCGATGTCTCCCACAGGCTTTTCCGGGGATCAAGCTCGCGGATCGGACTCGTCCTTGCGCCGCTTCCGGTCGTCATCGCCGAGCGCGAAATAGAAGGCGATGGCCAAAGAGATGCCGAACCCGATCCCGACGCCGATATTGTCGAATAACAGCGTGCCGACCCCGACGCCCACTGCGATGCCGATAGCGATGGCGCCGCCCAGTCTCATGCGCTTTCCTTTCCCGTGTTCCAGATCAATCCGGGCGGGCGCAGGCGGTTCCCGTCGGCCCGAACGGGGAGAGGCGCAGCCGGGGAGCTGCGCCTCGTGGGGAAAGGGCCCGCCATTGGGGAATGAAGAGCCTTGCTGTCTGGCCCGGCGCGTTCTGCGGCCCGGACCATGCCGGTGCCTCCTGGCGCCGGCCGGTGGAGCGGCGATGCCACGGGGATGAGGCATCGCCGGATCGGATGGGCCTCAGAAGGGCAGGATGGCGTCCATCACCTGCTGGCCGTAGCGCGATTGCTGCACATCGGTGATCTGGCCGCGGCCGCCATAGGAGATGCGGGCTTCGGCGATCTTGCTGGACAGGATCGTGTTGTTGGCCTGGATGTCCGAGGGGCGGACGATGCCGGCCACGATCATGTCGCGGACCTCGAAATTCACCCGCACTTCCTGACGCCCTTCGATGACGAGATTGCCGTTGGGCAGCACCTGGGTGACCACGGCGGCGACGGTGGTTTCGAGGCTTTCCTTGCGGTTGACCGAGCCATTGCCGGCGTCGCGGATGCCGGAATTGAAATCGATGGCCGCCGAGGGATCGACACTGGTGCCCACCACATTGGTGAACCCGGCGCCGAAGATGCCGCCCATGCCCATGGAATTGGTCGATGTGCGGTTGCGCTGGGTCTGGTTGTTGATCTGCGCGCTGTCGTCGATGGTGACGAGGACGGTCAGGATGTCGCCGATGCGATGGGCGCGCTCGTCCTTGAAGAAGCCCTTGGCCGAAGTGCGGTAGAGCGAGTTGGGCTGGTAGGTGTCGGCGATGGGCTCCGGCATCGGCATCCGCACCGGCTGGTAGCCCGCCATGGTGGTGGGGTCGTTGATGGCGGTCAGGGCAGGGGCCTGCCCGACATTGGCGAGGCGGTCCATGGTGCTGCAGGCGCCGAGCGTGGCGGCGAGGGTCAGGATGGTGGCGATCTTGGCGATGTTCATTTCGTGCGATCCCGAATTAGAGGCCGGCCAGGGCAATCGGCCCGGAAGAGACTTCCACGGCGCCCGGGGCGATTGCTTTGGCGGTGATGACGCGGCGGGAGCTCAGGTTGAGCACCTGCAATGGTGCGCCTTCCGCGGCGGCGGTGACGGCCTGGCCGCGGACGGTCAGGGTCAGGGGACCCTGGTGGTAATAGATGGTGACAAGGTCGTTCTTGGCGACGGCCAGCGGCTCGCTGACATCGCTGGCCCGCACCACCATGCCTTCCCGGCTCTGGCGGTTGAGGGCCATGCCGACCAATTGGCCCAGCGGCGCGATGCCCTGTGCGTCGGCCTGCTGCACCGGAATTGGCCGCATCACGAAATGGTCGGGCCGCAGGACCGTGCCGGCCGGCAGGTTGGCGGACAGATGCGGCGCGTCCACGACCAGCTCGATCGTGCCGGCGATTTCCAGCGGCCGCTCAACGCCTTCGATGAGGAAGCGGGCGGAGAAGGAGCCGTTGCCGGGCAGGTAGCGCAGGCTGTCGAGCCGGGCGGGCTGATCGCCGGCCGCGGCGCGGATCGGTTCGAAGGCATAGGAAAGATGCACATTGGCGCGCAGGTCGCCCGTCAGGATGCCGCGGCTGCGCAGGTTGTCGGCAATCAGGCCGGAGAGCACGGCCTGGTCCACCAGGATCGCGGCGCGCGAGACCCGGACCTGGCTCAGGCCATTGGTGTCGAAGGCGTCGAGGCCGATGCGGGCGACGGCGGCGCGGATGGCTGAAAGCTCGACATTGCCGGTCGTGCCGGGCAGCGGCGAACGGAACAGCGGCTTTTCGGCCAGCGCGCCGGCTTCCTCGAACATGTCGCCCATCGTCACCACGGCGGCGGTAACGGTGATATCCGCCTTGAGCAGGGGCGCGGCGAGCGCGGTGCCGGCGCTGAACGCCAGGGCCAGGAGCGAAAGGAAGGGGCGGGACATTTTCACGATCATCCTCCCGATCAACGAAGCTGGCTCGTTGCCTGCATCATCTGGTCGGCGCCGGAGATGATGCGGGCATTCATTTCATAGGCGCGCTGGGCGGCGATCAGATCGGCGATTTCGGTCACCGAATTGACATTGGCCAGCTCCAGATAGTTCTGCAGTAGGTCGCCGGTCCCCTCGGCATTGGGCACGCCGACCTGGGCCGGGCCGCTGGCGGCGGTCTCGAGGAACAGGTTGTCGCCCATGGATTCGAGGCCCGACTTGTTGACGAAGCGGGCGAGCTGGAGCTGGCCGAGCTGGGTCGGCACGGTGTCGGTGCCGATATAGGCCTCCACGGTGCCATCGGGCGAAATCGAGACGCCGCGGGCATTGCCGGGAATGGCGATGCCGGGATTGACCGTATAGCCGGAAGAATTGACCAGGGTGCCTTCCGCGTCGCGCTCGAAGGAGCCGTCGCGGGTATAGGCGGTGCGCCCGTCGGGCAGTTCGATCATGAAGAAGCCTTCGCCGCGAATGGCCACGTCCAGTTCGCGTTCGGTCAGGTTGACCGAGCCCTGGCTCATCACCCGTGGCGTCGAGACGGTGCGGACGCCCGAGCCGATCTCAAGGCCGGCGGGCACCATGGTGCCCTGGTCCGAGGTCTGCGAACCGGCGCGGGTGACCTGTTGATAGAGCAGGTCCTGGAATTCGGCGCGCTGGCGCTTGTAGCCAGTGGTGCGCATGTTGGCGATGTTGTTGGAGATGACTTCGACATTGCGTTCCTGGGCGCTCATGCCGGTCGATGCGATGTAGAGTGCTTTCATGGCTTCGGCTCCTCAGGATCAGGAATTGGCGTCGCCGAGACGCTGGATGGCAGTGCGACGGAGTTCGTCCTGTTTCTGCGTCAGCGAGGCGATGGATTCATATGCGCGGGTCACGCGGATCAGCTCGGCCATTTCCGAGACGCCGGAGACATTGGAGCGCTCCACATGGCCCTGCATGACGCGGGTATTGGCGTTGATGGCCGGCGTGCCGCCGGAAAACAGATTGCTGCCCTCGCGGACCAGCGCCTGGGGATTGTCGAATTCGACGATGCGCAATTGCCCCTTGGGGCCGGCATTGGTGGAAATGGCGCCATCGCTGGCGATGGAGATGCCGGTTTCCTCTGGCGCGAACTGGACCGGGCCGCCAATGCCCATGATCGGGTTGCCGGAGGCATCGACCAGGGTGCCGTTATTGTCGATCTGGAAGGAACCGGCGCGGGTCCAGCGTTCGCCGGCGGCGGTCTGCACGGCGAAGAAGCCGCCGCCATTGAGCGCCACGTCCAGCTCGTTGCCGGTCTGGGTCATGGCGCCGCCGGAGAGGTCGTGGATCGTCGCCCAGTCCTGGACGTAGGAGAGGGGTTGGTCGAGGCCGGGAAAGGTGCGGTCCCGCGCCACCGGCATCTCATATTCTTCGAACAGGATTTGCTCGGCCTTGAAGCCGGTCGTGTTGATATTGGCGACGTTGTGGGCCACCACGTCCATCTGCCGCTGCAGGGCGATCTGCCGTGACAGGCTGATGAGTTGCGCGTTTCCGATCATGACAATCCCCGTATCGGTCCCCGAAACGCCCCGCTTCCCCAAGCTGGCCGCCTCGCCATTTACTTTGCATCAACCATGCCAGTGTTGTGGCATAAGAAAAATCAATGACTTAACTCGTTCGCGGTAGCGTGGGTCGGCAGATAATGTTCGCCCTGGCGGCAAAAGCTGCCCGGCAAAAATTGCCGCTTCAGGGGCCGATCGTAACTATTCGTTAACCAAGCGGCCCTTAGCTGGATGTCGAGCCGGAATCGTCCGGAACTGCTGGGTTTGGTGGGGCACGCAATGGCTGCGGACGCAGAAGTGGGATCCGAAGCGCCGGCCAAGAAGGGCGTCCCCAAACTCTTCCTTATCATCGGTGCCGCCGTGATCGTCGTGCTGCTGGGCGGGGCGGGGGCGTTTTTCTTCCTGTCCTCGTCCGCGTCGGGCGATGGGGAAGCGGCGTCAGCTCCTGTGGGGCACGACACGTTTATTTTCAACCTTCAGCCGATGATGGTGAATCTCAACAGCGAAGACGGCGCGTCCGCCGTCATGAAGCTCACCATCGCCCTGGAAGTGGCGGATGAGCAGATGATGAATGAGATCCAGCCGCGCCTGCCCAAGGTGATCGACGCGTTCCAGGTCTATCTGCGCGAATTGCGCAAGAGTGACCTCGAAGGGTCGGCCGGCATCTATCGTCTCAAGGAAGAGCTGCTGCGGCGGGTCAATATCGCCATCTATCCCGCGCATGTGCAGAGCGTGCTCTTCCGCGAAATCCTGGTGCAGTGATGGCCGGGCCGAGCGACCAGGACAAGCTGAGCGACGATTGGGGGCTGGAAGGCCTGGACATCGCCGGTGCGCCCGCCGCGTCCGACGAGGCGGCCATGTCCGAGGAGGAGCGCGCCGCCGCTGCCGCCGCCGAATGGGCGGCTATGCTGGAAGGGGGCGATGGCGGCGAGGATGGCGGGCCGGACCGGGTGCTCAACCAGGACGAGATCGACAGCCTGCTCGGCTTCGACGCCAGCGCGGCGGGCAATGTCGAGCTTTCCGGCGTCCAGGCGCTGATCAATTCGGCTCTGGTGTCCTATGAACGCCTGCCGATGCTGGAAATCGTCTTCGACCGGCTGGTGCGGCTGGCGACGACGTCGCTGCGCAATTTCACCTCGGACAATGTCGAGGTGACCATGGATTCCATCTCCTCTGTCCGCTTCGGCGATTATCTCAATTCTATTCCGCTGCCGGCCATTCTTTCGGTCATCAAGGCCGAGGAATGGGAGAATTACGGCCTGCTCACCGTCGATTCCAATCTCATCTATTCGATGATCGACGTCCTGCTGGGCGGCCGCCGCGTCGGGGGCAATATCCGTGTCGAGGGCCGGCCCTACACCACCATCGAAATGGCGCTGGCCCGCCGCATGATCGAGGTGATCCTCGACGATACGCACCGCGCCTTCGAGCCGGTGACGCAGATCAATTTCAAGCTCGAGCGCATGGAGACCAATCCGCGTTTCGCCGCCATTTCGCGGCCGGGCAACGCGGCCATCCTCATCGAGCTTCGGATCGAAATGGACGATCGCGGCGGCAAGATCGAAATTCTCTTGCCCTATGCCACGATCGAGCCCATCCGCGAGCAGCTATTGCAGATGTTCATGGGCGAGAAATTCGGCCGCGATCCGATCTGGGAAGGGCATCTGGCCACCGAGATCTACCAGGCGGACGTGGAGATCGAGGCGGTGCTGCACGAGCAGGATTTGCCGCTGTCCAAGGTGCTCAATCTCCAGCCGGGCCAGACGCTGATGTTCGAACGCGCGCCCAGCGATCCGATCCGGCTGCGCTGCGGGGATGTCGAACTCACCGAGGCCATCATGGGCCATATCGGCAAGAACGTTTCCGTGCGCGTCACGCGCCCGCTCAACCCGCCCAAGGTCACCATGGCGGCCTTCGAGGCAATCGACGAAACGATGGAAGGACGATGATGTTCGGGCTGCCGCTGGGAATTTTCGTGGAAGGCGCTGTGGCAATTCTGCTGGCCCTGACACTCGGTTATTGCGTGGTGCTCAATCAGCGCCTCAAGCGCCTGCATCAGGACAAGGATGCCATGCGCCAGATGGTGGCCGACCTGGTGGGCGCGACCAATCTGGCCAACCAGGCCATCAAGGAACTCAAGTCCAGCGCTGTCGAGGCCGATCTGGCCCTGACCGCGCGGCTGGAGGAGGCGGAGCGCTTCGGCATCGAGCTGGCCAACCACGTCACCGCCGGCACCGCGCTGATGGAGCGCATTGCCCGCATCACCAGCGTGGCGCGTCACAGCCAGGCGGTGGAGCAGGTGGAAGAGCCCAACAAGGTGCAGTCGGCCTTGCAGCAATTGTCCTCGCGCGTGCGCAATCGCGGAGCCGCCGCGTGACCAATATCCGCCTGTTGCCCATCGTCATCATGGCGGTCGCGGCCCTGCTGGTCCTCAAGACGCTGGGCCTCGCCACCAATGGCGGCTATGTGCTGACAGGCGTGACCCGGGCGCAGGCCGCTGGCGGCGGTGGCGCTTCCGGCGGCGATATGGGACAAAGCGAGCCCATCACCTTGCCGGCCGAGCCGACGCTTGCCGACACCACTCCCACGCTGAGCGATGGTGCGCCGACGATCGGCGGCGCGCTCGATGCCGCCGGCGGACATGGCGCGCCTGTCGCCGCCGAGGCGGTGGAGGCCGGCGGCGAGGCGAGTGGCGATGTTGCCAACAGCGTTGCTGCCGAGAATGCCTGCGATCCGCAGCCGGTGGCCGGGGCCGAGATCGAGGGGGGACAATTGCTGTCCGTCGCTGCCGATTGTGCGCCGCTGGCCGATGCACTGCCGCATCTGGTGACGCCGGAGGGGCCGGCGCCGTTCATGGCCGGCGATGTCACCCAGACCGAGCAAGTCTTGCTGGAACGCCTGGCGGCGCGGCGCACCGAGCTCGAATCCTATGAGCAGCAATTGGCCATGCGGGCCTCGCTGGTCGAGGCGGCCGAAAAGCGCATCGAGGAACGCCAGACGACGCTGCAATCGATCGAGAACCAGATCGCCGCGCTGGTCGAGCAGCGCAAGCAGATGGAAGAGGGCCAGTTCGCCGCCATCGTGGCCATGTATGAATCGATGAAGCCCAAGGACGCCGCCAAGATTTTCGACAATCTGGACATGGATGTGCTGCTGCGCGTCACCCGGATGATGAGCCCGCGCAAGATGTCGCCTATTCTCGCCGAAATGAACACGACCCGCGCGCAGGAGCTGACGGTGCGCATGGCTTCGGCCGACAATGATCCGCTCGAAAGCATGAGCCCCGACGACCTGGCGGCCCTGCCGCAAATCGTGGGGCAGTAAATGTCGTCGATTGCCTTAGGGGGACGTTAAGCCGGGCTGGCTAGGGTGGCGCTGAAACAAGCGTGTAATCCTCGCGTTTTGAGGCTTTGGGGGCAGAATACCCCGTCCGCAAAACGTGTCATCTTGGCGTCGGGCGGGCAGAAAGCCGGTGAAGACCGCATTGATCGCAGGTTGGCGACGGGCAAGAACTGCCTTGGTCGCGGCGGCATTGGCCAGCATGCTGGCAATGACTGCCTCTGCGCATGGCCAGGAGCAGGGCCAGCTTTTTGCTGCCGAGCAGGAAGGCTATGGGCGGCTGATCCTCAGCTTTCCCGGGCGCGATGAATTGCCCCGCCACGATTTCCGCGTCGAGAACGGCGTGTTGTCGCTCCAGTTCGACGATCCGGTCGATATTCTGCTGCCCGATGTCGGGCTGACCATGCCCAATTACCTGACCATTGCCCGGGTCGATCCGGATGGCCGAGGCTTGCGCATCGGGCTGCGCTCCAGCTTCAATTTCAACCGTATCGATGCCGGCGAACAGCTTTATATCGACCTGATGCCGCCGAGCTGGCAGGGCATGCCGCCGCCGCTGCCCCAGGACGTTATCGACAAGCTGGCCGAAAGGGCGCGCCTGGCGGCGATCAAGGCCGAGCGGGACCGCAAGGCACGTATGGCGGAGGAGCTCGATCCCCGGGTCAATATCCGCGTCGGCCAGAACGCCACCTTCCTGCGTCTGCAATTCGACTGGACGGTGCCCACCGACGCGCAATTCACCAAGAAGGGCAATATCGGCGCGGCCACGTTCGAATGGCCGGTGAATATGGATATCGGTGCGCTTCTGGGCGGTCTGCCCGATGAAGTGGTGTCCGTGCAGGCCGGAACCTCGCCCGATGGCGCGGTGGCCACCTTCCTCTTCGCCGAAGGGGTGGAGCCGCGCTTCTACGAGATTTCGCCCAGCCAATATGTGCTCGATATCGATATTGCCGGGCAGGGACTGCCCGCTCTGACGGCGGCCGACCTGGCCGCGACGGCCGAGCAGGAGGCGCCCGCCGAAGCCGAGCCGCCGCGCATCGCCGCGCTGCAGCCGGAGGCCGCCGAGGCCGTCACCCCGTTCGTGAACGTGCTGGGCTCCACCGTCCGCCTGGTTTTCCCCTTCGAGCAGGATATTCCGGCGGCCGTGTTCCGGCGCGGCGACACGGTCTGGATGATCTTTGATACCGTGACGGGCATCCGGCCGCCGCAATCCTCGGACGATCTCGACGCCGTCGCCACCGAATTCGCCGTCATCGCTTCGGGGGACACCCAGGTGGTGCGCATCGATCTGGCGCAGGAACGGCTCGCCACCCTGGGTTCGGAAGGCATGGCCTGGGTGCTCTCGCTCGGCGACATGATGCTGAGCCCCACCGAGCCGATGAACCTGTCGCGCCGCCGCGACATCGAAGGGGCCTTCGAAATGGTCGCCGATCTGGCCCGGCCCGGTCGCATCCACGATTTCCGCGATCCGCTGGTGGGCGATGTCATCAAGGTGGTGACGGCCTATCCGCCGGCGCGCGGGCTGACGCGCAATCTCGATCATGTGGATTTCACCGCGCTGCGGAGCGTGCATGGGCTGGTGATCAAGCCGAAATCGGCCGGACTCGAAGTGGCGCTCGAAAGCCCGTTGGCGGTCATTTCCAGCAATGGCGGGCTGACGGTTTCGGCCTCCGATACCCTGCGCAGCGCCGGCAGCCAGGCGCAGGAGGCCGCCCGCGCCGGATTCATCGATCTGGCGGCGCTCGAACAGCGCGATCCGCTGCAATTCGCCGAGACCCGCGACGCGCTGGAAGCAGCCGCCGCCGCCAGCGAAGGCGACAATCGCGATGCCGCGCGCCTCGACCTGGCGCAATTCTATCTGGCCAATCGCATGGCTTTCGAGGCTCTGGGTGTGCTGCGCGTGCTGGAGGCCGACCTCAAGGCGGAAAATCTGACCAGGCAGGTCCGCATGACGCAGGCTGTGGCCAATGTGATGGCCGGGCGCCCGCGCGAGGCATTGCAGACGCTCAATGCCGCGGTGCTGGCGCAGGAGGTCGATGCGCTGTTCTGGCGGATGCTGGCGCGCACGGCGGAAAGCGATTATCGCGGCGCGCGCCTCGATGCGCTGGAGGCCCAGCCGGTCGTCGACACCTATCCCGAATGGCTGCGCAACATGTTTCGCCTGGCCGCGAGCCGCGCCGCGGTGGAAGCGGGCGATGCCGATTTCGCCGAAAGCCTGCTGGAAAAGGTCGAATTCGCCGCCCTCAGCGTCGAGGATGCCTCGCTCTATCACCTCCTTTCCGGGCGCATCGACGAGGCCGAAGGGCGCAACCAGGAAGCGCTCGATCTCTATGGCCAGGTGATCGCCTCGGAAGTGCGGCCCACCCGCGCCGAGGCCGTCTATCGCACCCTGCTGCTGCTGGATCGGGAAAACCGGCTCGACCTGGCCAAGGCGACGCAGACCCTGGCGGCGGAAAGCCTGCTCTGGCGGGGTGGGGCGCTGGAGGCGGAGATGCAATCGCTGCTGGCCGACCTCTATTTCCGCAATGGCGATTACCGGCCCGGTTTCGAAACCGTCCGCGCCGCGGTGGCGAGCTTTCCGGAAAGCCAGGCGGTCAATGCCCTACGCGACCAGGCGCAATCGATGTTCGCAGATCTCTTCCTCAACGGCATGGCCGATGCCCTCGGGCCGGTCGAAGCCCTGGCGATCTACTACGATTTCCGTCACCTGACCCCGCCCGGGGCGCGCGGCGACGAAATGATCCGCAATCTGGCGCGGCGGCTGGTGCGCGTGGATCTCCTGGCCCAGGCCGCCGAATTGCTGCAATACCAGCTCGATCACAGGCTGCGCGGCGTCGCCCGCACCCAGATTGCCGCCGACCTGGCGGTGATCTACCTGGCCGACCGCAAGCCGCAGGACGCCATCCGGGTGCTCAACGATACGCGACTGCCCGATATTCCCGATTCCCTGGCCCGCCAGCGGCGCATCCTGGAGGCGCGGGCGATGATCGATGGCGGCCGCGACCAATTGGCCCTCGATATCATCAGCAATATGGACGGCAAGGATGTCGCGCTGCTGCGGATCGACGCCCATTGGAAGGCCAGGCGCTACAGCCAGGCCGGAGAAATGCTCGAGGCCCTCTATGGCAACGAGCCGGTGGGGCAGCCGCCCAGCCGCGCCACGCGCATGAACCTGATCCGCGCCGGGGTCGGCTATGTTTTGGCCGGCGACACGTTCGGCCTGTCGCGACTGCGGGCCAAGTTCGGCGAGCAGATGGTCAATTCCCCCGAATGGCCGATGTTCG
>Ga0160493_100267_pt1 | contig 18315 bp, 12 predicted proteins | sample DID2MG_2_FD_108262 | JGI IMG/M metagenome (GOLD analysis project Ga0160493, IMG submission 108262) | Enriched soil microbial communities from UW Madison campus, WI, USA - DID2878_E24_FP2 MG | ecosystem: Environmental > Terrestrial > Soil > Unclassified | place: USA: Madison, Wisconsin | collected... | reverse complement strand
GCTCAAGCGATTTTTTTCATATTACGCGCCTTATAAGGGCCTGTTCGCGCTCGATTTCGGCAGCGCCGTCATCGCGGGTCTGTTGGAATTGGCCTTCCCGCTGGCGGTGGCCTATTTCATCGACACGCTGCTGCCGCAGAACGATTTCGGGCTCATCGTGCTCACGGGCATCGCGCTCTTGGTGATCTATTGCCTTACGGCGGTGCTGCGGGGCGTGGTCAATTATTTCGGCCACATGCTGGGCATCCATATCGAAACCGATATGCGCCAGCAGGTTTTTACCCACCTGCAGAAACTGAGCTTCCGGTTTTTCGACAACCAGAAGACGGGTCACCTGATCACCCACGTCACCAAGGGGCTCGAGGATATCGGCGAGGTGGCCCATCATGGACCCGAGGACCTGTTCCTGGCCATCATGACGTTCCTTGGCGCATTCGTGCTGATGTTCGCCACCAATTGGCAGCTCGCCGCCATCACCGTGGTGCTCGTGCCGATCATGACCTGGCTGGTCAGCACCTATGGCGCTCGCATGAATCGCAATTGGCGCGAACTCTATGGCCGGGTCGGGGACTTCAATACCCGCGTCGAGGATTCTATCGGCGGCGTCCGCGTGGTGAAGGCCTTCGCCAATGAACGGCACGAAGAAACCCTGTTCGCCGGCAATAACGAAGCCTACCGGGTCACCAAGCTGAAGGCCTATGCGCTGATGACGGCGAGCAATGTCGTCACGTTCCTCAGCACCCGGCTGGTGCAGTTGGCGGTGATGCTGTTCGGCGCCTGGCTCGTCACCTCGGGCGAGCTCTCCTATGGCGGCTTTGTCAGCTTCCTGCTGCTGGTCAACGTTTTCATGAAGCCGATCGACCAGATCACCACGGTGCTCGAAATGTATCCCAAGGGCATTGCCGGCTTCACCCGCTTTACCCAATTGATCGATACCGCGCCGGACATCGCCGACAAGCCGGACGCCAAGGTGGTCACGCATCTGCGCGGTGATATCGCCTTCAAGGATGTGAGCTTCGCCTATGAGCGCGGTGGCCGGAAAGTCATCGACGGCCTCAATCTGGCGGTATCGCCCGGCGAAACCATTGCCATTGTCGGCCCCTCCGGCGCCGGCAAGACCACGCTCTGTGCCCTGCTGCCGCGCTTCTACGAGATCGATGCGGGTGCGATATCCATCGACGGCATCGATATCCGCGACATGACGCAGGCCAGCCTGCGCAGCCAGATCGGCATCGTGCAGCAGGATGTGTTCTTGTTCGGCGGCACGCTGCGGGACAATATCGCCTATGGCCGGCTTGGCGCCACCGAGGCGGAAATCTTCGATGCGGTGCGGCGCGCCCGCCTGGAAAACGTCATCGACCGGTTACCGAACGGTCTCGATACGATGGTGGGCGAACGCGGGGTGAAATTGTCGGGCGGGCAGAAGCAGCGCGTCGCCATTGCCCGGATTTTCCTGAAGAACCCGCCGATATTGGTGCTCGACGAGGCCACCTCGGCGCTCGATACCGCCACTGAGCTGGCCATCCAGCAATCGCTGGCCGAGCTGTCGCGGGGGCGCACCACCCTGGTCATCGCGCATCGCCTGGCGACCATCCAGCATGCCGACCGCATCGTCGTGGTCGATGAAACCGGTATCGTCGAACAGGGTCCTCACGATGAATTGCTGGCGCGCAACGGCGCCTATGCCCATCTGCATGCCGCCCAGTTCGGCGGGTTGGCGGCGCCCAGGGAAATCGCATGAGCCCGATGTTTTTCGAGGCCAGAGTGCTTGCGCGCCACGTGCTGACGCCCGGCATGGTTCGGCTGACCTTGGGCGGCGAGGGACTGGCCGATTTCTCCGGCACCGGCGTACCGGACGAATATCTGCGCCTGTTCTTCCCCAACGGGCAGACGGGCAAGCTGCATCTGCCGATCATCACCGAGGATGGCCGCTGGACCTATCCCGATGGCCAGGATGCCATCCGCTATTCGACCTATACGGTGCGCCAGCATCGCCTCCGCGAAGGGGAAATCGACATCGATTTCGTGGTGCATGAAGGCGGCCTTGCCAGTGAATGGGCGCAGCAGGCCCGGCCCGGAGATGCCATCACCATCAACCGCCCGCGCGGCCTCTACACGCCGCCGGCCGATATTGCCTGGCAATTGCTGGTCTCCGACGCCACCGGCCTGCCGGCCCTGGCGCGTATCCTCGAACAGACGCCCCGGCATGTGCAGTCGCGGGTCTTCATCGAAATCGCCGCGGCCGAGCACGAGCAGCCGCTGCCGCATCATGAATTCGCGACGGTGACCTGGCTGCATCGCAGCGGCAATGGCGTGGCGCCCAGCCGTATGGCCGATGTCGTCAAGGCCATGCCGCTTTCGCCCACGCCCGGCTATATCTGGGTCGCCGGTGAACAGAGAGTGGTGCGCGCCATCCGGAAGTATGTGCGGCAGGATTTGAAATGGCCGCCCGAGCGCTACGAACTCGTCGGCTATTGGACCCAGGATGGCGAAGCCTGGGAAGCGCGCTGGAAAGCCATGCCCGAAGCGGTGAAGGCGGCCATCGATGCGTCCTGGTCATCCGGCCGGGACATGGAAGAATTGCGCGACGAATATTACGCGACGCTGGAGAAATACGGGCTCTAGCGATCCTCGTCCGGATCAGACGCGGACCCGCTTGTCGCCGGCCTCGGGCCCCGTTACCACTCGGTCATGAAAAGACTTGCCTTTCTCGGCGCCATGAATCGCGACCTGGTGGTCGACATCCCCGGCGCCACGCTACTGAAACAGCTCGATATCGCCGCGCCCGCGCTGATCGAGACGCCCGTCTCCGATGAGAAGGCGGCGGCGGGTGCCGCTATCCTTTCCGGTCTCGGCGCTGCCGACTATCTGGGCGGCTCGGCGTTCAACGCGGCGCGCGTCGCGGCGCTGCTGAATGCCGCGCGGGGTGAACTCGACCTGGTCTTTTTCGGCATTGCCGGGCAGGTGGACGGCCGGGCGCCCCATATGGACGCCCTGGCGGAATGGGGCATTGCCAGCGGCTGCGTCCGGCAAAGCGCGGCGCCGCCCGCCACCTGCCTCGCCATGGTCGAACCCGCTGGCCGGACACTGCTGACGGCCAATGGGGCGAATGCCGGGATAGCCTTCTATCTGCGTGATGAGAGTGGTGAGCTCGCCCGTAGCCTGGCCGGCTGCGATCTCGTGCATGTCACCTCGTTCCTTGATCCCGCATCGCCCGGCCTGGCCGCCGATCTGCTCGCCGCTGCCCGGCGGATCAATCCGCGCCCCCTGGTCTCGCTCGATCCCGGAGCCGCCTGGATCAATCCCGGCGGTCCGGGTTTTGAACGCCTGCTTGGGCAGGCCGATATCCTCCACCTCAACCACGAGGAACTGGCCCATTTCGGCGCCGATCCCGCCGTCATAGCCGCCTTGGGCGAGCGCCTCCATGGAGAAAGCTGGCTTATCGTTGCCCGCACCCACAACGACGTCGCGCTGCATCAGGGCAGGGCGGGTCTGCCCATCGAAATCCAGCGTCTGCCGAAAAGCCCATTGCCCTCAATGGTTCGTGATTCCACCGGTGCCGGCGATACTTTCTGCGGCGCCTTTCTCTGGCATTTCTGCACCCGTCCAGACGCGGCCCTCGATGCCGCCCGCCAGGGTTTCGCCCTGGCCCGCGCCAAAATCGGCATCAAAGGGCCGCTGCGTGCGGCGGATGTGGGGTAAAGCTGGTGATCCCGGCGGGATTCGAACCCACGACCCCAGGATTAGGAATCCTGTGCTCTATCCTGCTGAGCTACGGGACCAGCCGACTTCGACCTAGCAGCCGGTCGCTTGCTTTTCAACTGTGAACCAGGGCTGGGGAACGGCAATTGCTGGTGTGCGACCGGCTTGCGGGTTGATCGTCTTGCCCGCCTCCGCTAAACGGGGCGCGACACGAGAAGGAATGACAATGCGTACGGAAATCGAAAAGACCGTCGCCGAAATCGAGCAGGTTCTGACCCTGCTGAGGAGGCATCTTTGACTGGGATACAGCTCAACTCCGCCTCGATGCGCTGAACGCGCAAACCGAATCCCCCGAATTCTGGAACGACCCCGAAAAGGCCCGCGTCACCATGCGCGAGCGTGACGAGCTCGATGTGGCCGTCAAGACGGTGCGCGCTCTGGAAACGGGCATTGCCGACAATGTCGAACTCATCGAACTGGGCGAAGCCGAGGGCGACGAGGAGATCGTGCGCGATGCCGAAAACGCGCTGGTCGAACTCAAGCACACCGCGCGCCGCACCCAGATCGAGACCCTGCTCTCGGGTGAAGTCGACGGCAATGACTGCTATGTCGAAATCCATTCGGGCGCCGGTGGCACCGAAAGCCAGGATTGGGCCAACATGCTCCTGCGCATGTATACCCGCTGGGCCGAACGCCGGAAGATGAAGGTCGAAACCATCGAAATGCACGATGGCGAGGAAGCCGGCATCAAATCGGCGACCATCCTGGTCAAGGGGCACAATGCCTATGGCTGGATGAAGACCGAAAGCGGCGTGCATCGCCTGGTGCGCATCAGCCCCTACGATTCGGCGGCGCGCCGCCACACCAGCTTTTCGAGCGTCTGGGTCTATCCGGTCGTGGACGATTCCATCGATATCGAAATCCGTGAGGCCGATCTCAAGATCGACACCTATCGCGCCTCGGGCGCGGGCGGCCAGCACGTGAACACCACGGATTCGGCGATCCGCATCACCCACATTCCATCCGGTATCATCGTGGCGTGCCAACAGGAACGCAGCCAGCACAAGAACCGGGCGACGGCCATGAACATGCTCAAGGCCCGTCTCTACGAGATGGAATTGCAGAAGCGCGAAGAAGCCGCCATGGCGCAATCGGCGAGCAAGACCGATATCGGCTGGGGCCATCAGATCCGCTCCTACGTCCTGCAGCCCTATCAGATGGTCAAGGACCTGCGCACGGGCGTGGAAAGCGGCCAGCCTTCGGTGGTGCTGGATGGCGATCTCGACGACTTCATGGAAGCCGCACTCGCCCAGCGTGTCGGCGTCGCCACGGATGTGGCGGCCGAAGAATAGGCGAGCTTGCGCAAATATGGCGGACTCATCCGGCGCTTCGCGCCACCTTCTCCCCTTAAGGGGAGAAGGAAAAGGGGCCTATAAAATCGCCAGCAGCCTCTTTCCCGCGTCCAGGAAGGGTTTGGGATCGAGCGCCTGGTCGTCGCGGCGCACTTCGAAATGCAGGTGCGGGCCGGTCGAGCGGCCGGTGGAGCCGACCTTGGCGATGGGGGTGCCGGTGCCGACCTTTTGGCCGACGCGGGCCAGGTAGCCGCTGAGATGGGTGTAGCGGGTGGTGAGCCCGTTGCCGTGCTCCACCTCCACCACCTTGCCGTAGCCCGAGCGTTCGCCGACGAAGCTGACCACGCCGTCGGCTGCGCTGAAGACGCTCGTGCCGGAAGGGGCCGCGAAGTCGAGGCCGGAATGGAAGGCGCGCCCGCCGGTGAAGGGGTCCTTGCGATTGCCGAAGCCGGAGCTCTGCCGGAAATTGCCGGTGATCGGCATATGCACGGGCGCCAGCGTCAGGCTGTCCCTGGCGGCCTTGTAGCGCATCAGCGCATCCATGACCGCGTTCGCATCCTCCACCAGCGCGGCGCTTTCGACGCTGCCCGAGGCCGCCAGCAGGGGGCCGCCCATGCCGGTGAGGGTCGCGTCGGGGATTTCGGTCAGGATACCGAGCTTGCCCAGCTCGCCGATAATGTTGTCGGCACGTTGCGTGGCGGCCGTGGCGATGCCGGTCATGGCCTGCTGCGTTTCGGCCATCATGCGGACGACATTGTCGGCCGTGGCGGCGAGATCGGGATTGCCGTCCGCAGTGGTGACCACGGAAAATTCGGCCGGGCCGCTCATGTCCAGCTCGAGATTGGCGAGGCCGAGCCGGTCGGCCTTGTCGACAAGGGCGCGGACCAATTGGTGCTGCTCGAGAAGCACGTCCTGCTGCTGGGAGAGTTCCTGCAATTGCAGATTGATGTCGCCGGCCTGGGCATAGCTGCGCGAATGCAGCCGGTCGATTTCCACGCGCATCTGCGCCAGGCGGTCTTCATAGGCGGCGATGACGAGGTCGTTCTGACCGCCCATCAGCCTGGCGATGTCGGGCGCCATGAGCAGGGCGGTGCCCATTACGGCATTGCCGGCCAGCAGCAACGCGAACATGCCGTAGAACAGGGCGGGGTGAACGCCTTTCCGTGCGACCGGACCGCCCCGACTTTTCCGGGATCCGAAACTGGCTGCTTGATGCACGTCGCCCACCCCCATAGGCACCAACATGGTTAGCGAAATATGGCCGGGTTTGGTTAAGAAAGGCGAAAACGCGGCAGGATTTACCCAGCCAGCACCTCGTCGAGCGCGGCCAGCATCTTGGCGGCATGACCCTTTATCCGCGTAGCCCGCACGATCCGGGCGATCCGGCCATCGGCGCCGATGATGAAGCTGGTGCGCACCAATCCCATGAATTCGCGGCCATAGAGCTTTTTCATCTGCCACAGCCCGAAGGCCTCGATGGTCTGGCGCTCGGGGTCCGCGCCGAGGGGAATGACCAGCCCGTATTTGGCGCGGAATTTCCGGTGGCTTTCCACATCGTCCGGCGAAATGCCGACCAGCTCGGCGCCGCGCGCGGCGAAATCGGCGGCCAGCGCGGAAAACTCCTGGTTTTCGTCGACGCAGCCGCCCGAATCGTCCTCCGGATAAAAGAACAGCACGGCCGGCCGGCCCCTGAGGGATCGGGCGGTGACGGTCGAGCCGTCGTCGCGCAGCAGGGTGAATGCCGGGACTGGGTCGCCCTCTTGAAGATGAGTCATCGGCTTATTCCTTGTCGAGGTCCCTCAATAGAGCATTTTTCGGCCAAGTCAGCGGGGAAATGACCTAGAGGGTGTCGGCGCCACATTACAGCCGGTATCATCGAACAATGGACCGCCTCGAGCGGATGATTCTTGCGGCAGGGTGACCGATCTGCCTCCGGCGTGGCGACAAGTGAGCGAAGCGACCATTTCGACAGACAAGCCGGAGTCTTCGCCTCAGCCGCCACGGCGCTCTCGTGCACGCCGGATGGCCAAGCGGGCCGTGTGGCTGGTGGGCATTCCCTGCGTCATCCTGCTGGTCCTCTATGCGGTGCTGCTGGTCACGCCCATCCGCATGCCCTTTACCGGCCCGGCCATCCGCAGCTTCGTCCAGTCCTTCTTGCCGCCGACGGCCGAATTGACTATGGGCGACCTGGCGCTGGCGCTGGAGCGCGGCGTCTGGCCGGTGCTGCGCTTCGAGCCGGTCAGCTATCTGGATCGCAAATCCGGCGCGCGGATTGCCATGGAAGCGCTCGAAATCGGCTTTTCACCGGCGCGGGCGCTTTTCGGCCAGCCCGGCACGACGGTCACCGTGGTGGCGCCGCATGTGCAGATGATCCAGGATCTCTACGGGCCGCGCCCCGCCAATTTCGAGCTGGTGGAGGGCAATAGCGGCGCGCCGCCGACGCTGCGGGTGCTGGAGGGAGACGAGAGTTTTCCGGCCGTGGAGATATCGGGATCGGGCATCGCCTTCCAGTCCGGCGATCCCCTGCCGATGCGCTCGGACAATGATTGGCTGGTCTATAACCTGGAAGCCAGCGAGGCGGCCCTGGTCGACCTTGTCGAGCAGACCGCCCAGGGCCGCTTTTCCCGCCTGGTGATCCGGGACGGACAGGTGGACATGGCCGATCCGGTCTATGGCCTGTTTCGGCAGTTTCGCGAGGTTTCGCTCGATATCGGCCCGACGCCGCGCGAAGAGCGGGTCGAAGGCGATTTTTCGGCGCTGATCGGCGGCCGCACCGTTTACGGCACCGTCGAGCGCTCCATCGACGACGATGGCACACGACGGCTGCGCGCCGACATCACCAATCTCGATTTTTCCGCTTTCCTGCCATTCATCGACGACAGGGACAGCCTGGCGGCCATGCGTGGCGCGGGCGCGCTGTCCATCGACGTGGCCTTCAGCGCCGAGGCGGGCAAGGTGCTGGGCGGCAATTTCAAGGTCGATCTCACCGGCACCGATCTCCGCCTCTCCGACGATTACTTTCCCGTGGTCAGCTCGATCCTCGACGTGGCCTGGGACCCCGTGCGGGGGCAGTTCGAACTGAGCGAGGGCGCCATCCAGATCGGCGAGAGCAAGGCGCGGGTGGCCGGCATTTTCGCCATGGGGCTCGATCCCGATTTCGGTCCCACGATCGGCATTTCGCTGAAGGCGCGCGATGTGTTCATTCACCCCAACGACATGGCCGCGCCGGAAGAACCCTTCGACAGCGTGGAGTTCGCCGGCTGGTCGGCGCCCCTTTACGGCGCTTTGGGCGTGGATCGGCTCGTGGTGCACAAGGCGGATGCCGTGGTGGAGGCGGCGGGGCGTCTCGACATGCTCCGTCAGGGCATGGCCGTCGACATGACAATCGCCGGCCAGGGGGTCAGCGCGGACGATTTCAAGCGTCTCTGGCCCTATCTCATGGGCGAGGACAGCCGCGACTGGTTCGTGGCCAATGTCACCGCCGGCAGGGTCAGGAACGCCCGCATGACCTTCGATTTTCCGGTTGGGTCCCTGGCCAAGGCCGGCGAGATCAAGCCCATTCCCCAGGACAGCATGCAGATCGAGATCGTGGGCGAGGGCGTCGCCGTCAAGCCGACGCCGGCCATGCCGCCGATCGTCATCGAGGGCGATACGCGGCTGCGGGTCGATGACGCCAATATCTCGGTGGCCGGCGGCGGCGGTACGGTCGATAGTGCAGGGGGCGTCATCGCGGTGACCAATCCGGCCCTGGTCATGGACAATTCCGTGCCGGGCGAGAGCATTATCGAGATTTCCGGCAAGCTCGCGGCCCCCATTCGGGCCATCCTGGCGCTGGTCGACGAACAGCAGCCGGGGGCACTCGCCGGGTTGGACCTGCCCATCGACCCTCATGGTCTCACGGGCGCGCTGGACATGGATCTGGTCGCGACCATCGCCCTGGGCGACGAGGAAACCGGCCGGCCCCTCAAGGTGGATTACGTGGTCAATGGCAATGCGGCGAATTTCGCCAGCGCCGAGCCGATCCAGGGGCGGCGCATCGGCAATGGCCAATTGGCGTTCTCGGCCTCCCAGCTCGGCTACCAGGTGGGCGGCAGCGCCGAAATCGACGGCATGGATGCCGAGATTTCCATCGAAGGCACGCCGGAAACCGAGCCGACCATCCGCCTGGCCTCGACAATGGCTGTGGCCGATCTTGCCGCCATGGGTTTCGATGCCTCCCAGTTCCTCAATGGCGAGGTGCGCTTCTTCGCCCAGCCATTGCCCGATGGCGCGCTCGAAATGTCCATCGATCTGGAACAGGCCGGCCTCACCATCCGCGATCTCGGCATTTCCAAGGCGCGCGGCACGCCGGGCACATTGCGCGCCGTCGTCCGGCCGGATGGGGCGCTGACCCATTTAGAGGACATCGCCCTGGCCTTCGGTACTGTCCGGCTCAATGGCGCGCTGGATTTTCACGCGGAGAACGGTCTCGTCTCTGCGAATTTCGACACGTTTGCGCTCAGCAGCGGCGACAGCGCCAGCGTCAGCCTTGCCCCGATGGACGGGGGCTATGCGGTGCGTATCCGCGGTCGCCAGCTCGACCTCAAGCCGGTGCTTGGCCGCTTCTTCAGCCTGGGCGAAGGCAGCGGCGGGCTGCAGAGCACGCAGCTCAACGCCGCCATCGCGCTCGATGTGCAGCTCGATCGTGCGGTGGGCTATTACGCCACCACCGCCTTCAATCTGGACCTCAACCTGCTGCTGCGGGGCACCCAGCTCAGCCGGGCGACTCTGTCGGCGCAGTTCGGCGAGGGCAATGCGGTCTCCATCACCACCAATCCCGCGCCCAATGGCCGCTCGCTGGTCATGGCCTTCAACGATGCCGGCACCGTGCTGCGCCTGCTCGGCATCTATTCCCAGCTCGCCGGCGGCTCCGGCAGTCTGGTGATGACCACCGACCGCAACCAGGATCAGGAAACCGGCCAGTTGATCATGCGCAATTTCGGCATCGTGGACGAAGCCAATGTCATTGAGGTCCTTGGCAATCATTCCGATTCCCGCGCCGCCATCGCCGCCCGCAATCGCCTCGATTTCGAGGCCGGGCAGGTGGACTTCATCCGGCGCAGCGATCGGGTGGAGGTGACCAATGCGGTGCTGGCCGGCGATACGGTCGGCGGCTCGCTGCGCGGCTTCATCTATACCGATCGCCGCCAATACGATCTCAATGGCACCTATGTGCCCCTGTTCGGCCTCAACAATGCCTTCTCCCAGATTCCGATCCTCGGACCGCTCCTGGGCGGGCGGAATGGCGAAGGTCTGGTCGGCGTTACCTTCGCGGTGCGGGGGCCGCTCAACCAGCCCCAATTCCTGGTCAATCCGCTCTCGCTGCTGGCGCCGGGCTTCCTGCGGGAATTGTTCGAGTTCCGCTCCCGCGAACTGCCGGACGCGCAATAAAAAAGGCGCCTCGAGGGCGCCCTTTCATTCGGTTCGGTTGGTTTTGCGATACTATTCACCTAGTTTGCGTACCAAACCACGTTTTTTACCGAGCTTAACACGGAAGGCGCCATCGGCGTCGCGGCTTGTCCAACGCCAAATCCTGTTTGGGTCTGTGATCTTTTCGTCGTTGATATATACGGCGCCCTCCAGAATTTTCCGGCGCGCTTCCGAGTTCGAAGAAACGAAGCCCGTGGCAACCAATATTGCGGAGGCGGTGCGCCCTTCAGACCATTGCCCTTCCGGCCCAGCGTCGATTGAAAATGTCGGCAGATCTGTCGACCAGCCGCCGCCTTCGAAGGTTGTACGTGCCGTTTCCGCAGCTTGATCAGCTGCGTCGCGGCCATGCACAATGGCGGTCACTTCCGTCGCCAGAATCTTCTTGGCTTCGTTGATCTCGTTGCCGCCTAATGCGCCGATACGTTCGATTTCCGAAATCGGCAGCCGCGTGAAAATCTTGAGGAATTTCACCACGTCGGCGTCTTCGGTGTTCCTGAAATACTGCCAGAAATCATAGGGCGAGAAGAGGTCGCCATTGAGCCAGACTGCGCCCGAAGCCGATTTTCCCATCTTTTCGCCCGAGGACTTGGTGAGCAGCGGGGTAGTCAGCGCGTAAAGCTGCGGCCCGCCCATGCGATGGGAGAGATCCACGCCATTGATGATATTGCCCCACTGATCCGAGCCGCCCATCTGCAAAACGGTGCCATAGCGCCGGTTGAGCTCGACGAAATCGTAGCCCTGCATGATCATGTAGTTGAATTCGAGGAAGCTCAGCGACTGCTCGCGATCGAGCCGCAGCTTCACCGAATCGAACGAGAGCATGCGATTGACCGAGAAATGCCGGCCGACATCGCGCAGGAATTCGACATAGTTGAGCTTCAGGAGCCAATCGGCATTGTTCACCATGATGGCCGGGTTGGAGCCTTCATAGTTGAGAATATTGCCGTAGACGCGCTTGATGCTCTCGATGTTCTCGGCGATCTGCTCGACCGTCAGGAGCTTGCGCTGGTCGTCGCGGAACGAGGGGTCGCCGACCATGGAGGTGCCGCCGCCCATCAGGCTGATCGCCTGGTGCCCGGTTTCCTGCAGCCAGTAGAGCATGGTGACGGTGATCAGATTGCCGATATGGATCGAGGTCGCCGTCGCGTCGTAGCCGACATAGCCGGTGATCTTGGACGTCGCCGCGAGCGCGTCGAGGCCCTCGGGGTCGGAAATCTGATGGATAAAGCCGCGCTCATCGAGCACGCGCAGAAAGTCGGATTTGAACTTGGTCATTTTGTGCGATCCGAGGTGCCATCCCGTTTACCGGGTCATTCCCGCGAAAGCGGGAATCCCTGTTTGGGACGCCGTGGTAGAAACGGAGGTCCCCGCTTTCGCGGGGATGACGCCGCAGTGGATGTGATCGCAGCTTAATGCGCTCTTGCTGCCTTAGCGCCCGCCGCCGTCCGCGATCTCCTGACGGCGACGGTCGAGATATTCGGCGCAGCGCGTCGTCAATTCGTCGATCTTGCCTTCGTAGAAGTGGTTGGCGCCTTCCACGATCTGTTGCTCGATGGTGATGCCCTTCTGCGTCTTGAGCTTGTCCACCAGCTTCTGGACCGAAGAGGGCGGGGCCACGCGGTCCTTGTCGCCATGGATGATCAGGCCCGAGGACGGGCAGGGGGCCAGGAACGAGAAGTCATAGAGATTTTCCGGCGGCGACACCGAAATGAAGCCTTCCACCTCCGGACGGCGCATCAGCAATTGCATGCCGATCCAGGCGCCGAAGGAGAAACCGGCGATCCAGCAGCCGCGCGACTCGCGGTTGATGGTCTGCAGCCAGTCTAGCGCTGCGGCGGCGTCGGAAAGCTCGCCGATTCCGTGGTCGAACACGCCCTGGCTGCGGCCGACGCCGCGCGAATTGAAGCGCAGCACCGAAAAGCCGCGCTCGGCGAACATGTAGAACAGGTTGTAGACGATCTGGTTGTTCATCGTCCCGCCGAATTGCGGATGCGGATGCAGCACGATGGCCACCGGCGCATTGGGTTCCTTGCCCGGCTGGTACCGGCCTTCGAGGCGCCCTTCCGGGCCGTTGAAGATCACTTCAGGCATAGGTTTGTTTCCGGCCTTTCGAGGCTCTGTCACAATGGTATTTCGGGCCCCGGAAAGCACCCCGCGCGGCTTGACTAAGCGCTGTGGGCTCCCTAAAACATGGGTCCGAAAAACCAGTTTAGAATTGTTCAAAACGGGTTTCTGGCCGTGTTTCGGCCAGTTGGAGCGCCCCTTGTAATGAAGTTGGGCTCGAAATTTCAAGAAGTGTTTGGTTTTCGCGGGCCGGCAGCGTCCCGGGCCGGGCATGTAAGGTATGACGGGCGCGCAGGCGTCCCTTGAAGGTGAGATGACGAGACCGGCGGTCTATCTTGATCATAATGCCGCGTCCCCGCTTCGTCCGGAGGCGAGGGCGGCGCTGCTTGCCGCGCTCGAGCTCACCGGCAATCCGTCGTCGGTCCACAGCCACGGCAGGGCGCTCCGTGACCTTGTCGAGACCGGACGGCAGCGCGTGGCGCGCCTGGCCGGCGCGGAAACCCGCCAGGTCGTGTTCACCGGCTCTGCCACCGAAGCCATCACCCAGGCCATTGTCGGCGGGGTCAAGGCCTTCGCGGCCGGCGCCATCGTGCTGTCGGCGGGCGAACACGCTGCCGTGTCCAAAGCGGCCGAAGCCACCGGCCTGCCGCTTTGGACTATCGGGCTGGACAGCCAGGGCCGCATTGATCTCGATCAACTCGCCGCCGCCCTGGCGCGGGCCGATGCGGACAATGTCAGCCTGCTGGTCGCCCTGCATTGGGTGAACAACGAGACCGGCGTGATCCAGCCCATGGGCCGTATCAACGCCCTGATCGGCCCGACGCGTCACACGCTGTTCATCGACGGTGTCCAGGCCTATGGCAAATTGCCTCTGGATTTTGCCGCCTCGGCACCCGACATGATGGCTGTAAGCGGGCACAAGATCGGCGCGCCCGCAGGCATCGGCGCGCTTCTGGTCAAGGGCCATGCCGACAGCGTTCGGCTCATCCCCGGGGGTGGGCAGGAGCAGGGCCGTCGTGGCGGCACCGAATCCGCCGCCCTGATCTCGGCTTTCGGCGCTGCGGCGGATGCGTGCACCTACGACACGGCGGCGCTTTCGGCGCTGACCCGGCAGGTCGAGGACGGGCTGAAAGCCATGGCGCCGGACGTGGTGATCTTCGGAGCCGAAGCCGAGCGGGTGGGCAATGTGGTCAATTTCGCTGTGCCCGGCATCGGCAACGCGACGGCGATGATGGCGCTCGACCTGATGGGCCTGTCGATTTCCTCGGGCTCGGCCTGTTCGTCCGGCAAGGTTGGCGCCAGCCATGTCCTTGCCGCCATGGGGGTCGACAAGGCTCTGGCCGGCGGCGCATTGCGCGTCAGCTTCGGCTGGAATTCGACGAGCGAGGACGCGGCCGCGTTTCTCGCCGGATTTGAAACGTTCCTTTCCCGCCAGAAGCGGGCAGGGAAGGCAGCCTAGCTGCCGAACCATGTACTCGTTCGCGGCGGCCTTGAACCGCCGATGGGCACAAAGGAGAGCCTTATGGCGGATTACGATATTCCAACGCTCAAGGAAGAAATCGATCGGGAAACCGTCGAGCAGGTCCTTGCGCTCGACGTCGACAAGTACAAGTACGGCTTCGAAACCGACATTGAATCCGATGTCGCGCCGGTCGGCCTCTCCGAGGATACGGTCCGCCTGATTTCTGCCAAGAAGGACGAGCCGGAATGGATGCTGGAATGGCGTCTCGACGCCTTCCGCCGCTGGCAGACCATGGACGAGCCTACCTGGGCCAAGGTCCATTATCCCAAGATCGATTTCCAGGCGATCAGCTATTATTCGGCGCCCAAGAACTTCAAGGGCCCCAAGAGCCTGGACGAAGTCGATCCGGAATTGCTGCGCACCTATGAGAAGCTCGGCATTCCGCTCAAGGAGCAGGCGATCCTCGCCGGCGTCGAGGGCGCGGCCGAATCCGTCGGTACTCCGTTCGGCGCCAATGTTGCCGTGGACGCGGTCTTCGATTCCGTCTCGGTGGTCACCACCTTCCGCGAGGAATTGGCTAAGCACGGCATTATCTTCTGTTCGATTTCTGAAGCGGTGCGCGAGCATCCGGAGCTGGTGAAGCAATATCTCGGTTCGGTCGTGCCGGTGTCCGACAATTACTACGCCACGCTGAATTCGGCGGTCTTCACGGACGGGTCCTTCGTCTACATCCCCAAGGGCGTGCGCTGCCCCATGGAGCTGTCGACCTATTTCCGCATTAACGAGAAGAAGACCGGCCAGTTCGAGCGCACGCTGATCATCGCGGACGATGACTCTTACGTCTCCTATCTCGAAGGCTGCACCGCGCCCATGCGCGACGAGCACCAGCTCCATGCCGCCGTGGTCGAACTGGTCGCGCTCGACAATGCCGAGATCAAGTATTCCACCGTCCAGAACTGGTATCCGGGCGACAAGGACGGCAAGGGCGGCATCTATAATTTCGTCACCAAGCGGGGCGATTGCCGCGGCGTCAATTCCCACATTTCCTGGACCCAGGTGGAAACCGGCTCGGCCATCACCTGGAAATATCCGAGCTGCATCCTGCGCGGCGACGGCTCGCGCGGCGAGTTCTATTCGATCGCCATTTCCAACGGTTACCAGCAGGTCGATAGCGGCACCAAGATGCTGCATCTGGGCAAGAACACGTCCAGCCGCATCATCTCCAAGGGCATTGCCGCCGGCTTCTCGGACAATACCTATCGCGGCCAGGTCTCGGCCCATGCCAAGGCCAAGAATGCCCGCAACTTCACCCAGTGCGACTCGCTGCTGATCGGCGACAAGTGCGGCGCCCACACGGTTCCCTATATCGAGAGCCGCAACGGCACCGCCGTCTTCGAGCACGAAGCCACCACGTCGAAGATTTCCGACGACCAGATGTTCTACTGCATGCAGCGCGGCCTCTCCGAAGAGGAAGCCGTGGCGCTGATCGTCAACGGCTTCGTCCGCGACGTGCTCCAGCATCTGCCCATGGAATTCATGGTCGAAACCCAGAAGCTGATCTCGATCAGTCTCGAAGGCAGCGTGGGGTAATCGGGGCAGGGGAGCGAAGGCCCCCTCACCCGGCGCTACGCGCCGACCTCTCCCCCAGAGGGAGAGGTGAAGAACAGAAATCGCGGCCAACTCCACCTCTCCCTTGGGGGAGAGGTCGCCCGAAGGGCGGGTGAGGGGGCCTACTGGCAAACACCGGCGACTGACTGGCGCCACGGAGAAGCAAATGACCACGCCCGTTCTTGAAATCCGCAATCTGCATGCCCGCATCGAGGACCGCGAAATCCTCAAGGGTGTGAACCTCATCATCCCGCCCGGCGAAGTCCATGCCATCATGGGCCGCAATGGCTCGGGCAAGTCGACGCTGAGCTATGTGCTGGCCGGCAAGGAAGATTACGAGGTCACCGAGGGCGAAATCCTGCTCAATGGCGAGAACATCCTGGAGATGGAGCCCGACGAGCGCGCCGCCGCCGGTCTGTTTCTGGCCTTCCAGTACCCGATCGAAATCCCGGGCGTGGCGACCATGACCTTCCTCAAGGCCGCCATCAATGCGCAGCGCAAGGCGCGCGGCGAAGGCGAACTGACGACGCCCGAATTCATGCGCCTGGTCAAGGAAGCCGGTTCGCAGCTCAATATCGACAGCGACATGCTCAAGCGTCCGCTCAATGTCGGCTTCTCCGGTGGCGAAAAGAAGCGTGCGGAAATCATGCAGATGGCGCTGCTCAAGCCCTCGCTGGCCGTGCTCGACGAGACCGATTCCGGCCTCGATATCGATGCGCTCCAGGTGGTGTCCAAGGGCGTCAACGCCCTGCGCGACGGCCAGCGCTCCATGCTGGTGATCACCCATTACCAGCGCCTCCTCAATCACATCGTTCCGGACGTGGTCCACGTCTTCGCCGATGGCCGGATCGTGGAAAGCGGCGACAAGGAATTGGCGCTCAAGCTCGAAGCCGAAGGTTATGCCAATTACGGCGGTGAGGCGGCCTGACCATGCGTCCCAATTTTCCCGTAAGGCTGGGGGCCGCCGAACAGGCCCTGATCGATCAGCTCAAGTCGGCCGGCGCCGATCAGGCGGCCGAACGCATCAGCGTGGCCGGCCTGCCGACCCGTCGCGTCGAATCCTATCACTACACCGATTTGAAGATGCTGCTCCGGGCCATTCCCGCCCTGGGCCAGCCGGCCAATGAAGCCAGCGCGCCTGCGCTGCGCGTCCCGGGCGCTTTCAACCTGATGATCGCCAATGGCGTCATCCAGAACGCCTCGACGGCGCCGGCCGGCGTCATCGTCGGCAAGGCGCAGGGTGGGGTGCTCACCACGCGCGACGACGTGCTGGTTCATGTTAACAATGGCCTGGCCAAGGAAGCGCTGACGCTGACCCTCGAGAACAGCGTCGATCCGGTCATCCAGGTCGAACGCCGCATCGAGGGCGAAGCTGCCCATGTCGCGGATGCGCTCAAGGTTTTCGTGGCCGATGGCGCCTCCGCCGTCATCCTCGAAACCTTCTCCGGCTCCGATGCCGCCCATGTGGGCAATCACGCCACCTATATGGCGCTCGGCAAGAATGCCGTGGTTACCCATATTACCCTCGACCTCAGCGCGCGTGGCGTCAGCCATTTCGCCACCAACGAATATCACCTGGCCGACGGCGCCAAATTGCGCACGCTGATCATCCATGCCGGCGCCGGCCTGTCGCGCACCCATCTCTTCCCGCATATGGGCGGGGCAGGGGCTCATGCCGATGTGACCGGGCTCAACCTCGTGTCCGAAGGCCAGCATGCCGACATCACGATGGAGACCAGCCACGCGGTGCCCCACACCTCGTCGCAGCCGCTGTTCAAGTCCATTGCCCGTGGCCGGTCCAAGGCCGTGGTGCAGGGCAAGCTGGTGGTGGCCCGCGATGCGCAGAAGACCGATGCCAAGTTCATGCATCAGGGCCTGATGCTGTCGGACGAAGCGGAAATCCTCTCCAAGCCGGAGCTGGAAATTTACGCCGACGACGTGGTCTGCGGCCACGGCTCCACCTGCGGCAAGCTCGACGAGGACAGCCTATTCTACCTGCTCAGCCGCGGCATTCCCAAGGCCGAAGCCGAAACCATGCTGGTCCGCGGCTTCATCGCCGAATTGCTCGACCCGGTCGAGGACGAAGCGCTGAACGAAGCCCTGCAGGGCGTCGTGGACGGCTGGCTGCTGGGCAAGTAGCGCGGAAGCCCTCTTACCTCTCCCTTCGGGGGAGAGGTCGGCGCGCAGCGTCGGGTGAGGGGGCCTTTCACAAGAGTGGTGGGGAGGAAGGCCCCCTCACCCGACCGAAGACGGTCGACCTCTCCCCCAGGGGGAGAGGTGAAGAATGGAACGCTCATGACCTTCGACCTCGAAAAAATCCGCGCCGATTTCCCGATCCTGTCCGAGCAAATCCATGGCCATCGCCTGGTCTATCTCGACAGCGGCGCTTCGGCGCAGAAGCCGGCGCAGGTGCTCGACCGGATGGACCACGCCTTCCGGCACGAATATGCCAATGTCCATCGCGGCCTCCATACCCTGGCCAATCGCGCCACCGACGGCTATGAGGCCGGCCGCGAGAGCGTTCGCCGCTTCCTCAATGCCGGCCGTATCGAGGAAATCATCTTCACCAAATCGGCGACCGAGGCGATCAACCTCGTGGCTTCGTCCTTTGCCGGCCCGCGAATTTCGGAGGGCGACGAAATCGTCACCACGATCATG
>Ga0160493_100264_pt1 | contig 18717 bp, 16 predicted proteins | sample DID2MG_2_FD_108262 | JGI IMG/M metagenome (GOLD analysis project Ga0160493, IMG submission 108262) | Enriched soil microbial communities from UW Madison campus, WI, USA - DID2878_E24_FP2 MG | ecosystem: Environmental > Terrestrial > Soil > Unclassified | place: USA: Madison, Wisconsin | collected... | reverse complement strand
GGCCGAATGGGCCATTGCCGATGCCGTGCGCCATGGCATGAGCAATGCCCAGATCGCGGCGCGACGCGGCATCAGCCGCGATGCGGTGAAATTCCATCTCGGCAATATCGTGGGCAAGCTGGGCCTGGCAGACCGGGCGGCGCTGCGTCAATTGACGGCGGTGCCGAACGACAGCCCTTTGAGGAGGCAGAAGACCATGAGCGAAAAGCCGGCGCCGGGCCCGCTGGGCCAGATATCGCGCATGGTGCGCGATATCGAGGAAGCCAAGGATTTTTACGGCAATCTGCTGGGCCTGCCCCATCTCTACACGTTCGGCGACATGGCCTTTTTCGATTTGGGCGGCACCCGCCTCTATCTGCACCAGAAGCCGGAGCCGGGGCCGGAATCGGTGCTCTATTTCCGGGTGGCCGATATTGTCGGCACCCACCGGGACCTGCTGGCCCGCGGCGTCGCCTTCACCGGCGCGCCGCACCGGGTGCATCGGCATGCCGACGGCACCGAGGAATGGCTGGCCTTCTTCACTGACCCCGAAGGCCGGCCCCTGGCGCTGATCGCGCAGGTTGGGGCGGGATAGGTCGGGGCCGGCCCCCTCATCCGCCCTTCGGGCACCTTCTCCCGCGAGGGGAGAAGGGGGCTTCGGTTTGCTCGGTAAGTTCGGCGCTTTCGCCGCCTCGCCCTTGAGGGGAGGGATAGCGCATATGGGCCGATAGGATCGAGGGGGCCACCCCCCACCCCATCCCTCCCCGCAAGGGGGAGGGTGCCGGGCCGGCTTGTGAGACGCAAATACTGCCCAAGACTGGATGCGGCACCTCCCCCTTGACGGGGGAGGATGGGAGGGGGTGCCGGCAGGCGCGAGACATTTGGCTATAGGCGATAGACCTGCCCTTGCGGAGGGCTGGGGAGGGCTGGTTTTTGTGGAATGCTGGTGGACTCCCACCCTCATTCCCTCCCCTCAAGGGGGAGGGAGGCGATGGAGACCCCATCAGCTTGCGCGATGTCATCCCCGTGCAAGCGGGGACCTCCGTTCAAAGAACAACAGGGGTTTCCGCTTTCGCGGGAATGGGCGTGGCGCGTGTTTCAGGCCGTCTTCACGCCCGGCCGCTGCCTGGGGGTCAGGCCGTGCATGAAGAGCTGTTCGAGATAGCGGGCGGCGTCGTCGAAGCGGCCTTCGCCATTGCGGTCCTTGCCCAGCACGGCGCGCACCTGCACGTCGAAATCGGCATAGTGCTGGGTGGTGGCCCAGATGGAGAAGATCAGGTGATAGGGATCGGTGCGGGCGAGCTTGCCCTGGTCCATCCAGGCCTGCATGACGCGGGCCTTTTCGTCCACCAGGTTCTTGAGGTCGATCTCGATCATGTCGATGACATGTTCGGCCCCGCGCAGCATTTCATTGGCGAAGAGCCGGCTTTCGCGGGGAAAGTCGCGCGCCATTTCCAGCTTGCGGCGGATATAGGAGCGGATTTCGGCGAAGGGGTCGCCGTCCTCGTCCATCTCGCGCAACGGCGCCAGCCAGGTGTCGAGCAGGGTGGAGATGAGGCGCCGGTGGATTTCTTCCTTCTTGGGGAAATAATAGAGCAGGTTGGGTTTGCTCATCCCCGCCACCTCGGCGATCTGGTCGATGGTGGCGCCGCGGAAGCCATGGACCGAGAACACTTCCAAAGCTGCTTCCAGGATTATGTCCTGCTTTTCCTTCTGGATGCGGGTCTGCGGCCGGCTGCGGGGCGGCATGCGGCCACCCGGCAGGCCGTCGCTCCGCTTCTGGTCGGCGGCCTTCACTTTTCTCGGTGCCATTTTCGCCTTGCGGGAATGTGTAGGGATGCTAACATTTTTCCAACTGGTCAAAATTTCTTGGGTTCGCGTGCGCGCGTCAAGGCCCAAAACGAAAACCAGGCCAATTCATCGGGAGCGAGAGTTCGTGTCCACTTCATCCACCGTCGCGCCGAACGACCTCAGCGCCTTCTGGATGCCCTTTACGGCAAACCGGCAGTTCAAGAAATCCCCGCGCATGTTCGTGGCGGCCAAGGACATGCATTATACGACCTCCGACGGCCGCCAGGTGCTGGACGGCACGGCGGGCCTGTGGTGCGTCAATGCCGGCCATGCGCGGCCGAAGATCGTCGAGGCCATCGCCAATCAGGCGGCCGAGCTCGATTATGCCCCCGCCTTCCAGATGGGTCATCCCAAGGCGTTCGAACTGGCCAATCGGCTGGTGGACCTGGCGCCCGCGGGGCTGGACCATGTGCTGTTCACCAATTCGGGCTCGGAATCGGTCGAAACCGCGCTCAAGGTGGCGCTCGCCTATCACCGGGTGAAGGGCGAGGGCAGCCGCTTCCGGCTGATCGGGCGCGAACGCGGCTATCACGGCGTCAATTTCGGCGGCATTTCGGTGGGTGGCATCGTGCCCAACCGCAAGATGTTCGGCACGCTTCTTACGGGCGTCGATCACCTGCCGCATACCCATAATCTGAGCAAAAACGCCTTTTCGCGCGGCGAGCCGGAACATGGCGCCGATCTGGCCGACGAGCTGGAGCGCATTGTCGGGCTGCACGACGCCTCGACCATCGCCGCCGTCATCGTCGAGCCGGTGGCCGGGTCGACCGGCGTGCTGATTCCGCCGCCGGGCTATTTGAAGCGCCTGCGCGAGATCACCAAGAAGCACGGCATCTTGCTGATCTTCGACGAGGTGATCACCGGCTATGGGCGACTGGGCACGCCCTTCGCGGCCGATTATTTCGGCGTCACCCCCGATATCATGGTCACCGCCAAGGGCCTGACCAATGGCGTCATCCCCATGGGCGCGGTGATGGTGTCGAAAGAGATTCACGACGCCTTCATGACCGGGCCGGAACACGTCATCGAATTCTTCCACGGCTATACCTATTCGGGCAATCCGATCGCTTCGGCCGCGGCCTTGGCGACGCTCGAAACCTATAAGGACGAGGGCCTTCTCACGCGCGGTGCCGCGCTGGCCAAGGTGTGGGACGACGGGCTGCATAGCCTCAAGGGCCTGCCGCATGTGATCGATATCCGCAATATCGGACTGGTCGGGGCCGTGGAATTGCAGCCCATCGACGGGGCGCCGACCAAGCGCGCCTTTGCCGCCTTCCTCAAGGCGTTCGAGCAGGGCCTGCTCATTCGCACCACCGGCGACATCATCGCGCTGTCGCCGCCGCTGATCGTCTCGGAGAGCCAGATCGAGCAGATCGTCACCACCCTCTCGGGCATCCTCAAGACGCTTGAGTAAAATGGAACATACATTCTATAGATGGAAATATAGAATTTTTGTTCCCGCCAAGGAGAGGAAACTCTGATGCAGATCATCGAGAACGCCGTCGCCGGAAAGCGCTATGTGTCGTCTTCGACGCGGCGCGTGCCCGTGTTCAATCCCGCCACCGGCGAGCAGAGCGCCGAATTGCCGCTCTCCACCCTCTCCGAACTGGACGCGGCGGTGGCCTCGGCCAGGAAGGCGCAGGTGGCCTGGGGCCATACCCCGCCGATGAAGCGCGCCCGCGTGCTGTTCAAGTTCAAGGCGCTGCTCGATCAATATGCCGACGATATCGCCCGCGAGATTTCCAAGGAACACGGCAAGGTGCATGACGATGCGCTGGGGGAAGTGGCGCGCGGCATCGATTGCGTGGATTTCGCCTGCGGCATCCCGCATCTGCTCAAGGGCGAATTCTCCCGCAATGTCGGGCCCAACATCGACACCTATTCCGATCGCCAGCCGCTGGGCGTGGTGGCGGGCATCACCCCGTTCAACTTCCCGGCCATGGTGCCGATGTGGATGTATCCGGCGGCCATCGCCTGCGGCAATGCCTTCATCCTGAAGCCTTCCGAACGCGATCCCTCCGCGCCGATGCTGGCCTGGAACCTGTTCATGGAAGCCGGGCTCCCCGAGGGCATCCTCAATATCGTTCATGGCGACAAGGAAATGGTCGACGGCATTCTCGACCATCCCGATATCGCGGCCGTATCCTTCGTGGGCTCCACCCCCATCGCCGAATATGTCTATCAGCGCGGCACCAAGGCCGGGAAGCGCGTCCAGGCCCTGGGCGGCGCCAAGAACCACATGATCATCATGCCCGATGCCGATCTCGACCAGGCCGCCGATGCCCTGATGGGCGCCGGCTATGGTTCGGCCGGCGAGCGCTGCATGGCCATTTCCGTCGCCGTGCCGGTGGGCAAGGACACCGCCGATGCGCTGGTGGCCAAGCTCAAGCCGCGCGTTGAATCGCTGAAAATCGGGCCGGCCACCGACAAAGACGCCGAAATGGGTCCGGTGGTGACGAAAATGCACCGCGACAAGATCCTCTCCTATATCGACAAGGGCGCGGAACAGGGCGCCAGGCTCGTCGTCGATGGCCGGGGGTTCACGCTGCAGGGCTATGAAAACGGCTATTATGTCGGCGGCACGCTGTTCGACGATGTCGAGCCGCATATGGACATCTATAAGGACGAAATCTTCGGCCCCGTCCTCTCGGTGGTGCGCCGCGACAGTTTTGCCGAGGCGGTCGATCTCATCCATGGCCACGAATATGCCAATGGCACGGCCATCTTCACCCGCGACGGCGACGCCGCCCGCGACTTCGCCGACAGAATCGAAGTGGGCATGGTGGGCATCAACGTGCCGATCCCGGTGCCGGTGGCCTATCACTCCTTCGGCGGCTGGAAGCGGAGCCTGTTCGGCGACCATTCCATCTACGGGCCCGAAGGCATCCACTTCTATACGCGGCTCAAAACCGTCACCACCCGCTGGCCCGCCGGCATCAAGGGCGGCGCGGAATTTTCGTTTCCGAGTGTGAAGTAGGCAATATGGTCAGCGTCAAACATCCATCGCTGACCTGCCGCCTCCACTCCCACGGGAGCGAGCCATGCCCGCTCTCTCCAATGTCGTCCCGGCCCCGCCGTTCGCTCATTCGCGACGACGGGGCTTTTGGTTTCGATTTACCTCGCGAGCACACAGCATGACCTCTCCCGGCGAAAACCTTCGGATCAATGGCGACCGGCTCTGGGAGAGCCTGATGGAGATGGCCAAGGTGGGGCCGGGTATTGCGGGGGGCAATAACCGGCAGACGCTGACCGATGCGGACAAGGAGGGGCGCGAACTGTTCCAGGCCTGGTGCGAGGCGGCGGGGCTGACCATGGGCGTCGACAGGATGGGCACCATGTTCATGACGCGGCCCGGCACCGATCCCGAGGCGCTGCCGGTCTATATCGGCTCCCATCTCGATACCCAGCCGACCGGCGGCAAATATGACGGGGTGCTGGGCGTGCTGGCGGGACTCGAAGTCGTGCGCTCGCTCAATGACCTCAACATCAAGACCAAGCACCCCATCGTCGTCACCAACTGGACCAATGAGGAGGGCGCGCGTTTCGCGCCGGCGATGCTGGCCTCGGGCGTCTTTGCCGGGGTCATTCCGATGGAGCACGCCTATGCCCGCACCGACCTCGAGGGCAAGACCTTCGGCGCCGAGCTGGAGCGCATCGGCTGGGTGGGCGAGGAAGAGGTGGGCGCGCGGAAAATGCACGCCTATTTCGAATATCACATCGAGCAGGGCCCGATCCTCGAAGCCGAGGAGAAACAGATCGGCGTCGTCACCCATTGCCAGGGCCTGTGGTGGCTCGAATTCACCCTGACCGGCAAGGAAGCCCATACCGGCTCGACGCCGATGAACATGCGCGTCAATGCCGGGCTGGCCATGGCCCGGATTTTCGAGATGGTGCAGGCCGTGGCCATGGGCGAACAGCCCGGCGCCGTGGGCGGAGTGGGGCAGGTGAAATTCGCGCCCAATTCGCGCAACGTGCTGCCGGGGCAGATCGTCTTCACCGTCGATATCCGCTCGCCCGACCAGGCCAAGCTTGACCGCATGCGGGCGGCCATCGAAGCCAGGGCGGCCGAAATCTGCGCCGAACTGGGCGTGGGCTGCGCGGTGGAAGCGGTGGGCCATTTCGATCCGGTCACCTTCGATCCGACATTGGTGAGCCGGGTCCGCACAGCCGCCGAAAAGCTCGGCTACAGCCATATGAACATCATCTCGGGCGCCGGGCACGATGCGTGCTGGGCGGCCAAGGTGGCGCCGGCGACCATGATCATGTGCCCCTGTGTCGATGGGCTGAGCCATAACGAGGCGGAAGAGATTTCGAAGGACTGGGCGACGGCCGGCGCCGATGTGCTGTTCCACGCGGTGGTGGAGACGGCGGGGGTGGTGGAGTGAGGTTCCGATGATGCGCAAGGCCCCCTCACCCGCTGCTGCGCAGCGACCTCTCCCCCCAGGGAGAGGTAGGAGGAGGCCGTGCGTCGCGCAGCGACACCTCTCCCTTTGGGGGAGAGGTCGGCCCGCAGGGCCGGGTGAGGGGGCCTTATGAGCAATCTCAAAACCCGCTTCGCCGCACAATCTGCCAAGACGCTCCGAACCAATATGACGGATGCGGAACGCAAGCTCTGGTCGCGCTTGCGGAACCGGCAATTGCTGGGATTGAAGTTCGTGCGCCAGTTGGCCATCGGTCCATATATTGCCGATTTCGCCTGCCGTGAGGCCGATCTCGTCATCGAGCTGGATGGCGGGCAGCACGCGGAGAACGAACGCGATATCCTGAGGACACAGGAATTGGCGCAACACGGCTATGCCGTTCTGCGCTTTTGGAACAACGATGTTCTGAACAATATCGATGGGGTGCTGACCACTCTGGCAGAGCACCTGGGAAAGGCCCCCTCACCCGGTCTTCGCTTCGCGAAGCCCGACCTCTCCCCCCTGGGAGAGGTGAAGAGGGGCCAGCACTAAACCAAGGGAACAATCCATGAGCACGATCATCAAGAACGGCACCATCGTTACCGCCGATCTCTCCTACCAGGCCGATGTCAAAATCGAGGGCGAGACCATCGTCGAGATCGGCCCCAACCTCTCGGGCGATGACATTCTCGATGCCACCGGCTGCTATGTCATGCCGGGCGGCATCGATCCGCATACCCATCTCGAAATGCCGTTCATGGGCACCTATTCGGCCGACGATTTCGAGAGTGGCACGCGGGCGGGTCTCGCGGGCGGAACGACGATGGTGGTGGATTTCTGTCTGCCCAACCCCGACCAGAGCCTGCTTGAGGCGCTCAAGATGTGGGACAACAAGACCGGCAAGGCCTCGGCCGATTATTCCTTCCACATGGCCATCACCTGGTGGGGCGAGCAGGTCTTCGAGGAAATGGCCGAGGTGGTGGATCGGGGCATTACCTCCTTCAAGCATTTCATGGCCTATAAGGGCTCCCTGATGGTGAACGACGACGAGATGTTCGCCTCCTTCCAGCGCTGCGCCGCCCTGGGCGCGCTGCCCCTGGTCCATGCCGAGAATGGCGACGTGGTCGCGGCCATGACGGCAAAGCTCCTGGCCGAGGGCAATAACGGGCCGGAGGGCCATGCCTATAGCCGGCCGCCGGAAGTGGAGGGCGAGGCCACCAATCGCGCCATCATGCTGGCCGACATGGCCGGCGTGCCGCTCTATGTGGTGCATGTCTCCTGCGAACAGGCTCATGAAGCCATCCGCCGCGCCCGGCAGAAGGGCATGCGCGTCTATGGCGAGCCGCTGATCCAGCACCTGACGCTGGACGAAAGCGAATATTTCAACCCCGATTGGGACCATGCGGCGCGCCGGGTCATGTCGCCGCCCTTCCGCAACAAGGCCCACCAGGATTCGCTCTGGGCCGGGCTGCAATCGGGCTCGCTGTCCTGCGTGGCCACCGACCATTGCGCCTTCACCACCGCGCAGAAACGCAATGGCGTCGGCAATTTCGCCAAAATCCCGAACGGCACGGGCGGGCTGGAGGATCGGCTGCCGGTGCTCTGGACGGCGGGGGTCAATACCGGCCGGCTGACGCCCAATGAATTCGTGGCGGTGACCTCGACCAATATCGCCAAGATTCTCAATCTCTATCCGAAAAAGGGTGCGGTCATGGTCGGCGCCGATGCCGATCTCCTGGTCTGGGACCCCAGGCGCAGCAAGACCATTTCGGCGAAAAGCCAGCAATCGGTGATCGACTACAATGTTTTCGAGGGTTTCGAGGTGACGGGCCTGCCGCGCTTCGTCTTGAGCCGGGGCAAGGTGGCAATGGTCGAGAACGAGATGAAGGCCGAGCCCGGCCATGGCAAATTCGTGGGCCGGGAAGCGAAGAACCCTGTGAACAGGGCGCTCAGCCAGTGGAAAGAGATCGTGGCACCGCGCAAGGTGGAACGGTCCGGCATTCCGGCGACGGGGGTTTGATGGCTTTGGTTCTTTTGGCGTTGAAGGCCCCCTCACCCGGCCCTGCGGGCCGACCTCTCCCCCAAAGGGAGAGGTGTCGCTGCGCGACATCGGCGCTTTCTTCACCTCTCCCTTGGGGGAGAGGTCGCCGCGAAGCGGCGGGTGAGGGGGCCTTTTCATGAGCGTCGTCTCCGCCACCAATCTCGGCCTCACCTTTCCCGCCGGCGATGGCGATGTGGTGGCGCTCAAGGATGTGAACCTGACCATCGGCAAGGGGGAATTCGTTTCCTTCATCGGCCCCTCGGGCTGCGGCAAGACCACGTTCCTGCGCGCCATTGCCGATCTGGAAAAGCCCACATCGGGCACGCTCAGCGTCAATGGCATGAGCCCCGAGGCGGCCCGCCGGGCGCGGGCCTATGGCTATGTGTTCCAGGCGGCGGCGCTCTATCCCTGGCGGACCATCGAGAAGAACGTCGCCCTGCCGCTCGAGATCATGGGATATGGCCAGGCCCAGCAGGATGAACGGGTCCGGGCGACGCTGGATCTGGTCAATCTCACCGGCTTCGAGAAGAAATATCCCTGGCAGCTTTCGGGCGGCATGCAGCAGCGCGCTTCGATTGCCCGGGCGCTGAGCTTCGACGCCGACCTCCTGCTGATGGACGAGCCCTTCGGCGCGCTGGACGAGATCGTGCGCGACCATCTCAATTCCGAATTGCTGAAGCTCTGGGACCGGACGGGCAAGACCATCTGCTTCGTCACCCATTCCATCCCCGAGGCGGTCTATCTGTCGACGCGCATCGTGGTCATGTCGCCGCGCCCGGGCCGGGTGACCGACGTGATCGAAAGCAGTCTGCCGCGCGAACGGCCGCTCGATATCCGCGAAACCCCGGAATTTCTGGAGATTGCCGCGCGGGTGCGCGACGGGCTGCGGGCTGGGCATAGTTATGAGGAAGTGCTGTGATCGGCGCGGTCGCTTTTCACACGCGCCAGCCCTCCCCTCTCCCCTTGAGGGAGAGGGTGGATCGCGCAAAGCGCGAGACGGGTGAGGGGTTCCGGCCTCTCATCGAGACCGAGTGCTTGGATAGGCCCGAACCCCTCATCCGCCCCTTCGGGGCACCTTCTCCCTCAAGGGGAGAAGGGAAGACGGTGCGCGGGGCGAGGGGAGGCCGGTGCCCATGACCCGCATCCTGCCCGTCCTGACCATCCTCCTCGCCATCCTGCTGTTCTGGTACGCCATGGCGGTGCATATGAACGCGCCCTGGCAGAACATTCTGAACAATCGCGCCGGGCTCGAAAACGTGCCCTTCATGGATTTCGCGCAGCAGACCTGGGCGCAGGACAAGCCGGTGCTGCCGGCGCCGCATCAGGTGGTGAACGAAATCTGGAACGCCACCATCGCGCTCGATATCACCTCGCGCCGCTCGCTGGCCTATCACGGCTGGATCACGCTGTCGGCGACGCTGCTGGGCTTCGCCTTCGGCACAATGCTCGGCATCGTCCTGGCCGTGGCCATCATCCACAACGATGCCTCGGATCGCTCGCTGATGCCCTGGATCATCGCCAGCCAGACCATTCCCATCCTGGCCGTGGCACCCATGGTGGTAGTGGGGCTGGGCGCGGTGGGGCTGACCGGGCTGATCCCTAAAGCGCTGATCTCGATGTATCTGAGCTTCTTCCCGGTGGTGGTCGGCATGGTCAAGGGCCTGCGCTCGCCCGAAGCCATCCAACTCGACCTGCTGCGCACCTATGACGCCAATCCGGTGCAGGTGTTCTGGAAATTGCGCTGGCCGGCCGCCATGCCCTTCCTCTTCGCCTCGATGAAGGTGGGCATCGCCATTTCGCTGATCGGGGCGGTGGTGGCCGAGCTCTCCAACGCTTCGGGCGGGGGCCTGGGCGTGCGGCTGCTCACCGGCTCCTATAATGGCCAGACCATCCAGATCTGGGCGGCTCTGTTCATCGCGGCGGGCCTGGCGGCGGTGCTGGTGGCCATTGTCGGCGGCGCCGAAAAATGGGTGAATGGCCGGATGGGGGCGCGGGCATGAGAGGCGGCCTTTCCTTTTTCCAGCTCTATCTGGGTCTGGTGGCAGGCGGCCTGGCCCTGCTCGGCCTGCTCATGAGCCTCCCCACTTTCGGCAATGCGCCGCTCCTGGCTCTGTTCTTCGCGCTGGGCGGGGCGAGCCTGGTGCGGCTTCTCGCCCCGTTCAGCCTCTGGCTCGATGGGCTCCTGGCCGTGCTGGGGGCGGTGGCGCTGCTCCTGGCCCTGCCGGCGGGCCGGGCCATGCCGCTCCATTATTGGCTGGCGCTGATCGCCGCCTGGGCTTTTGCCTGGCTGTTCGTCGAACGGCTCTCGGCCGCCATCCGCGCCGGTCGATTGCCCGAGACCGGAACCGGTCTCGTCATTCCCATCGCCTTCGGACTGGCTTTGCTGGTGATCTGGGAAGTGGTGACGCGCGGCGCCAATGTGCCGCCGGTGCTGCTGCCGCCGCCTTCGGCCATCGGGGCGCGGCTGATGGCCGAAACCAATATTTTATGGGCCGATTTCGTGCAGACCTTCGTCAAGTCGGTGCTGCCCGGCTATGCCATCGGCTGTCTGGCGGGGCTGGCCGTGGCGATCCTGGTCGATCGCTCGCCCTTCCTCAAGGCCGGCATCATGCCCATCGGCAATTTCATGTCGGCTTTGCCGATCATCGGCATCGCGCCGATCATGGTCATGTGGTTCGGCTTCGACTGGCAGAGCAAGGCGGCCGTCGTCGTCGCCATGACCTTTTTTCCCATGCTGGTCAACACGGTGGCCGGGCTCAACGCCGCCTCCGCCATTGAGCGCGACCTCATGCGCACCTATGCCGCCAATTACTGGCAGACCCTTATGAAGCTCAGGCTCCCCGCTGCGGGCCCCTTCATATTCAACGCCCTCAAGATCAACTCGACTCTGGCCTTGATCGGCGCAATCGTAGCGGAATTCTTCGGGACGCCCGTCGTGGGAATGGGCTTCCGGATATCGACCGGGGTGGGGCGTCTCGCCATCGACCTGGTCTGGGCGGAGATCGCTGTTGCGGCGGTCGCGGGGTCCGCCTTCTACGGGGTGATCGCCCTCATCGAAAGGGGCGTCACCTTCTGGCATCCGTCCGTCCGTGGTGGACGGGCGTAAAGGGAAAAGGGAACGACAAATGAACAAGATCATCACCGGGTTGATGGCCGGCGCCCTGGCGCTGTCCGCCGCTCCGGCCGTATTGGCCGCCGATGCGCTGACCCTGCAATTGAAGTGGGTCACCCAGGCGCAGTTCGCCGGCTATCTCGTCGCCGAGGCCAAGGGCTTCTATGACGAGGAAGACCTCGACATCACCATCCTGCCCGGCGGCCCCAATATCGCCCCCGAACAGGTGATCGCCGGCGGCGGCGCCGATATCATCGTCACCTGGATGGCCGCCGGCATGGCGGCGCGGGAATCGGGTGTGCCGCTGGTCAACATCGCCCAGCCCTTCAAGCGCAGCGGCCTGATGATGATTTGCCCCACCGAAACCGGCATCACCACCGAAGCCGATTTCCCCGGCCACACGCTGGGCGTCTGGTTCTTCGGCAACGAATATCCGTTCTTTGCCTGGATGAACAAGCTGGGCCTGGCCACCGACGGCTCGGATGGCGGCGTCACCGTGCTGCAGCAGAGCTTCGACATCCAGCCCATGATCCAGGGCCAGGCGGACTGCATCTCGGTGATGACCTATAACGAATATGGCCAGGCGCTCGATGCCGGTTATGGCCCGGATAATTTGACCATCTTCAACTATACCGAAATGGGCAACGACCTGCTCGAAGACGGTCTCTATGTGATGGAGGACAGCCTCGACGACCCGGCCAAGGTCGATGCCTATACCCGCTTCGTGCGCGCCTCGATGAAGGGCTGGGCCTATGCGCTGGAAAACCCGGAAGAAGCCGCCGAGATCGTGGTCGAGGCCGACGATACCGGCGCGGCCGAATATGACCACCAGTTCTATATGGTCAACGAGGTGACCAAGCTGGTCGATCCCGAGGATCCGGCGCTCGACATGGCCACCTATGAACGCACCGTCCAGGCCCTGCTCGACCAGGTCATCATCAAGGCGACCCCGGAAGGCGCCTATACGGCCGTGGTGACCGACGGGCTGAAATAAACCTCGATCATTGATCGAGGATGCAGGCGGGGCGTCGGCCCCGCCTGTTTTGTTTCTGAATAGGGCTCAGGCGGGCACCATTTACCTCGCTCACCGCTCGTCACCCTCGGGCCTGCCCCGAGGGTGACGATCCCGGAAGGCTGGGATCACGGAACAAGTGAGCGAAGGCCGCAGCGATCACGCTCGATAGCCTGTGCCTCAATCGGAACGAAATTACACGCCCGCGCATTGCCTGACCACGAGCGTCACAACAAGAGGGCTTTCTCATGAACAGCATTATCTATCTGGTCGGACTGGTCGTTATCGTCATGGCCATCCTGTCCTTCATCGGCCTCGCCTGAGCATCGTGATCCCGGGAGGACAGAATATGACCATGGAATCCACATCCGGCATCGCCGTCGTCGAAACCGGCCCCGTCAGCGGCCGCGAGGCGTCCAGCTATGTCGATTGGCCGGCCATTTTTGCCGGCATCGTCTTCGCCTCGGCCATTTCGCTGGTGCTGATCAGCTTCGGTTCGGCCCTCGGCCTCAACTTCGTCGATTTCAATGCCCGCGATGGCGCCCCTGCCGTGCTGATCGGCATCGCCGCGGCGAGCTGGTTTCTCTGGGTGCAGATCTCGAGCTTCATGGCCGGCGGCTACCTGACCGGCCGCCTGCGCCGGCGCAATTTCGACGCCACCGAAGATGAAAGCGACATGCGTGACGGCGCCCACGGGCTTCTGGTCTGGGGCGGCGCGCTGATCGTCGGCGCGGTCCTGGCCGTGGGCGGCATCGGGGCCTTCGCCAATGCCGCCGGCAGCGCCGCGGCCACCGCCACCATCGCCGCCTCCAACATGGCCGAGGGCGAAGCGGACCTGACCGATCCCAATGCCTATTTCATCGACACCCTGTTCCGCGCCAACAACCCGGTCGATCCGGGCGTGGCGCGCGACGAGGCCGGGCGCATCTTCGCCCGGGCGGCTCTGGGCGACGGCACGCTGGCCGCCGAGGACCGCACCTATCTGGCCAATGTCGTGGCCGCCAATACCGGCCTGACCCCCGACGAGGCCCAGGCCCGCGTCGACCAGGTGGCCGCCAATGTCGAGGCGGCGCGCCAGGAGGCCGTGGAGGCCGCCCGCATCGCGCGCAACACCGCCATCATCGCGGCCTTCCTGCTCGCGGCGTCCTCGCTGGTCTCGGCCATCGGCGCCTATTGGGCGGCCCAGAAGGGCGGCAATCACCGCGACCACAATAGCGTGTTCAGCGACGTCTTCCGTCGCTTCTAACCCGCCAGCAGAGGAGAAAAACAATGTTCAAAGGTCTCGCGCTCTGGCTGCTCGGCGTACCGATCTGGCTGATCATCATCATCTTCCTGGTCACCTGACCGGGACGGAAAGGCGGGGCGTAAGTCCCGCTTTTTCTTATGAGCTCAAGGCCCCCTCACCCGCCGCTGCGCGGCGACCTCTCCCCCAAGGGAGAGGTGGGAGATTGCCGATGTCGCGGAGCGACACCTCTCCCTTGGGGGAGAGGTCGGCCGCAGGCCGGGTGAGGGGGCCTCAGGCTTTCCGCAAGCCCCGAATGACCGCTTCCATCGCCGTCCGATAGGCCGGCAATTCCACCTCAGGCGCCAGGGCGGCGCGGTCGAACAGCGCGCCGAGCAATTGCGCCACGGGCTCCACCGGCAGATCGGCGAGCACGCCGGCATCCCGGGCGCATTGCACCCCTTCCACCAGGGTGCGCTGGCCATATTTCTGGTTGATGGCGTCGAGCGCCTCCGGGCCCAGCACGGCGGGGGCGTCGATCAGCATGATGCGGCGGCGGCCGGAATCCTGCATGGCAGCCAGAAACGCCTCGCCCCCGGCCACCAGCGCTTCGATCATGTCCGGCGGTGCTGCCGCGCCATCGGCGGCCGCATTGATGGCGCGGGCCACCGCGGCATGCTCCTCTTCCACCACGGCGGCGAACAGGGCCAGCTTGTCGGCGAAATGATGATAGAGCGCCCCCCGCGTCACCCCCGCCGCGGCGACGATTTCCGGCGTGCCGGTAGCCGCATAGCCTTTTTCCGCAAACAGGCCCCGCGCCGCCTGCAACAGCGCCTGGCGGGTGGCGGCGCGGCGTTCGTCCTGGCTGCGTCTTTCCATTTGCATACATACTGCCTGTATGTTACTCAATCCATATACATGCAGTCTGTATCTAAATTACCCGCAAGGCAAGGAGAGAAGAGATGAAATTCAACAGCCTGTTTCCCCTGCTGCAAGTGCGCGATCTTGCCGCCAGCAGCGATTTCTATCGCCGCCATTTCGGCTTTACGCCGGTTTTCGAAAGCGATTGGTACATGCATCTGAAGGGCGAGAGCGAAGGCCTGTTCGAGCTGGCGCTGATTCACTACCAGCACGATTCGATCCCCAAGGCCGGCCAGGTGCCTACCAGCGGCGTGATCCTGAGCTTTTACGTCGATGATGCCGCCGCCGAAGCCGCACGGCTGGAAGGCGAGGGCGTCACGATCGCTCAGCCCCTGCGCGACGAGGTCTTCGGCCAGCGCCATGTCATCGTCGCCGATCCCAATGGCATTCTCATCGACGTCATCACCGCCATCGAGCCCGACCCGGACTGGCTCAAGGCGCAGATGGGGTAGGGCTGCTACCGCCGCCGCCATGGACCACCGGGACAGGCCCGGTGGTGACGATAGTGGGACGGTCTCCGCGCTGGATCGTTTCACGTTTCGCTGCACACACCAGGAGACCTCATCCTGAACTTGTCGAAGGGCGAGGTCGTGGCGCTCGGGCTCTCCTACGCCCGACCTCATGGTTCGACATGCTCACCATGAGGTCTTCGAGGAGCGCGCAAGTATGTCCTTCCGGGACTTAAAAATCACACAAATCCCCTTCCGACTCCGCCTGCGTCAGGCTAGGTTGATGCACGTACATCTGGGAGGAAACAGCATGTCTGCCAAGCGGCTCGGGATCGGTCTCATCGGTACCGGCAATATCTCGTCGGCCTATCTCAAGGCTATTCTGGGCAAGGACGGCATGCCCGGCTTTCCCGTGCTCGATATCAAGGGCCTGGCCGATATGCGGCCCGAGGCCGCCGCGGCCCGCGCCGCCGAATTCGGCCTCAAGGCCATGAGCATCGACGAGCTTCTCGCCGATCCCGAAATCGCGCTGGTGATCAACCTCACCATTCCCCGTGCCCATGTCGAAGTGGGGCTCAAATGCCTCGCCGCCAGCAAGCATGTCTATTCGGAAAAACCGCTCGGCGTCACCTATGCCGAGGGGCGCAAGCTGCTCGATGCCGCCAATGCGGCCGGCCTCAGGATCGGCTCGGCGCCCGACACCTTCCTGGGCGGTTCGCATCAGCAGGCCCGCGCCGTGGTCGATAGCGGCGTTCTGGGCCAATTGGTGGGCGGCACCGCCTTCATGCTCAGCCCCGGCCACGAAAGCTGGCACCCCGATCCGGCCTTCTATTACGATCTGGGCGGCGGGCCCATGCTCGACATGGGGCCCTATTACATCACCGACCTTGTCAATCTGCTGGGGCCGGTGGCCCTCGTCTCGGCCATGTCCTCGCGCCTGCGCACCGAGCGCACCATCACCTCCGACCCCAAGAAGGGCCAGACCATGCCGGTGCGCATCGACACCCATGTCACCGGCGCGCTGGGCTTTGCCAATGGCGCCATCGTGCAGATCGGCATGAGCTTCGACGTGGCCGGCCACAAGCATGTGCCGCTCGAGATTTACGGCACCGAGCAGAGCCTGATCGTGCCCGATCCCAATTTCTTCGGCGGAGCGCTGGAAACCCGCAAGCGTGGCCGCGAGGAGCAATGGCAATCCGTGCCGGTCGCCCAGCCCTATGCCGATGGCAATTACCGCTCGCTGGGCGTGGCCGACATGGCTTTGGCCATTCTCGAAAACCGCCCGCATCGCGCCAATGGCGACCTGGCCCTGCATGTTCTCGAGGTCATGGAAGCCTTCGAGCACGCCGCAAGCCAGGGTCGCAGCGTGGAGATCAAGACCCCGGTCGAACGCCCCGCGCCCCTGGCCGAAAGCCTGCGCGACGGCCGGCTGGGCTAAGGCGTTTATCAAACCCAATGCGGATCGTCACCCTCGGGCCTGCCCCGAGGGTTCTTTGGTTTTGGGTATATTGCAAACGCCCTCGGGTCAGGCCCGAGGGTGACGATCCGTGGGTGGGGTGGTTCAGGTATCCACTGATGGACCGCTCCCTCAACCCCTTCTCTTAAGGGTGAGCAAAGCAAAGGGCCGTGATTCCAGCTCAATTTGGACCGGTAAGGGCATCAAACCCAATGCGGATCGTCACCCTCGGGCTTGACCCGAGGGTTCTTTGGTTTTGGGTGTATCGCAAACGCCCTCGGGGCAGGCCCGAGGGGCACGCGGCCCGACCTCACCAATACCAGCCCAGATTGTCGGCCTTGGCCTTGTCGAAATGCAGCGTCACCTCGGCGTCCCGCGCCGGCTGGTGCGTGCCGTCCACATATTGCCGCTGCGTCAGAATGATGGTCTGCGCCTCTTCGTCGTGGCCAAGATAGAGATAGTCGAAGCAATCGCCGGCCTGGCTGGTGTCGATATGCGCGGCGATTTCCTGTTTCAGGGCGTCCAGTTCCCGCCCCTCGATGGCCTGGCCGTCGGGACGCTCATAGGCCCGCACCGAGGGCACCCAGTCGAAGCCGGTGTCGCAGATATAGCGGCCGTCGCGAAAAATGCCCTCGGCGACGAAGGTGATATCGATTGCCGCGCTCCAGGGATTGGACAATTCGTAGCGCACCCTGTCGCCATCGATCCCCAGATAGATGTCCGACCAGCCGCATTCATTGCCCCTCTGGTCATAACACCAGCGTTCCGCGCCCAGCATCAACGCCCCGATCGTCTCGATCGGCACCAGCTTGCCCGGCTTGAACCGGTCGATCGCGGCCTGGCTCGCCGCGTCATAGGCCAGGGCCGTGCCGGAACAGGTCGCGAGGGCGGCGAGGGCGATGGCGAAGCGGCGCATGAAAGATCTCCCGTGTTTGGAACCGATCCTAGCGCAGTGCTCTATCCCCTGAAACCGGAGACTTGACTCCAGCCTTAACGTGTAACAAAAGAAGTTACATTAAAGGCCGCCCGGACCGCCCGCTCTCCCGGCGCTGCCCGGCCGGCTTTCGACAGGAGTTTTCATGCAGGACATCGTCATTATCGGCGGCTCTTTCGCCGGCCTTACCGCCGCCATGCAGCTGGGCCGCGCCCGGCGCAAGGTGAGCGTGCTGGATACCGGCCTCAACCGCAATCGCTATGCCGAACATGCCCATAACGTCTTTGCCCAGGACGGCACGCCCCCCGGCGATATCCTGGCCCGCGCCCGGGCCCAGGTCGGGTCCTATCCCAGCGTCGACCTGGTCGCCGGCAAGGCCGTCCAGATCGAGGGCGAGCCCGACGCCTTCGTGGTCAGGACTGCCGCGGGCGAGGTCATCGAGGCGCGCCGGCTGATCCTCAGCTATGGCATCGTCGACGAGTTTCCCGCCATTCCCGGCTTCGCCGAAAGCTGGGGCAAAACGGTGATCCATTGCCCTTTCTGCCATGGCTATGAAGTGGCCGGAAAGCCCTGGGGCCTGCTCTATTCCTCGCCCATGTCCCTGCATGGGCCGGCGCTCTACGCCAATTGGACCGACGACATCACCCTGATCCTCGATGGCCACGAGATCATCGAGGAAGAACGGCACAAGCTCGAAAAGCGCGGCGTGCGTATCGAGAACGGCAGGCTGGCCGCGATCCGGCACGACAACGGCATCCTCGACGGCGTGGTGCTGGAAGACGGCCGCGAACTGGCCCTGACCGCGCTCTATGCCCATCCCCGCAATCACCCTTCGGCCGATCTGCACCTGCAATTGGGCCTCGAAACCAAGGAAACGCCCACCGGCATCATGGTGGCGACCGGCGACATGCAGGCCACCTCCCGCCCCGGCATCTTCGCCGCCGGCGACCTGGCCACCGGCATGCACTCCATCACCTTCGCCAATTACGCCGGCTCCATGGCCGCCATGGGCGCGCTGAATTCGTTGATGGATTAACCCCTCTCCCCTTGTGGGAGAGGGTGGATCGGCCGCAAGGCCGAGACGGGTGAGGGGAGAAATTACCGCAGCCAGCCCTGCGGCCGGGGGTGGAGCTCCATCTGCCCTTCCCTGGTCGCCGCCTCGATGGCCGCGATCTCTTCGTCCGACAGCGCCAGGTTGTTGAGCACGCCCAGATTGTCCTTGAGCTGATCCAGCGTGCGCACCCCGATCAGCGCCGAGGTCATTTCCGGGCGGCGCAGCACCCAGGCCAGGGCCAGCTGCACCATGGTCTGCCCCCGCGCCCGGGCGATCTCGCCCACCT
>Ga0160493_100263_pt1 | contig 18900 bp, 18 predicted proteins | sample DID2MG_2_FD_108262 | JGI IMG/M metagenome (GOLD analysis project Ga0160493, IMG submission 108262) | Enriched soil microbial communities from UW Madison campus, WI, USA - DID2878_E24_FP2 MG | ecosystem: Environmental > Terrestrial > Soil > Unclassified | place: USA: Madison, Wisconsin | collected... | reverse complement strand
GGCTTCCGATTTCGGGCTCAGCGTGGCCGAGATCGTCGAGCTGGGCCTCACGCCGCATCTCGACCAGTTCAGCGGGCCGGCCTATGGCCCGGTCGAGGATGCGCTGGCGCTGATGAACCTCACCGCCTTTGCCGGGCGCGATTTCGGCTCGCTGTCGGGCGGCGAGAAGCAGCGGGTGATGATCGCGCGGGCCCTGGTGCAGAAGCCGGACCTGCTCATCCTGGACGAGCCCACCAACCATCTCGATATCCGCCACCAGCTCGAAGTGCTGGACCTGCTGGCGGGCCTGCCGACCACGGTGATCGTCTCGCTGCACGACCTGGCGCTGGCCTCGGCCCATGCCGACCGGGTGCTGGTGCTGGAACAGGGGCGAAGCGTGCAACTGGGCACCCCGCTCGAGGCGCTGACGCCGGATAATATAAGGCGGATTTTCGCCGTAGAGGCCGCCATCGACAGCCATCCGGCCACCGGCCGGCCGCGCTTTTCCTTTCACCTGAACTCATCCGATCTCTGAGGACAAATCCATGCGTCTCATTCTGCCGATCCTTGCCCTGTCCAGCGCCCTGCTGACCAGCGGCGCCATGGCATCGGGCTTCCCCGTCACCGTCGAAAGCTGCGACCGCGCGGTGACCTTCGATTCCGCGCCCGCCCGGGCGGTTTCCAACGACGTGAACCTGACCGAGATGATGCTGGCCCTGGGCCTCACCGGCAATATGGTGGGCTATACCGGCATTTCGGACTGGAAGACGCTGGACGAGACTCTGCGCGCCGGCGTGGCCGACCTGCCCGAGCTCTCGCCCAATTATCCCACCAAGGAAGTGCTGCTGGGCGCCGATGCCGATTTCTATTTCGCCGGCTGGAATTACGGCATGCGTGTGGGCGGGGAAGTGACGCCCGACACCCTGGCCGAGTTCGGCATCGCCGTCTACGAGCTGACTGAGAGCTGCATCCATATCATGGACAAGCCCAAGGCCTCCATCGAGGACATGTATGTCGACCTCATCAATCTCGGCCGCATTTTCGGCGTGGCGGAACAGGCCGAGGCACTGGTGGCCGGATATCGGCAGGACCTCGAGGCATTCACCGCCGGGCTCGCCGCGCTCGAGGCGCCGGTCAAGGTCTTCGTCTACGATTCCGGCGAGAACAAGCCGTTCACGGCCGGGCGCTACGCCATGCCCACGGCGCTGATCGAGGCGGCGGGCGGCGTCAACATCATGGACGACGTGGATTCGAGCTGGGTGGAAATCGGCTGGGAGCCGGTGATCGAGCGCAATCCCGATGTGGTGGTCATCGTCGATTACGGCCAGGTGACGGCCGAGCAGAAAGCCGATTTCATGCGCGACAACCCCGCCTTCAAGGATGTCCCGGCTGTGCTCAATGACCGCTTCGTGGTGCTGCCCTATGTCGAGGCGACGCCGGGGCCCCGCAATATCGAGGCCATCAAGACCCTGGCCGCTGCCTTCCGCGAGTAATCGGAGTAGGGCCGGCGCAAGCCGGCCCGCATATTCATGTCCCACAAGCATCTCGTCGATGGCCCGCGCCACACGCTGATCCATTCCATGCCGCTCATCGTCTGCGGCCTGGTCATCCTGCTTTTCGTCATCTCGGTGCTGGCGGTCAGCGTCGGGGCGGTGGGCATTCCGCCCGATATCGTCTGGAGCGTCATCCTCAGCCACCTCGCGCCGGGCAGCGTCGAGCAGACCTGGTCGCCGGGGCGGGACAATATCGTGTGGGAAGTGCGCCTGCCGCGCGTGGTGCTGGGCGCCATCGTCGGGGCCAGCCTGTCGCTGGTGGGCGCGGCCCTGCAATCGGTGACGCGCAATGCCCTGGCCGATCCGCACCTGCTCGGCATTTCCTCGGGCGCGGCTTTGGGCGCCATCATCGTGCTCCTGCATACCGGCATGTTCCTGGGTCTCATCACCGTGCCGCTCTTCGCCTTTGGCGGGGCGCTCGCGACCACGGCGCTGGTGGTGGGCATCGCCAATTTCACCCATGCGCGCGACGCCAGCCGGCTGGTCCTGACCGGGGTGGCCATTTCCTTCGTCATCACTTCGCTGGGCAGCCTGGGCATTTTCCTGGGCGATCCGCGCGCCACCCATACGGTGGTCTTCTGGATGCTGGGCGGGCTGGGCCTGGCCCAATGGGCGCAATTGCCCTATCCGCTGCTGGCCCTGGCCGGATGCGGCGCTTTTCTGTTGTTCAATGCCCGCAATTTCAACGCCATGACCCTGGGCGATGAATCGGCCACCACGCTCGGCCTGCCCGCCGGGCGCTTCCGCATCCTGGTCTTCGTCGTCTGCGCCCTGCTCACCGGCGCGGCCGTGGCCTTTTCGGGCATCATTTCCTTCGTGGGCCTGATGATCCCGCATCTGGTGCGCATGGTGGTGGGCGGCGATTATCGCCGCGTCCTGCCGCTCTCGGCCCTGGTCGGCGCCATCGTGCTGGTCCTGGCCGACATGGCGGCGCGGGTGATCATCCCGCCCCAGGACATGCCCATCGGCATCATCACCGGCCTGGTCGGCGGCATCTTCTTCATCGGCCTCATGCGCCGCAAGACCAAGCTCGGCTGACGCCGCTTTGAACCCCTGCGGCGGGCGCGGCCCTTGTCCCCGCGCCCCCACTGGTGCAAAACGCCCCGATCGATCCCATATGGGATGGCATCGAAGAATGACCGGAACCGTTTTGCTGGACCAATCGCGCAAATTTAGCGCCATTCAGAGTAGCCAGAGAGACTGCGCCTGAAGCAACCTGTCAGGCGCGACCAGTCTCAGCAGCAGCTCGCCGCTGGAATTGCGATCCGATCTCAAAGTGTTGCATCAGCAACCGATCAGCCAAGTCTGCATCCCGCGCCACGACGGCGTCCAGCAATTGGCGATGATGCTCGACAAGATATGCGTCGATGCCATCGAGATTGGTGATGCGCTCGCGCCGCTCGAAATGCGACCGTTGTAGCAGCACTGCTATCGCTGCATGCAGGCTGGCCAGCGTCGGTGCATGGGCGGCAGCGATCAGCGCCGCATGAAACGCGAAGTCGGCATCGCCACCGATCTGCGGATCCTTCACCGTATCCTCGATCAGCTGCAGCGCCTGGCGCAGGGCGTGGAGGTCTCCGGCTGTAGCGCGTGCGCATGCCAGCCGGATCGCCTGCCGCTCGATGGCGATACGCGCTTCCATCACGTCCTCGACCACCTCCGCCTGCTGGGCGAGCATCATGGTGAACAGATCGCCCAGCTCGGCAAAGCCGGGGCGGCGCACGACGCTGCCTGACCCGTGGCGGATCTCGATGACGCCAATTGCGGCGAGCCCGCGGAGCACTTCGCGAATGACCGGCCGGCTTACGCCCAGGCGCGTTGCCAGCTCCCGCTCGGGCAGCAGGCGGTCCCCCGCCTTGAGCTGACCGGACAGCAGTTGCTCGCGCACGAAGGCAAAGACCTTCTCATATCCCCGTGCCTCCGGCTCTTCTGCCCGTGTCAGCCCAGCGTTCATGTCGTGCCCCAAGATTGCCCTCACGGAATGGCGGCCGATCCTAAGCCTGTCAAGCAGCACCGCAACCACCAATTCCATGCTTGTCAAAGTGGTAATACCACGGTATGAACACTTCGACAAAGAGGAGAAGTCCCGCATGAGCGAAACCCTTTCAGCGACAGGGCTAACTATTCCGCACCGCAAGGCAATCGGCCTGGCGTCGGACCATGCGGGATTTCCGATGAAAGGGTTCATCCGCGACGTCCTTGCGAACCATTGCGACGAGGTCATCGCCTTGGGCGCGACATCAGAAGAGCCGGTCGATTTCCCCGACGTGACGAGGGCTGCCATCGATCTCATCCTGACAGGCAAGGTCGAACGCGTGGTGTTGGTGTGTGGCACGGGGGCAGGGGCCTGCATCGCCGCTAACAAGATCGCCGGCATCCGTGCCGCCGTCGCCCATGACACCTATGTCGCTCGCCAATGTGTCGAGCACGACGACGTTAATGTCCTATGCATCGGCGCCTGGATCGTCGGTTCGCAGATCGCTGCGGACGTAACTCGTGCCTTTCTGGCCGCAGAATTCAGCACTGAACCGCAATTTCGCCGCCGTGTCGAAAAGCTGGCCCAGATGGACCGGGCACGAGGCGCCTAAACCAAGATCAACCAAGGGAGGGTGTCATGGACGCCAACAAGCGCAGGGAAATCCTGGAAACCGTCGCCAAGCTCAGGGTCACCGATATCCGCGACGGCATGGATTGGGTGGGCCTGCATCATGTGGGCACGGTGGATCCGGAAATCCGACCGCTATACCGCACCAAGGCCGCAGGCTTCGCCCAGACCTACAAGCATATCCCCACGCAGATCCGCGTACCCGAGCTTTCGCCGGCGGACTACACCAAATGGGCCTATGAATATTGGTACGGCCAGCTCTGGAACATGGGCGATTTCCGCGAACAGGTCGGCGAGGGCGACTTCCTCGTCATCGACACGCTCGGGCAGAAGACGCCGGCGATCGGTTCGATGGATTCGATGGTTTGGGCGGCGCGCGGCGTCAAAGGCGTTCTGACCAATGGCGGCGCCCGCGACACCGACGAGCAGCTCTACCAGAAGGCGATGCCCTGCTGGCATCGCTGGGTGGTCCAGCCCATGTACCAGGGTCGCGTCGAATTCGGCGAACCCAACTCGACGGTCGAGATCGGCGGGGCAACGGTGCGTCCGGGCGATCTGGTCGTGGCCGATGGGGACGGTGCCATCGTCGTACCGCAGGACGTGATCGATGACGTCATCTACTACGCCAAGCAGGAATCCGAGAACGATCGTTACGATCGCGGCATGCTGTTCGAAGCCCTCGGCATCGCGCCGGACGAATCGACACAGTCCATGTTCCCCGACATGCCCCCGCACCCCTACAAGAAGAAGCGGGATGACTTCATGAAGCGGCTCGGCCGCAAGTAACCTGTCCTCAACCGGACTTCAGAGGCGCCTGCGGGCGCCTCTGTTATTGTGTGCGCAAAAAGGAGCGCCGAACCTGGGGAGGTTCGGCGCTCTTTCCCTCGGAGGAAAGGGAAAGGCTCAGGCGCGCTCGAGCATCATGCCCCAATCGCCGCTGTCGGGGCGTTGGGGCAGGGGCAGCACTGAACTGCGCGGCACTATGATGACGTCGCCCGGCTCGCCCCATTGACCGCTGCGCGGGTCAAAGAAGCGCGGGCGGTATTGGTCGCCGGCAACGACGCCGCGAAGCTGAGCTTCCATCGGCGCGTCGGCCTCGAAATAGAGCATGAACCAGGACCGGTCGGGTGTACGGGCGCAATAGCTCCAGCCCTTGTAGGAAAAGCCCGGCCCCGTCTTGTTGGGTACAATCAGTTCCGCGTCAGGCTCGAGTTCGAGATAGCGCCGTCCCTGAACCATGGCGAAGCTCTTGATATGCTGGATCTCCGCGGCCGATCGCCAGCCGAAACTGTCCCACATCTTGTGGAGTGACTCCGGCTCGATGTCGGATTGCCAGATGCCCTCGGCACCATAGATGAAGCCTGCCAGGCCACCCGAAAGGAAGCTGCCATAGAGTCCGGAACGCACATAGATGCGGTCGTCCTCGCTGTCGGGGGGGACACGCAGCGGATAAGGCTGACCCAACTGGTGCAGGCCGGCATAGTACGGCTCGCCATTGATGGCGGGCTTGCGCTCGGCGTGGAAAATCTCCGTCAGGTACCAATAGGTATAGTGCTCGCGCACATTGCCCGACTGATGCAGATCTACCCAGCTGTCCGGCCCGAAATTGACCAGCGTCGAGGGGTTGGGATTGGCCGTGAGCAGGCTGCCGAATGGTGGCTTGCCATAACGCTCGATGGCCAGGTTGATTGGTACATTGTAGTCTTCGGCAGGAATGGTCTGCTCGAAATAGTCGTAGTGAATCGGGCTGAGGATCGCGATATGCGCGCCATAGCGGGCGATCAGATACTGCGCATAGCGCGCGTAGGATTCCGGCCAGTCATGGAATTTCTGCCAGCACTGTCCTGCATCGCGGCGAGAAAATTCGATGAACGGCACGATGCCCTGGGCGTTGAGGTAGTCGATCTTGCGATCCAGCGCCTTGAAGTACTCGGGATTGATCCGGTCCATGTCCGGGAAAATGTGTTCAAATCCCGGAACCTTGCCCGGAAATTCGAAGGGCCTGCCGCCCTCATTGTGCATGTCCTTGGCGGAATCGGTGCCCGGCTGTTTCCACGCCGCGCGGACCCATGTCCCATCTTCCATCTGCAAGCTATTTGGCGCGCCATCATTGGCCCAGGCCGGCTGCGCCGCGATCAGGCCGACGCAGTTGTAGCCCTGCGCCCTGCGCACCGTCGTATAGTCATTGAGCGTCGCATCGGGTCCAAGCGGTCCCGTCCGCCCCTCGCCCTCCACCAGGGGGAAACGGAAGCTAGGAAGGGACCACCAGGTATCGCCCAGGAGAAAATAGGGCGTGCCATCGGCGTATTGGAGGCCGCGTCCATCTGCCGTCACGCCGATCATGCCGCGGCGGTTTGGATTTTCGTCCAACTCGCTTGCGCTCCAGTCGTCGGCGACAAAGCTGCCCGAGCGGCCAGAGAGACCGGCGTCGCCCGGAGCGCTGCCGCTGGTCCAGCGCCACTCCCCCGGCGCGGTGGCGAGCACGCGTACGACCCACTCGTTTCCGCCATTCCAGAAGCCGTGAACCCGGCGCGAAAAGCCAGGTCCTTCCAGGTCCACCCATACCAGCATGTCGGCATAGGGATTTTCAAACCGTCCGCTTGCGGTGAAAACAAGATCGAGCTTGGTCCAGACCTTTACCGGTCCTTGTTCACTGGTCACAACATCCTCCATCGGCCTAGCGGCCCAGCCATTCCGGCTTGGTTTTGTTTACGAAGGCTTCGACGCCCCGGCGGAAGTCTTCACTGCCATAGGTCAGGGAAATCAGGTCGTCCGCAGGGTCGATGTCGCGCGCCATGATGCGGCCGAACGCGGCCTTGCTGACGCGCAGGGTGATCGGCGCGTTCTCGAGCAGGCGCGCGACGACATCGTCGGCAGCCGCGTCGATCGTCTCCGGTTCGGCGAGGCGCGCCAGAAACCCGGAAGCATGGGCCTCTTCCGCGTTGATGAACTCTGCCAGGAGCATCATGCGCTTGGCGCGTGCCTCACCGAAGCCGGCCAGCACGCGTGCGTAAGTCTGCATGGAAACGCAGTTGCCGATGGTCCGCGCGATCGGACTGCCGAACCTGGCACGGCGGCTCGCAACACGGATGTCGCAGCATGCCGCAATATTGAGCCCGCCGCCGGCTGCCCAGCCGTCTATGATCGCCACGGTGGGAACGGGAACCGCCAGCAGCCGCTCGAAATAGCGATTCATCTTCGCCTCGTAGGCGATGCCGTCCTGGCCGCCGGTGAAGTCCCGAAACTGCGCGATATCCGAGCCCGCAACAAATGCTTTCCCGCCTGCGCCACGCAGGGTAATCACACGCAGATCGGTATCGGCGCTGACCGCTTCGAGCGCGGCATCGAGCTCTTCCCACATCGACCAGGTGAAGGCGTTGTGCGCCCCGGGTCGATCGAAAACAATGCGGGCGACACGCCCTTCCCGCGTCAAACGGACGTGTCCTTGATCAGTGTCTTGGCTCATGCGGAAACTGCTCCGGGCGCCTTGGGTTCAAGCATGCCGAGTTCGGCGAGAATTTCGTCGCTGTGCTCGCCCAGCAGCGGCGGGTGACGCCGTACGCTCGCCGGCGTGTCGGAGAGCTTGGCCGGGAACCCCAGGGCCTTGAACTTTCCTTCGATGGGATGATCGATCTCGATCACGGCCTGCCGATGATGCACATGCTCGTTGTCGAGGGCGACGCTGTAGTCATTGATGGGCCCGGCGGGCACGCCTGCTGCCAGAAACAGGTTTACCCATTCCTCGGCGGGTCGGGTCTGGAAGGTGGGGCGCAGTTCGTCTGCAAGTTCGCTGCGCAGCTTCACTCGGTTGATCGCGCCTGAATAGCGCGGGTCATCTTTGAGTTCGGGACGCCCGATCACGTCGCAAAAGATCAACCAGAGTTTCTGGTTGGCAGCGCCGACCACGAAATTGCCGTCCGACGCCGCAAAGGCCTGATACGGCGCGCTCATCCGGTTGGCTGTGCCGAGCGGGCCGGGCGATTTGCCGGTGGCCCAATATTCGGTGCTTTCCCAGACGGATAGCGAAAGCGCCGCATCCAGCAACGAGCTGTCCACATATTGCCCGCGCCCTGTACGCTCCCGGCCGATTACAGCAGACAGGATGCCGTAACACGCAAACATCCCTGCACCCAGGTCGCCAACCGGAATTCCGGACTTGACCGGCTCGGCACCAGGAATACCCGTGGCGCTGATCACCCCGCCCATGGCCTGGGCGATAAGGTCGAAGCCGGGCCGCTGTGACCAGGGCCCGGTCTGCCCGAATCCGGAAATGCTGGCATAGATGAGGCGAGGATTGATACGCGACAGCGTCTCGTAATCCGCGCCCAGTTTCTTCATCACGCCCGGGCGACTGTTCTCGACCAGAATGTCGGCAGTCTCGACCAGTTTGTGCAGCACGCGCTGGCCTTCAACGGTCTTGAGATCAAGGGTGATGCTTCGTTTGTTGCGATTGAGCGCAAGGAAACCGGGGCTGTCTTCGCCTTTCATGCGAAAGCCCATGGACTTGCGCGTCTGGTCGCCGACGCCGGGCGGTTCGACCTTGATCACGTCAGCCCCCATATCGCCGAGAAGCATGCAGCAGAACGGCCCTGCCATGACCTGGCTCAGATCCAACACGCGAAGGCCGGTAAGCGGCGGCGCATGCGCTGAATCGTCAGTTGATTTACCTGGCCCTGTGCCTTGCGACATAAATTCCTCCCTCGGATTGATAAGGCACAACCCATTCGCTGACCGTACCGCGCCTGTTAATCTTGCATACAAGACTGCGGTCTGGCAGAAATCAAGGGGTGAATTGCGCTAACTTGCTTTTTTCGCGGAAGATGCATACGAGCAGGCATGGAAGACGACCAGGACATCAAGGGTTTTGTTGACGCCGAGGCTGCGGGTGCCGGCCGGCGCAAGGGCCAACTGCATACAGCAGCCGCAAGTCGGCTCCGCAGCATGATCCTGTCCGGCGAGCTGCCGCCGGGATCTCGCATGCGAGAATTGCAGCTCTGTGAACAGCTTGGCGTATCGCGCACACCGGTTCGAGAAGCCCTTCGCACGCTAGCCGCCGAGGGGCTGGTCGATCTTCTGCCCAACCGAAGCGTCGTTGTGTCCCAGCTGCATGCGCCCGATCTTGAGCACCTTTTCCAGGTCTTCGGCACCATAGAGGGTCTGGCCGCAGAGCTCGCCTGTGAGCGCATCACGGAAGCTGAAATAGCGGAAATCGGTAGGCTTTTGGCCGAAATGGTGGACTGCCACGGGCGCAAGGAACGAGCGCCCTACATGCAAATCAACCAGCAGATCCATCGCCGCACGGTGGAAATCGCCGCCAACCCGGTCCTGATGTCGGTCTGGCAATCTCTCGTGCCACGCGTCGAGCGGGCCAGGGCTCTGGCCAATCTCGATACCGGTCGATGGACTGGCGCTTTATTCGAGCACACCAAGATGTTCACAGTGCTCGCGGCCCGCGACGGCAAGCAGCTCAACCAGCTGACGCGCGAGCATTTCCTCAACAGTCTGCCCTTCCTTCAAAAGCCGTCGGAATAACCTCCGCGTCAAAGTCTTCGGCTTCACCTCCTTGTGGCGTTGCCGGGGTTGTTCGGTGACGACAGCGTCGGCTCGTCATATTTTCGCATCCGAAAAATATCGAAATGGACGTTGACTCGGCAAACTCTTGCATACAAGAATGATGGTCGGACGGGGAGGAGCCCTGCCAGATCACTCCATATTTGTGGCTGCGCAGCTGCGCGCCAGCGAGGAATTGTCATGTCGAGCTATGAGCCCAAGGATTCCCAAGGAAACGCCGTGGATCCCTATCACATCCGCAAATATTTCGAGCCGTTGCGCGTTGTCGACGTTGTCGATGCCATGGATGGTCTGGGCTATTTCAACATCGGCCTGGTATCCCAGGAAATCCGTCCGCTCTGGCTGGGAATGAAATTCTGGGGTCCGGCAGTGACGCAGCGGTGCGTGCCGGCAAACAAGCCGATGTGGCAGCTCGAGACAACCGAAGAGATCGTTGGTGCTCATGGGATATGGTTCAATCGTCATGGCCATAACGGCCGCGGCCTCAATGACCTTGTGAAGCCTGGCAGCGTCGTCGTCACCGATGTCGGAAGTTCGGGCGAAGTCGGCTTTTTCGGTTCAGAGAATGTGTTGGGGCTGCAGGCGAGCGGCGCAGTGGGCATTGTGACCAATGGCCACTGCCGCGACACCGGCGAAGTGACGATGCAAAAGACCCCGATGGTGTGCCGCGAACGAGGACGTACCATCATTCCGGGCCGCATCGAAGTGGTCGAGCTCAATACGGTCGTGGGTATCGGTGGCGCCCAGGTTCGTCCGGGCGACATTGTCGGCTGCGATGATGATGGGCTTGTGGTCGTGCCCATCGAAATTGCCAAGCAGGTGGCGCTGCATGCCAAGGCAGTCCTGCAGGCCGATATGAGGGCCCGTCGAGGCCGCTATGATGCGCTCAATCGCCCGCATGACGAAACGGTCGATACCGACGCGATCGATCGCTACTACGCCGATCTTGGCGCCTGAAAATGACTTGAGGGGCCGGCTTGCCGGCTCCTCATATTCCGGCGGAAGGAAAGCGATGCGGATCATAGACGCTCACCAGCATTTTTGGGACCTCGATGCCAACTACCTGCCCTGGTTGGCCGATAAGCCGGTCAGTTTCCGCTACGGAAATTACGACGCGCTGAAACGCAATTACCTGCCGGCTGACTATCGTGTCGATGCCGAGGGATTCGATTTAATCGGCAGCGTCTTTATCGAAACCGAATGGAATCCGGCCGATCCTTTGGGCGAAGTGGATTGGGTGTCGTCGCTACGCGAGCGCGAGGGCCTGCCCAGCGTGATGGTGGCCCAAGCGTGGCTGGACCGCGACGATGCGGAGCAGGTGCTTGCCGCCCATGGGCGAAACCCCTTTGTGCGCGGGATCAGGCATAAGCCGAAATCCGCGGCCCAGCAGGGAGACGTGGTTGTCGGCGCGCCGGGGTCTATGGGCGATCCGGCTTTCCGGCGCGGCTTTGCGCTGTTGGCGGCCAATGGCCTGAGCTTTGACTTGCAAACGCCCTGGTGGCATCTGGCGGAAGCGGCTGATTTGGCTGAGGCTTTTCCGCAAACCCAGATCATCATCAATCATACCGCGCTGCCGTCGGACCGGAGCGAAGAGGGGCTGACGGGCTGGCGTTCGGCCATTCGCCGGGCTGCCGAATGCCCCAATATCGCGATCAAGATTTCCGGGCTAGGCCAGAAAGGCCAGTCCTGGACCCTCGAGATGAACAGACCGGTGATCCGCGACACGATCGAAATCTTTGGTGTCGAGCGCTGCATGTTTGCCTCCAATTTTCCGGTCGACAGTCTCGTGGCCAGTTTTGCGACGATCTTTGATGGCTTCCGACGAAGCGTCGAGGATTTGCCGGCGGCTCAACAGGATGCCCTGTTCTGCGACAACGCGGCCCGCCTCTATCGCATCGATCTAAAGGAGAGGACCTGACCCATGCCCGGAAGCCCTTCAAAAAAGCCGCGTCTGGGGATGGTGGGCCTTGGCATCATGGGCGCGCCCATCGTGCAACGCCTTTGCGATAAGGGCTATGACCTTACTGTCTGGAATCTCGAGCCGGACTATTACGACAGGGTCAAGGACAGTGGTGCTCAATGGGCCGCCTCGCCGGCCGAGGTATGGACAGCGTCCGACATCGTTCTCGTCTGCGTCCTCGGTGACGATGCTATCGAAAACGTGTGCCTGGGCAAATCGGGCTTTGCCAGTGCCGGCAAGGCCGCCAAATTGCTCATCGATCTCTCTACCACCTCACCGGAGGCAACGTTGAAGCTGGCGTCCCGGCTCAAGGACGAAACCGGCGCGCGCTGGCTGGACGCCCCGATTTCGGGCGGGCCGAAGCCGGCCCGAGATGGGGAACTGACTGTGATGGTGGGCGGGGATAGCGCGGTCTTCAAGGAAGCCGAGCCGCTGCTGCGCAAAATCGGCCAGAACGTCACCCATATGGGCGACCTCGGTTTTGGGCAGAAGACCAAGATCATCAATCAGGCGATCGTGGGTGCCAATTACATCCTGATGGCCGAGATGCTAGCCACCTGTCGTGCCGCGGGCATCGATCCGGACCTGCTGCCGGTGTGCCTCAAAGGGGGGCTTGCCGACAGCGCCATCCTGCAGCGCATCTATACCCAGATGAGCGCAGAGGATTTCGACCCTCCGCGCAGCTATGTGCGCCAGGTCAACAAGGACCTCAAATCCGTCACCCATTTCGTGGACGACCTGGGACTGGATCTGCCGCTGATGGATGTGGCGATCCGCCAGTATCATCGCTACGCCGATGCCGGCAACGAGATGGAAGACGGCGCTTCGGTTTCCCGACTTTACCAGACGACCGACGCCCCAAAATGAGGTGGCTTTCATGCTGTTCATCGTGAGTGGTCGGGACAAGGTGGGAGGCATTGCCGCGAGGCTGCAATTTCGCACCCAGCACCGAGCCCATTATGCGGCTCTCGGAGAGGACTTGATCCTTGCAGGACCCTATCTCGATGGCGCCGGCGAGCCGATCGGCAGCATGATCGTGATGCGGGCCGCCGATCAGGAGGCAGCAGAGCGGTTTGCTCGTGCCGACCCCTATTGGACGGAGCGCGTGTTTGAAACACTCGAAATTTCCAGATGGGACTGGTTCATGAAAAGGCCGGACGAACTCGCCTCGTAGATCAATTGTTGCATACAAAAGCGCGCTTCCTTGGCTAGTGCTATATCTTAAGACTGGACGCAGCTCATTTCTTTAGCTGGCGCGCGTCTGGGGTTCCAGAGCCGCTATAGTCGCCAGAACAGCGGAATTTGGGACTATCAAAGGTCCAAAATGCCACGCAAAATCCAGAAATTAAGAATTTATGACCGTTGACATCGGCGTTTCTTGCATACAAGAATGATCATATTGCGGGATGGAGCTCTGGCCTGAGGAGGGGCGCTCCGTTTCTGCGAAATCCGGCAGTGCGTATCGGGAGTGTCGTCGTTTCGCACGGGCTTTGGGAACAGAATGCAAAGGGAGGAAACTATGCCGAAGACGTCCTTGACTAAAGCGACCCGGCCGCTGATCGCAGCCTCGCTGCTGGCTCTGACCCTGGCTGCAATGCCGCTAGGCGTCAGTGCGCAGGACAATGCCCTGAGCGGCGAAATTCGCTTCAGCTGGTGGGGCGGCCAGGTCCGCAATGACAAGACCGACCAGATCATCCAGTTGTTCGAGAGCAAAAATCCCGGCGTCAGGGTCGTGCGCGAGACCGCCGATTTCGCCCCGTACTGGGAACGCCTGACCATCCAGTCGACCGGCAACAACCAGCCCTGTGCGATCACCATGCAATCGCGCTGGATGGCCACCTATGCCCGTCCCGACATTCTGATGCCGCTCGACGACCTGGTCGCCGATGGGACGCTCGATGTCAGCGGAATTCCCGAGACCGTGCTCAACGCTGCCCGCGGTGCCGACGGCAATCTCTACATGATCCCGCACGCGGTGTTCTATTTTGCGCTGATGTACAACGAGCAGATGCTGGAAAACGCGGCGTCTGCCGGTGTCGAGCCGCTCGTCTGGCCCTATACTTGGGATGAGTATGCCGCCCATCTGCGGGCGATCCAGCCGACCTTGCCCGAAGGGGCCGTGGCCACGCACAATATGGGCCGCGAGCCGGATGCCTTCGTGCCGTGGGTGCAGTCGCATGGCGAACAGGTGTTCGATGGCTCGAGGGTCGCCTTCTCCCGCGAAATCGCCATCGAATGGTTCAACTATTGGGAAGCGCTTCGCAATGAGGGCGTAACCGAATCCCCGGAAGGCATGATCAGCGAGAACAGCGCGCTGGTCGAAGAATCCAACCTTGCCAATGGCCGGGGCTACGCCACCAACCGCCCGCCCAACCAACTCGGCTCGGTTCAGACTGTGACCGACACGGTCAATCCGGGCGCAACGATCAATACGCGCCCCTATCCGGTCGGACCGGATGGGACTGTGGGCATGGACCTGGGCTCGAACGGCATTGCCATCGGTGCCAGCTGTGCGGCTGCAAATGTTCCTGCAACAGCGGCCTTCATCAACTACTGGACGCAGGATCCGGAAGCTGCGGGCATCTACCAGTCCGACAATGGCGTGGTCGCCATTCCCGATCTCGCCAATGCCCAGGCCTCGGCTCCCGGCACCCAGCCAACGCAGGTTCGCCTCATCGAACTCTACAACGAGGTCGTGGATACCGCCAAGCCGGTCTTCTGGCCTGCTGGTGGCTACCAGGCGATGACCGACGTGCTCAACCGCTCCTATGACGCAGTGGCCTTTGGCCAGCTGAGTGTGGAGGAGGGCGCTGACCAGCTGATCTCCGAACTGCAGCAGCAGCTCGATCAGGCATCGCGCTGATCAGACGATCGCGGTGCGGGCTGCCGGTGCAGCCCGCACGCAAGGCTTGACGGAGCTCGACCGCGAATGTCGCGCCTCTGCCCAGCTTGGACTCCGACGCGAGGGATTTTACCATGAGCATGACGGACGCCGCCAACAGCCCCGTTCTGCCCGCTGCCGAGGCTATGCAGCCGGTGCGGGTCATTCCAGAGAACCGAACGGGTTCGGCCTTCAAGAAGGCGGAAAACCGGGCCGCCTATCTCTTTCTCGCGCCATGGCTGGCCGGCATCATCCTGATCACCGCCTTGCCCATGCTGGCCTCACTCTATCTCAGCTTCACCAATTACGCGGTGATCGGATGGCCGACCTGGATAGGCTTTGACAATTACGTTCGCCTCTTCACCTCGGACCGGCGCTTCGTCACTTCGATCTGGGTGACGCTGAAATATGTCGGCTTCTCCGTGCCGCTGGTGCTGTTGTTTTCGCTGACGGTTGCCACCGTTCTCAATCGCGGCCTGCGCGGCCTCGCGATCTATCGTTCACTTTTCTACGTGCCGTCCCTGATCGGCGCCAGCGTCGGCATCGGTCTGCTGTGGAAGGAAGTCTTTGGCGAGCGCGGCGTGGTCAACCACATGCTGGGCTGGTTCGGCATCGCCGGACGCGGCTGGATCAACAATCCTACCTTCGCCCTGCCATCGGTGATCACGCTCAATGTGTGGACCTTCGGTGCCTCGATGGTGATCTTCCTCGCCGCGCTGAGACAGATTCCCGAATCCTACTACGAGGCTGCCTCCATCGATGGCGCCAATGCCTGGCAGCGGTTCCGGCGCATAACCTTGCCGCTGATCACGCCGGTCATCTTCTTCAACACCGTGCTGCTGCTGATCAACTCGTTCCAGTCTTTCACCCAGGCCTTCGTCGTCTCCAACGGCCGCGGCGGTCCGGTGGACTCCACGCTGCTCTACTCGCTCTACCTTTACCAGCAGGCGTTCCAGCAAATGCAGATGGGCTACGCCTCGGCCATGGCCTGGATCCTGCTGATCGCCATCGGCATCGCCACGGCGCTGATGTTCTGGTCCTCACGCTATTGGGTGTTCTATGGCGACCGTTAAAACCTACGATCCCGAACTGCTGCAGGCCCAACGGCAACGTCGCAACATACTGCGGCGCCTAAGGGGACTGGGTCTGCATGCCATCCTCATCGCGCTCCTCTGCGTGATGCTCTATCCGGTGATCTGGATGGTGTTCAGTGCCCTGCGCCCGGAGGCCGAAATCTTCGGCGGCATGGGGTTCATTCCCACCAACTGGACGCTCGAGAACTTCACGCGCGGCTGGAACCTCTACGGCAACCTGACCTTCACGCAGTTCTACATCAACTCGTTCATCATCTGCGCCCTGGCCATCGTGGGCAATCTGCTGGCCTGTTCGATGGCAGCTTACGCATTCGCCAGGCTGCAATTCCGCGGCAAATGGTTCCTGTTCGCCATCATGCTCGGCACGATGATGCTGCCCATCCATGTGCAGCTCATTCCGCAATACATCTTCTTTCTCAATATCGGCTGGGTGAACACCATCCTGCCGCTGATCGTGCCGAAATTCCTGGCGCACGATGCCTTCTTCATCTTCCTGATGGTGCAGTTCATGCGCTCGCTGCCCAGCGAGCTGGAACAGGCAGCGGTGGTGGACGGCGCCTCCTATTGGCAGCGCTACTGGAGGATCATCCTGCCGCTGTCGATGCCGGCCCTTGCCACCACGGCGGTGTTCACCTTCATCAACACCTACAACGACTTCTTCAGTCAGCTGATCTACCTGACGGACACCGATCGCATGACGGTTCCAGTGGCGTTGCGTCTGTTCCTCGATCCGAGCAGCGGTTCGTCTTCCTTCGGCGGCCTGTTCGCCATGGTGCTGGTGTCCATCGGTCCGGTCCTCGGCTTTTTCCTCGCCTCGCAGCGCCTGCTCACCAAGGGCATCGCGACGCAGGGCTTCAAATGATCCGGCCGGAGTAAATCATGGCAAGCGTAACTCTTCAGAACCTGACCAAGACCTATGCGGGCGGCCAACTCAAGGCCGTCAACGGCATCTCCCTCGATATCGAGGATGGCGAATTCCTGGTGCTGGTCGGGCCTTCGGGCTGCGGCAAGTCGACCGCCCTGCGCATGATCGCGGGGCTCGAGGAAATCACGGACGGCGCGGTCTGGATCGGCGACGACTTCGTCAACGACACCCATCCCAAGGATCGCGACATCGCCATGGTATTCCAGTCCTATGCGCTCTATCCGCATATGACGGTCTACGACAATATCGCCTTCCCGCTGCAGATCGCCAAACTGCCGCGCGCGGAAATCGACAAGCGGGTGCAGGAAGCCGCCCGCATTCTCGAACTCGAGGCCTATCTCAAGCGCCGGCCCGGCCAGCTTTCGGGCGGACAGCGCCAGCGTGTCGCCATGGGCCGGGCCATCGTGCGCCAGCCGGCAGTCTTCCTGATGGACGAGCCGCTGTCGAATCTGGACGCCAAGCTGCGCGTCCAGATGCGCGCCGAAATCGCCTCGCTCCAGCATCGTCTCGGCGTCACCACGGTCTATGTTACCCACGACCAGGTCGAGGCCATGACCATGGGTCATCGCGTGGCCCTGCTCAAGGACGGCGTGCTGCAGCAGGTCGATACGCCCACCAACATCTACAACAAGCCGCGCAATACCTTCGTGGCCGCCTTTATCGGCTCACCGACCATGAACCTTTACTGGGCGACCGTGGAAGGGCAGGGCGATGGCCTTGGGGTGCGGCTGGGCAGCCACATGCTGCAGGTGCCGGTGCAGAGCCGCGCCGAACACGACGGCCTTTCCCGCTATGCCGGTAAGCGCATCATCGTGGGCATCCGCCCTGAGGATATCGCCGAGGCCGACGCCGCCCAGGCCGGCACTGCCGACTGCATTACCGCTGAAGTCAGCCTCGTCGAAGCGCTGGGCTCGGACGTTATCGTGCATCTGGGCATCGATGCGCAGGCGGCCGACATCCGCAGCTCGGATAGCTTGGATGAAATCAAGGTGGAAGAGGGCAAGTCGCGCTGTGTCGCCCGCTTCACCGCCAAGAGCACCGTGCGCCTGGGCCAGACGGTGACCGTTCGTATCGACACCTCGCGCATGCATTATTTCGATGGCGAGACCGGTCTCTCCATCCTCGACTGAACGCGCCGCGGCCGGCCTGGCCGCGGCAGATATCCCCCAGCAAAGGAAATTACCATGGCCATCAGTTCCAGCACCCTCGAGATCCTTCGCAAGGTACGTACCTCAGACGTCACCGATGCGCTCGATTCCCTGGGCTACATGAACACCTACGAAATGGATCCGCGGCTGCGGCCGCTGTTTCCCGGCGTCTTTTTCGCCGGCATCGCCAGCACTGCCGAGTTCAACATCATCAATCGCACCATTCCGGCGATGAGCTATGACGAATTCGACGATCGCCAGTACAAGCGCAATGCCGATCGCTCCAGCCATCCCGACGCCCTGTGGCCGGCTGGGCATAGCTTCGGCGCGCCCGACGAGGTGCATGTGATCGATACCAAGCAGTCGCGCTGCGGCCTGCTCGGGTCGAACAATCTGCTCGACGCGCGCGTCAAGGGTTCGGTGGGCTTCGTGATCGACGGCGCCTGCCGCGACTCGGGCGAATGCATCATGCAGAAGGACCCCGTCTTCTGCTCGGTCCGCTCCATGCGACATATGGCCGGCCGGCTGGAACTGGCGTCGATGGGCAAGCCCATCACCTGCGGCGGCGTTTATGTGCGGCCGGGCGATGGCGTCATTGCCGACGACGACGGCATCGTCGTCATCCCGCAGGAAGACGGCGAAGAAGTCGCCAAGCGCGCCTGGAGGGTGCAGGACAAGGATCGCCGCATGCGCCGCGCTTTCTACGAAAAGCTCGGCATGCCCATGGACAAGACGGTCGAACTCGAAGAGCGTCCCTGGTAATTTGCACCAGGCAGGCGCCATAAGCGCCTGCCGCCACATTTCAGTGACCATGCAGCCGCTCATCTCCCTGTTCAAGACCATTGTCGGATCGCGCCATGTCCTGGTGGGAGACCGGCAGACGCGCCGTTTTCGCAAAGGGTATCGTTTCGGTGAGGGCAAGGTTCTGGCCGTGCTTCGTCCCGGAACGCTGCTCGAACAGTGGCGTGTGCTGCAAGCCTGCATCGATGCGGACGTCATCGTCATCTGCCAGGCGGCCAATACTGGCCTGACCGGTGGCTCGACGCCCGATGGTGACGGCTATGATCGCCCCATCGTCATCATCAATACGCTTCGCCTCGACCGCATCGATCTGCTCGATGGGGGCAAGCAGGTGCTGTGCCTGCCCGGCGCCACGCTGGACAAGCTGGAAAAGCGTCTGCGTC
>Ga0160493_100261_pt1 | contig 18932 bp, 22 predicted proteins | sample DID2MG_2_FD_108262 | JGI IMG/M metagenome (GOLD analysis project Ga0160493, IMG submission 108262) | Enriched soil microbial communities from UW Madison campus, WI, USA - DID2878_E24_FP2 MG | ecosystem: Environmental > Terrestrial > Soil > Unclassified | place: USA: Madison, Wisconsin | collected... | reverse complement strand
TGGAGCGGGTGATGAGTCGGGAAATTCTCGGCTAGGTCGGTTAGCGAAGGCGGGGAGCCCCCCTCACCCGTCTCGGCCTTCGGCCGATCCACCCTCTCCCCGAGAGGGAGAGGAATAAGAGGTGGTCACCGGTCCATTCTTCTCCCCCTCGGGGAGAAGGTGGCGCGCAGGGCCGGATGAGGGGGATGGCTCAGCCTTCCCCAAAACAAAAAGGGCGCCCATAGGCGCCCTTTCCATAAAATCCCGAAAAGCCTCAGGCGCTCTTGTCGACGCCTTCGCCATCCGCCGGCGCAGCGGGAGCCGCTCCGCCCTTGGCCACCCCGACCATGGCCGGCCGCAGCACGCGCTCGCCGATGGCAAAACCTTCCTGCACCACCTGCACCACCGTGCCCTCGGGCACATTGGGATTGGGCACTTCGAACATGGCCTGATGCTTGTGCGGATCGAATTTCTGTCCCGCAGCCTCGATCTTGGTCACGCCATGCTTGGCCAGCAGGCGCTGGGTTTCCCGCTCGGCCAGCTCGATCCCCTCGATCAGGCTCTTGAGCGAGCCATCGGCGGTTTCCCGCACGTCGGCGGGGATGACCACCAGCGCCCGGCTCAGCGCATCGGTGGCCGAAAGCATGTCGCGGGCAAAGCCGGCAATGGCATAGGACCGCGTATCGGCAACATCGCGCTCGGTGCGCTTGCGCAGGTTTTCCATCTCCGCGATGGTGCGGAGCAGCCTGTCCTTGAGGTCGGCGTTCTCCGCCTGCAGCGCTTCGACGGGATCGACTTCGGGCGCTTCTGTCTCCGGCACGTCGATTTCCGGCGTTTCGCCCTGGGCGGCGTTTTCGTCGCTCATTTTGTCATCTTCCGTGAAAAGGTAAAACTCTTGCCCGCCATATCGGCCAAGCGGCATCCTAATTCAAGCTTGTCGCCGTTCAGAATTGGTCCGGTGGACCAATTTCGGGCGATAAGGCCATAAGAGCCAGGCTCGAATGGCGGTCATTGACGCTTGCGCGCCATCATGGCGGAAATGACATTGGCGGTGTAGTCCACCACCGGCACGATGCGCGCATAATTGAGCCGTGTCGGCCCGATCACCCCCAGAACCCCCACGATCCGGTCATTGGCGTCCTTATAGGGGCTGAGGATCACCGAGGACCCCGACAGCGAAAACAGCTTGTTCTCCGAACCGATGAAAATGCGCACCCCCTGGGCCCGCTCGGCGTCGCCGAGGAGGTCCAATAGGCCATCCTTGCTTTCCAGCTCGTCGAAGAGCTGGCGCATCCGCATCAATTCGTCGCTGGCCATGGCGTCGTTGATCAGGTTGGCGCGGCCGCGCACGATCACGGTCGGGGCGCCATTGCCCTTGGTGTCGGTCAGCGTGGCGATGCCGGCCTCGACCAGTTTCTGCGTCAGCTCGTCCAGTTCCGCCCGCTGTTCGGCGCGCCGCTCGTGCAGCACCCGCCGCGCTTCCGCCAGCGTCCGCCCCACCACGTAATGGGCCAGGTAATTGCCGGCCTGGGCCAGGGCGCTGGCGGTAAAGCCCGGCGGCAGGTCCAGGATGCGGTTTTCCACCTGCCCGTCCTCGCCCACCAGGATGGCCATGGCCCGGCTCGCGTCCAGCCGCACGAATTCGATATGCTTGAGCACCATGTCGGCCTTGGCCGCGATGACGACGCCCGCCCCCTGGCTCAACCCGGACAAGAGCGAGGAGGCCTCGGTGAGCAGGTCCTCCACCTGCCCATGGCCGGCGCTGCCCTCGATATGGCGGGAGATTTGCGTCCGCTCGCTCTCGTCCACGCTCCCCACTTCCAGCATGGCATCGACGAAAAAGCGCAGGCCCTGCTGGGTGGGGGCGCGGCCCGCCGATGTATGCGGCGCCGCGATCAGCCCCAGATCCTCGAGGTCGGCCATCACATTGCGCACCGAGGCGGGCGACAGCTCCACCTGCAGCAGCCGGCTGAGGTCGCGCGAACCCACCGGCTGCCCGGTATCGAGATAGCGCTCCACCAGGCGGCGGAAAATCTCCTGGCTGCGCGCATTGAGCACGGAGAGAAAGTCTTCGGCCGCTCTGGTCATGATGGTTTGAATAAACTCGTCGCTTTAACCCTGCTCTCTCATTTAAGCCCTTCCTCCCCAGCCGCCAAGCGTCCGGCGCTTGTGAGCCGCCCCGATGAGGGTTAAGAGGCGGTTAACGCCAAGAACGACTGGAATCATGATGCGCCCATCCGGCCGACAGCCTTCCGATATGCGGGCAGTGACCCTCGAGCGCAATGTCGCCATGAAGGCCGAGGGCTCCTGCCTCGTCGCCTTCGGCAATACCAAGGTCCTGTGCACCGCCTCGGTGGAGACCAGCGTGCCGGGCTGGCTGCGCGGCAAGGGCCAGGGCTGGGTCACCGCCGAATACGGCATGCTGCCCCGCGCCACCGGCTCGCGCACCCGCCGCGAGGCCACGGCCGGCAAGCAATCGGGCCGCACCCAGGAAATCCAGCGCCTGATCGGCCGTAGCTTACGCGCCGTGGTGGATTTGCAGGCCTTGGGCGAGGTGCAGGTAACGCTCGATTGCGACGTGCTCGAGGCTGATGGCGGCACCCGCACCGCCTCGATCACCGGCGCCTATGTCGCCCTGGCCGACGCCGTCAGGTGGATGGAAGAGCGTAAGCTGACCAAGGGCCAGGTGCTCAAGGACAATGTCGCCGCCATTTCCTGCGGCATCTATCGCGGCAATCCGGTGCTCGATCTCGACTATCTCGAGGATGTCGAAGCCGAGACCGATGCCAATTTCGTGATGACCGGCGCCGGCAAGTTCGTCGAAATCCAGGGCACCGCCGAAGGCGCCCCTTTCAGCCGGGAGGAGCTCGAAAGCCTCATGGCTCTGGCCGAAAAGGGCATTGGCGAATTGTCGATCATGCAAAAGGCGGCTTTGGGCGCATGATGTTGTTCAGGAAAAAGGCCCCCTCACCCGCCGGCTTCGCCGTCGACCTCTCCCCCCAGGGAGAGGTAGGGGGTGCACGACCGGCGCGGCAGCGCCACCTCCCCCTTGGGGGGAGAGGTCGGCCCGCAGGGCCGGGTGAGGGGGCCTTTTCCGAACAATCCTGCCCCATCTGGAACGACATCCAACGCGCCCTCGACGGAGCCGGCAAATGAGCACCATCCCCCGCCTCCGCCCCGGCACCCGTCTCTGCATCGCCACCCACAATGCCGGCAAGCTGCGCGAATTCCGCGAGCTCTTCGCCCCCTTCGGGCTCGATCTGGTCTCGGCCGGCGAACTGGGCCTGCCCGAGCCGGAAGAGACCGGCACCACTTTTGCCGAAAATGCCCGCACCAAGGCCCATGCCGCCGCCCGCGGCGCCGATATGCTGGCCCTTTCCGACGATAGCGGCCTCTGCGTCGATGCGCTCGATGGCGATCCGGGCGTCTATACCGCCGACTGGGCGGGCGTGCCGCGCGATTTCAACCGCGCCATGAAGCGGGTGGAAGATGCCCTGCAGGCCGCCGGCGCCAATTCGCCGGCCCGGCGCCGCGCCTCCTTCAACGCCACGCTCTGTCTTGCCCATCCCGATGGCCGCGACGTGCTCTATGTGGGCAAATGCGATGGCACCCTGGTCTGGCCGCCGCGCGGCGAGCAGGGCCATGGCTACGATCCCATGTTCATGCCCGACGGCTATGACATCACCTTCGGCGAAATGGCGGCCGAAACCAAGCATTCCTGGTCCCCGGGCGAAAACGGCCTCTCCCATCGCGCCCGCGCCTTCGCGCAATTCGTCGAAAACCAGATTGAACACGGATGAGTTCAGTGGGGACGTACGATCGCATCTCAGCCCCGATCGTCACCTTGGGGCTTGACCCGAGGGCCCTTCGCTTTGTCCATATGCCACAGGAACAGACCCCTCGGGTCAGGCCCGAGGGTAACGATTGGTGGGTGGGGGAACGGCCCCGCCGTCAAAGGTGTCTCCCATGACCAATCCCAACGACCTTTTCGGCATCTATGTCCATTGGCCCTTCTGTGCGGCCAAGTGCCCCTATTGCGATTTCAATTCCCACGTCCATCGCGGCCCCTTCGACGAGGATGCCTTTGTCCAGGGCTACAAGCGCGAGATCGCCCATATGGCCGCGCTCTCGCCGGGCCGGCTGGTGCAGTCGATCTTTTTCGGCGGCGGTACGCCCTCGTTGATGTCGCCGGGGGCCGTCGGGACCATTCTCGATGCCATTGCCGAGGAATGGCAGATCGACCGCAATGCCGAGATCACGCTGGAAGCCAATCCCACCTCGGTGGAAGTCGAGCGCTTCAAGGGGTTTCGCGCTGCCGGCATCAACCGCGTCTCGCTGGGGGTTCAGTCCCTCCGCCCCGGCCCGCTGGCCGAACTGGGCCGCCGTCATAGTGTGGACGAAGCCGTCGCCGCGGTGCGCATCGCCCAATCCGTCTTCGAGCGCTCCAGCTTCGATCTCATCTATGCCCGGCCGAAGCAGACGCTGGAGGATTGGGAGGACGAGCTCAAGGAAGCGCTCTGGCTGGCCCGCGGCCATATCAGCCTCTACCAGCTCACCATCGAGCAGGGCACGCGCTATTTCGACCTGCACCAGGCCGGCAAATTGCAGATGCCCGACGAAGACCTGGCCGCCGATTTCTACGAGCTGACCCAGGACTTGACCGCCTCGGCGGGCATGCCGGCCTATGAGATTTCCAACCATGCCGTGCCCGGCCAGGAAAGCCGCCACAACATGCTCTATTGGCGCTATGGCGAATATGCCGGCATCGGCCCGGGCGCCCATGGCCGCCTCATGGTCAATCACCAGCGCCACGCCACCGCCACCGAGCGCATGCCCTTCGACTGGCTCCGCCGCGTCACCGAAAACGGCCATGGCATGGTCACCGACGACGTGCTGACCTGGGAAGAACAGGGCGACGAATATCTGGTCATGGGTCTGCGCCTCAAGGAAGGCATTTCCCCGGCCCGCTTCATGTCCATTTCCGGCCGCGGCATTTCTCAGCGGCAGATCGACACGCTCAAGGGCTATGGCTTCCTCGAAACCCTGCCCAACGGCAATATCCGCGTCACCGACAAGGGTTTTCCGGTGCTGGATGCCGTGGTGGCGGATTTGGCGGCGTAAAAGGCCGACATCTTGACTTTGGTGCTACCCAGTAGCAATTTCAGGTCAGGAGAGCGGACATGAGTGTTAAATCGTCAATTTCACTGACTGAGCAGCAGGATGCGTTCGTGCGGGCACAGGTGGAAAGCGGACGGTACCCAAGCGCCAGTTCGGTTCTGCAGCAGGGCTTGGAATTGCTCAGGCAGAAGACCGAGGCGGAGGCCCTGGAAACCGACGCGCTCCGGGAACTGCTGCAACGCCGGATGGCGGGACCGTTCGTTTCGGCCCGGGAAATGGACGCGCGTGTGGAAACCATGCTGAAACGCAAGCGGCGTGATCTCCTTGTGGACGATTGAATATTCCGTCCATGCCGAACAGGATTTGGAGCTGATCGCGCAGCATCTGTTTGATGCCTATTGCACCTTTGGCGAGCCCGGGCCCCAGGCCTACGCACATGTGGAGGCGCGGATAAGGGGCCTGAATGCGGCAGTCCAGCGCCTCGTCGACACGCCGTTCATCGGAACGCTTCGAGCCGATCTGCTCCCCGGTCTGCGCTATCTGAGGCGTGACGGTGCCGCTATCTGGTTTGTGCCTGTAGAGGAGCGCCAGGCCATTCTGGTTCTGGCGATCTTCTTTGGGTCGCAGGATCACATGCGTCGCATGCTTGCGCGGCTGCTCGGGGATATGTCCTAGATCTTCGCCCCATCCAGCGTCGTCACATTGCCTCCCGCTCCGATCTGCCGGATCGCCAGCGCATAATCGCTGCGGCCATTGGCGTGGAAGCGGAAGAGCCCGTCCCGTCCGGCAAAGCCGGAAGGATTGGTGAGCAGCGCCTGGCTATAGGGCGGATTGGCCAGCGACAGCGTATTCACATTGGCCAGGATGGTGGCCGTATAGGCGATGGTGGCCATTTGCGGCGGCGCGGCGCCGAAGCGCGCCTGGTAATCGGCGCGGATGGCATAGAGCCCGGTTTCGTCCACGGCCGGAAAGATCGCGCCCGCAAGGGCCGGATTGGCCAATAGGCCCCGATCGTTGGCCCAATCGGCCGAGCCGACCACCTGCACCAGGTCCCGATCCACTCCGGCCTGCGCCAACAGGCCGGCAAACGTGGCCGCGCTGGCCCGGTCGGGCAGGAACAGCGCGTCGATCATCCCGGTCTCGGTCATCGGCTTGGCCTGGTTGATGATGCCCTGCGCCTCCCCCGGATCGGAGAATGTATAGACGGCGCTGGGCGAAAAACCGGCCGCGATCGCCTGTTGCCGGAAAGCCGTGGCCAAGGCCTCGCCATAGGGCGTCGCCGGGAAAATGCCCGCCGGTCCGCGCCGGCCCTGCTCGCGGAGATAGGCGATGGCCCGCTTCATCTCGGTTTCGGGCAAGACGTTGAGCACATAGATTCCCGGCCCCGCGACATTGCCGTTATTGGCAAAGCCGATCAGCGGCACATTGGCGGCCCGCGTCACATTGCCTGCCGCAGCGATCTGCTCGGCCGTCACCGGGCCGAGCACCAGCCTGGCGCCTTCGGCCATTGCCGCATTGGCCGCATTGATCGCCCCGGCCGCATTGGTGCCGGTATCGCGCAGGGTGATGTGGATATTCTCCCCGATATTGGGGCTGGCCTCGATGAAGGCGATGGCGAGCTTGCTGGCATTGGCCAGGGCTGTTCCCAATTGCGCCAGGGCCGGCTCGCCGGAGAGCGGCAGCAACAGGGCCACCGGAACCGGCCCGCGTCCGAAGCGCTCGGCCGCCCCGCTGGGCGCCGGCGCTGGCGTCATCGGCGCGCCGCCGTTTCCGCCCCCGCTGTCCCCGCTCCAGGGCAGGGTCAGGCTGCGCGAGCCGAGCTGAAACGTGCCGCCCGAACAGCCCGCCAATGCGGCGGCCAGCCCGATCATCGCCGAGCGGCGGCTCCAGTTTGGCGCTTTCGCGTCATTGGCCACGGAATGCGATCCTCAAGGTGCACAGTCTGTTAACAAAGTCCCCTCATTTCGTTAATCAAGGATTGAAAAGCAGGAATTGGCGATGAGTACCGAAAGCAAAGACTATTTCGTCGCCGGAAACCGCCTCTCTGCGCCGCCTCTCGCCCCCGGTCTCTATGTCGTGGCCACGCCCATCGGCAATCTGCGCGACATCACCTTGCGGGCGCTGGAAACCCTGGCGGCGGCCGATCTCATTCTCTGCGAGGATACCCGCACCTCGTCCCGCCTGCTCGACCATTACGGCATAAAGGCGAAAAAGCAGTCTTTTCATGAACATAACGAGCGCGGGAAAGCCGATGACATCGCCGCCCGCATCGCTTCCGGCGCCGCCATCGCGCTGATTTCCGACGCTGGAACCCCCCTCCTCTCCGATCCCGGCTTCCCCCTGATCCGTGCGCTGGCCGAGCAGAACCTGCCCGTTTTTCCCATTCCCGGGGCCTCGGCCTTGCTCTCCGCCCTGGTGGTGGCCGGTCTGCCCACCGACGCCTTCGCCTTTCACGGTTTCCTGCCACCCAAGGCCGGCGCTCGGCTCAACACCTTGAAAAAACACGTCGATTCACGTGAAACACTGATCTTCTACGAATCGCCGCGCCGGCTGGGCGACACTCTTGCCGCCATGGCCGAAGCCCTCGGCGACCGCCAGGCCATGGTGGCCCTGGAACTGACCAAACGCTTCGAGCGCACCCATCGCGGCAGCCTTGCCACGCTCGCCGCCGAGTTCGCCGATGCCGAAACCAAAGGCGAAGCGGTCATCGTGGTCGCCGGCGCCGCCGAACCCGCCGCGCCAGCCGCCGCCGATTGGCAGGCTGCTCTGGTGGAAGCCATGGAAAATCAGCCGCTTCGTGCTGCCGTCGACGACATCGCCGCCCGCTTCAGTCTCAAGCGCAAGGAGGTCTACGATGCCGCGCTCGCGCTTAAGAAATCCGGCTGAGAAGCGTGTCGCCGCCCATCGCCATGGCCATCGCGGCGAAGCCCTGGCCGCGCTCTTGCTGCAATTGAAGCTCTATCGCCTACGCGAAAGGCGGTTCAAAACCCCGGTCGGAGAGATCGACCTGGTGGCCGAAAAAGCCGGCACGATCGTCTTTGTCGAGGTCAAGACCCGCGGCCGCAATGCCGACACGGCCATGGCGCTGGGCGCGGTGAACAGGTCCCGCATCACCCGCGCCGCGCAATATTGGCTGGCCCGCCACCCCGCCGAAAGCGGCAAGGATATCCGTTTCGATGTGATTTTCCTTGCACAAGCACGCTGGCCGCGCCATCTCATCAACGCCTTTCCCGCTGTCTGAGTGATCCCATGAGCCTCAAAGTCGCCGTCCAGATGGACCATGTCGCCTCAATCAACCCCATGGGCGATTCGACCTTCGCCATGATGCTGGAGGCGCAGGCGCGCGGGCACCAATTGCTGCATTACACGCCGGACACGCTGTCCCTGAATGGCAATGTGGTCTCCGCCCTGGCCCAGCCGATCAGCGTCACTGACGCGGAAAAGGGTCAACATTTCACCCTGGGCGCGGCCGCCCGCGTCGATCTGTCGACCCAGGACGTGGTGCTGATGCGCCAGGATCCGCCTTTCGACATGAATTATATCACGCTCACCCATCTCTTGGAGCGCATCCACCCCAGGACCCTGGTGGTCAATCCGCCTGCCGCCGTGCGCAATGCGCCGGAAAAAATCCTGGTCACCGAATTTCCCGAGCTGATGCCGCCCACCCTGGTGACGCGCGACCGCGCCGAAATCCACGCCTTCCGCAAGGAGCACGGCAATATCATCGTCAAGCCGCTCTACGGCAATGGCGGGGCCGGGGTCTTCTTCATCCAGGAAGGCGACCATAACCTCGCCAGCCTGCTGGAACTGTTCGAAGCCAATTATCGCGAGCCCTTCATGGTGCAGCGCTATCTGCCGGACGTGCGCAAGGGCGACAAGCGGATCATCATCATCGATGGCGAACCGGTCATGGGCCTCAACCGCATTCCCGCCGAGGGCGAAGCGCGCTCCAACATGCATGTGGGCGGCCGCCCCGAACTCTCTCCGCTCACCGAGCGCGAGAAGCAGATTTGCGCGGTGATCGGCCCGGCGCTCAAGGAGCGCGACATGATTTTCGTCGGCATCGACGTCATCGGCGGCTATCTCACCGAGATCAACGTCACCTCCCCCACCGGCATCCGCGAGATCAAGCGTTTCGGCGGGCCGGACATCGCGGTGCTGATCTGGGACGCCATCGAGAAACGCCGGGCCTGAGCCGGGCTTGGCGCGCGGCACCAAATGCCATAGTGCTTCCTTGAGGCCCGGGGGTTGAAGATGAACACATTCCTTGTCGCATTCGCCACCTTGTTCGCGACAGTGGGCGTGGCCGATATCGCCTTCATCTTCGCGGCTTTGACCAAGGACAATACGCCGGCCCAGCGGCGCACCTTCGCCACGCGCGGCGTGCTGGTCGCGCTCGCCATCCTCCTGTTCTTCGCCGTTCTCGGCAATGCGATCCTGGATGTCTTCGGCATCACCATCCCGGCCCTGCGCACCGCCGGCGGCATCCTGCTGCTGCTGATCGCCATCGACATGGTCTTTGCCCGCCATTCCGGCGGCACGGGCACTACCGACGAGGAAGAGCTCGAGGCGCGCAGGAGCCACGATATCTCGGTCTTCCCGCTGGCCATGCCGCTCATGGCCGGCCCTGGCGCCATCAGCGCCGTCATCCTGCTCACCACCGGTGCGCAATCGGATCTCGAATTCTGGCTGGTGCTGGCGGCGATCGTCGTCACCCTGGCTCTGGCCTGGCTGACGCTGCTGATCGCCATTCCCATCCAGCGCCTCCTGGGCCTCACCGGGCTTTCGGTCGTGTCGCGCGTCGTGGGCATCCTCCTGGCCGCCCTGGCCGTGCAATTCGTCTTCGATGGCATCAAGGCCAGCGGCCTGCTCGGCACCGGCTGAGGAATTTCATAAAAATGGCGGCGTTAAGGAAGTCTTAAGCCTGTCATTGACCCCTCCCCCGCCCTGGCGCAAATCCAGTGCAGTCCTGTTGGGAGGAATAGGCCATGCGCCTGGCTGCCATTCTGCTTCTGCTGATTTTCGCGCTGCTTTCGGCCAGCGCCACCGGCCCCAGCATTGCCCGTTCGGAAATGCTGCGCCCGGTTGCGGTGCCCCTGGCGGCTCACTGATCCGGCGCCGGTTCCGGTTCGCTCTGCGGATCGATTCCGACGCCGAACGCATCGACGCGCCCCTGCGGCGCTTGCATCAATTGCTCCAGCGAGAAACCGGTGCCCGTTTCCCGCGACCCGCTGGCCAGCAGCAGATCGTCGGCCCGTTGCGGCGCCCGGCTGAGCGGCATGACGGCACCCGCCACTTCCAGCAGACGAATCTGGCCCAGGCCCTGATAGGGCGGCCGCAGCATGGCGGCGGCATCGGTGCCGGCAAGCGGGTCGGCTACGGCCAGGCTCACCCCGCCGCCGCGATAGAAGGTGCGGATGGCCTGGCTGATATAGAAGGCCAGCTTGTCCGAGCCGGCGCTGGAAAAGTGGATGCCGTCATCCTTGCGCATCAGCGCATTCTGTCCGTTGACGTCCGGTCCATAGGCTGAATAGCGGCCGTCCTCGCCCACGAAACGGTCGTAGATGTCGAGAAATTCCGCGCCGCCCGAAAAGGCCGCCAGCCGGTGCAGGGCGCTGATCTGGGCGATGGCCGCGGAATATTCGGACCGCGACATGGGCGGCAATCCGAGCCAGACCACCGGCTTGCGCGCCGCGCGCAATTGTCCGAGAAAGCTGTTGAGGCGGGCCTGGTAGGCCGCCACCCAGCCGTCGCTCAGCGCCGGATAAGTCTGCCCGTTCGCTCGCAATTCCTGGCGGTCATTGATGCCGATAATGACGACGGCAAGATCGAAGCTGTCGGCGGCGATCTGCTCGGCCAGCGCCCCGTTCCAGTCGAAATAATCGTCCCGCACGAAGCCGGACGAGCTGACGCCCTGCCCGATGACGCGCAGATTGGGGTCTTCGGCATAAAAGCGCTCCAGGGCGCGAGTCAGGTCGATGGCCAGGGAATCGCCGAAGACGGCGAGCCGGGTGGCGTCGGGATTCTTGTCGATGCTGGGGGCCGGCGGCGGCAGGGCGGCACTGGGCGTCGCGGCCGGCGCCGACCGGCGCGGCTGCGTCTGCACCGGGGCGGGCGGCGCCGGTTCCTCGCCGAACAGGAGGTCGAACAGGGTCCGGCGCCGCGGCTGCTCCTGCTGCGCCACGAGCATGCGGTCGCCGGCCTGCGCCTGGGCGAGGGCCGGGCCGGCTTCGGCGAAGGCCACAAGGCCGATCAGCAGAAAAAGAAGGAGCCGCTTCATCGATCCGTCCAGAATAGTGCTCATCTCTAGCATCCCGCCCGGCCTCAGGTCACGCCGCTCCCGAGCGCGTTACTGCCCGGCCCGGGCCAATGCTTCATAGGCGGAAAGGGTGACGAAGCCGTCGGCGACTTCGCCCTGCACCGCCTGGAAGCGGGCATAGGCCTGCTGGGTGATCGGGCCGATCCGCCCATCCACCGCGCCGTCGTAAAGACCCAGCCGTTTCAGCGCCTCCTGGATGGCCTGCCGCTGCGCCAGATTGGGAAAGGCGGTATTGCGTGGCCAGGGCGTCACCAGCGGGCCGCTGCCCTTGAGGCGATCGGTGAGATGGGCCACGGCCAGTGCATAGGAATCGGAGAAATTATAGCCCTTGAGCACCAGGTAATTGCCGGTCATCAGGAATTTCGGACCGGTCCTGCCGGCCGGCACGTAAAGGAAAACCGGAACCGACGGATCGGCGAAAGGGCGCCCCGATACCCGCGCGACGCCCCGTTCGGCAAAGAAGCTGACAGGCCGCAATTCCTCACGCGTGGCCAGCAGATAGTCGAAACTCTCCGGAACCTCGACTTCGAACCCCCAATCGAGTCCCGGCCGATAGCCCAGATGCCGCAGGAAAACCGCGCTGGTGGCCAAGGCATCGGCCAGCGAATTGTGAAGATCGACCCTGCCATCGCCGTCGCCATCCGTACCATGGGCCAGGACATTGGACGGATTGACCTGCAGATGGCCGATGGCGCCGGCCCAGGACCCCCTGGGCTGTACCCCGCCATTGGCGGCGCTGAGCTTGAGCGCGGCGATGAGGTCGGCCTTGTCCTCGAGGTAACGGCTGCGCTGTTGCCAGACCAGGGTGGCCAGGGGCCGGACGATGGGCGCGATCATCCGCTCATTGGCCAGCACCCCGCCGTAATCGGTTTCCATGCCCCAGATGGCGCCGAGAAGGTAAGGATCGACGCCATAACGCTGCCCCGTCGCGGCAAAGAGATCGGCATTGCGCCCCAGCGCGGCGCGGCCCCGCTCGATCCGATGGGCCGTGACCCGCGCATCGAGATAATCCCAGACCGGCGTGGTGAATTCGGGCTGGGTTTCCACGAGATCGGGCACGCGGGGATCGGGCGTGAGGTCGGCCATGACGCCGTCATAGGTCGCTGCCGCGACGCCATTGGCCAGGGCCTCGCCGCGGAACTGCACCAGGAAATCGGCAAAGCTGCCCGCGGGCTGCGCCAGGGCGGCTCCGGAGAGCAGCAGCCAGATCAGTGCCGCCAGGCGCATCATCCTTCTCCGATCAGCGATTGCGGGTCATCAGGTGCCGCTCCCAGCGATAGGCCGTGTCCACGATCTCTTCGAGATCGTCATGCCGGGGCACCCAGCCCAGGAGCTGGCGCACCTTTTCGCCGGTCGCGGTGATCGAGGCCGGGTCTCCGGGCCGGCGCGGCGCCTCGTCGGCGCGCAGGTCGACCCCCGATACCCGGCGCACCGTGTCGACCACTTCGCGCACCGAATAGCCCCGGCCATAGGCGCAATTGAGCGTCGTGCTGTTGCCGCCCTTGCGGAGATATTTCAGCAGCAGGGCATGGGCGGCGATGAGATCGGTGACATGGATGTAGTCGCGGATGCAGGTGCCGTCCGGCGTATCGTAATCGGTGCCGAAAATGCTCATCTTCTCGCGCTGGCCCAGGGCGGTCTGGCAGGCGACCTTGATGAGATGGGTGGCTTCCGGCGTCGACTGGCCCGAGCGCTTGCCCGGATCGGCGCCCGCCACGTTGAAATAGCGCAGCACCCCATAGGTCATCGGATGGGCCGCCGCGACATCGGCCAGCATCCACTCGGTCATCAGCTTGGAGCGCCCATAGGGCGACATCGGGTTGAGCGGGGTATCCTCGACCACCGGCGCCAGGCCGGTCATGCCATAGACGGCGGCGGTGGACGAGAAGATGAAATGCTTCACCCCGCCCCGTACGGCCGCCTCGATGAGATTGCGCGAGGTCGAGGTGTTGTTGGCATAGTATTTCAGCGGATTGGTCACCGATTCCGGCACCACGATGGAGCCGGCGAAATGCACGATCTCGGTGATTCGGTATTTTTCGATCAGGCGCAGCACCAGGTCGATGTCGCCGGCATTGCCGGTCTCGAACGTGGCGCGCCCGTCGATGGCCCAGTCGAAGCCAGTGACCAGGTTGTCCAGCACCACCACCTCTTCCCCGTCATCGGCCAGGTTGAGCACCATATGGCTGCCGATATAGCCCGCTCCCCCGGTAACCAAGACCGTCATTATCCAAACTCCGTCCAACTCGAGCGCTATGTGATTGCAACATAATATGGCAGATGTTGATTTAACTTTACGCCGACTGATCCTCGAAATCCGAAAATGGAGAGCCCTTCGTGTCCCAGCGTGTTCGTACCGCAGTATTTCCCGTTGCCGGTCTGGGAACCCGTTTCCTGCCGGCCACCAAGGCCATGCCCAAGGAAATGCTGACGGTCGTCGACCGGCCGTTGATTCAATATGCGGTGGACGAGGCGCGCGAAGCGGGGGTGGAGCATTTCGTCTTCGTCACCGGCCGCAACAAGAGCGTCATCGAGGACCATTTCGACCGCCAGTTCGAGCTCGAGACCACCCTGGAAAGCCGGGGTAAGCTCGATGCGCTCAAGGAATTGCAGCGCGACCTGCCCTCGGCCGGCCATACCAGCTTCACCCGGCAGCAGGAGCCTCTGGGCCTGGGCCATGCCGTATGGTGCGCGCGCGATATCGTGGGCGACAAGCCCTTCGCGCTGCTGCTACCCGACATGCTGTTCAAGGGCGAGCCCGGCGTGCTCAAGCAGATGATCGATACCTATGAGGAGACCGGCGGCAATGTCGTGGCCGTCGAGGAGGTCCCGGAAAGCGAGATTTCCTCCTATGGCGTCGTCGCCCGCGGCGAAGGGCCGGATCGCGGCTTCGAGATCACCGGCATGGTGGAAAAGCCCAGGCGCGAGGACGCGCCCTCCAATCTGATCATTTCCGGGCGTTATATCCTGCAGCCGGAAATCTTCTCGCTCCTGGCCGACCAGCCGCGCGGCGCCGGCGGCGAAATCCAGCTCACCGACGCCATGCAGACCCTGATGACCCGTCAGCGCTTCACCGGGGTCAAATATCAGGGCCAGAGCTTCGATTGCGGCTCCAAGATCGGCTTCCTGACCGCCAATGTGGTCTATGCGCTCGACCGTGACGACATCAGGCCCGGCTTCATCCGCGAATTGCGCAAGCTCGACCTCGAGGACCGGCTCTAGCCTAGCGCCGCAAAGTCACGCCCAGGCTGACGGTGTGGGTGTCGAGAAGGCCGGTATTGCTGTTGTCGCGATGGCTGTAGGTGTAGTCGGCCGCCAGTGCCGTATGGGCGTTGAGGGCGTAGTCGGCGCCGGCGCCGATGCCGCGGCGGCGCTCGGTTTCGCCATTGCCTTCCAGTACTGACAGGCCCCAATCGGCCGAAGCGCGCAAGCGCAGCCAGGAATTGACGCTATAATCAAGCTGGGCGGCCGCGACATGGGAGACGCGCGCGGTGCCATTGGCATCGGCGCCGGTCGGCTCGATATTGGTGGAGAGGCTGGCCGTCAAATTGACCGTCGCATTGGGCGAATAGGTCAGGCTCGCATCATAGAGCCGGGCGGTGATGTCGCCGAGGCCGGCGTCGTCGAAATCGTGCCGGCCCAGCCCGATCGAGGCGCTGGCGCTGACGACGCCGTTCCAGCGCCCGGCAATGCCGCCGCGCAGCGCCGTGCTCGTGGCATCGGTGCGGACCCCGAGGCTGGACGACGCCTTGTCGAAGATGTCCCGTCCCAGCGCGGCTTCGCCGAACACTTCGAGGATCGGGGTGACCTGGATGCCGGCGCGCAGGCTGGCATCGGCCTGCCAGACATTGCGGTCCGAATTGTCGGTGACGCCGCTATCGCTTCGGGTGGTGGCGCCATAGACGCTGCGCTCGACATCGGCCTTGATGCCCAGGTTGATGCGGCCGAAAGACCGGTCGAGGCCAAGGCCGGCCGAGCCGGTCACCACCTGTGGCGGCACCTCGACCAGAGGATCGAGCCCGGGACTGTGCGGCAGGGGCTGGTCGAGCGCGATGGCCGCATGGCCGCTCAACCGCATATTGGCACCCAGGGCCGTTTCGGTGGCAAGGCCCAGCCGCAGCGCCGTGACGTCCAGCGCGCCGTCGTCATCCCAGGGGCGAGCGATTTCGGCGCTGCCTTCCAGCATCAGGTCGGTGTGCCGTCCGTCATGGCGGGCGGAAACGGCGGGGGTAAGCGTGGTGAGAAAATTGCCGCCCTCGGTGCTGCTGCTCGTATAGGAGCCCTTGAGACCGATGGACCAGTCGAGGTGGAAGGGGAGCTGGACCGGCTCGGTTTCAGTCGCCGATCCCGGCGCCACGGGATAAAGGCCCGGCCGCAGGCGCTCATGGTCGAGCTTGACCGTTTCGGGACCCGGCGGATCGGCCCATGCGGCGCTCCCGGGCAGCAGCCCGGCAGCCAGAACGAGCATCCATGTCCAATCGCGCCCGGCCACACCCTGCTCCGCCAGCAAGCCGGCGGCAAGCGGCCCCGGCCAATCGCCCCATCGGACGTCGCCGCGATCCTTTCAGCTTATGGTTAACGAAGCCTTGAAACCACGCCTAGGCCGCTTCCACGCGCAGGACGGCGCCGTCGGCGCCCACGATACGGATGCGCTGACCGGCCGGCAGGTCGGGGCCGGCAATGCGCCAGATCGTGTCGCCCAGCGCCAGGCGCCCATACCCGTCCCGAATCGGGGTTTCGAGCACCGCCTCATGGCCGATGAAGCGATCCGTCCGATGGTTGAGCAGGCCCGCTTCGTCCCGGGGCCGGCGGCGGCGCGCGAAGCGCAGCCAGACCAGGATGCTGACCAGCGACAAGGCGCCGAAGAGCGCCCATTGCACCGCCCAGGGCAGCGGTTGAAACAAGGTAACGAGCCCGGTCAAGATGCCCGCAATGCCCAGCCAGACCAGGAAACCGCCAGGCACGACCAATTCGAGGGCGAGCAGCACCAGGCCGGCCACGATCCAGCTCCAGGGGCCGTTCTCGGCCAGAAAGGTGACGATTTCCATCCTGCCCTCCCGGTTCAGGTCCGATCGGGACCGGCGCTGGGCGGCCGGCTGGCCGAGCGTGGGCCCGCCGAGGCGCGGTCCGCACCGAAGGCTTCGCGGGCGATCTCGGCAATCCCGCCGATGGCGCCGATGACGCTCGATGCTTCCACCGGCAGCATCAGCAGTTTCTGGTTGGGCGAGGTGGCGATGCTTTCCAGCGCCTTGATGTAATTATTGGCCACGAAGTAATTGATCGCCTGCACATCGCCCGAGGCGATGGCGTTCGAGACCAGTTCGGTGGCCTTGGCCTCGGCTTCGGCGGCGCGTTCGCGCGCTTCGGCATCGCGGAAGGCGGCTTCCTTGCGGCCCTCGGCCTCCAGCACCTGGGCCTGCTTCTCGCCTTCCGCCTTGAGAATGGCGGCCTGGCGGCGGCCTTCGGCCTCGAGGATGGTGGCCCGCTTCTCGCGCTCGGCCTTCATCTGCCGCCCCATCGATTCCACCAGATCCTTGGGCGGATCGATATCCTTGATCTCGATGCGGGTGATCTTGACGCCCCAGGGCGTGACGGCGGTGTCGACGACGCGGAGCACGCGGTCGTTGATCTCGTCGCGATGGCTGAGCAATTCATCCAGGTCCATCGACCCCATGACCGAACGGATATTGGTCATAGTCAGGTTGAGGATGGCATTTTCCAGATTGGTCACCTCATAGGCGGCCGAGGCGGCGTCCAGGATCTGGTAGAAAGTGACGCCATTGGCGGTGACCGTAGCATTGTCGCGGGTGATGACTTCCTGGTGGGGGACGTCGAGCACCTGCTCCATGACATTGATCTTCTTGCCGATCGTATCGATGAACGGCACGATGAGATTGAGCCCCGGCTTCAGCGTGCGGGTATATTTGCCGAAGCGCTCGACGGTGAAGTGATAGCCCTGCGGCACGGTCTTGGCGCCGGCGAACAGCACCAGCACGAACAACAGGCCCAGCCCGATCAGCACCACGCTGAGCCCGTCGAGACCGAATTGGTTGAAAATCGTCATAGCCTGGTCCTCTGCCCTTCTCGCACCGAAACAATAATGGGCGAGAAAGGGCAATGCATACAGGCATTTTCAGGGCATGGGCAAAAGCCGGCCTATTTTGCGAACTGGCACCGCCCGGTGGCCTGCAATGCGGGAATGGCGCGCGGATCGCAACCGGTGGAGAGGAACATCAGCCAGTCGTTCGAATTGCCGTAGAACACATTGCGGTCCACCTCGCCCCGCACGCCCGGCACCACGCCAGTCTGGGTATATTGCCAGAAGGTCCAGGGGCGGTTCTTGTAGCGCTCATGCGGCTCGGCGGCGGTGGAGCGCAGCCAGAACGTGTTCGGCAGATATTCGCCTTCCAGGATATCGCGGTGGAAATTCATGTCGGTATAGATGATCGGCAATTTGCCGCTATGCCGTTCCATGGCCTCCAGCATGTAGCGAATGCTCTGCATGGCTTCGGCTTTGTTCGGCTTGACCTTGCAGCTCGAATGATTGTTCCACTCCAGATCGAGCACCGGGGGCAGCGCGCTGGGATCGTTCGGTACCTGGCTCATAAACCACGCGGCCTGCTCGGCGGCGCTCGAGCACCAGGTCATGAAGTGATAGGCGCCGCGCGGCATGCCGGCATCGCGCGCCCGGATCCAGTTTCGCTGGAAATCGGGATCGATGTAATCCTTGCCCTCGGTGGCCTTCATGAAGACGAAATGGATGCCCGCACCCCGTGCCTTGGGAAAATCCACGTTCTCCTGGTAGCGCGCCACATCGATGCCCTGGATAGGCATGCTGCGCGCCCGGTCCACCCCCGAATGGGGGCGATTATCGCCCGGTATGGCGCCGTAAAGCCCTCCGCCCGAGGCGCAGGCGGCCAGTGCGGCAGCCACGAGACCCGTCATGGTCATGCGGGCAAGGGCGGAGAAGGGGCGGGTCATCCGGGCGATGGCCATGCTGTAAATCACTCGATACGCAGAACAAATTCGGGATTTTATTCAACATGGCCAGGTTAACGGAGCTTTAGGGTAACTATTGTGGCAGTGAACATGGTTAACATGCCCTATTATGTTCGCGATACGTTCTTGCCGCACCGGATTTGTTTTGCTAGCGTCGGTGGAGGTAAGGGGACAGTGGCGCATGGTCACCCGCGTTGCGACAGTGGCGTTTCAGGGCATCGAGGCGGTGCCCGTCGACGTGCAGGTGCAGATCGCGCCGGGCATGCCGACCTTTATCCTGGTAGGCCTGCCGGACAAGGCGGTGCGCGAAAGCGGCGAGCGGGTGCGCGCGGCGCTGGTCGCGTCGGGCCTCGGCCTGCCGCCCAAGCGCATCACCATCAATCTGGCGCCGGCCGACTTGCCCAAGGAGGGCAGCCATTACGATCTGCCCATCGCCCTGGCGCTGATGGCGGCCCTGGGTGCCATTCCCCAGGATGGGCTGGATAATTTCCTGGCGCTGGGAGAGCTCGGTCTCGAC
>Ga0160493_100258_pt1 | contig 19182 bp, 19 predicted proteins | sample DID2MG_2_FD_108262 | JGI IMG/M metagenome (GOLD analysis project Ga0160493, IMG submission 108262) | Enriched soil microbial communities from UW Madison campus, WI, USA - DID2878_E24_FP2 MG | ecosystem: Environmental > Terrestrial > Soil > Unclassified | place: USA: Madison, Wisconsin | collected... | reverse complement strand
CCTTCCGCCCCTCACCCATCAGACGCAGGCGCGCATTTTCGAAGGGATAGCCCTCGTCGTCGATCGGGCGCCGGGACACTTCCGCAAAGCCCAATTCTTTATAGAAGCCCATGGCCTGCGCGTTCGCGGTATAGACTTCGAGCGACAGCTCGCCCCTGAGCGCCAGGGCATGGGCGACGAGCCGGCGGCCGATGCCCAGGCCCTGCCGGTCCGGCGTCACGAACAAGCCGCCGATAAAGTCGTCGAGCAGGCTGATGAAGCCGGCGGGCTCGCCGCCCAGGCTGGCGATCCAGGTTTCGGCGCCGGGCAGGTAATGGTCTTCGATCAGCGCCCGCTGCTCCGTCAGGCGCGTCACCCCGATAAAGGGATGCGCCAGCAGGGAGGCATCGAGCCAGATTTTCGACAGCTTGGTGGTGTCCGCCGCCTCGAAAGGCCGGATCGTAATGGTCTCGTTCGTCATGGGAATTCCGCAGAAAATATATGCAAAGAGGTCCGGCGACCATCCATGGTGCCGGGCGATACCGCCAATCGCGGTTCAGGATCACGAGCCTCTGCGCATAAATCTCCTTCTGCCGATGGCCGCTTCTAGGCGGCCGGCCGGGATTGGTCAATGCGGGCAACCCCCTCCCACCCCCGCAAACAAAAAAGCGGGCCTTGCGACCCGCTTCTTCCTAACCTGGCTGACAGGCCCTTATTTGGGCGCCAGCACCATGACCATCTGGCGGCCTTCCGAGCGCGGCTGGCTTTCCACCTTGGCCACTTCCTCGGTCTGCTGCTTGACCTTGAGCAGCAATTGCATGCCCAGGTCCTGGTGCGCCATTTCGCGGCCGCGGAACCGCATCGTCACCTTGACCCGGTCGCCATCGCCCAGGAACCGGTGCACAGCCTTCATCTTGGTCTCGTAATCGTGGTCGTCGATGTTCGGACGCATCTGAACTTCCTTGACCTCGATCACCTTCTGCTTCTTGCGCGCCTCGGCCGCCTTCTTCTGCGCGGCATATTTGTAGCGCCCGAGATCGAGCATCTTGGCCACGGGCGGTTTCGAATTGGCGGCGATCAGAACCAGGTCGAGCCCGGCTTCCTGCGCTTCGGCCAGGGCTTCACGCGTGCGGACAATGCCGCGGTTTTCACCGCTCGCATCGATGAGCTGAACGTCGGGGCTGGTGATATCCTCGTTGGCAAGCGGCCCATCTTTCTGGGGCGCAACGGGTCTCATGGGACGGCGAATGGCAAGCTTTCCTTATTCTATTGGTAGGAGGGGCTGAAATCGGCCCTAAAATCGTGGTAGCGGGGCGTAAAGTCAACTGGCACGCCAAGCGATTTCTTCGCTGTTGCGCCATGGAGACGCCTCGTCCGCTGCAAGGAAAAGTTCCGGTCCGTCCATGGGTTCCCTCAATCTGTTCCGCCTCACCGTCGGCGCCGGCGCCGCCGCCCGCGAGATCGCCGTCGCGCAGCGCGACGGGGGCGCGCCGGGCCTGTTCTGGCTCAATGGCTTCCGCTCGGTGATGAACGGCGCCAAGGCCAGCGCCCTCGATGCGCTGGGCGCCGAAAAGGGTCTGGCCGTCACCCGCTTCGACTATTCCGGCGACGGCCAGTCGGGCGGTCGCTTCGAGGACGGCACGATCAGCCGCTGGCTCGAAGAGGCCGAGGCGGTGCTGGCGCTGACAAGCGGCCCGCAGATCGTCTGCGGCTCGTCCATGGGCGGCTGGATCGCCCTGCTCCTGGCCCGCCGCCAGGCCGCCCTGGGCCGGCCGCTCAAGGGCCTGGTGCTCATCGCCCCGGCCGTCGACGCCACCACCATTCTGCTGCCCGAGCGCATGACGCCGGCGCAGCGGCGCGACCTCGACCGGCAGGGCTGGTTCGAGCGCGACAGCCGCTATGGCGACGGGCCCTATCTCTATACGCGCCGCTTCATCGAGGACGGCGCCCATCACAGCCTCTTCGGCGCGGTGATCGAAACCGGCTGCCCGGTCCATATCCTGCAAGGCGCCCAGGACCCCGACGTCCCCGCCGCCCATGCACGCCGGCTCCTCACCCATATCCTGCACGACCCCGTCACCTTCACCCTCATCCCCGACGGCGACCACCGCCTGAGCCGGGAGCAGGATCTGGAGCTGCTGCGCCAGACGGTGCTGGGGATGGTGAACAGCTAGTCTCGGACCAGACGCAAAAGCGGCTCGAACCGATAGAGGGCCGGCCGACGCCCTGCTGCCGCTTCGAGCGTTTCCAGCAAGCCATTCTCGCTCAGGGTGCGCGCAAAACGATGGGCGGTGGCAGCGGGAATTCCCGAACGCGCGGTGAAAATATTGTTACGGAACACCGGGCGCGCGAACAGGAAATCCAGCGCCGTCGTGCTCCATTGGTTCCTGAGAATGCGCCGGAATTCCTCCTTCATGGCTTCGTAAAGCGAGCGGATTTCTTCTGCTTTGGCTAGGTTGCGATTGGCCTGGTAATCGATCGCAGCGAGGAAGAACAATATCCAGTCCGTCCACGCGCCGTCTTGGGAGACCGCGCGCATCCGCTCGATATATTCGTCTCGCCGCTCCTCGAAATAGCCGCTGATGTAAAAGTGCGGCGCGGCGATTGCGCCGTAATGCCAGAGCATAAGCGTAATCAGCATGCGCCCGATCCGCCCATTGCCGTCCTTGAACGGGTGCAAGGCTTCAAATTCCAGATGTGCAAGCGCCGTGCGGATCAACAGTTCCCATTCATCGGAATTGATGAAATCGGTCAGCTTGTCCATGCCCAATCCCAGCGCCTGCGGGCTGATGGGGATAAACTGGATTTTCCGGCGGGAACGATCCGCCAGATAATTCTGCTCGGTCTTGAACTCTCCCGGATTGAGGCTTGCGCCACGCCCGAAGCCGAGCAGTACCCGATGCGCCGACCGGATCAACCATGGGGAGATGGGCGCTCCCTGTTCGATGGATTGCTGCGCCTGGGTCAGCGCACGGCCATAGAGAAAGACCTCCACGGCCTCGCTGCGATATTTGTTGGGATCGGTGGCCTCGTCTTCTTCCTGGTCGGCCTCGTAGCGCAGGACCTCATCAAGCGTGCTGATCGTGCCTTCCATACGGGAGGACACCACGGCTTCCTGATTGCGCAGGGGCGCCAGCAGGATTTCGCTATTATGCATCCCCTTGAGCATCTGGTCATAGCGTGCCAGCGCCGCGGAGGCAGAAGCCAGGGGCTTGATGAGGCGCATCGTATCGATGCTCTGCGGCGGAAATTGATCGTAGTGGTACTGGACTGCGCCGCTCAGGTCGAACTCTGCCATGGTCCACCTTGACTGTCAGAATCAGGGAAATTCGAGACTCAAACGCGTTTGTCTGAACCTAACGACCGACAACGGCATTTGTCTATCAAATTCCCTGTTCTTGATAGACAAATATCTTAGTGTGACAAATCCGATAGCCAAATCCAATTCGCTCTCAAAAATCGGCCTTCCTGAGAATCAAGACCTTCGCAAGGTCAGCTTCGTCCGCTGCCGCCCCGCAGCATCAAAATTCTCCAGAGCCAGCCAGCGCTCATATTCTGCCCGCAAGGCCGGCCATTCGCCGTCCAGGATCGAGAACCAGGCAGTATCGCGGTTTTCGCCCTTGACGATCATGTCCTGGCGGAACAGGCCTTCATAGGTGAAGCCGAAGCGGGTCGCGGCGGCCTTGGAAGGCTCATTGCGGTCGTTGCATTTCCATTCGAAGCGCCGATAGCCCAGATCGTCGAAGGCGTGGCGGGCGAAGAGATAGAGCGCTTCGGTCGCCAGGCGCGAGCGCGCCATGGGCAGGCCCCAATAGATGGCGCCGATTTCGACCGAGCCATGTTCGGGGCGGATGCGCAGCCAGGCCTGGCGGCCGACGGCGCGACCGGATGCCTTGTCGATGACCGCGACATAACGATCGGGTCCGTCCTGCACCGTGGCGATCCAGCTATCCACCGCATCGAGGCTCATCGGCGGATCATTGGGCAGGAAGCGATAGCGGGCTTCCGCCTCCTCGCCGGCGGAAATGGCGAAGAGGTCGGCGGCATGGCGCGGCGCCACCGGCTCCAGGCGCACATAGCGCCCTTCGAGCACGACGCGTTCGGGGGCCGATTTTGCGGGTTGCACGCTCATTGCTCGCTCTCCAGCACCTGGGCCAGGCCCTCGCGATAGGTCGGATAGAGCAGCTCGATCCCCAGGGCGGCCTTGATGGCCTTGTTGGAAATCCGCTTGTTGTCGCGATAAAAGCTCTTCTGCATCGGCGTCATCTCGGCGGTCTCGAAGGGCAGGTCGGGCGGCACGTCCATGCCGATCAGCCCCGCCGCATGGGCGATGACGTCCTGGGGCGGCGCCGGCTCGTCATCGGCGAGATTGAAGGTGCCGGCCAGGCGCTGGTCGGCGGCAAGAGCGGTGATGCGGGCAATGTCTTCGACATGGATGCGGTTGAAGACCTGGCCCGGCTTGACGATCCGCCGCGCCGTTCCCTCGCGAAGCTTGTCGAAACCGGACCGGCCGGGGCCATAGATGCCGGCCAGGCGCAATATGGCCAGCGGCACCCCGCGTTCGGCGGCATAATCGCGCCATTGCTGTTCGGCGAGGACGCGATAATCGCTGCGCATGTTGCGCGGCACCAGCGGCGCGCTTTCGTCGATCCACTCGCCGCCAAAATCCCCATAGACCCCGACCGTGCTATAATAGCAGAGCCATTGCAGGTCCTCGGCGGCGTCGAGATCGGCGCGATGATGGCGCAGCACCGGATCGCCGTCGGCACCGGGGGCAATCGACATAATCACATGCGTTATCCCTGATTTCAGGGCCGGACCCACATCCGGTCCTGGCGTCGTGCCATCGAAAACCAGGGCTCGATGATAACAGTCTGTTAACGCATTGGCCTTCTCGGCCGTTCTCACCGTTCCCAGTGTGTCAACGTATTGGCCGGTTTGGTGCATGAAATGCGCCGCTTTTTGCGACGAAAAACCAAGCCCGAAGAAAAACGCCCGCATCACACCAATCCGTCCCATTCCGCCCGCACCGCTTCGTCGTGCTCCGCCGCCAATCGCTCCTGCCTTAGCGCATCGGCCCCTTCGGGGTCGAGCCGCCGCAGCGCCCAGATGGCCGCGCCGCGCACCAGGGGCGAGGGATCGTCTAGCCGCCGGCGCACCAGCGGAATATAGTCGGGATTGGCGGAATTGCCGATGCCGATCAAGACGTTACGGATGAAACGCGCATGGCCGATCCGCTTGACCGGCGAGCCGGAAAAGAGGCTGCGAAATGCCGCATCGTCCAATTGCACCAGATCCGCCAGAGCCGGCCGCTCCAGTTCCGGGCGGCTGCGCAGCCGCGCCTCGCGGCTGGCGCTGGCAAATTTATTCCAGGGACAGACAGCCAGGCAATCGTCGCAGCCATAGATGCGATTGCCCATGGGTTGTCGGAATTCCCGTGGAATTTGTCCTTTATGTTCAACGGAGTAATAGGCGAGGCACTTGCGCGCATCCAATTGGAACGGCGCGGGAAAGGCCTTGGTGGGGCAGATATCGAGACAACGGGTGCAGGTGCCGCAGCTTTCGGTGCCGGCTTTATCCTCGGGCAGGTCGAGGGGGGTTAGAATGGCGCCCAGGAACAGCCAGGAGCCGAAATCGCGGCTGACCAGCACCGTATGCTTGCCCTGCCAGCCCAGCCCGGCTGCCTCGGCGAGGGGTTTTTCCATCAAGGGAGCGGTATCGACGAAGACTTTCACCTCCGCCCCGGCCCGCCGCGCCAGGAGCCCCGCCAATTCCTTGAGGCGCCCCTTGATGATGTCGTGATAATCGCGATTGCGGGCATAGGCAGAGATGATGCCGACATCCCGTTCCGTCAGCAGCGCCATGGGGTCCGTCTCCGGCCCGTAATTGATCCCGAGCAGGATGACCGAGCGGGCCTCGGCCCAGAGCCGGCGCGGATCGCCGCGCCTTTGTTCGGTTTCGGCCATCCAGTCCATGTCGGCATGCCAGCCCTCGGCCAGGGCATGGGCCAGCTTTTCGGGCAGGTCCGGCCGCGCATCGGCACGGGCAATGCCGAAGGCGTCGAAGCCCAGGGCGCGGGCCCGGGCTTTCAGCTCGGCGAGAAGGGATGTCCTGTCCGGCGCGGCGTTTTCCAAGTAGACCTCATGGTGAGCCTGTCGAACCACGAGGGCGTGGAACGGCAGCATCGCGACCCCGACCTCGTCCTTCGACAAGCTCAGGATGAGGTCTCCGAGATTAGCGTCTCAGATGGGAAAGTTCAAAAATCCAGATCCGCATAGCCCCGCGAGGGCGGCATGGCCACGACGCGGTCGTTGAGCAGGGTGCGGAAGGCCGGGCGGGACTTGATGCGCGAATACCAGTCGCGCGTCTCGGCCGGGATCTTGGACCAATCGACATCGCCCATATAATCGAGCGTGGAGACATGGGCGGCCAGCGCGAAATCGGCCAGGCTCAGATCGTCCCCGGCGAGCCAGTTGCGGCTGGCCAGCAGCCAGTTGAAATAGAGCACGTGCTCGCCCAGATTGGCCTTGGCCGCCCGCAGCACCGAGGGTTCGGGCGTGGCGCCGCGAATGTCGCGCTTGGCGATCTTTTCCTCGACCAGGTAGCGCGTCACCTCGTCATTGAGCTTGACCAGCACCCATTCCACCAGCCGCCACATCTCGGCCCGCGCCAGGGGATCGGCGGGAAACAGGCCGCCCACGATATCGGGCGTGTAGAAATCCTCCACCGCATGGATGGTCGCCATGATGCCGACCACGGCGTCCTCGCTCTCGGTGAAGAGAATGGGCAGGGTGGCGGCCGGATTGAGTTCGAGCAGGGCCTCCTCGCGCAGCCAGGGCTTGATCTCCTCCAGGTCCAGCGGCACGCCATATTCGGCGCACATCAGCCGGATGAGGCGCGAAGCGGGGTCGAGGGGATAATGCACGAGAGTTGGCATGAACGGGCCCTGTTAACGCAGGCCTGTCATGCTGTCCCCGGGTTGGCGCTGTGGGCGAACACCGTTATGAGGAACGCAAAACCGGCCCTTTGAAACGAGTTAGGGGATCAGATGAACGCCGATCAAGGTCTTTTTGTGCCCCTGGTGCTGGGAATTATCGAAGGGCTTACCGAATTCCTTCCGGTCAGCTCCACCGGCCACCTGCTGCTGGCGGGACACTTCTTCGGATTGACCCAGCCGGCGACCTTCATCGTGCTCATCCAGCTCGGCGCGATCCTGGCGGTGCTGACCATCTATTTCGCCAAGCTGGGCGTGCTCATCCGCGATGCGCTGACCGGCAAGGCCTATGCCTGGCACTTTGCGCTGGCCGTGGTGATCGCCTGCATTCCCGCGGTCATCATCGGGGTGCTGTTCCGCGAATATATCCAGCAGGTGATCTATGAATCGCCCGTGGTCATCTGCATTTCGCTGCTGATCGGCGGCATCGTGCTGCTCATCGTCGACCGCATGCCCAAGCCGGTGCGCTACGACGACATCTACACCTTCCCCTGGCATCTGGCGCTGGTGGTCGGCCTGTTCCAGGTGCTCAGCCTCATTCCGGGCGTCTCGCGCTCGGGCTCCACCGTGGTCGGCGCCATGCTGTTCGGGGCCTCCAAGCGTTCGGCGGCCGAATTCACCTTCTTCATCGCCCTGCCGATCATGGCCGGCGCCTTCGGCTACGACCTCTACAAGAGCCGCGAGCTGATCGACATGAGCCTGGGGCTCAATATCGCCATCGGCTTCGCCGCCTCCTTCGTGGTCGGCGCGCTGGTGGTCAAGTATCTGCTCGACTTCGTCAGCCGCCACGGCTTCGCCCCCTTCGCCTGGTGGCGCATCGCCGTGGGCGGCGCGGGCCTCATCGCCATCCTGGTCTTCGGCCTCTAGGCCCTATCGCCGCTGGCGGGCGCTTCAGCGCCCCGGCTCGCGGCTGGTATAGGTCGCGGGGATGGAGAAGAAGGCCGGCGGAATCTGCACGTCCTTCTCGACGTCATAGAGCGAGAAGGTGAGCTCGGCGCCCGAGGGCTCCACCAGGGTCCATTGTGCCAGATCCTTGGTGTCGACATCGAAGATCAGCGAGACCTGCACGGTTCCGGCCACCGTATTGTCGATGACGGTGATGCTCATATAGCCGTCCGAGGTGGTGACATCGACGACATTGGCGTTGAGCAGGTTGATCTCGTTGCCCAGGAACTGGCGCAGCGGGATCGTGTCCTGCGGATAGGCGTAATAGGTCTCCTCGCGCCGATCGAGCACGTAGAAGCCGCGGCCCTGCGAGACGATTTCCTCGCGGCTGGGCGGGGCATAGCGGAAGGTGACCTTGTCGGGCCGCTCGAGGAAGAACGTGCCTTCGGTGCGCCCGCCATTGGTGTCGATCTGCAGGAAGCGGCCCACCATGGTCCGGATCGCCGAATTATGCGCGTTGATCTCGGCGATCAACTGCTGCTCCTGGGGCGTCAGCGCCCGGTCCAGCGCCAAGGCGGGCATGGCGGGAGCCAGTATGGCGGCGATACCGAGCATCAGGGCATGGCGTCGAATCATGGGCGGACAGTCCTTGGAGGCTTTTGGTTGACCCTAACCTAGGCAGCAATTGCGGCAAGAGGTGGAAAGTTCCATGCCCATGCTGAACAGGATTTAAAGCGCGCCCCTTTCCTTCTTGCCGCGCGCGATTTCGGTGTCGAGCGCCGCCATGCGCACCGGCCAGAACACGCGGAACCGCTCCAGCCAATCGTCGATATCGCGCAGGGGCGCGGTATCGAGCCGATAGACCCGCCGCGTCCCCTCCGGGCGCACCAGGGCAAAGCCGTTCTCGCGCAGCACCTTGAGATGCTGGCTGACCCCGGCCTGGGAAATCCCGAATTCGGCGGCGATCACCGCCACCACCTCGCCCGAGGCATGTTCGCGCTCGGCCAGGAGTTCGAGAATGCGGCGACGGACGGGGTCGCCCAGGACGTCGAATGCGTGCATCAATGGTCCGCCGGAGCATTCTCGCCGGTATAAGCGCTTCGCGTCGCCGCGGCCGCCTGCAGGGCGACATCGCGATCCTCGCCGGCGGCAATGTCGGCGCGGCCCCAATCGTCGCTGCTGGTGCGCACGAAATCCTTGTATTCCTGGCTCGCCGTCCAGCCTTCCACCGCCTCGGCCGGCACTTCGGCTTCCGGCTCGGCCAGGTGGCGCGACAATCCCATAAAGCCCAGATCCCAGCCGACGCCGACCGCGCCCGGCCCGAATTGCGTCCAATGCGGACTGATATGGGCGATATGCTCGAGTTCGAGCAGTGTGCCCCCCTCCTGCGGCGTCAGCGTGACATTGACCCAGGTCACGCCGCCGCCGAATTCCCAGGTCAGGGCGATCTTCCGGTCGGTATCGCATTCGGTGATGGTGCCGCCGGCATTGTTTTCCACCTGGTAGCGGCCGCCCAGCCGCAGGTCGCCGGTGACCGGCGCGAACCAGCGGCGGATGCGCTCGGGCCGCGTCAGCGCGTCCCAAAGATCGGCGGCGTCGGTGTCATAGAGCCGGGCGGCGATCACCGCCTTGGCTTTCTGCCCGTCGCGCTCCAGGTCGCGCACCTCCCGTCGCATCATGCCCAGATGGTCAGCAAGATCGAAGCTCATATCCGTCCTCCTTATTTCAGTTTGAACTTATATAAGTAAAAACTGAAATAGAGTCCATGGGCCGTGATCAACTCTTGTTCAGTCCCGGAACGCTGCAAAAGTCGGGCCGTTCTAGGTGCACCGGACAATGGTGTCCGGCCCGAGGAGGAGACTCCAGATGACCAATCGCGACAAGCAATCCGACCGCAATCGCCAGGGCGACATGGGTGGCCAGCAATCCGGCCAGAACCAGCAGGGCCAGCAAGGCCGGCAGGACAACCGGAACGACCAGGACATGGATCGCAACCGGCAGGGCAATAAGGGCGGGCAGCAGTCCGGCCAGCACCAGCAAGGCCAGCAGGGCCAGCAGGGCCAGAACAACAAGAACCAGAACCGCTAAGCGGGCCAGCATTCTCCGGACGGCTCAGGCCGCCCGGGGCCCTCGGGAGGGGGAAATGACCGAAGCCAGCCTAGATCTGAACGATCTCATGCCCCTTTGGCAGCGCGAACTCGCGCACGGCATCGACAATGCCATAATCGCGGGCCTGCGCCGGCGCGATATGGACCTCGCTGTGGCGGCGCGAGGCCAGCACCGCGTCGGGAATCCGGCTCCGCTCACGCAGGATGTCGTCCGTGCGATCATCGTCCGCCAATGCCGCATCCAGCGTTGATTGCAGGCGGCGCGCGCTCATGCCGTCGGAATGGCCCATCGTGGTGGGATGGATCATGAACATGGCGTGCTTGGAGCAATAGCGCTCCTGCGCCGCCAGGAAGACCGATACCGCGATGGAGCCCACCGAGCCGGTATTGTAGATCACCAGATGCAGCGGCAGGGCGCGGATATGATTGTAGAGATAAATCCCGTCGGCGACATAGCCGCCATTGGAGCTGAAGGCCAGGTGCACGATATCGGCGCCATTGTTGACGGCTGAATTCAGCGCCCCGGCCAGCCGGCCGACCCCGCCGGGCTCGATGGGGCCGGTATAGCCGAAATAGATGACATTGTCGCTCGCATCCATGGCGCACTCCCTTGTGGGAGGAGCAACGGCAAGCGGGACGAAACGATCCCGATCGCCGCTGCGCGGCTCAATAGCCGTCGGCGTTGTTGCCGACCAGGATTTCGCGCTTGCCGGCGTGATTGGCCGGGCTGATCACGCCTTCGCGTTCCATGCGCTCGATCAGGGTCGCCGCCTTGTTGTAGCCGACGCCCAGGCGCCGCTGCACATAGGAGGTGGAGGCCTTCTTGTCGGTCAGCACCACGTGGACGGCCTTGTCGTAAAGCTCGTCGCCCGAGCCGCCGCCGCTGTCGCCCATGGCCTCGCCGCCGAATTCGCCCCCCTCATCGTCTTCCTCGGTGATGTTGTCGAGATAATCGGGCGTGCCCTGGCTCTTGAGATGATTGACCACGGACTCCACTTCATTGTCCGAGACGAAGGCGCCGTGCAGGCGCTTGGTGCGGCCGCCCGAGGCCATGTAGAGCATGTCGCCATTGCCCAGGAGCTGTTCGGCCCCCTGCTCGCCCAGAATGGTGCGCGAGTCGATCTTGCTCGTCACCATGAAGGAGATGCGGGTGGGGAAATTGGCCTTGATCGTGCCGGTGATGACGTCGACCGAGGGGCGCTGGGTGGCGGTGACCATGTGGATGCCGGCGGCGCGGGCCATCTGCGCCAGGCGCTGGATGGCGCCTTCGATATCCTTGCCGGCCACCATCATCAGGTCGGCCATTTCGTCGACGATGATGACGATATAGGGCAAGGGCTCGAGATCGAATTCCTCCGACTCGAAGATCGCTTCGCCGGTTTCGCGATCGAAGCCGGTCTGCACCGTGCGGGTGATGGTGCGACCTTCCTTGGCGGCTTCGGCAACGCGCTGGTTGAAGCCGTCGATATTGCGCACGCCGATCTTGCTCATCTTGCGATAGCGGTCTTCCATCTCGCGCACCGCCCATTTGAGCGCCACCACCGCCTTTTGCGGATCGGTGACCACGGGGGTCAGCAGATGCGGGATGCCGTCATAGATCGAGAGTTCCAGCATTTTGGGGTCGATCATGATCATGCGGCACTGCTCTGGCGTCATCTGGTAGAGCAGGGAAAGAATGAAGGTATTGATACCCACCGACTTGCCGGAACCCGTGGTGCCGGCGATGAGCAGGTGCGGCATGCGCGCCAGGTCGGCGATGACGGGCTCGCCGCCAATGGTCTTGCCCAGGCAGATGGGCAGCTTGCCCTTCATCTTCTCGAAATCGGAGCTGGCCAGCATTTCGCGGAAATAGACGGTTTCCCGGCTCTGGTTGGGCAATTCGATGCCGATGGCATTGCGCCCCGGCACCACCGCGACGCGGGCCGAAATGGCGCTCATCGAGCGGGCGATGTCGTCGGCCAGCGAAATGACCCGGCTCGACTTGATGCCCGGAGCCGGTTCCAGCTCGAACAGGGTGACAACCGGGCCGGGACGGACATTGATGATGTCGCCCTTGACGCCGAAATCCTGCAGCACGGCCTCGAGCTGGCGGGCCATTTCCTCCAGCCGCGCCGGGGCATGCTCGGGCGAGGGGCCGGAGCGCTTGGGCTCGGCCAGCAGGCTCAGCTCAGGCAGTTCGAAACCTGCCGGTTCGTCCAGCAGGGAGCCCTGCGCCTCGCGGAACACCCGCTGGCCCTGGGCCGGGCGAGGCGCCGGGGCGGCGACAGGCACGCGCGGGGCCGCCGGATCGGCCGGGTGGAAGCGCGAATCGCCACGCTGGGTCCGATTGGGCAGCGGTGCATCGGGCACGAAGGGGATGTCGTCATCCTCTTCTTCGGGATAATCGATGGCGGTATCGTCATAGGCCGGTTGCGCCAGGATGCGGGCGCTGGGCTCGAAACTGGGCTCGGCATAGCGGGCCGGGGCATGGATATGGCGCTGCGGGCTCGCCATGACGGGCTCGCGATCGACCACGACGTCCGGCGCGCCCCCATCCATGCGGGGCTCGGCGGCATGGCCGAAATCGTCCATCTGCTCGGCGGCGCGGCGTTCGGCATGGGCGGCGCGCGCCCGGCGGAAGGCAGTGCGCAGCGAATAGCCCATATGCACGATGGCCCCCATGGCCACTTCCACCAGCGGATTGGGGTCGCGCTCGTCCTCGGCATCGGCACGCTGGGCGGCGCCGGGTTTCTGCGGCTTGGCCGGCACGGCGGCGCCCAGGCCCATGGCCATCCAGAACAGCGCCAGGGCCGGCGCGGCCAGGATGATGGCGAACAGCGTCGAGGTGACCGGCTGCGGGTCGGACCCGGCGATCATGGCGGCCAGATTGGTGAACATCATGCCGGCCAGGCCGCCGAGCCCGGTGGGCAGCGGCCAGGTTTCGGGCATGGCGATGAAGGAGAAGACGCCGGCGAACAGTACGGTCGCGCCGATCCAGGCGAGCACGCGCATGCCCAGCCGGGTCACCGCATAGCGCCGCAGCATGGCCCAGCCCCAAAGCGCCAGCGGCACGACCATGACCAGGCCGGCCAGGCCCAGGAACTGGAAGACCAGATCGGCGATCACCGCACCGGGAAAGCCCAGCCAATTGGCGGGCGTCTTGGCGGTGGCCAGCGACAGGGAGGGATCGTCCACCGACCAGGAGGCCAGCGAGACCAGCAGAATCGCGCAGAGCGCCAGCAGCAGCATGCCCGCCAGGCGCAAGGGTATGCGGATGGCGATGGCCGGCGGCGGCATCGGCGCCTTGGCGCTGCGGCTGGAATTGCTGCGGCCGCCCGTACGCTGGGTCACGGGGCGGACATCGTCGATCATGGGGACGGGATGGCTGGGCATGGACACGCATTACTGGTTGCCGGCCCGCGCACCAGAGCAGCGAGCCGTAATGGGGTCATGCTAGCCCGCTGTGGTTAATCGCATGCTAACCATCGGCCAATCGCTGCGCGCCCCTGGCCGGGGGAGATGGGCGGCCGGGTGGCCGCCCATGCGTTTGGATCAATTATAGGCGCGTTCGCCATGGGTGGAGAGATCGAGGCCGTCGCTCTCGCTGGCATCGGAAACCCGCAGCCCGCCGAACAGCGCCTTGACGATGAGCAGGGCCACCAGGGTGACCAATGCCGACCAGACGATGGCCACGACCACGGCCAGAACCTGGGTCACCAATTGGCCGCCCAGCGCATAGCCTTCGGCGCCGAAGCCGCCCAGGGCCGGATCGGCCACGAAGGCGGTGCCGATGGCGCCGACAATGCCGCCGATGCCATGGATGCCGAAGACATCGAGGCTGTCGTCATATTTCAGCATCGGCTTCAGCGTGACCACGGCCCACAGACAGACGAGGCCGGCCACGGCGCCCAGAACGATGGCGCCGAACGTGCCGGAAAAGCCGGCGGCCGGGGTGATGGCGACGAGGCCGGCAACGGCGCCCGAGAAGGCACCCAGGGCCGAGGCATGGCCGCGGGTGATCTTTTCGCCCAGCGCCCAGGCCAGCGCAGCGGCAGCGGGCGCGGTGACGGTATTGAGGAAGGCCTGGGCGGCGGTGCCGTTGGCGGCAAGGGCGGAGCCGGCATTGAAGCCGAACCAGCCGACCCAGAGCAGCGAAGCGCCGATGAAGACGAAGACCAGGTTATGCGGAGCGATCGGTTCCTTCATATAGCCCAGGCGCGGCCCCAGCACGATGGCGGCGACCAGGGCGGCGACGCCCGAATTGATGTGCACCACGGTGCCGCCGGCAAAGTCCAGCGCGCCCATCTGGAAGAACAGGCCCGCGCCCGACCAGACCATGTGGGCGATGGGCAGGTAGGAGAAGGTGAACCAGATGGCCAGGAACGCCATCACCGCGCCGAACTTCATGCGCTCGGCAATGCCGCCGACGATGAGGGTCGCCGTGATACAGGCGAAGGTGAGCTGGAAGACCACGAAGACCAGTTCGGGAATAGTGCCCGAGACCGAATCGGGGCCGGTGGCGCCAAGCAGGAAATTGGAGAAATCGCCGATAAAGGCGGAAAGCCCGCCTTCGGTAGGGCCGGCAAAGGCCAGCGAATAGCCATAGGTGACCCAGAGCAGGGCGATCAGCGCGAAGCCGGCAAAGACCTGGGTCAGCACCGAGAGGATGTTCTTGGACCGGACGAGGCCGCCATAGAACAGGGCCAGGCCCGGAATGGTCATCAGGATGACGAGGATGGTCGAGACCAGCATCCAGGCGGTGTCGCCAGTATCGATTGCGGCGACCTCCTCGATGGCGGCGGGCACTTCGGCGGCGACTTCCTGCCCGAAGGCGGGCAGCGCCAGCAACAGGGAGGCCAGGGCGGCGCTTCCCAGAATTTTGGACGTCTTGAGTGACATTATCTTAGCTCCGAAAGGGAACGCGCGTTAGAGCGCCGAGGCGCCGGTTTCGCCGGTGCGGATACGGGTGACCGCCAGCAGGTCGAGGATGAAGATCTTGCCGTCGCCGATACGGCCCGTCTGGGCGGCGTCGCGGATGGCACTGCTGACCGAATCGGCGATGGCGTCATCGACGGCGATCTCGATCTTGAGCTTGGGCAGGAAATGCACGGCATATTCGGTGCCGCGGTAAATCTCGGAATGGCCTTTCTGGCGGCCATAGCCCTTCACTTCGGTGACGGTCATGCCGTGCACGTCGAGCGAATTGAGCGCCTGCCGAACCTCTTCGAGCCGGGACGGCTTGATGATGGCAATTACCAATTTCATGTGACCCCCTTGGCGCCGATACGGCGCATGCTGGAACGATCACAGATGACTCAAGCCGCGTGCCAAATTGCCCGGCACGAAAATTCGATGCATTTCCAAAGTGTTAGGAAATGAGGCCGCAGGGCGACTCGGAATTAGGCAGAGATTTGCCTATTCCGTGCGCAGTCATTCTCGATGCTGCCGCATATTTGAGCAGCGCTTGCCAGGGGTGTGCAGTCCGCGCAGTTTGCGAGTGGGAAGCCTCGTGGCGGGCCAAGAGGGCGCGGGCTGCACGCCGCCGGCAAGCGGCAGGATGGCCGGACGAAAGCCCGGCCATCCAAGGGCGCTACTTGAACTCGGGATAGGCTTCGACACCCACTTCGGCGACGTCGAGACCCAGATCCTCATCCTCGGCGCTGGGCCGCAGGCCCATGATCGCCTTGAGAATGCCCCAGACCACCAGACTGATGCCGAAGACGAAGACACCCACGGTGAGAATAGCGATGAGCTGCACGCCGATATTGGCATCGGGATTGGTGAAGACCACCGCGATCGTGCCCCAGATGCCGGCGAACAGGTGCACCGGAATGGCGCCGACCACGTCGTCGATCTTGAGCCGGTCGAGCAGCGGCACCGAGAACACCACGATGGCGCCGCCGACCGCGCCGATCAGCGAGGCCGTGCCGAGGCCCGGGGTCAGCGGCTCGGCGGTGACCGAGACGAGGCCGGCCAGCGCGCCGTTGATCACGAAGGTCAGGTCGACCTTCTTGTAGATCAGGGCGGAAAGGGCTGCGGCCGCCAGCGCGCCGCCGATGGCGCCGGCATTGGTATTGGCCATGACGCGGCCGACATCGGCGATATCGCCGACAGTGCCCATGGCGAGCTGGGAGGCGCCGTTAAAGCCGTACCAGCCCATCCAGAGGATGAACATGCCGAGCACGGCCAGCGGCATGTTGGAGCCCGGAATGGCGCGCACGGTGCCGTCCGGATTGTACTTGCCCTTGCGTGCGCCCAGGATGATGGCGCCGGCCAGAGCCGCCCAGCCGCCGACCGAGTGCACGACGGTGGAGCCGGCAAAGTCGAGAAAGCCCATCTGGTCGAGGAAACCGCCGCCCCACTTCCAGGAGGCCTGGATCGGGTAGACGAGCGCGGTCAGAACGGCCACGAAGATCAGGAAGGGCAGGAGCTTGATGCGCTCGGCCACGGTGCCCGACACGATCGAGGCGGCGGTGGCGCAGAACATCACCTGGAAGAAGAAGTCGGAGCTGACCGTGGCATAGGTGAGGTCGGCGGCTTCGGCGGCCAGGCCAACCGGCTCCAGCACGGCGATGCCGATGGCCCCGATAATGCCGTCCACCATCCAGGCATCGCCCGGATACATGATCATGTAGCCGATGACGTAATAGGCCAGGCACGCCAACGAATACATGGTGACGTTCTTCAGCAATTGCATCGAAACGTTCTTGGTGCGCACGAAGCCGGCTTCGAGCATGGCGAAGCCCGCCGCCATCCAGAACACCAGGATGCCGCCGAACAGCATCAGGAAGGAGTTGAGGATATATTGGGTCTGGATCGCGGCTTCACCGCCGGTTGCGGCTTCCACCACTTCCTCGGCGGGTGCGTCCTGACCAAGAGCCGGCAGCGCCAGCAGCAGCGAGGCCAGCGCGACGCCGCCCGCGATCTTTAGGGGAGTCTTGAACCCTGTCATTGTCTTTGTTCTCCTGAAGTCGGGATGCATCAGAGGGCCGAAGCGCCGGTTTCGCCGGTGCGGATACGGGTGACGGCCAAGAGATCGAGGATGAAGATCTTGCCGTCGCCGATGCGGCCGGTCTGGGCGGCGTCGCGGATGGCGGCGCCGACAGCGTCGGCCAGCGCGTCGTCGACGGCGATCTCGACCTTGAGCTTGGGCAGGAAATGCACCGCATATTCGGTGCCGCGATAAATCTCGGAATGGCCCTTCTGGCGGCCATAGCCCTTGACCTCGGTAACGGTCATGCCATGCACGTCCAGGGAGTTCAGCGCCTGACGCACCTCCTCCAGGCGCGACGGCTTGATGATTGCAACCACCAGTTTCATGTATGCCCCTTTCTGCCTTGCGATCGTTTCAACAGCCACATGGACTCAAAAGCCGTGCCAAACCGGCCTGGCGACAGAAAAATCGCCGGAAATGAACGGGTTGAGGGACGAGCACGCCTGCGGAACACATTGTGTCGAGACTGTGTCAAAACATAATCATGCTTAATGATTGTGCATTTTTCCAATTTTGCCGGATTTTTATGCGCACCTGCTGCGGCAAGCGGACACTTGCTTTCGCCGCCTTCGGGTCGGAAAAGAAACGAGCAAAAGGAGCCCGCGCTCATGAGCCGTTCTGAGACAAGCCGATATGACGTCGTCATCGTGGGCGGCGGGCCCGTGGGGCTGACGCTGGCCCTGGCCCTGGGACGTTCGGCTCCGGGCATAAGGCTGGCCTTGGTCGATCGGCGGCCGCTCAGCGTGCCGCGCGACAATCGCGCCTCGGCCATCGCGGCGGGCGTGCGGCATATTTTCGAAACCCTGGGCGCCTGGGACGACATGGCGGCGCAGGCGCAGCCGATTTCGGCCATGCGCATCACCGATTCCGGCCGGGGCGACCTGGCGCGGCCGCTCTTTCTGCAATTCGAGGGCGACGTGGCGCCGGGCGAGGCCTTTGCCCATATGGTGCCCAATACGGCCAGCACCGCCGCCCTGATGGCGGGCACCGAGGGCCTGTTCGACATGGTGGCCCCGGCCGAAATCGCCGATTGGTCCGGTGCGGGTCCGCTGGCCCGCCTGGTGCTTGCCGATGGCCGCGTGCTGGAAGCGCCGCTGATCGTGGCGGCGGACGGCGCCCAATCGGGCCTGCGCCAGCACGCCGGCATCGGCACGTTCGGACATGATTATCGCCAGACGGGCCTGGTCGCCACCATTGCCCATGCCCTGCCGCATGACGGAATAGCCTATGAGCATTTCCGCCCCGCCGGCCCCTTTGCCAGCCTGCCCCTGCCCGGCAATCGCTCCTCGCTGGTCTGGACCGAGGCGGCGGCGGATGCGCCACGTTTTCTCGCCATGGACGCCGAAATTCTGGCGGGCGAGATCGAGGCGGTGATGGGCTCCACCCTGGGCGCGGTCACGCTCGAAGACAGGCTGATGGGCTTTCCGCTGCGCCTGCAATTGGCCAAAAGCTTCGTCGGGCCGCGCCTGGCTTTGGTCGGCGACGCCGCCCATGTGATTCACCCCATTGCCGGCCAGGGCCTCAATCTCGGCCTCAAGGACGTGGCGGCTTTGGCGGAAGTGGTGGTGGACGCCATGCGGCTGGGGCTCGACCATGGCAATGCCGACATGCTGGAGCGCTACCAGGCCTGGCGGCGCTTCGACACCACGGCCATGGCCGCCTTCACCGATGGCATGAACCGGCTCTTCTCCAACGACGCCGCCCCGCTCCGCGCCCTGCGCGATTTCGGCCTGGGCCTGGTCGACCGCGCCGACCCGATCAAATCCACCTTCATCCGCGCCGCCGCCGGCACATCCGGCCCCCGACTGCTGAACGGATTGCCGATCTAGGCATCCTCCACGCACCAACGCCAGAAATCAAACACCCTGCCGCCCAACCCCCTCACCCGTCTCGGGCTGCGGCCGATCCAGCCCTGCCGGGCCTTGCTCGCTGAAATCGCTCCACCGGAGCGATTTCCGGGCGCTTACAAGCCTCTCCCCGAGAGGGAGAGGAACAAGAGGCGCGCGCCGGCCCATTCTTCTCCCCCTCGGGGAGAAGGTGGCCCGAAGGGCCGGATGAGGGGGATGCTGCCACAGACGTCGAACCCGCAAAAAAACCGAAACTTATCCCCGCCCCCATCCCCCCATATTACTCTCCCCTCATCAGCCGGGTGGAGATGGGGTTGCAACGATCAACCGTCCGGCGACAGTCGGGAGGCCTCTGCATCGTTAACGGAGGCTGGGTCCGGGGATGGGAAATTCCGG
>Ga0160493_100257_pt1 | contig 19221 bp, 23 predicted proteins | sample DID2MG_2_FD_108262 | JGI IMG/M metagenome (GOLD analysis project Ga0160493, IMG submission 108262) | Enriched soil microbial communities from UW Madison campus, WI, USA - DID2878_E24_FP2 MG | ecosystem: Environmental > Terrestrial > Soil > Unclassified | place: USA: Madison, Wisconsin | collected... | reverse complement strand
CGTGATCAATCTGCGCGGCACGATCGTGCCGATCTTCGACCTGCGCGCCCGCTTCGGCGATGGCCAGACCGCGCCCACCAAGAACCATGTCGTGGTGGTGATGAGCGTCGGCGACAAATGGGTCGGCATCCTCGTTGACGCGGTGAGCGACATTCTCACCGTCAATCGCGACGACATCCACAACGTGCCCGAAGGCAATGCCATCGACACCGAATTGCTCAACGGCATCGTCACCCATGACAATCGCATGGTCGGGCTCATCGATCTGCATGCCGTGGTGACCGGCGCGAAGATGGACGGCTAGGGCCGGTTGGTTGGAACGAGATTTTGAAGGGCGCCCTGGGCGCCCTTTTTATTTTGGGTCGTTTCTATCGCGCTCATCGTCACCCTCTCCCTACCGGTGCCCGGGAGGGGGCGGGCGGCAGGGTATAGTGTTGGCCACTAGAGATAGGCGAAATGGACCGGGGCCTGGTCCTGCCGGTCGGCGATGCCATCTTCGTAGATGATGGGCACGGCGGCGAGGTCGGCTTCGTCGACGCCATCGAGGCTGGCGAGATTGAGGGCATAGAACCAGCCGTTGAACGGCGCTATGTCGAGATAACCTTTGGAAAAAAGCTGCACCCCGCAATGGCGGCAGAAGCGGTGGTGGATGTGGTCTTCGGGCCATTGGGAATTGGGGGCGCGGTAATCGGCCAGGTCCGCTTCGCCCGACAGCAGGCGGATGTCGTCGGTGGCGACAAAGCTCTTCCAATAGCGGGTCTTGCGGCAATAGGTGCAATTGCAACGCTGGCTGGGGGCGGCGAGGTCGACATGGGCTTCGAAATGCACTGCACCGCAATGGCAGGAACCCTTATAGGTCGTCTTCATGCTCCATGCTCCTCATGGGCGGCGAGATAGGCCGCCTCCTTGTCGATGCATTCGCTCCAGCCGCCGAGATGGCTGTCGCGCTCGGCGCCGTCGGCGAAGGGGCCCTGGCGGAAGTGCTGGAGCGTGACGCCATCGACCTCGCGCCAGGTGAGCGTGATTTCATTGGCATCGGCGAGGTCCGAATCCCGTTCCCAGGCAAAGCTCATGACCAGTTTTTCATGCGGCACGATTTCGCGAAACGCGCCGCCGAACCAGCTATCGCCGTATTGCTCGGCGCGGATCAGGCCGCGATAGCGCCCGCCCGGCCGCAGATCGAGACTGTAGGAGGGACAGATGAAATCCCTGGGGCCGAACCAGCGCTTGAGCCATTCGGGGTCGGTCCAGAGTCGCCAGAGCAGGCTGGCCGGCGCCGCGAAACGGCGCTCGATATCGAGCCAATGGCCCAATTGAGGGTCAGTTCGAGACATCGCTGCCTCCTTCGGTCAGGTGTTCGATAAGGGTGTCGAGCTTGTCGAAGCCTTCGTCCCAGAAGCGGCGATATTGCTCGATCCAGGCGGCGACATCGCGCAGGGGGGCGGCCCGGAGCTGGACCGGCCGCCATTGGGCGTTGCGGCTGCGCGAGACGAGGCCCGCCTCCTCGAGAACCTTTAGGTGCCGGGAAATGGCGGGCAGGGAGATATCGAAGGGCGCGGCAAGCTGGCCGACGCTGGCTTCGCCGCCGGACAGGCGGGCCAGGATGGCGCGGCGGGTCGGATCGGCAAGAGCCGAAAGCGTTGCGCTCATCGGATCGGGGGCGCTTTTCATTTAACGATCTCGTTAATTAACTTAAGTGTTAAATAATAGGCATGGAAGGTCCTGTCAAGCGCCGAAACGTTGCACCGCTGGTCGGCTTCCGCGTTCAGGGCAAACCAATGAGCCAATGCAATCGGGCCGCCGCGGGGTCTGAGGGCGATTATTCCGCCTTCTGTGGTGGCTCGTGGTCTTTCTGACGCGCGTCGTTTGCGAACCAGGAGACGATATCGGGCATAAGCGGTTCGAAGCCGCCGGGAATGAAGACATTCAGCAATCTCGCCCGCGCCGTCCGGAGATTGCGAAAATCATGCATCGTCCCGGCCGGTATGCGCAGGAACGTGCCCCTGGCGACCCGGGTCCAAACGTCGCCGATCAGGATTTCGGGCTCACCCTCCAGGACGTGGAACAGTTCCTCGTTGGCCTGGTGACTATGCGGTCCGACGCCGTCGAAGCCTGGATCGAGTATCCATTCGGACACCGCGTATCGGCAGCCGGTTTCGGCTTCGTCCGCCTTGAAGATGGCGGTGAGGTTGCCCATGCCATATCGGCGCCCTTCGTCCTTTTCCAGCAGGATGACGCCCTCTGTGTTGCGAGCCATGCTCTCCTCTGCCTCCTGCTCCGGGCGCCCTGCCGGTCAGGCGCCGGTCTCTTCTGCCCACCGCTTTTGCATTTCATCCGGGCTGACGGCTTCCATCGTCTGCGCCAGCATCCAGCGGTGGCCGAAGGGATCGAGAACCAGGGCGTTCCGCTCGCCGAAACTCTGGTCCGTCGGGGCGCGGAGAACCTTGGCGCCGCAAGCTTCTGCCTGCGCCACATCGGCGTCGACGGCGCCGGTGGAGAGATGCAGCGTTACGGGCGTTCCCCCGATCGTGTCGGGCCCCACGGCGCCAAAATCGGGATATTCGTCGGCCAGCATCAGGAGGCTTTCGCCGATTTTCAGCTCGGCATGACCGACCCGGCCATCTTTCGGGTCCGTCATTCGAAATAGTTCTTCGGCGCCGAACGCGGCCTTGTAGAACGCGATTGCCGCGTCGCCGTCCCTGACGACGATATAGGGAATAATGGCGGTGATCGAGGGCATGGCGCATCTCCAGTCTCTTATATTTACGATACGTAGCGTAAATAAATGAGTCAAGCTCCCGATCTGCCTGAAGCGGTCGCGGCGCGGGAGGAGCGGTCAGCCGATTGCCGCAGTGCAAGGCTTTTTGCCTAGCGCCGCGCCTCCGTCGTCATCCGGATGGCAAGGCCGGCAAGGACGGTTCCCATCAGCCATTTCTGCATGATCATCCAGCGCGGATGAGACTGAAGCAGAGTCGCGAGGCTCCCCGCACCGAGCACGATCGCGCTGTTGACGCCTACGCTGACGACGATCTGCGTGAATCCCAGGACCAGCGACTGGCTGAGCACGCTGCCATGCGCGGGACTGACGAATTGCGGCAGCAGGGACAGATACATGACGGCGATCTTGGGATTAAGCAGATTGGTCAGGAAGCCCATGAGGAGCAGCTTTCCGGCACTGTCTCCGGGCAGGTCGGCGACCTGAAACGGCGAAAGGCCGCCCGGCTTCACCGCCTGCCAGGCGAGATAAAGCAAATAGAGCGCTCCGGCGATGCGCAGCCCGTCATAGGCATAGGGCACCGCCAGCACCAGGGCGGTTATGCCGAGCGCGGCGCATATCATGTAAAAAACAAAGCCGAGCGCGACCCCGGCCAGCGAGATCATTCCGGCCAGCCGTCCCTGGCAGACGGAACGTGACACCAGATAGACCATGTTGGGCCCGGGCGTCAGGACGAGCCCTAAGGCGAGGAGAGCAAAGGCGATCACGCTCGTGGTTTCCGGCATCGAATAATCCGACCCTTGCTGTTCGTCCCGTCGATATTTGGGCTGCCGTTCCGGCCGGCACCGGCATCATGGCGACACCCGCGGGAAGACCGGCACCTTGCCAGCGCCATCTGTTTACGCTACGTACCGTAAAGAAATGAGTCAAGATCTGAAAATCACCGGTCGCGCGCGCGGCAGGCCGCCCAGCGCCGCGGCGCGGGCCAAGGTGCTGGCGGCCGCGCATGACATTCTCATGAACGAAGGCTTCGGCCGGCTGACCATCGAGGCCGTCGCCGCCAGATCCGCTGTGAGCAAACCCACGATCTATCGCCATTGGGCCAATGCCAGCGAACTGGCCATGGCGGCGCTGATGGTGGGCGATGAGGGCGAAGCTGCGATCGGCGGGCGCTCCCTTGCCGATCAATTGCGCGCCCAGATGCGGTCTCTCGTGACCGCCTTCGCCACGACGCGAGGCCGCCAGATCACCCTGGCGCTGGCCGCCTCCGATCCCGACAGCGAGATGACCAAGGCGTTCCGCAACCGCGTCATCCTGTCCAGCCGCGAGCGTGGGCGCGCGCTGATCGAGAATGCGGTGCGCGCCGGCAGCGTTCAGGCCGTGGAGGACCAGGAGGTGCTGCTCGATATGCTCTATGCGCCGGTTTTCTATCGCCTGCTTCTGGGCCACCTGCCGCTGACCCAGGCTTTTGCCGATAGGCTCGTGGACGCGGCGGTTCGGCTGATGACGCCGCCCGGCGGCGCCGGGACGGCATAGGATGGAATTGCTTGTCGTCTCGGAGCGCTGGTCGGGCACGAAATGGCAGGCCAGGTTTGCGCGATCCGCCCTGGATGCTTTCGATGAACGGCTTTGTCGAGGCGTCAGGAGCATCGCGATCCCGGCCGATCCCGCTGCGCCAACATCAGGATGGGAGGTGGACATGTCCGAGAAGTTCGTCGTCATCCACGAAGACGACATTGGTCTCAGCCATGGCGCCAATACGGCGTTTCGTGACCTCTGGGCCCTCGGCCGCTGTATGGCCGGGTCGTTGCCGCGCCTACCTCGCTATATGTCGACCCAGCCGCCGCTGCGCTCGCTGGCAAAGATCGCGTCCAGCACCTTCATGGAGGCAATCGCGTCCTCCACGCCCCAGGGCAGGGCCTGTTTTTCCAGTACGGCCAGAGCAAAGGCCTCGGCCTGTTCGGTATATTGATCGCATGCCGGCAGGATTTCCCGGCGGGCCAGCGAGCCGTCGAACGGCGCGCCCGTATCCACGGTGATGGCGGTGCGTTCGTTTGCCGGGGCGTTAAAGGGAATGACGATATCGAGCTTGGCCTTGCTGCCCAGCACCTGGAGGCTCTGCTCGCCAGCGGTCTGGGTCGAACAGATGAAGCTCAATTGCCGGCCCTGGCCGAAATCCATGAGCACGCTGGCAAGCCGGTCGGTCTTGAAGCTGCCATCCCGTTCGACCATGGCTACGACGCGCAGGGGCTCGCTCTCGAAGAGGAATCGTCCCGCGGTGATCGGATAGCAGCCGATATCCATCAGACCGCCGCCGCCGATATCGGCCTGGTTGCGCACATTGGCCGGGTCGGCATTGAAATAGGTGAAGACGGCGTTGATGGCCCGCACCTCGCCCAGCTCGCCCGAGCGGATGATGTCCCGCGCGCGCAGCCATTGCGGATGAAAGCGGATCATGAAGGCTTCGAGCACGAGGCGATCGGCCGGGACGTCGCGCAATTGCTCGGCTTCGGCGGCGGAAAGCGCGATGGGCTTTTCGCACAGCACATGCTTGCCGGCCCGGGCTGCGGCCAGGGTCATGGGCACGTGCAGGTGATTTGGCAGCGGGTTGTAGATGGCGTCGATCTGCGGATCGGCAAACAATTCCTCATAGGAGCCATAGGCCTTGGGGATGCCCAGCCGGGCGGCGGCGGCCTCGGCCTTGCCGAGATCGCGCGAGGCGATGGCGACCACTTCCGAATGCGGCGAAGCCATGATCGCCGGCGTCACCTTTTCCATGCCGATATTGGCGGTCGAGAGAATGCCCCAACGGACCTTCTTCATGTGTCTCATCCTTATCGCTTGGCTGAATTGCCTGCCTGTGGGCGGGGTTTAGCGGAAAAAGTCCTGGTCTTCGGGGCCGAGATAGCGCTGGGCGCGCTCGGGCACGATCTCCACCCCCATGCCGGGGCGGTCGGGTACGGTGATCATGCCGTTCTCCACCGCCGGCAAGCCATCGACGATGTCGTTCCACCAGTCCGGATCGCCATGGGTATATTCGAAGGCGATGAAATTGTTCGGCAGGGTCGCGGACACCTGCACCAGGGCGCCAAGACCGAGAACGCCGTTGGCCGTGCCATGCGGGGCCATGGTGATGCCGTGTAGATCCGCATGTTCGGCGATCCATTTGAGCTCGGCTATGCCCCCGACATCGGCCGGGTCCGGCCCCACGACATGCACGGCCTGGGTCTCGATCAGCTCCTTGAAATTCTGCCGCAGATAAATCTGCTCGCCGGTATGGATCGGCGTCGTCGACATGCGGGTCAGCTCGCGATAGATGCCGGCATTGACCCAGGGCGTGTAATCGCCGGTCAGGAGGTCCTCGATCCACATGAGGTTGAAGGGCTCGAGCAGCCTGGCGAGCCGGATCGCGTCGCCCAGCATCCAGCCCGGTCCGCAATCGAGCGCGAGGCCCACCTTGTCGCCGGTGACCTCCTTCATGGCCGCGACGCAATCGACGAAGTGGCGCAGGCCCTTTTCGGTAATCGGGCCACGGTCGAGCGCGCCATGGAAGGGGCTCGCGCCGGGCTCGCCGTAATAGAAATCGGGCACTTCGCGCTTCATGGCCGAGTGGAAACCGATCGGCTGCTTGAAGATGGTGAACCCCTGGGGCAGAGCCATCATTTTCTTCATGTCGTCGGCATAGTCTTCGGGGCGATAGCCGCTCATCGGAAACCGTACCGAGCCGTTGTAGACCCGCACCCTGTCACGCACCTTGCCGCCGAGCAATTTGTGCACCGGCAGGCCCGCGGCCTTGCCGGCCAGGTCCCACAGAGCCATCTCGATGACGCTGACCGCCGTGCCCCAGGGCTTGAAGCCGCCGCGCTGGCGGATCTTGAGCATGACGCGCTCGACCAGCGTCGGATCCTCGCCGATCAGCGCGTCGCGGAAGGCAAGGATATGCGGCTTGAGATAGGGCTTCCAGGTTTCCGCCTGCGCATAGCCCGAAATGCCTTCATCGGTGACGATGCGCACGATCGGGCTCTTGCCGATAATGGCACATTTCAAGTCGACGATCTTCAACTGATCCCCCAGGATATTGGTCTTTCTAGGCGGGCATGGCCCGGCTGATCTTTTCGCCCGTCTCGATGGCGGCCATGCGGATGACCTCCATCCGGGCGGTTTCGGTGCCGGTCAGGAACGGCACGCTGACGGCGGCGACCATCTTGCCGCTCTTGGTGAAGATGGGCGCCGCGAAGGCCTGGATCGAGGGCGCGTTCTCGCCCTTGTCCTGCGCCCAGCCCAGCCGCCGGATGCGCGTCAATTCGGTGCGAAGGCGCTTCGGGTCGGTCACGGTCTTGACGGTGAAGGCGCTGAGCGGCCGGCCGAGCCAGCGCGCCAGGTCCTCCGGCTCCAGATAGGCGAGCAGAAGCTTGCTGGCCGCGCCGGCATGCACGGGCATGCGCTGCCCCGGCGCCACGGTCAGGGCATATTCGCGCCGCCCCTGCGCCGCGGCGAGCACCAGGACACCCTCATTGTCGATGACGCTGAGCTTGACCCCCTCGCCGAGCTCGGCCGCCAATTGATCGAGGAAGGGCTGGGTAATGGCAACGAGGTCGATATCGCTGGCGCGCGAGGCCACGTGCGATGCCAGCGTCAGCAGCCGCGCGCCCAGATGATAGGCGCCCGCATCGTCGCGACGCACGACATCGTGCCGCTGAAGCGTGTTGAGGATGCGATAGACCGAGGTGCGCGGCTGCTTCAGGACCGTGGTCAGGTCGCTGATCGTCATTCCCGTGTCGCGCTGTTCGAGGGCGACGAGCAGGTCCATCATGCGATCGATGACCGGGATGGTGTGCTTGCTGGTGGCACTCGTGTCGATATCGCTGATCAAGGAATCGTCCGCTGTTGACATTTCTTAGCCTTGCACTAGCATAAGTTTATGAACTGTCAAAGTTCATATTTGGATTGATTGACCAAGGTCGACCGCCTGGCGCAACGACGCCAATGAGGATTTTCAAGTAGATCAGACCGCGCTTCGACCGAAAAGGGCTGCCCTTTTCGGCAGTTCTTCGGGGCGCGGCGCCCAAAGGTTCGTTTCATGCTGACAGTTTCCGCCATCACCCATGTCGCCATCCGGGTAAAGGACATCGGCCGTACGCTCGATTTCTACGTCAACAAGCTGGGGTTTGCCGAGATGATGCGCCTCGATCGCGACGGTCGCCTCTGGCTGGTCTATCTGCGCATCACCGACGAGCAATATCTGGAAATCTTTCCGGAAGGCGAAGGCGAGCGCGCTAGCGAACGCGAAGCGGTGGGCTACAACCATATGTGCCTGCAGGTTCCCGATATCGAGCAGAGTGTGCGGGAGCTGAATGCGGCCGGCGTGGAGATGATCCGTCCCAAGGTCCAGGGCGCGGATGGCAATTGGCAGACCTGGATCGAAGACCCCGATGGCCACCGGATCGAGCTCATGCAGATGGCGGAAAACTCGATGCAGGTCCAGGCCGTGGCCCGGATCAAGGCAGGCTGAGCCGTGGCGCGCATCACCTATCTTACGGCTATCGACTTCGGCGCCGGCGAGCTGGCAAGCCTGCCCAGGTCGCTGGGCGAGCTCGGGATTTCCCGGCCGCTGCTGGTTTCCGACCGCGGTATCGAGGCCTCGGGGCTGCTGGCGCGCGTGCAGGACTTCCTGCCGGACAGAAGCGTCGTCTTTCTCGACACGCCGCCCAATCCGACCGAGGGCGCGGTGCGGGCCGCCCTCGCCGCCTATCGTGACGGCGGATGCGATGGCATCGTTGCCCTGGGCGGCGGATCGCCGATCGATCTGGCCAAGGGCGTCGCCCTGCTTGCCACCCATGACGGCGATCTCGAACACTATGCCGCCATCTATGGCGGGCTCGAAAAAATCACCTCGGCGGTCGCGCCGATGATCGCGATTCCCACCACTGCCGGCACCGGAGCCGAAGTGGGCCGGGCGGCGCTGCTTACCCTTGCGGACGGCAGAAAGCTGGGCATCATCAGCCCGCATCTCATACCCCGCCGCGCCATCTGCGATCCCGAGCTGACGCTTGGCCTGCCGCCTTACCTGACGGCCGCGACCGGTCTCGATGCGCTCTCCCACTGCATCGAGACCTTCCTGTCGCCGCGGTTCAACCCGACCGCGGACGCCATCGCCCTCGATGGCGCCGGACGCCTCTGGCGCAACCTGCCGCTCGCCTTTGCCGATGGCAGCAATGCCGAGGCGCGCAGCGCGGTCATGCTCGGCGCGCTGCATGGCGGCCTGTCCTTCCAGAAGGGGCTGGGTGCGGTGCATTCGCTGAGCCACGCCCTGGGTGGATTGCAGGCGCTGAAGCTGCATCACGGCACGCTCAACGCCATCCTCATGCCGCTCGTCCTGCGCTTCAACGCGCCTGTCGTGGGCGAGAAGCTGGATCGGCTCAAGGCCGCGATGGGGCTCGCCGCGGGCGCCGACCTGGCCGATGAAGTCCAGGCGCTGAACCGTTCCTTCGCCCTGCCCGCCGGGCTGGCGCAGATGGGGGTGCGGCGCGATCAGTTCGACTGGATCGCCGAGCGCGCGCTTGCCGATCACAGTCATCCCACCAATCCGCGAGAGGCTTCCGCGCAAGATTATCGCGCCATCCTCGAAGCGGCCATGGCCGATACGACATCACCGGAACAGATCCAATGAAAATTGTCGCCCTCAAGACCTTCGTGGCCAATGTGTCCCGAACCAATTTCGTATTCGTCAAGCTCTATACCGACGAGGGCATAGAGGGGGTGGGCGAGGCGACGCTGGAGTGGAAGACCAATACGGTCGTGGCTGCCCTCGAAGAACTCGAAAGGGTTCTCATCGGCAAGGATCCCTTCGCCGTGGATGCCCTGGTCGAGCAATTGCACCGCGACAGCTATTGGCGCACCGGCGCCGTCTTCCGTACCGCTTTGGGCGGCATCGAGGCGGCGCTGCTCGATATCAAGGGCAAGGCGCTCGGCGTGCCGGTCTTTGAATTGTTGGGCGGCAAGTTCCGCGACCGCATCGCCTGCTATGCCAATCACTGGTATTTCGGCGCCGCAACGCCCGAGCAATATGCCGAGAATGCGCGCAAGGCGGTGGCCATGGGCTATCATGCGCTGAAATGGGACCCGTTCGACGTGGCTGATCTCGAAATGGATCGCAAGCAACGCCGGCAGACCATCGAGATCGTGGAAGCGGTGCGCGACGCGGTTGGTCCCGACGTCAATCTGATGCTGGACGTGCATGGTCGTCTCAACGTGCCGACCGCAATCGCCATGTGCAAGGCGCTGGCGCCCTATGACCTGACCTGGATCGAGGAGCCGACGCCGCCGGAAAGCATCGATGCGCTGGCCGATGTGCGCGCCAACAGCCCGGTTCCCATCGCCGCGGGCGAGCGCTTCTACGAGCCGGCGCGGTTCCTCGAAGCGCTGGCCAAGAAGGCCGTCGACATCCTCCAGCCCGACGTCTCCCATGCCGGCGGCATGGGCGAAACCAAGCGCATCGCCCATAATGCCCATACCCACCTCATCCCCATCGCGCCGCACAATCCCGTCGGGCCGGTGATGAATGCGATGACGTTGCACATGTCGGTCGCCATTCCCAATTTCTCGGTCTTCGAGACGGTGTCCGTCGATGTGCCCTGGCGCAAGGAGCTGGTGCGCGAAACCCTGCAGTTCGAGGATGGCTTCATGCTGGCTCCGACCGCGCCGGGCCTGGGTGTGGAGCTCATCGAAGAGGCCTGCGCGCGCTTTCCCTATGAGGCAACCAATATTCCGCTGTTCGATGGTTCGATGAATACGAGCGGCGTTGCCACGGGCAAGCAGACCTTCGGCAATTGAACGGCGCCTGATGCGCCGAAGCGAGCGAGCATGAGCCAGTCCCTGTTGATCCGAGGCGGCCGCGTCATGGACCCGGCCTCAGCGCTGGACGCCGCTGCCGATATCCTGGTGGCGGGTGGCAGGATCGCCGCCATCGGCCCCGGGCTCGATGCGCCGGGTGCCCGCATCGTCGATGCGGCGGGCGCCCTGGTGCTGCCCGGTCTGGTCGACATGCATACCCATGCCTATTGGGGCGGCACGCTGCTCGGGGTCAATGCGGACAAGCTCGGCCCGACAAGCGGCGTCACGACCTGGGTGGATTGCGGCAGCAGCGGCGCGGCCACATTCGAGGGCTTTCTCCATCACGTGATCCGGCCCAGCCGGGTGCGCGTCATCCCGTTGATCAACCTCTCCTATATCGGGCTCACCGCTGCGGGCAATCTCAGCATGGATGTCGGCGAATTGCACGATTGGCGCTTTGCCGATCTGCGAGAGCTGATGCGCATGCGCGAGCAGTTCGGCGGCGAAATCGCCGGCCTCAAGCTGCGCGCCAGCAACAATGCCTGCGGTCAGAACGGTCCCATGCTGCTGCCCCTCGCGCGGGAAGCGGCCGACCTGATGGGGGTGCCGCTGATGATCCATGTCGGCGCCGCGCCACCGACCATCGACGAGGTCATGCCCTATCTCAAAGAAGGCGACATTCTGACCCATATCTATAATCCTGCCCAGGGCGGGTGCGTCCTCGATGCGGCGGGCAGGGTGCGGGACTCGGTGCGCGACGGGATTGCCCGCGGGGTGCGGATGGATGTCGGCCATGGCGGCAGCAGCTTCTCCTTCCGCGTCGCCGAAAGGGCGTTGGACCAGGGTCTGCTGCCCGACGCCATCAGCACCGACCTGCACGCCCACAACATCGATGGCCCGGTCTTCGACCTGCCATCGGTCATGGCCAAGTTCCTGGCGCTTGGTATGGGTCTCGCGGATGTCCTGGAGCGTGTGACCAACAGGCCAGCCACGATCATCGGCCGACCCGAACTGGGCAGGCTGGAGCCGGGAGGGGAAGCCGACATCGCCCTCTTTCGCCTCGGCGACGGCGGCGACCCGCTGCGCGATTCGGAGGGGCAGTCTCGCTTCGCCCCGCAGAGCCTGCGTCACGAGCTGACCATCTGTCGTGGCGAGGTGATCGAAACGTTCGACGACGGGCGCAGCGAAGGGCGCCATTACCGAAACTGAACCCGGACAGGCGCAGCACATAGTTGACAAAGAGCGCCTCTCTGCGCCACAGTGCACAATAGAACTGATAAAGTTCAAATATGAACTGGACTATCGATAAGGTCCGCTGTCGGTCGGAGGAGTTCGGACATTGTCGGCGACACGTGCCCCAAGGGCCTGCCCGCCGACCCGGCATCCAGACCGACAGGTCTTTTCCCGCCGATATGTGTTCGGCACAGCAACCACGGCCCGCCTGGCCGCAAAGGGAGGAAGTATGAAGACGCGTTCGATCAAGATCGGATTTGTGGGTGCCGTCTCGGCTCTTGCACTGTCCACCGGCATGGCTTTTGCCGGCGAGGTTGTGTGGTGGACCCCCAACTTCAACGAGGCTCGCGCTCGCGAGCTGGTGGCCAAGTTCCAGGAAACCCACCCCGACATCACCGTGAACCTGCAGGTCACGACGACCGATGGGCTGCCCCAGCGTGTGCTGACCGCCCTGCAATCCGGCGCCGCGCCCGATATCATCGACGTCCAGCATGGCTGGGTGAACGGCTATGCCCAGAACAATCTCGTGATCCCGCTCGACGACGTTTTGCAGGACCGTGAAGACTATGTGCCGGCGGCCCTCGACTACGTGACCCTGAACGATCAGCTCTGGGGCATGCCCTACCGCATCGAATCCCTGGCCGTGATCTACAACAAGGGCCATTTCGCCGAGGCCGGCCTCGATCCGGAAGCGCCGCCCCAGACCTGGGACGAGCTGATTGCGGCCGCCGAGGCCCTGACCCAGAGCGGCCGCTCGGGCTTCGCCATTACCGGTGGCGGTGAGGTCGGCAACACCATCTTCCGCTCCATGCCCTTCATGTGGATGAATGGCGGCGGCATCATTTCCGAGGATGGCACGCAGGTTCTGGTCAACAGCCCCGAAACCGTGGCCGCCGTCGAATTCTACACGAACTTCTACAAGAACGGCCTTTCCCCATCCTCGACGCTCGAAAATGACGGCACCGCCAATCGGCGCCTATTCATCGCCGAGACGGTCTCGATGTACCAGGCCGGTCAGTTCGACGTGAATTCGATCAAGACCGAGAATCCCAATATCGATATCGGGGTGATGACCATCCCGCATCCGGAGGGCAAGGATACCGCCGCGGTGCTGGGCGGCTGGAGCTTCGTGATCCCGGCCGACGCCAAGAATCCCGACGAGGCCAAAATCCTGCTCGGCTTCCTGGCCGAGGCGGAGAACCAGGGCTATCTGACGGATACTTTCCCGGCCCGCGTCAGCGCCATGGACATGGAACGCTTCGACGACCCGATCCTGCAGGTCTACAAGCAAATGCTGCCCTTCGGCCGCCCGGCTCCGGCGCATCCGAACTGGGTGCAGATCTCTCAGGCCTATTTCGACGGCATCCAGCGCATCCTTCTGGGCGATGAAGACGTGCAGACGGCCATGGATGGCGCCGCCGCCGAAATCGAAGCCCTGCTCTAAGCCTTTCCTCCCGGTCTCCGGCTGCCTTAAGCGCAGCCGGAGCCCTTTTCTCCTCCGCCCGGTGAATGTGATGCACAGAAAATCGACTGGCTATCTCTTCGTGCTGCCCGCCCTGTTGGTGCTGGGCCTGCTGATCGCCTATCCCATAGCCTATACCGGCCTGCTCAGCGTCACGGACAATCAGGGCAATTATGTCGGGCTGGAAAACTTCCGGACCATTCTGGCGGCGCGGGCCACGCCCACCGCCTTCTTCAATACGCTCTGGTGGGTGGCCGGCTCCATCATCTTCCAGGTGATCCTGGGCGTCCTAACGGCCATCCTGCTCAACCAGAATTTCCGCGGTCGGGCCATCGTCCGTTCGGTGACGCTGATCCCCTGGGTCGTGCCCGGCATCGTCGCCGCCACCACCTGGGCCTGGATGCTCCATACCGAGTTCGGCATCATCAATTACATGCTGACCGCCCCGGGCATCATCGATGAGCCGGTGGGCTGGCTGACCAATGGCAGCACCGTCATGCCGGTGATGATCGCGATCAATGTGTGGAAGATGTTCCCCTTCGTCGCCATCATGGTTCTGGCCGGACTGCAGTCGATCCCCAACGATCTCTATGAAGCCGCGCGCATCGATGGCGCCAGTTTCTGGGAAGAGGTCTGGTACGTCATGCTGCCCCAGGTGCGGCCGGTCATCATCGCGGTGACCCTGCTTCTGGTGATCTGGGCGCTCAATCACATCACCATCATCTATGCCATCACCCGCGGTGGCCCGGCCAATCGCACGCTAATCACCCCGATCCAGATTTTCCGGACGGCGTTCGAAAGCGTGCAGTTCAATCAGGCGGCGGCCCTTTCGGTGATGTTCTTCGCCGTCGCGATCACCGTGGTCTTCATCTATATCCGCACCACTGCGGCCAATGCCGGAGCATCCAAATGAGCGATACTACGCTGAAGCTCAAGCGCACCGGGCTGCCCGTGCCGCTCATCATCATCGGCTCCGTCGTCCTGGTTGCGGTGTGTCTGTTTCCGTTCTGGTGGATGGGCCTGTCCTCGATCAAGACACTGCGCGAGCTCTACACCATCCCGCCGATCTGGTGGCCCAGCATGCCGACGCTGGACAATTATTATACGGTGCTCTTCGAATCCAACATTCCCCGCTACTTCCTCAATAGCGTGGTGATTTCGCTGGGCTCGACCTTCCTCGCGATGATGCTGGCGATCTTCGCCTCCTACGGCTTCGCCCGGTTCGACTTCAAGGGCAAGCCGCTGCTGCAATCTTTCGTGCTGGTCGGCCAATTGCTGCCGACGGCCGCCATCATCGTGCCCCTGTTCGTCACGCTGCGCGTCCTGGGCCTGGTCAACACCTATTGGGGCCTGATCCTGATCTACATGATCATCACCTTGCCGCTCTCGGTCTGGATGCTGACCAGCTATTTCCGTGCCATTCCGGTGGAGCTCGAGGAGGCAGCGATCATCGACGGCGCCAGCCGGCTGGGCGTGCTGTTCCGCATCACCCTGCCACTCTCGGTCCCGGGGCTGATCTCCGTCCTGGTCTATGCCTTCGTAACCACCTGGAACGAGTTCATCTTCGCGCTGGTCTTCGCCACCGACAGTTCGGTCAAGACCCTGCCGATCGGCCTGGCGGAATTCTCCACCGAGTTCAACACCGACTGGGGCGCCGTCATGGCGGCTTCCATGGTGATGACGCTTCCTATCGCCATCCTGTTTCTGTCGATGCAACGCCTCTTCGTCGGTGGCATGACAGCCGGCGCCACCAAGGGCTGAGCCCGCTCTGAAAAGGACCAGTCACATGGCTTCCCAATCCATTATTCCCCAGCTCGGCCTGGGCACCTATGGCCGCACCGGCGATGCCGGTATCGCCGCCATCGAAACGGCGCTCGACATCGGTTACCGCCATCTCGATACGGCGCAGAGCTACGATACCGAAAACACCGTGGGCGAAGCGGTTCGCCGCTCCGGCCTTGCGCGCCAGGACGTGTTCATCACGACCAAGGTGGCCGACACCAATCTGGCGCAAGCCGACTTCATGCCCAGCGTGCGCAAAAGCCTCGATACGATCGGCGTCGATCAGGTCGACCTGCTGCTCATTCACTGGCCCGTGCCCGAAGACGTCGTGGCCTTCGAGAGCTATATGGAAGCGCTCAAGCAGGCCCAGGACGAAGGCTATGCCCGCCTGATCGGCGTTTCGAACTTCACCATCGCCCACCTCGAACGCGCCGCCAAGCTGCTTGGCCCGGGCGCGCTCGCCACCAATCAGGTGGAAATCCATCCCTGGCTGCAGGTGCCGATCCTGCGTGACTACGCGCGCTCGGCCGGTCTGCAACTCACGGCCTACCAGCCGCTCGTCAAGGGCCAGGTGGCCGAGGACGAGGTGCTCAAGTCCATCGCCGGGGCCCTCGATACGACGCCCGCCGCCGTGGCGCTCGCCTTCCTCATGGGCGAGGGGCATGTCGTCATTCCGGCTTCCAGCAGCCGCGGCAACCTGGAAAACAATTTCAGCGCGACCTCGGTCACGCTGTCGGGCGAACAGATGGACGCCATCCGCGGCCGCAATCGCGGTTATCGCCATATCAATCCGGCCAAGTCCCCGCGCTGGGACGATTGAGGCGGCGTTTCGAAAGGAAATTCAGATGGGTTCGGTCTCTATTCGCAATGTCCGCAAGTCCTATGGCAGCGTCGAAATCCTCCATGGGGTCTCGATCGACATCGCCGACGGGGAATTCGTCGTGTTGGTCGGCCCTTCGGGTTGCGGCAAGTCGACCCTGCTGCGCATGCTGGCGGGTCTTGAAGAAATCACGGGCGGGGAAGTCGCCATCGACGGGCGCGTGGTCAATGCGCTCCACCCCAAGGAACGCGACATCGCCATGGTGTTCCAGTCCTATGCGCTCTATCCGCATATGACGGTGGCGCAGAATATGGGCTTTTCGCTCAAGCTGGGCCGGGCGCCCAAGGAAGAAATCCAGCGGCGCGTTGCCATTGCTGCCGAAATGCTCAGCCTCAAGCCCTATCTCGACCGCTATCCGCGCCAATTGTCGGGCGGGCAGCGCCAGCGCGTGGCCATGGGCCGGGCCATGGTGCGCGACCCCAAGGTGTTCCTCTTCGACGAGCCGCTTTCCAATCTCGACGCCAAGCTGCGCGTGCAGATGCGCTCGGAAATCAAGCAGAACCACCAGCGTCTCAAGACCACCACCGTCTATGTGACGCACGACCAGATCGAGGCCATGACCATGGCCGACCGCATCGTGGTCATGCATGACGGCATCGTCGAGCAGATCGGCACCCCGCTCGAGCTCTACGATTTTCCCAACAACCTTTTCGTCGCCGCCTTTATCGGCTCGCCCTCGATGAATCTTCTGGGGGGCAAGCTTGCCGGCAATGCCTTTACCGCTGCCGACGGCAGCCTCATTCCCCTGCCTTTCGCACCCGCGGCCCACGATGGGAAAATGGTGACGCTGGGCATCCGTCCGGAGCATTTCGTCATCGACCCCCAGGGCATCGGCGCCGAGATCATCACCGTCGAGCCCACCGGTTCGGAAACCCAGGTCACGATGCGCCTTGGCGGCCATGAAGTGGTCGGTGTCTTCCGCGAACGCATCAGTGCCGGCCCGCGAGAGATGCTGCATGTGACGCTCGATCCGCAGCGCATTCACCTCTTCGACAGCAATGGCCTTCGCGTCAGCCGGGACCAGTAGGAGCGCGTTTCGTGGCCATCTATCCTGATCTGGCCGGCAAGGTCGTGCTGGTCACCGGCGGCGCCAGTGGTATCGGCGAATCCATCGTGCGCGCCTTTGCCCGGCAGGAGGCCAAGGTCGGCTTCGTCGATATCGACGCGGAAGCCGGTGCATCGCTGGCCGCGGAACTGAGCGCTGCGGGCAGTACAGTGCGTTTCGCGCCGCTCGATCTGCGCGATATCGAGGCCCTGAGAGCCGGCATCGCGACGCTGCGCGCGGCCCTGGGGCCGGTCGCGGTGCTCGTCAACAATGCTGCCCATGACGAGCGCCATCCGGCGCCCGACGTGACGCCGGACTATTTCGATGACCGGATCGCGGTCAATCTGCGTCACCAATTCTTCGCGAGCCAGGCCGTGCTGCCCGACATGAAGGCCGCAGGTGGCGGCGTAATTTTGTGCATGAGTTCGATTTCGTGGATGGCCGGTTTCGGCGGCATGCCGATCTATACCGCCTCGAAATCGGCAATCATCGGCATGGTTCGCTCGCTGGCCCGCGATTTCGGCCCATACAATATCCGCGTCAACGCGATCACGCCGGGATGGATCCTCACCAAGCGCCAGCTCGAACTTTGGCTGACGCCGGAAGCCGATGCGGAGCGCAATGCGCGCCAATCGCTCAAGCGCCGGATCTATCCGGACGACATCGCCAAGCTTGCCCTGTTTCTCGCATCCGAGGATGCGAGCGCCATTACCGCACAGAACTACATCGCCGATGGCGGCTGGGTCTGAGCACCTTCCTTTTTCATTCATAGAGGCTTCCCACGTGCAGTCCCCATCCGACATCCGCGACATCAGCCGTCCCCCGCGTGCGCAATGCGATGCCCTTGCCCAGATCGGCACGGCCACGGCCAGCAGCGAGCTCAGCCTCATGGGCATTCGCGACGCGCAAATTCATGGCCCACGCCCGCTCAAGACGGGCCGTTCGGTCGCCGGTCCGGCGCTGACCCTGCAGATGATGCCGAAGCGCGAGGATCTCTACGGCTCCAACGAATACGACAATCCTGAACGGCAGTTGCATCGTCATGTGCTCTACCCCGCCCAGGCCGGCGACATGGTTGTTGTCGATGCGCGCGGCGACATGGGCAGCGGCATCTTCGGGGAAATGATGCTCACCTATCTGGCCGGGCGCGGCGGCGCGGGCGTCGTCGTCGATGGCTGCATCCGCGACTCCGCCAAGGCGGCCGAGCTCGACCTCGGCATCTGGGTCAAGGGCGTCACGCCGAACTATCACGCCCAGACCAGCCTGATCCCCTTCGCCGTCAACGTGCCGATCGCCTGCGGCGGCGCCCTGGTGATGCCGGGCGACATCATCGTGGCCGATGATGACGGCGTGGTCGTCGTGCCGGTGGCGATGGCCGACGAGCTGATAAAGGAAGCCAGCAAACACGCCGATTGGGAAGAATTCTCCCGCTATCGGCTGTCCCAGGGCGGCGACCTGCGCAAATATTACCCGCTGACGGCCGAGGTCGAGGACGAATATCAGGCCTGGCGCGCCGCCCAGGCCGCACAAGGCTGAGGGGGATTCCATGTACAAGACCATGGGCGGATCGGCCCATCCCCTGGCTCCGCCGGAAATAGCGGTTAAGGCCGTGCCGGAGGACGAACGGGTCTGGGTCCCGCAGGCGGAGGGCGTGTGGTTTCGGCCGCTGATGCTCAATACGCTTGTCGGGCAATGGTGCAACCTGCTGCGGGTACGCCGGTCCGGGGTGCTCTCTCGCCACCTGCATCCAAATCCGGTCCATGGCTATGTGATCAAGGGGCGCTGGCATTACCGCGAGCACGACTGGATGGCCGAGACCGGGTCATACGTATTCGAGCCGCCCGGTGAAATTCACACGCTCCTCGTTCCCGAGGATGTCGAGGAAATGATCACCTTCTTCAACATCACCGGCTCGATGGTCTATCTCGACGAGGCCAATGCCCATATCGGCTACGAGGACGTTTTCACCAAGATCGACATGTGCCGGGCCCATTACGAGCGCGTCGGGCTCGGAGCCGATTATGTCGACCAGTTCATCCGCTGAGATCACCGACTATTCCTGGGCGCGCGGCTGGTTCGCCGGCAAGAGCGTCCTGGTCACCGGCGGCACATCCGGCATCGGTGCAGCAGTGAGCCGGGCCTTTCTTCGTGCAGGCGCGCAGGTCGTTTCCAGCGGCGTCAGCCAGGGCGAACTCGACGGGCTGGTCGATGATGCGGACTTTGCCTCGGCAAGGCTCTCGGTGCTCGATGTCCGGGACGGCGAGGCCATT
>Ga0160493_100256_pt1 | contig 19434 bp, 16 predicted proteins | sample DID2MG_2_FD_108262 | JGI IMG/M metagenome (GOLD analysis project Ga0160493, IMG submission 108262) | Enriched soil microbial communities from UW Madison campus, WI, USA - DID2878_E24_FP2 MG | ecosystem: Environmental > Terrestrial > Soil > Unclassified | place: USA: Madison, Wisconsin | collected... | reverse complement strand
TCCATCCTTGTGAGCAGGTCGTCGAGCCGGTCCAGGCGCCTGTCCCAGAAGGCGCGCATGTCCCGGGTCCAGTCATCGAGCGGGGCGAGCGCCGCGAGATCGGCGCGATAATGGGTCTGGCGGCCGGCGGGGCGATCGTGCACGAGACCGGCCTGCCGCAACACAGCCAGATGCTTGGACACGACGGGCTGGGAGACGCCCGACCCGGACGTGAGCGCGCCGACGCTGTGCTCGCCCTCCCGGCAGAGCCGTTCGAACAGGGCGCGCCGCGTGGGATCGGCCAGGGCGCGGAACAGAAGATCGGGCGCGGTTTGCATCGAAAAAACCCATAGCTGTTTGGCTATGGGTTGACTTATAGCTATTGAGCTATGAATGAGTCAAGCCCGAAGCTCAGCGGCGGAGAAGGGCCAGGTGCTGAAGCAGGATGATGGTCTTGGCGTCGATGATGCGGCCGGTGGCGATCATGTCGAGGGCCTCGGCCAGGGGCAGCTCGACCAGTTCGATCTCCTCGCCTTCCTCGACCAGGCCGCCGCCGGCATGGCGCAAGGTGTCGGCATTGTAATGGCCGAGAAAGAGGCTGACCTTCTCGGTGAGCGAGCCGGGGCTGGCATAGCAATTGCAGACATGGGTGATGGCGGTGGGCGCGTGGCCGGTTTCCTCCAGCGCCTCGCGGGCGGCGGCGATTTCGGGGGCCTCGCCATCGAGCAGGCCGGCGCAGACCTCGAGCAGGTCGGGATCGTCGCCATTGAGATGGACGGGCACGCGGAACTGGCGGACCAGCAGCACCGTTTCGCGGGCCGGATCGAAGAGCAGCATGGCCGCAGCGCTGCCATGGTCGTAAATCTCGCGCTGCAGGCGCTGCACCTGGCCGTCGCGGCGGCGGTAATCGAGGGTGAAATTGGTGAGGCTGCCCCAGTTCTTGGCCAGGGTGTCGGCGGCGATGATGGTGATGCGTTCGGTCATGGCGGTGCAATAGCGAGCGGCGGGGCCGGAGGGAAGGGGGAAGGCCGGGGAGCGGTGCTTGGTGGCGGGCTCGGTCCGTGACTTTTCACGATGTCATCCCCGCGAAAGCGGGGACCTCCGTTACCGATACAAGGGCGCAAACAGAGGTTCCCGCTTTCGCGGGAATGACGCCGTGGGTAAGCGGCGGGAATGACGCCGTGGGTAAGCGGCGAGAATGACGCCGTGGGTAAGAGGCGGGAATGACCCCCGTGGGTGAGCGGCGGGAGTGACCCCCGTGGGTGAGGAAGGCGCCCGAAGCGAACATTCCGCCCGCAGCAAGCCGCCCTCCGAACAGGCCGTGCGCTATGCGAACAAAGTGCGGAATGCGCCGAAAGTTGCAGTTTGTGGCGGTTTCGGGGCTTTGATTTCGCACGGAATGGGCGCTAGAAACTCGAACCATTCCAAACTGGGCGCGGTCCCGTGTCGCGCCCCAGGCCCCGGATCGCCCCATGTCTGTCAGAGCCCGCCCCACATCCCCGCATTTGCAGATCTACCGCTGGACCATCACCATGGCCATGTCGATCGTCCATCGCGCCACCGGCATCGCCAATTATGCCGGCATGGCGCTGTTCGCGATCTGGCTGGTCGCGGCGGCGATGGGGCAGGAGGCGCTGACCGCCGTCAATTTCATCTATGGCTCCTGGTTCGGGCAATTGGTGCTGTTCGGCTTCACCTGGAGCCTGGTGCATCACATGCTGGGGGGCTTGCGGCACTGGGTCTGGGATTTCGCGGTGATGATGGAGCCGGGGCAGCGCGAGGCCATGGCCTGGGCGACCCTGGCCGGCTCGGTGATCCTCACCCTTCTCATCTGGACCGTTTTCGTGTGGGCTGCCTGATATGCGTGAAACCCCGATCACCAAGACCGTCATCGCCGATCCGCGCAGCCATTACGGCAATGGCCCGGCCTCGACGCGTCATTTCATCACCCAGCGCGTCACCGGGCTGATCAATGTCGTCTTCCTGGGGCTGTTGCTGTTCCTGGTGGTGCGGCTGGCCGGACAGGACCGGACGGACCTCGTGGCCGTCATCGGCAATGTCTTCGTGGGCCTGCCGCTGATGGTGCTGATCGCCATCGTGGCGGTGCATATGCGCAACGGCATGCGCGATACGCTCGAGGATTATTTCGCCGGCCGCATGTATCGGCTGGTGATGGGCCTCAACACTTTCTTCTGTCTTGTCGTGGCGCTGGCCGGTATCGGCGCCGTCGCGAAAATCGTCTTCTGGGGTTGATCTCATGGCCGCTTACGAATTGATCGACCACGAATTCGACGTGGTGGTGGTCGGCGCCGGCGGCGCGGGCCTGCGCGCCACGCTCGGCATGGCCGAGCAGGGTTTTAATACCGCCTGCATCACCAAGGTGTTCCCGACGCGCTCGCATACGGTGGCGGCGCAGGGGGGTATTGCCGCGTCCCTGCAGAATATGGGGCCCGATAGCTGGCAATGGCACATGTACGACACCGTCAAGGGGTCGGACTGGCTGGGCGACAACGACGCCATGGAATATCTGGCGCGCGAGGCGCCGGCGGCGATCTATGAGCTGGAGCATTACGGCGTGCCGTTCTCGCGCACGACCGAGGGCAAGATCTACCAGCGGCCCTTTGGCGGGCACATGACCGAATTCGGCGACGGCCCGCCGGTGCAGCGCACCTGCGCCGCCGCCGACCGCACCGGCCATGCGATCCTCCACACGCTCTATGGGCAATCGCTGCGCAATGACGCGCAGTTCTTCATCGAATATTTCGCGCTCGACCTGATCATGGGCGATGACGGCTCCTGCCAGGGCGTGATCGCCTGGAAGCTGGACGACGGCACGCTTCACCGCTTCCGCGCCAAGCTGGTGGTGCTGGCGACCGGCGGCTATGGCCGGTCCTATTTCTCGGCGACCTCGGCCCATACCTGCACCGGCGACGGCAATGGCATGGTGGCGCGGGCCGGCCTGCCCTTGCAGGATATGGAATTCGTGCAATTCCACCCCACCGGCATTTACGGCGCGGGCGTTCTGATCACCGAAGGCGCGCGCGGCGAGGGCGGATATCTCACCAATTCGGAAGGCGAGCGCTTCATGGAGCGCTATGCGCCCAATGCCAAGGACCTGGCGTCGCGTGACGTGGTCTCGCGCTGCATGACGCTCGAAATCCGCGAGGGCAGGGGCGTGGGTCCGAAGAAGGACCACATTTACCTCCATCTCGACCATCTCGATCCCAAGGTGCTGCATGAGCGGCTGCCGGGCATTACCGAGAGCGCCAAAATCTTCGCCGGCGTCGACCTGACGCGCGAGCCGATCCCGGTGCTGCCGACGGTGCATTACAATATGGGCGGTATCCCGGCCAATTATCACGGCGAGGTGCTGAACCCGACGGCGGACGATCCCAACCGCATCGTGCCGGGCCTGATGGCCGTGGGCGAAGCGGCCTGTGCCTCGGTGCACGGGGCGAACCGGCTGGGCTCGAATTCGCTGACCGACCTCGTGGTGTTCGGCCGCGCGGCGGCCTTGCGCGCCGGCAAGGTGCTGGACAAGGCGGCGCCGGTGCCCGGCATCAATGCGGCGCAGGACGAAAAAATCCTCGCCCGCTTCGACCGGCTGCGCCATGCCGATGGCAGCCAGCCGACGGCCAAGCTGCGCGACGAGATGCAGCAGACCATGCAGAAGGATGCGGCGGTGTTCCGCACCGACGCCTCGCTGAAGCAGGGCGTGGCCGCGATGAGCGAAATCTACAAGCGCCTGCCGGACGTGAAGGTTTCGGACCGCTCGCTGATCTGGAATTCGGACCTGGTGGAAACGCTGGAGCTGGAAAACCTGATGACCTGCGCCATCGCCACGGTGGTGTCGGCCGAGGCGCGGCACGAAAGCCGTGGCGCCCATGCGCATGAGGACTTCCCCAATCGCGACGACGTGGAATGGCGCAAGCACACGCTGGCCCATGTCGATGTCGAGAGCGGGGCGGTGACGCTGGGCTATCGGCCGGTGATCACCGAGCCGCTGACGCCAGAGGACCAGGGCGGGATCGATCTCAAGAAGATCGCCCCCAAGGCGCGGGTCTATTGATTTGTGCCATCTGTGCGAAGAGCGCAGCTATGACGATTTCCGGCCGGCTCCCTGCGCGGCGCCCGGCCAGGACAGGCAAGATGAACGGAAAGTCGGAGCCGACGATGCGGAAAATTCTCCTGGCGCTGCCCCTGCTGGCACTGAGCAGCCTGCCGGTCCTGGCGGCCCCGACCGCCGCGCAGAAGGATGAATTCTATTCGGTCTGCATGGGCATTTCGCAGGATGCGGCCCTGTGCGGATGCAAGGCCGATGCGGCGATGAGCCTGATCGACGAGCGCTTCATGGGCGTGGTGATCGCCTCGATGAAGGGCGGATCGCCGGCGGCCGAGGATTTCCGGGCCTATAATGCCTATGTCGCCAAGTCGAACCAGGTGTGCAAGCCGAATTACTAGGCGGCGCCGACGATATTCGGAGTGATTCCTGCGAAAGGGAATCTCCGGTCAAAGAACAACAGGGGTTCCCGCCTGCGCGGGAATGACCTGGATGAAGAGACGAAATTCCTGAGCCGGCCCCGGCTCGTTGAGAAGGAAGAGCGAGAAAATGGCCGAACTGACGTTGCGCAAGGCCGATCAGCCGCAAAAGGGCAAGACCTGGCCCAAGCCGGAGGGCGCGACGCGCCTGCGCGAATTCCATATCTATCGCTACGATCCGGACAAGGCGGACAATCCGCGCATCGATACCTATTTCGTCGACCTGGACGATTGCGGGCCGATGATCCTCGATGCCCTGCTCTATATCAAGAACAGAACCGACCCGACGCTGACGCTGCGCCGCTCCTGCCGCGAAGGCATTTGCGGGTCGTGCTCGATGAATATCAACGGGCTCAACACCCTGGCCTGCACCAAGGGCATGGATGACAGCTCGGGGCCGATCAAAATCTATCCGCTGCCGCATATGCCGGTGGTCAAGGACCTGGTGCCCGATCTTTCCAATTTCTACGCCCAGCACCGCGCCATCGAGCCCTGGCTCAAGACCACTTCGCCGACGCCGGAAAAGGAATGGACGCAATCGGTGGAGAACCGGGCCAAGCTGGACGGGCTCTATGAATGTATCCTCTGCGCCTGCTGCTCGACCTCCTGTCCGTCCTATTGGTGGAACGGGGAGAAATATCTGGGCCCGGCGGCACTGCTCCAGGCCTATCGCTGGCTGATCGACAGCCGCGACGAGACCACCAGCGAACGCCTCGACAATCTCGAGGACCCGTTCAAGCTCTATCGCTGCCACACGATCATGAATTGCGCCCAGGTCTGCCCCAAGGGGCTGAACCCGGCCAAGGCCATCGCGCAGATCAAGAAGATGATGGTGGAGCGCAAGGTCGCGGCTTAGATCGTTTTACTATCGAGCTGAACATCTGCCTATCCCCGCCATCGTCACCACCGGGCTTGTCCCGGTGGTCCATGCCCGCAGCAAGATGGATTGCCGGGACAAGCCCGGCAATGACGACCAAGTCGAGCGAAGGCGGCCGTTTCGGTCAATGAGTGAAATGCTCTAGCGGCGTTCTGTAGCTCCGCCCTGAGCTTGTCGAAGAGTGAGGGCGTGGCAGGTCTGCGTTCCCGACCTCGTGGTTCGACGGGCTCACCATGAGGTCTCCAGAATAAAGAAAACGGCGGGGCTGGGCCCCGCCGTTTTGCATTTCAGTGCGGCAAGCGGGCTCAGCTTTCGCCGTCGCGCAGGGTGATGGTGCCGGCCTCGAAGGCGGCGCGGCAATCGCTGGCATCGGCGCGGCGGTCGCTTTCGAGCAGGGTCATGGCGACGCCGGGGCCTTCGAAGCGCGGATCGTCGCACTGATTGTCATGGGCATAGGTGGACGAATCGTCGCCGAAATCGATGGCCGAGCTGTCATAGGGCGCGCCCAGGACGTAATCGGGCGTGTAGACCGGCTTGATCGAAATTTCGCCGGCTTCCTCGAGGGTCCGGCAATCGGTGGCGTCGGCGCGCATGTCGTCGTAATCGAGCTTCTTGGCCATGCCGGCGCCGGTGAAGCGCATGTCGTCGCACTGGCCGTCATTGGCCCAGCGCGAGGTGTCGTTGCCATAATCGAAGCCGCCGGGGACGCTGCTGTCGGGAGCGCGCAGGGTGACGGTGCCGGCGATGAAGGCGGCGCGGCAATCGGTGGCGTCGCCCAGGCGATTGGCATCATAGGGATCGGTCACGGCGCCGGGGCCGACGAAATCGGGATCGTCGCATTCCCCGTCCTTGGGCCAGTCGCCGCTGTCGTCGCCGAAATCGATGCGATTGGCGAGCACGGCCAGCCAGGCCGTCGAGGTGCTGGAGCCGGCCGGAGCCTCGTCCGTGGCCAGGGTGATGGTGCCGTCCTCATAGGCATTGCGGCAATCGGTGGCGTCGCGGCGGATGTCGCTGTCGCTGGGATTGGCGGCCATGCCCGGGCCGATGAAACGCGGATCGTCGCATTCCTGATCATTGGCCCATTCGCTGCTGTCGTCGCCGAAATCGATGGCCTCGCTATCGGCATCGTCGGTGTCGGCCAGGGTGATGGTGCCGGCCTCGAAAGCGGTGCGGCAATCGGTGGCGTCGCGGCCGATATCGGCGTCTTCCAGCGTGGTGGCCATGGCCGAGCCCTGGAAGCGCGGGTCGTCGCATTCCCCGTCATTGGCCCATGCGGAGCTGTCGTCGCCGAAATCGATCTCGGCTTCGCGCTGCGGCGCGGTGGCGGGGGCCGCTTCGGCCTCGGGCGCTTCGGCCGGGGCGCGCAGGGTGATCTCGCCGGCCTCGAAGGCGGTGCGGCAATCGGTGGCGTCGCGGGCGATGTCGACATCCTCGAGCTCGACGGCCATGGCCGCGCCTTCGAAGCGCGGATCGTCGCATTCGCCGTCATTGGCCCATTCGGACGTATCGTCGCCAAAGTCGATATCGGCGGCGCTGGCCTGGGCCAGAGCCGGCGCGGACAGGCCTGACAGCAAGGCCAGAGTCAGGACGGCGCCGGTGAGGCGCTTATTGGTGATCGGCATGAAGTGTCCCTCCTGGTTGGTGCCAGCATGCGGCCCGACGGAGCGATTGTTCCGTCCCGGCGGCTCATGGCCCTCGGTCCTATTCCTGCGTTCCCTTTATAGCCGCAATGGGGCAGGGGGAAACGGCAAACTATTTTCCGCGCGCCGCCGTCCGGTTTTCGATCCGCGCGAAGAGCGAGGAGCCGAACAGGACCAGGGCGGTGCCGATGGCATGAAACAGGGTGAAATCTTCGCCGAGAATGAAAACGGCGAGCACAATTGTGACGATCGGCCCGAACGAGGCGGTGGATGAGGTGGCGCGCGCCCCGATGCGGGCAATGCCGGCATTGAGCAGGAAGGAGGGCAGGACCGTGCCGAAAATGCCCAGCATCAGGCCGAGCATCCAGACCCGGGCGTCGAAGCCGGCATAGGTGGCCGGGCCATCGACGAGGAGGCTCTGCCCGATGGCCAGCACGGCGGCGGTGGACATGCCGATGCAGGTGAAAAGGCCGGCGCCGACGACGAGCATCTGCCGGCGCGCCAGGTGCTGGTAGAAGGCGAAGGTGAGGGCCGAGCCCAGCACCAGAAGGGTGCCGATCAACAGGCCTTCGGGCTGCACCGCCAGGTTCCAGGCGAAGATGACCATGAGGCCCGCATAGGTGATCAGCATGGCGGGCAGCAATTTCCAGTTCATGCGGTCGCCGAAGAACCAGACCCCGAAGAGCAGCACGAAAAACGGATAGGTGAACAGGACCAGCCGCTCATATTGGGCGGAGACGAAGGCCAGGCCGGCGAAATCGAGATAGCTCGACACGTAATAGCCCAGCGTGCCGACGGCCATGCAGGCGAGCAGGCGCCCGGGGGTCAGCAGGGCCATGGCCGCCGGATTGCGCCGGAGCAGGCCGAGCAGGATGACGAGATAGACCGGCAGGGCCACCAGCATGCGCAAAGCCAGGGTCGCCTCGGTGGAGACGCCTTCGGCGAAGGCGAGCTTGATGAAGATGCCCTTGGTGGAGAACAGGGCCGCGCCGCCAATGGCGAGGCCATAGCCGATCATGTCGATGGCGGGCGGGGCGGGCTGGGTGGTGGGGGAGGGCATGGAGCGTCTTCTTTCGTGCCCAGCAATAGAGCGTCAGGGCGCGGCGGCAAAGGCGGAAGCGGCCGAATCCGTCCATCCTTTTGCTCAGGCGGAAGGAGCTTTCCCCTCACCCCGGAGGGGCGAGGGGGCGATGGAGCCGGTCGGCCTTGTGTCCGGAGGGGTGATGCGCTAGCCGCGGGGATGGGCCTTGGCGTAGCTTTCGAGGAGGCGGTCGGTATCGACGGCAGTATAGATCTGGGTGGTGGAGAGGCTGGCATGGCCCAGCAATTCCTGGATGGAGCGCAGATCGCCGCCCCGGCCCAGCAGATGGGTGGCGAAGGAATGGCGCAGCGCATGGGGCGTGGCCGAGGGCGGCAGGCCGAGGGCGGAGCGAAGGCTTTCCATGCGCTTTTGAATGAGCCGGGGCGAGAGCACGCCGCCGCGCACGCCGCGGAACAAGGGTTCCTCGGGCCAGAGCTTGAAGGGGGAGAGGCCGAGATAGGTGTCGATGGCCTGGCGCACCGGGGCTATCAGCGGCACCATGCGCACCCGTCCGCCCTTGCCGGTGACGCGGAGCGTGTCCGATTCGAGATCGGCGCGGGTCAAAGCCAGGGCTTCCGAAATGCGCAGGCCGGCGCCGTAGCAGAGCGAAATCACCGCCATGTCGCGGGCGGCGACCCAGGGCCGGTCCTCCATTTCGTCGGTGGTGGAAATGGTTTGGCGCGCCTCGAGCACGGTCAGCGCCTTGGGCAGGGAGCGCGGCACCTTGGGCGTGCGGATGACGTTGAGCGCCTCGCTGGCCAGGATGCCCTCGCGCTCGAGAAAGGCGAAGAAGCTCTTGAGGGCGGAGAGGACGCGGGCCAGCGAGCGGGAGCCCAGGCTTTCGGTGCGGCGCCGGGCCATGAAGGCGCGGATATCGGCGCCGCGCAATTGCCGCAGTGATTCGAGGCCGACCGGCCCGCCCATATGGCCGGCGAGGAAAGTCATGAACTGGCCGAGATCGCGGCCATAGGCTTCCAGCGTCTTGGGCGCCAGGCGCTTGACCGAGCCCAGATCGCGCAGCCAGGCGGCGATATGCTCGCGGATGAAGTCGTCGGTGGCAAAGGCGCTGTCGGTCATGGCGGCAGCTTAACGCGATTGGGTGAACAATCCCTAGCGCCAGTCGGGCCAGGCCTGGCGGCAGGATGGCGGGGGCAGGCCCAGATCGGTATGCAGATGCCGGGGCAGGCTCTGGGGATGGGCCCGGCGGCGGGTGAGGCCGATCAGCCAGTCGTAGAGGCTGGCTTCGCGCGCAATGCCCACCAGATCGCCCCTTTCGTTGCGGCCATATTCCACTTTCATCGAAACCTCCTCTTCCCATGCGTGAAGCAGAACATTAGATGAACAGGCTGACAGCTCCTGTCAGGATGGCAGCGTTACGGAATCGCTTGCAATGGTCCGGCGCGGATGCGAGCAGAGCGGATAATCATGCAGATCGGTCCGGACATCGTAGCGGTTATGGTGGGGGTTGCCGTGGACGGCCCCTATTCCTACCGCGTGCCCGAGGGCATGAAGGTGACGCGCGGCTCGATCGTGGCGGTGCCGCTGGGGCCGCGACTGATCCTGGGCGTGGTCTGGGGGCCGCCCAAGGACAATATCGCCCATAATCGTCTGCGCGACATCGCCCATGCCTATGACGTGCCGGCGCTGTCGGAGGAATTGCTGGCGCTGGTGGAATGGGTGGCGCGCTATACGCTGGCGGCGCCGGGGCAGGTGTTGCGCGGGGTGCTGCGCTCGCCCGAGGCGCTGGATGCGCCAAAACCCGTCATCGCCTATCGGCGCACCGGGCACGAGCCGGAAAAGCTGACGCCGGCGCGGCTGCGGGTGCTCGATACGCTGATGGACGACATGGCCTGGCCCCGGCCCGCCCTGATGGGCGCGGCGGGCGTGTCGGCCTCGGTGATCGAGGGGCTGGAACGGGCCGGAGCGCTGGAAAAGCTCGAAACGGCGCCGCCCCCGGTGGTGCTGCCGCCCGATCCGGACGGCAATCCGGCGCAGCTCAATGCGGAGCAGCAACAGGCTTTGGCGCAAATCCTGGCGCTGGACGTCAACGATTTCGGGGTGGCGCTGCTGGACGGCGTCACCGGCGGCGGCAAGACGGAAGTGTTCTTCGAGGCGGTGGCCGATACGCTGCGCGCCGGGCGGCAGGCCCTGGTGCTGCTGCCGGAAATCGCGCTGACCAATACGTTCATCGACCGCTTCACCAAAAGATTCGGGGCGCGGCCGGCGGAATGGCATTCCGACATGACACCGGCGCAGCGGGCCAAGGTGTGGCGCGGGGTGCTGGACGGGACGGTGCGGGCCTTGGTGGGCGCGCGTTCGGCGCTGTTCCTGCCCTTCCGCGAACTGGGCCTGCTGGTGCTCGATGAGGAGCATGACGGGGCCTATAAGCAATCGGACGGCTTCACCTATCATGCGCGGGACATGGCCATCGTGCGGGCCAATCTGGCCAGGGCGCGGGTGATCCTGTCCTCGGCCACGCCCTCGGTGGAATCGCGCAACAATGCCAATGTGGGGCGCTATGGCCATGTGCGGCTGGAAAGCCGCTTCGCCGAGGCGGCCATGCCCGATGTCACCGCCATCGACATGCGGGTGGACGGGCCGGAAAAGGGCGAATGGATCGCCCCGGCCCTGGCGCGGGAAATCTTCGCGGCCCTGGACCGGGGCGAGCAGGCGCTGTTGTTCCTCAATCGGCGCGGCTATGCGCCGCTGACCTTGTGCCGCTCCTGCGGGCATCAATATCAATGTCCCGATTGCTCGGCCTGGATGGTGGAGCACCGGTTCCGGGGCGTCTTGATGTGCCATCATTGCGGCCATGAAATGCGCACGCCGAAAGTGTGCGGGGAATGCGGGGAGGCCGATAGCCTCGTTGCCGTGGGGCCGGGGGTGGAGCGGGTGGCCGAGGAAGCGGCGGCGCGCTTTCCCGATGCGCGGCGGGTGCTGCTCTCCACCGACATGGGCAGCCATGCCCAATTGCGCGAGCGCTTCGGCGAGATCGAACGGGGAGAATACGACCTGATCATCGGCACGCAATTGGTGTCCAAGGGCCACCATTTCGAAAAGCTCTCGGTGGTGGGCGTGCTCGATGCCGATCTGGGCCTGGCGCATGGCGATCCGCGCGCGGCGGAAAAGACGTTTCAGATCCTGACCCAGGTGGCGGGGCGGGCGGGACGCGCCAGCCGGCACGGCAAGGCGTACCTCCAGACCTATCACCCCGACCATCCGGTGATGAAGGCCATGGTGAGCGGGGACCGCGAGGCCTTCTATGCGCAGGAATTGCTGGCGCGCGAGGCCGGGGGCATGCCGCCATTCGGGCGGCTGGCGGCGCTGATCATCTCGGCCAATGAACAGCAGACGGCCATGACCTATGCGCGGCATCTGCTGTCGGCGGCGCCGATGGCGGAAGGGGTGCGGCTCTATGGTCCGGCCGATGCACCCATCGCCATGATCCGCGGCCGGCATCGGGTGCGGCTCCTGGCGCAATCGGGCAAGGATTTCGACCTGTCGGGCTATATGCGCTTCTGGCTGGCCGGCGCCGAACGGCCCAAGGGCGACCTCAAGGTGCAGATCGACATCGATCCGATGAGCTTCATGTAGGGGGACGGCGCGCGGGGCGCGCAACGCATTCTTTACCTTTAGGGGCCAATCTCCGGGTCAGCCCCGGAGTGATGACCGAGGCTAGCGGCGGGCGGTGTGCTTTACCCAGCCATCCCAACCGCCCGCTGCGCCCCCTACCCGGTCAGAAGACCGGCGGCGATCAGAAGATCACCCCGACATAATGCGAGCGTAAGTCTTAAGCCTTCGTAATGGCGCGGGCGGCTTTGTTGTGGGTGGTGGGTGCTGCCGGCCTCCTCTTCCGCGTGTTCGTGCCATTCGAGCATAGCTCTCATGGCCTTCTTGGCTCGAAAGGCTCCACCGGAGCCTTTCGTCCTTCGGAACGCCTGCGAAGTGCGACACTTTCGACATGGTTGAATCGCGTCGCCAAGCCTTGCATGGCTGACTTTTCATGTGTTAGAGCAGCCCCGACTTTCAGGGGGTCCGGCTCGAACCCCGTTTCCGAGCACGTCCAAGCGTTCAAAACCCGCCCGGGTTCCGGCAAACGGAGCCATTCACGGGCCGGCCAATAAGAGGGTGAAGCGGCATTGGCAGCGCAGAATTCAGTGCTTACCCAGATCGCGCGGCCATATGCGTCGGCGCTGTTTGATCTCGCCAAAAGCGAAAACCAGCTGGCCCAGGTGGAAACCGGGCTCTCCGACATCTCCCGGCTGATCGGGGAAAGCGAAGACTTCTCCCGCTATCTCCGGTCCCCGGTCATTCCCGCCGACGTCAAGGCCTCCGCGCTCGATGCCCTGCTGGGCAAGGCCAAGGTCAATCCGCTGGTCGGCAATTTCCTGCGCATCGTGGCCCGAAATGGACGCCTGTTCGCGCTGGACCAGATCATCGTGGCCTTCCGCGAACTGGCCGCCGCCGATCGCGGCGAAACCACCGCCGATGTGACCTCGGCCGCCCCGCTCACCGATGCGCAGGCCAAGGCGCTCAGCGAGACGCTCAAGGCCAAGCTGGGCAAGACCGTCACGCTCAATCAATTCGTCGATCCCTCCCTGATTGGCGGCCTTCAGGTGAAGGTCGGCAGCCAGATGATCGATTCTTCGCTCAAGACAAAACTCGCCGCGATGAAAATCGCCATGAAAGAGGTCGGATAAATGGACATCAAAGCCGCGGAAATCTCTGCGATCCTCAAGGACCAGATCAAGAATTTCGGCCAGGAAGCCCAGGTTTCCGAAGTCGGCCAGGTACTCTCCGTCGGTGACGGTATCGCCCGCGTCTATGGCCTCGACAATGTGCAGGCCGGCGAGCTCGTGGAATTCCCGGGCGGCATCAAGGGCATGGCGCTCAACCTCGAAACCGACAATGTCGGTGTCGTGATCTTCGGCAATGACCGTTCCATCAAGGAAGGCGACGTCGTCAAGCGCACCGGCGCCATCGTGGATACCCCGGTGGGTCCGGGCCTGCTCGGCCGCGTGGTCGACGGCCTCGGCAACCCGATCGACGGCAAGGGCCCGATCGAACACACCGAACGCCGCCGCGTCGACGTCAAGGCCCCCGGCATCCTGCCGCGCAAGTCTGTGCACGAGCCGATGTCGACCGGCCTCAAGGCCATCGACGCGCTGATCCCGATCGGCCGCGGCCAGCGCGAGCTGGTGATCGGCGACCGCCAGACCGGCAAGACCGCCATCATTCTCGACACCTTCCTCAATCAGAAGCCGGCCCACGACGCCAATGCTTCCGATACCGAGAAGCTCTATTGCATCTATGTCGCCGTCGGCCAGAAGCGCTCGACCGTGGCCCAGTTCGTCAAGCAGCTCGAGGAATCGGGCGCGCTGCCCTATTCGATCATCATCGCCGCCACCGCCTCGGACCCGGCGCCGCTGCAATATATCGCGCCGTTCACCGGCTGCGCCATCGGCGAATGGTTCCGCGACAATGGCAAGCATGCCGTGATCGCCTATGACGATCTAACCAAGCAGGCCGTCGCCTATCGCCAGATGAGCCTGCTGCTGCGCCGTCCGCCGGGCCGCGAAGCCTATCCGGGCGACGTGTTCTACCTCCATTCCCGCCTCCTCGAACGCGCGGCCAAGATGAACGAAGACCACGGTCTGGGTTCGCTCACCGCCCTGCCGGTCATCGAGACCCAGGCCAATGACGTGTCGGCCTATATCCCGACCAACGTGATCTCGATCACCGACGGCCAGATCTTCCTCGAGACCAACCTGTTCTTCCAGGGTATCCGCCCGGCCGTGAACGTGGGCCTGTCGGTTTCCCGCGTGGGCGGTTCGGCCCAGGTCAAGGCGATGAAGCAGGTGGCCGGTTCGCTCAAGGGCGAGCTGTCGCAGTACCGCGAAATGGCGGCCTTCGCCCAGTTCGGTTCGGATCTCGATGCGGCCACCCAGCGCCTGCTCAATCGCGGCGCGCGCCTCACCGAGCTGCTCAAGCAGCCGCAATTCTCCCCGCTCAAGACCGAAGAACAGGTCGCGGTGATCTTTGCCGGCGGCCAGGGCTATCTCGACAGCATTGCGGTCAACAAGGTCCAGGATTTCGAGAAGCACGTGCTGTCGAACCTGCGCTCCAAGCATGCCGATCTGCTGGCGACCATCGCCACGGAAAAGGCGCTGAGCGACGACACCCGCGCCAAGCTGAAGTCGGCTCTGGACGAGATCAAGAAGACCTACGCGGCTTAAGCCCTGAAGGAGACGACAGGCAATGCCGTCGCTAAAGGACCTCAAGAACCGGATCGACTCGGTCAAATCGACCCAGAAGATCACCAAGGCCATGCAGATGGTCGCGGCGGCCAAGCTCCGTCGCGCCCAGGAAGCCGCCGAGGCCGCCCGCCCCTATGCCGAACGCATGGGCAAGGTGCTGGCCGCGCTCGGCGCGGTCTATGACGGGCAGGAAAACGCCCCCGTGCTGCTCGGCGGCACGGGCAAGGACCAGGTGCATCTGCTGGTGGTTGCCACCGGCGAGCGCGGCCTGGCCGGCGGCTTCAATTCCTCGATCGCCCGCCTGGCGCGCGACCATGCCCAGAAGCTCATCAGCCAGGGCAAGACGGTCAAAATCCTGACGGTGGGCCGCAAGGGCCACGATATCCTGCGCCGGCAATATCCGGAGCTGATCGTGGACACCTTCAATTTCCGCGATATCAAGCAGGTCGGGTTCACCCAGGCCCAATTGGTCGCCGACAAGGTGCTGTCGATGTTCGCCGCCGGCGAATTCGACGTGGCCACGCTCTATTTCGCCAAGTTCGGCAGCGTGATCAGCCAGGTGCCGACGGCCCAGCAGATCATCCCGGCCAAGCTGGACCGCGTCGAGGGCGAAGGCCAGGCCGCCGCTCCCGCCGTGCCCTATGAATACGAGCCGAGCGAAGAAGCGATCGTCGAGGACCTGCTGCCGCGCAATATCAGCGTGCAGATCCTGCGGGCGCTGCTGGAAAACTCCGCCTCGTTCTACGGTGCGCAGATGTCCGCCATGGACAATGCGACCCGCAATGCCGGCGAAATGATCAACAAGCTGCAGCTGAGCTTCAACCGCCAGCGCCAGGCCCAGATCACCAAAGAACTCATCGAAATCATCTCGGGCGCCGAAGCGCTCTAAATCATCAGCGAGGACGAACAAATGGCAGAAAAGAAGGCCGGTCGCGTTTCGCAGGTCATTGGCGCCGTCGTTGACGTGGTGTTCGACGATCACCTGCCCGCCATCCTGAACGCGCTTGAAACCACCAATAACGGTCAGCGCCTGGTGCTGGAAGTTGCCCAGCACCTGGGCGAGAACGCCGTGCGCACCATCGCCATGGACACGACCGAAGGTCTGGTCCGCGGCACTGAAGTGACCGATACCGGCGCCTCGATCTCGGTGCCCGTCGGCGACGAGACCCTGGGCCGCATCATGAACGTGATCGGCGAGCCCATCGACGAAGCCGGCCCGATCCCGGCCAGCGCCCGCCGCGAAATCCACCAGGACGCGCCCGAATTCGTCGAGCAGTCCCCGGAAAGCCAGGTTCTGGTCACCGGCATCAAGGTCGTGGACCTGATCGCCCCCTATGCACGCGGCGGCAAGATCGGCCTGTTCGGCGGCGCCGGCGTGGGCAAGACCGTGCTGATCCAGGAACTGATCAACAACGTCGCCAAGGCCCATGGTGGTTATTCGGTGTTCGCGGGCGTGGGTGAACGCACCCGCGAAGGCAACGACCTCTACCACGAAATGATCGAATCGGGCGTGAACAAGGACCCCAAGGAACATGGTGGTTCGGCCGCCGGCTCCAAGTGCGCCCTGGTGTTCGGCCAGATGAACGAGCCCCCCGGCGCCCGCGCCCGCGTGGCCCTGACCGGCCTGACCGTCGCCGAGAACTTCCGCGACCAGGGCCAGGACGTGCTGTTCTTCGTGGACAACATCTTCCGCTTCACCCAGGCCGGCGCCGAAATGTCGGCTCTTTTGGGCCGCATCCCGTCCGCCGTGGGTTACCAGCCGACGCTGTCCACCGACATGGGCGCGATGCAGGAACGCATCACCACCACGACCAAGGGCTCGATCACCTCGGTGCAGGCCGTCTACGTGCCCGCCGACGACTTGACCGACCCGGCCCCGGCCACCACCTTCGCGCACCTTGACGCGACCACCGTGCTGAACCGCGCCATCTCGGAAAAGGGCATCTACCCGGCCGTGGATCCGCTGGCCTCCAACTCGCGCATCCTCGACGCCAATGTCGTGGGCGAAGAGCATTACGAGACCGCCCGCCAGGTGCAGGCGATCCTGCAGAAGTACAAGGCGCTGCAGGACATCATCGCCATCCTGGGCATGGACGAGCTCTCCGAAGAAGACAAGCTGACCGTTGCCCGCGCCCGCAAGATCGAGCGCTTCATGAGCCAGCCCTTCGACGTGGCCGAAGTGTTCACTGGCTCGCCGGGCGTGTTCGTGCAGCTCGAAGACACGATCAAGGGCTTCAAGGGCCTGGTCAACGGCGATTACGACCATCTGCCCGAAGCGGCCTTCTACATGGTCGGCACCATCGAAGACGCCGTCGCCAAGGCGCAGAAGCTGGCCGCGCAGGCAGCGTAAGTCCGGTTGCGGGCTAAGCCCCGCATCCCTCTCGTCATGGGGCCCGAATGAGCATTCGGGCCTCGTTGCCAAAGGACCAAGAGAATGGCTGAAGGCCTCAAGATCGAGATCGTTTCGCCCGAGCGGCTGGTGCTGAGCGAAGTGGTGCAATCGGTGACCGTGCCCGGCACGGAAGGCTATTTCACCGTGATGGACGACCATGCGCCGTTCATGACGACGCTGCGGCCCGGCTTCATCACCGTGACCAAGGATGGCGGCGCCGACGTCTATTTCGTCAAGGGCGGCTTCGCCGACGTCTCGCCGGAAGGCCTGACCATCCTGGCCGAGCAATCGGTGCCCTTCGCCGAATTCGATCACGGCGACCTGCAGGCCCAGATCAAGGCGGCCGAGGAAGAGCTCAACCGGGCGGCGACGCCCGAGGACAAGTCCTATGCGCAGGAAGTCGTGTCGGGGCTGCTCAACCTGGCCATCGAAGCCCAGCATATCGACGGCGCCCATATCCACTAACCGTCCGCCGACGACAGGTGTCTGAAGGCCGCTTCCCCCGGGAGGCGGCCTTTTTGCTTCCGGCGCGGGCAATATGCTCAATATTTGGGCAACTTATTGATTTTGCTGTTAAAATAGCAAAATTCAAGATCGCTTAAGACTTGCGGTTCACTCTTTGTCGCCAAAGCATGCGCGTCCGGCCACGGCCGGATGAAGGGGGATCGAAAGCATGGTCGCATTTCTGGGTAATCTGCGCCTGACCTTTGCCATCGCCGCCATGGCGATCGGCGCCATTTCCATCGCCATCCTGGCCGTATTGGGCGGGCTCTTCGTCAGCCTCAGCTTCTCGGTGGAGCGGGACAGCGAAAAGGCGCTGACCGCCGGCACGCGGATCGCCGCGCAAATCCTGCAGGTCAATCTGCCCAGCCTGGAAGTGGCGGTCGACGAGAGCGGCAATGTGACGGGGCTGCAGGCCCGGTCCATGCCGCGCTTCCGCAGCCATGACGTGATCGACACGGTCAGCAATGTCGCCGGGGCCGAGGCGGCCGTCTATGTCTTCGATACCGAGGCGGGGCCCGATTTCACCCTGGGCAGCACCAGTTTCGTTATCGACGGCGAGGAGCGCCTGCTGGACATGCCGATCCCGGCGGGGAGCGCGCTGTTCGAGACGCTGACCGCCAATGCGGCGGCGGAAGCGGAGATGACGATCCTGGGCGCCCGCTATGTGGTGCGCTATCAGCCGATCGCCAATGCCGACGGGCGGGTGATCGGCGCGCTGATGGTGGCTGTGGACCGGGCGCCGCTCGAGGCGGTGCTGACCCAGTCGATGGGCGTGCTGCTGGCCGTGGGGCTGGTCGTGCTCGTCCTGGCGATCATCGTCGCGCTGGCGCTGTCGCGGCTGCTGACGCGCCCGATTCCGGAGCTGGCCGCTGTGATGAGCGCCATAGCCGATGGCGATCTCGACAGCGCCGTGCCCTATACGACCCGCGGCAACGAAATCGGCGCCATGGCGCGGGCGGTGGAAGTGTTCAGGGCCAATGGGGCCGAGAAGGCGGCGCTCGATGCCCAGGCGCGCCGGCATATGCAGGAGGCCGCCGACCACAAGGGGCAATTGCAGGCCATTTCGCGGGCGCAATTGGTGGCCGAGTTCAATCTCGACGGCACCCTCATCACGGCTAATGACAATTTCCTTACGCTTCTGGAGCGGCGGCTGGACGAGGTGGCAGGCCAGCCCAATGCGGTGCTGCTGTTCGATACCGACCCGGAAGACCTAACCTATCGGCAATTCTGGGCGGAGCTGGCGGCGGGCCAGTTCAAGAGGGGGGAATATCGCCGCCGCACCGGCACGGGCGGCGAAGTGTGGATCCAGAGCACCTTCACCCCGATCTGCGATGCGGACGGCGTCGCCTACAAGGTGGTGCAGTTCGCCATCGACGTCACGGCGCGCCGGCAATCGGTGGCGGCAATCGGCAATGGCCTCAAGCACCTGGCCGAGGGCGACCTGACCGGCCGGATCGAGCGCCCGTTCCCGCCCGAATTCGAGGATCTGCGCCTGGCCCTCAATGGCGCGGTGGCGCGCTTCGCCGAAATGGTGGGGCAATTGCGCCTGACCACGCGCTCGCTGCGCACGGCCAGCGGCGAATTGCTGTCGGGCGCCAATGACCTGTCCGAACGCACCACGCGGCAGGCCGCCACGATCGAGGAAATTTCGGCGGCCATGGAGCAATTGGCGGGCACGGTGGCCAAGAATGCCGGCATGGCGGAGGAAGCCGCGGAAAAGACCGGCACGGTCTCGCGGGCGGCGGCCGAAAGCGGCGTGGCCATGTCGGAGGCCAATGACGCCATGGCGCGCATTACCCAATCGTCGGGCAAGATTTCCAACATTATCGGGCTGATCGACGACATCGCCTTCCAGACCAACCTGCTGGCGCTCAACGCCTCGGTGGAGGCGGCGCGGGCGGGGGATGCCGGCAAGGGCTTCGCCGTGGTGGCCGTGGAAGTGCGGCGGCTGGCCCAGAGCGCCGCCGGCGCCTCGGCCGAGGTCAAGGCGCTGGTCGATCAGAGCGGGCTCGAGGTCAAGGCCGGGGCCGGGCTGGTCGGCGCGGCGGGAGAAAAGCTCGAGGCGATGCTGGACGCGGTGCGCGAGAATGCGGCCCTGGTCGGCGCCATAGCGCGGGCCAGCCGCGACCAGGCCGGCTCGATCGACGAGGTCAATGCGGCGATGC
>Ga0160493_100248_pt1 | contig 19851 bp, 20 predicted proteins | sample DID2MG_2_FD_108262 | JGI IMG/M metagenome (GOLD analysis project Ga0160493, IMG submission 108262) | Enriched soil microbial communities from UW Madison campus, WI, USA - DID2878_E24_FP2 MG | ecosystem: Environmental > Terrestrial > Soil > Unclassified | place: USA: Madison, Wisconsin | collected... | reverse complement strand
GGCTTTGGCCTGCGCCTCCCATCATGGCGAGGAGATGCATGTGCGCAATGTCGCCCATTTCCTCGACCGCATGGGGCTTTCCGTCGGCGATCTGGAATGCGGCGCGCATATGCCCACCAATGGCAAGGCGCGCGAGGCCCTGCGCGCGGCGGTGCAGGGGCCTAGCGCGTTGCACAATAATTGCTCGGGCAAGCATTCGGGCATGCTGAGCGTGGCCTTGGCCATGGGCGTGCCGACCAGCGGCTATGTCGAGCGTGAGCATGACGTGCAAAAGGCGGTGCGCGCGGCGGTGGAGCGGGTGATCGGCGAGCCTCTGACCGAGGATCGTTGCGGCACCGATGGCTGCTCCATCCCGACATGGGCGGCGCCGCTGCGCGCTTGGGCCGGCGGCTTTGCCCGCATGGCGACGGGCAAGGGGCTTTCGGCAGACGACGCGGCCGGCGCACAAAAGCTGTTCGATGCCGCCACCAGCCATCCGCATCTGGTGGCCGGCACCGGGCATCTCGATACCCTGGTCATGGAGGCCTTCAAGGGCCGGGTCATGCAAAAGGGCGGCGCAGAAGGCGTACAATGCGGCGCCATTCGCGACAAGGGCTGGGGCTATGCGCTCAAATGCGACGACGGCAATATGGCGGCCAGCCATGCCATGGTCGCGGCGCTGTTGCTGCAATACGCCGACCCTGATGCGAACCAGCGCGCGGTGCTGGAGCAGTTTGCGCGCCAACCGACGAAGAATGTGCGGGGCAATGTGGTTGGTGAGCTGCGGGCTATCGGGCTTGGCCCAGCTTAAAGCCCGAAAATCGCCTGCGTGCCGCAATTGCGGATGCGAGCGACGCGGGTGCCGTCCCAGTGGAAATCGTAGTGGTCGGCCTGCACGGGCGCGGGCATGAGATCGGGCCAGAACAGGGCGGCGCATTCGCCGCCTGGGCAGCGCACGCTATTATAGAGAATGCCGTTGCTGCCCGCCTGGCGCAATTGGCGCGCCAGCGCCTGCGGGGCCGCGTAATCGTCCGGATGATGGCAATCTTCGAGCGGCCGGGCGTCGTGCAGGTCGAGATCGAGCCGGGTCACCAGCATACGGAATTGCGAGGTCCAGCCGGGCGGCTCATTGGTTCCGCCCATGAGCCGGGCATGGTGATGTGCCACTTCGCGGATGGCGACTTCCTCCTTGTCGGCGGCGCTGAACACGCCATAGGACCCGTCGGTGAAGCGGCCGGGCCGGTCGTGGCTGACATGGACGAAGGGCGCCATGAGATAGCTGGCGCCTGGCCCGCTGACGCGCCGCTCGGGCGGGACGAGATCGAGCCGGCCCAGATGCTCCCAGACCCGCGGATTGGTCTTGGCCTCGGCCGAGGCCAGGGCCTCCCAATCGCTCGGATCGGCAATGTCCTCGAACAGGTCGATCGGTGGATAGATGGAGCGGATCAGCCGGTAGGCCTTGGGCCAGCGAACCCGGATAGTCCCGGGTATTGGCCCCATCAGCCGCCCCGCTCCGCATCGAGCCAGGCGCGCACCCGCGCCAGCGAGAAGATGTCGCCCGCCGCCATGATCTCCACCGGGCTTTGGCCGCCGAAGACCGGATTGGGCTTGCCCACCCAGGTATAGCCGCGCTCGGGATCGGTGAAGAGATAGCGCAGGCCCTTGTGGATGCCCATGAGCAGCGACAGGCGAGTGGCCAGATCGCGGTCGATCCGGCCGATCTCTCCTGCTTTCCAGCGGGCATAGGTGCGGGCGGCCAAGCCGCCGAGAATGTCGCGGGCGCGATTGTCCGGCACCTGCCAGCGCTCGAACAGGCGTATGACGGCGCGCACCATGGCCTGCGCTTCCGCATCGGTGATGCGGGCAATCTCGGGAGCCGCCTGGGTGCGCGGAAGTTCCAGCAACATGCGCAAATCTCCTTTTGGCGTAAAATAGGAAGAAAATTGCCAAATGGCAAGTCCATGTATCAGCGCATCGTCACATGCGCATAGCGATCCGCTACCTCGGCTAGCTCGGGCTCGGCCACATCGGTCCACAGCATGCCGGCAATGGCGTGCTGGCGCGCCGCGATCCTGTTGCTGCCGATGGTGACGGCGCCAGCCCCTTCGGCGAGGCTGACGCCGATGCCGATATCGCTGCCGGTGACGACATTGTCGGATATGAGCACATTGCGCAGATAGGGCCCCCAGCCGGCGCCGATGGCGATGCCCGGCACGTTTTCGACCACATTGCCGGTAATGGCGGTGTCGGCCTCGGCGAAGATGCCGAGCGGGATCGTGTCGGGATTGACCGTGGAGCGCGGGCTGATATTGCGCACGATATTGCCCGAACACACGGCCAGCGCGCCGCCCACATCCATATTGGTGATGGAAATGCCGGTGGCGGCGCCGTCGACGATGTTCTGCGCGATGATCGAGCCGGAAAAGCCGAATTCGGAGAAAATCGCCACCTCGCCGGATGTGCGGCATTGATTGCCGCTGACCTGGCTGTTGCGCGTGGTGTTGAGGCGTATGGCGGTGAAGGCGCAATCGCTGATGTGATTGTCGGCCACGATGACCTCGTCGGCGAGGTAGACATTGATGCCATTGCCGTTCTGGCCATTGCCGCCGCCACGCCAGTCGATGCTCGAGATGCGGTTATTGACGACAATAGAGCCGTCCACGCCGCTTTCCGAGCGCCAGATGCGAATGCCGGCATTGCCGCAGGTCTTGATGCGATTTCCGGCGACGAGCAGGCCGAGGCCGTCGAGCGCATGGATGGCCGCGTCGCCATGGCCGGAAAAATCGCAATCGCGAATGCGCACTGCGGCGCCGCGAATATCGAGCCCGATGCCGGGATTGTCGCGGAACAGACAGCGTTCAAGGTTGATGTTCTCGCCCGCCGCGATCCGCAGCAGCGCATCGGTGCCGCTATTGCCGGTAAAGCCGATATCGCGCAGCGTCACATTGGACTGCCCCTCGATGGCCGCGATTTCCCCCCCGGCACCGATGAGCCAGGTGGCGCCGGGCACGCCCTCGACCAGCATATTGGCGGGAAAGCGCAGGCCCGAGACCCGGAACCGGCCGGGCGGCAGGGTAAGGCGGCCGCCGCTGCCGGCGGCGGCAAGGGCCTCCTGGAGCACGGCGGACTGATCGGCTTGGCTGGAAGGATCGAGGCCTGTCCCCTGCGCCGGCGCCGTGCCGGGCAAGGCCAGGGCGAGACCGGAAAGACCGGCGAGCACGGAGCGGCGATGGAGTGAGGCGGCACTGATCATGGCGCCATTGTGCCGGTTTTCGACAAAGAGGCGAGGCAAACCCGCGACCTTGGTGAACGGCTTTGCTTGTTCGGCAGGGCTGCTGATGGCTATAACGGGGCGAGTCTTTTTATGGCAGGTGGCTTTATGCTCGTTGATGGCAAGATTTTCCTGGGCGTGAGCGATCGGCCTGAATATCTCAATCTCAAATATGGCAATCGCCACGGGCTGATTACCGGGGCCACGGGCACCGGCAAGACGGTGAGCCTGCAGGTACTGGCCGAGGGCTTCTCGGCCGCCGGCGTGCCGGTCTTCGCCGCCGATATCAAGGGCGACCTGTCGGGCATTTCACGCATGGGCAAGGCACAGGGCTGGCAGACCCAGCGCGCCGCCGATATCGGCTTCGACGATTACCGCGACGACGTCTATCCCACCATTTTCTGGGACCTGTTCGGCAAGCAGGGGCACCCCGTGCGCGCCACCATCTCGGAAATGGGACCGGTGTTGCTGAGTCGCATTCTCGATCTCAACGACACCCAGGAAGGCGTGCTCAACATCGCCTTCCGCGTGGCCGACGAGGAAGGGCTGCTCCTGCTCGACCTCAAGGACTTGCGGGCGCTGCTGACCGATCTGCAGGAGCGGGCCAAGGAAATTTCCGGCCGCTACGGCAATGTCACGACCGCCTCCATCGGCGCCATCCAGCGCGCGCTGCTGGTGCTGGAACAGCAGGGCGCCGACAATTTCTTCGGCGAGCGGGCGCTGGAAATCGCCGACCTGATGCGGACGGATGCCGATGGACGCGGCTTCGTCTCGATCCTGGCGGCGGACCAATTGATGCAGTCACCGCGGCTCTATTCGACCTTCCTGCTCTGGCTGCTCTCGGAATTGTTCGAGGAATTGCCCGAAGTGGGCGATCCGGAAAAGCCGAAACTGGTCTTCTTCTTCGACGAGGCGCATCTGCTGTTCGATGGCGCGCCCAAGGCTCTGGTCGATAAGGTCGAACAGGTGGTCAAGCTGATCCGCTCCAAGGGCGTCGGCGTCTATTTCGTCACCCAGAACCCCGTCGATATTCCGGAAAGCGTCCTGGCGCAGCTCGCCAATCGCGTGCAGCACGCCTTGCGCGCCTATACGCCGCGCGAGCAGAAGGCGGTCAAGGTTGCCGCCGATACGTTCCGGCCGAATCCAGCTTTCTCGACGGCCGAGGCGATCACACAGCTCGGCATCGGCGAGGCTCTGGTTTCGGTGCTGGAGGACAAGGGCGTGCCCTCCATGGTCGGCCGCACCTTCATTCGTCCGCCTTCGGCCCAGGTGGGGCCGATCAGCCCCGCGGAGCGCGAGGCGTCCATCGCCGGTTCGCCGGTGGGCGGGCTCTATGACACGGTGATCGACCGCGAATCGGCCTACGAAATCCTGCAGAAGCGGGCGCGGGACAAGCAGCTCGAGGAAGAGCGGGCTCGGCTGGAGGCCGAAAGTCGCGCCGAAGCGGAACGGCTGACCAAGGAAAACGAGCGCGCCGCCAAGGCCGCCGCACCCCGTCGCAGCACGCGACAGACCCCGGTGGAAGCGGCCACCAATTCCTTTGCCCGCACCATTGCCAATACGCTGGGGCGTGAACTGGTCCGCGGCATTCTCGGCGGCCTCAAGGGGCGCCGCTGATGGCGGCCATGGCGCAGCCGGGGCCGGTCGTTGCGATCTTTGCGTCGGACAAGGGCCCGGGCGATCCCGAACGCGCCAGCCTGATGGGCGAGGTGGGCCGCGTCTTTGCGCGCAAGGGGGCGCGCATCCTGTGCCTGGCCGAAGGCGGCGTCATTCCGGTGCCACTGATTACGGCGGCACGCACGGCCGCAGGTTCGGTGGAAGTGCTCGCCGATACCGGCATCGTATTGCCGCCGGCGCTGTCGGCGGTGCCGATCACCGTCCTGCCCGATCATGCGGAACGGCTGGCCTATCTTGCCGCCAATGCCTCGGTTCTCGTCGGCCTGCCGGGCTCGCTGGCTTCGGCAACAGCCTTGTTCCAGACCTGGGCCAGCGGGATGCAATTGCCGGTACTGATGCTCAATCGCCACCGCGCCTTCGAGGCGATCCGCGGCTTCGCCACCGACGTGCTCGCGCCCGCCGTGTCCGGCTATGACCGCCAGATCCAGTTCGCGGAAAATGTCGATGAGCTGTGGAACAAGATCGTTTGGGTGGGTGAGCAGCGGCGTTAGGAAGCGGCTTCCAGCCCGGGGTCATTCCGACGAAAGCGGGAACCTGAAACCCCAGCAGACTTCATCCCGAGGAGGCGCGCAGCGCCGACCCGAAGGACGAGGTCGTGCTCCGATGCTTCCCTGCCACGCCCTCGTGGTTCGACAGGCTCACCATGAGGTCTACTGAGTCGACCTCATGCCGCGATGTCATTTTTCATCGTCATTGCCGGGCTTGTCCCGGCAATCCATCTCGCGGGGCTGCATGGACCACCGGGACAAGCCCGGTGGTGACGGGGAGGGGGCAGCGGAGCTTCAGCGGATCTTATCTCGAGCCTGTCGAAGGGCGAGGTTGTGGCACTCATGCGTCAGCATGCCCACCCTCGTGGCTCACCATGAGGTCTTCGGGAGAGCGCGTCTCAAATCGAAGCAAGAGACTAACCCAGAGGCTCCATCTCCGCCCGCTGGGCGCGGCGGTCGGGGAACAGAGGCACGACATTGTCGGTGAAGCGGCGGCCGGCATTGGGTTGCGGCCTGGACTGGGGCAGGCGGGCGCGGCGGTCGGGGCCGCGATAGCCGGAGCCGAGCGCGCCGACGACGCTGCGATTGATCAGCCGGGCCTGGACGCGCTGCAGCAAGTGGCGCGGCGACATGGGCTTGACCACCACCTCGTCGATGCCGGCGCTGATGGCCTGTTGGCGCATGGGTGGCGTAATGGCCCGGGCCAGGGCGATCACCGGCAGGTCGCGCGACAGGAAGGAGGGATCGAGCCGGATCGCCTCGACCATTTCATAGGCCGGACGGCCCTCGCGGTCGAAATCCACCACCAGCAGATCCAACGGCGCCAGGCGCATATAGGCGAAGAGTTCGGCCTCGCTTTCGAACGGCCGCACGCGCAGCCGTGAATCGCCGGCGACCACCATCGTGAGGACGGCAGTAAGGGCCGGATTAGCGGCCAGGATGGCAATTTTCTTGCCGGCTGCGGTCACGACGATTCCTCAAGTGGTAAAGGCTTCGTTAACATGACCGAACGGGCGAATGAAGCGGGGAGTTCCGCTTCTCAAAAGACTTTCTGCAGAGGGTGAATCGGGATCGGGACTGTTCCCGATGCGGCATCGCCTTACGGAATGCCTGCAAATGGGCCGTCGCATTAATGGCGGAGGCGGCCGGAAAAAGCCCCGGTGGCCGGAGCCACCAGGGCGGGAGCTAGGCCCGGATCAGGCCGTGGCTTCCTCGAACATCTTTTCCACGTGTTCCCAGTTCACCAGGTTGTCGAACCAGGCTTCGAGATATTTCGGGCGGGCATTGCGGTAGTCGATGTAATAAGAATGCTCCCACACATCGACGCCGAGCAGCGGGTGGCCGCCATGCAACAGCGGCGATTCGCCGTTGGGGGTCTTGGTGACTTCGAGCTTGCCGGCCTTGTGGTTGAAGGACAGCCAGGCCCAGCCCGACCCGAACTGGGTGGTGCCGGCATTGATGAAATCGGCGCGGAACTTGTCGAAGCCGCCCAGGTCCTCGTCGACCTTGGCCGCCAGCTTGCCCGGCAGGGACTTGCCACCGCCATTGGGCTTCATCCAGTTCCAGAAATGCACGTGGTTGTAGTGCTGGCCGGCATTGTTGAAGAGGCCGGCATTCTTGCCGTAGCTTTCCTTGACGATGTCCTCGAGCGGCAGGATTTCCAGCCCCGAGCCTTCCAGCAGCTTTTCGCCGTTGGTGACATAGGCCTGGTGGTGCTTGTCATGGTGGAATTCGAGCGTTTCGGCCGACATGTAGGGCGCGAGCGCATCATAAGCGTAAGGCAGCTCGGGCAGGGTGAATTTGGTGGTCATTTTAGCCTCCGTTCGGGGAAAGATCTGACGCTGGAAGAACCGGCTGATGATGCGCCTTTATAGGCGCACGCCAATGGCGCAACAATGTCGCCGAAGGAACTAAAGGTCCAATCCCGCAGACTTTATTGCAAAGGCGTAGCACTGCGCGGTTTCCTTCAGGCGATCGAACCGACCCGAGGCACCGGCATGGCCGGCGCCCATATTGGTCTTGAGATATAATGGGGCGTCCCCGATCTTGGTTGCCCGCAGCTTGGCCACCCACTTGGCCGGCTCCCAATAGGTGACGCGCGGATCGGTCAGCCCGGCCAGCGCGAAGATCGGCGGATAGGCCTGGGCACTCACCGCCTCGTAGGGCGCATAGGCGGCGATGCGGCTGTAATCCTCGGCCGAAAGGATCGGGTTGCCCCATTCGGGCCATTCCGGCGGGGTGAGGGGCAGGGTATCGTCCAGCATGGTGTTGAGCACGTCGACGAACGGCACCTGGGCGATGATGCCGCCCCAGAGCTCGGGACGCATATTGGCGACCGCGCCCATCAGCATGCCGCCGGCCGAGCCGCCCTGGGCAATGATCCTGCCCTGCCGAGTATAGCCCTTTTCGATCAGCATTTCGGCGGCAGCGATGAAATCGGTGAAGGTATTGGTCTTGTGCGCGCCGCGCCCCAGCCGGTACCAGCGATAGCCCTTTTCCATGCCGCCGCGAATATGGGCGGTCGCATGAACGAAGCCGCGGTCTACCAGCGAAAGCACGGAAACCGAGAAGGCGGCGGGCATGGACATGCCATAGGCGCCATAGCCGTAGAGCAGGGTGGGGTTGGAGCCGTCGAGCACGAGGCCCTTGCGATAGAGCAGGGTGACGGGCACCTGCTCGCCGTCGGGCGCGGTGGCGAAAAGCCGCCGCGTCTCGTAATCGGCCGGATTGTGTCCCGAGGGCACTTCCTGCGTCTTGAGCAGACTGCGGGCGCCGGTTTCGAGATCGATATCGAAGACCTGGCTGGGCGTGGTCGGCGAGGAATAGGTGAGGCGGAAGACCGACGTGTCGAACTCGTAGCCGGTCGACATGGCCAGTGAATAGGCCTCCTCCTCGAAGCGGACGACCTCCTCCTTGCCGGTCCGCAGGTCGCGGGCAACGATGCGGGGCAGGCCGTCCTCCCGCTCCAGGCGCAGCAGATGGTTCTTGAGCAGGGCGATATCGAGGATCAGAACCCCCTCGCGATGGGGCACCAGGTCGGTCCAGTTCTCCGCGGCAGGGGTTTCGGCCGAGACGGTGACGATCTTGTAATCCTCGGCGCCATCGGCATTGGTGCGGATATAGAGCAGCCCGTCGCGCTCGTCGATTTCGTATTCGCGGTCGGTGAGGCGCGGCGCGACGAGGCGTGGTTCACCGCCTTTTTCGGCATCGATCAGCCAGATTTCGCTGGTCTGGTGGTCATGGGCATCGATGACGATGAACCGGTCGGACAATGTCTTGCCGACGCCGACGAAAAATCCGGGATCCTTTTCCTCGTAGATGACGGGATCGGCTGCCTGCGCCGCGCCCAGATCGTGCCGGCGAATGCGGAAGGGGCGGTGATTGTCGTCATATTCGGTGTAGTAGATCGACCGGCTGTCATTGGACCAGACATAGGAACCGGCGGTTTCGCGGATCACCTCCGCGCTGTCCTTGCCGGTGGCGATGTCGCGCAGCACGATATCGTAATATTCCGAGCCCGCCCGGTCGGCGGCCCAGGCGAGAATGCCGTGCGAGGGATCGTGACCCGCCCCGGCAAAGCCGAAATAGCCCTCTCCGGCCTCGATATTGCAATCGAGCAGCACCGTTTCCGCGCCGCCCTCGCGCGGCGTCCGCACGATCTGCGGATATTGCTTGCCCTCGAGCATGCGAGAATTATAGGCCCATGGCCCGTCCGGCGACGGGACGCCGCTATCGTCCTCTTTGATGCGTCCGCGGATTTCGCGGTAAATCTTCTCCTGCAATCCGGTTGTCTTCTGCCCGAACTCGGCTTCGTAATAGTCGTTCTCGGCATCGAGATAGGCGCGGATTTCCGGATCGAGCGTCTCCGGCTTCTGCATCACTTCCTGCCAATTGTCGGCCCGCAGCCAGGCATAGGGATCGTCGCGGCGGATATCGTGATGCGTATGCGAATGGGCAACGCGCTTGGCCACGGGGGGCTTGGCCTGAATCATGCTGTCTCCACAGGAAGGGCGCGGCCGGAGCCGCGAGAAGGGCTGGACAGGACATAGGCCGCGCGGCGGCGCTTTGCCAGTCCGGAATCGGTTGAAAACCACGCCCGCCGGGTGCGAAAGGCGTCCGATTTTGCTTGTCCCGTCCCCCTCAACCGGTAAGGTCGCAGCCCGAAAGCCGGCGGAATCGCAATTGGGGGAGAGGAATTGGCAGGTTTGTGGCCAGCCTCTGAAACGGGCATCGTCTTTGTCGCCATCGCGCCCTTCGTGGCCGCCATTCTGGCGCCATTCCTGTTTCGAATCGCGGGCGGTTTCACCGGTTGGTTGCTGGCCCTGGTCCCGGCGGCGATCTTTTTGTTCCTGCTGGGTTTCGCCGAGACGGTGATCGGTGGCGGCGCCATCGCGGTGTCGGTGAACTGGATTCCCGCCTACGACATCAATCTCAGCTTCTTCATCGACGGGCTGAGCCTGGTCTTCGCGCTGACCATTTCCGGCATTGGCGCGCTGATCGTCCTCTATTCCGGCGCCTATCTGGCGGGACATCCGCACCAGGGACGCTTCCTCGGCTTCATGCTCGCCTTCATGGGGGCGATGCTGGGGCTGGTTCTGGCCGACAGCCTCCTGGCATTGTTCCTGTTCTGGGAATTGACCTCGGTCACCTCGTTCCTGTTGATAGGGTTCGATCACACAAGGCAGGCGGCGCGGCGCGGCGCCATCCAGGCGCTGGTCGTCACCAATATCGGCGGCATGTGCCTGCTGGCCGGCGCGATCCTGGTGCAGCAGCTTTCCGGCTCCTGGGAAATGAGCACCCTGCGCGGCATGGGTGACCTGCTGCGCGACCACGCGCTTTACGGGCTTGTACTCTTCTGCTTCCTCGGCGCGGCCTTCACCAAGTCGGCGCAGTTTCCGCTGCATTTCTGGTTGCCCAATGCGATGGAAGCGCCGACGCCGGTATCGGCCTTCCTGCATTCGGCCACCATGGTGCAGGCCGGCGTCTATCTCCTGGCCCGCATGAGCCCGGTCCTGGGGGGCACGCAGGCCTGGACGTCCATATTGGTGATCTTCGGCGGACTGACCCTGATATGGGGCGCGCTGGGAGCGCTCAAGCAGACCGATCTCAAGCAAATCCTGGCACAGACCACGATCGCCTCGCTCGGCCTGCTCGTGCTGCTGATCGGGCTGGGCAGCACCTATTCCATCGCCGCCGCCATCGTCTATTTCGTCGCCCATGCCTTCTACAAGGCCGGCCTGTTCATGGTCGCTGGCGCCGTGGACCACGAAACCGGAACGCGGGAGATCACCGGTCTGGGGGGACTGGCGGAGAAGATGCCGGCCACCTTCATCGCCGCCGCCATGGCGGCGCTCTCCATGGTCGGCCTGCCGCTGACGATCGGCTATTTCGCCAAGGAGGAGATGTATCTGGGCCTCATGAGCGGGGACTGGACGAGCCTTGTTGTCATCGTCGTGCTGATCGCCGGCAATGCCATGCTGGCGGGAGTCGCTCTGATCGTGGCCATCCGCCCCTTCCTCGGTGTTGTGGTGCCCACGCCGCGGACGCCGCACGAAGCGCCGCTCGCCATGCTGGCGGGGCCGGTCCTGCTGGGCGCGGCGGGGATCGTCGCGGGCGTGCTGCCGGATTGGCTGGGCCACGACGTGCTGGTGCCGGCGGCCTCCGCCATCCTGCAGCGCCCGGTGGAGAGCCATCTGACGCTGGCGCTGGATGTCACCAGCCTCCTGCTCTGGCTTTCCGTCCTGACCTGGGCGCTCGGCATCCTCGTCTACCGGCAGGCCGACACGATACGAACGCTGCTGCGCCGCTTCGATGCCTGGCTGGGCTGGACGGCGGACAACGTGTTCGATGCCTGCATGTTCGGTCTGATCCGCTTTTCGGGCGCGGTGACCCGGGCGCTGCATCACGGCAGGCTGGAACTCTACCTGGTCCTGGTCTTCCTGACGCTGGCCGTGGCGCTTTTCGGCCCCATGCTGGCCTGGGGCGGGCTGGACTGGATGGTGCCGAAGGCCGATTTGGGCGACTGGTCGCAGCGTCTCGTCCTGCCGGCGCTGCAACCCTATGAATGGGGCGTCATCGCCATGGCCATTGCCGGCCTGCTCGCCGTCCTCGCGGCGCCGACCCGGCTCATCGCCATTCTCTCCATGGGCGTGCAGGGCACGGCCCTGGCGCTGATCTTCCTGCTGTTCGGCGCGCCGGACCTGGCCTTTACCCAGCTCATGGTGGAAGTGCTTTCGGTGGTCATCCTGACCTTCCTCATGACCCGGTTGCGGCTCGACGACCGCGATCCCCGTCCCTTCGAGGATTGGGCGCGCGATGGCACGCTGGCCATCGTCTGCGGCGTCGGGGTGAGTCTCCTGCTGATGCTCGTGCTCAACGGCACCCTCGATACCCGCCTGTCCGATCTGTTCACGGCCACCAGCGTGCCCATCGCGCATGGCCACAACATCGTCAACGTCATCCTCGTCGACTATCGCGGCTTCGATACGCTGGGCGAAATCTCGGTGGTCATGGGCGCGGGCATGGCCATTCTGGCCCTGCTGCGCCGGCAGCGCAAAAAGGCCGCCGAGAAACCCGCGCCCAGGCGGCGGACGCGAAAGGCCGCCCCATGAACACGGTAATCTTCCGCACCCTTGCGCCGGTGATCGTGGCGACCATGCTGGTCTTTTCGGTCTATGTATGCCTGCGCGGCCATAACGAGCCGGGCGGGGGCTTCATCGGCGGATTGATCGCGGCGGCCGCCATCGGCGTCTTCGGCATGGCCTCAGGCGTGGCGACGGTGCGAAAGGCGCTCCGGGTCGACCCAATGGCCATTGCCGGCTTCGGCGTGGTGATGGCGGGAGCATCGGGGCTGATGAGCCTCTTCATCGATGCGCCCTTCATGACCTCGATCTGGCTCTATCTCGATATCGGCGAAAGCGTGGTGCCGCTGTCCACACCGCTCTTTTTCGATCTGGGCGTCTATTGCGTCGTCTTCGGCACCTTGTCGGCAATCGCGCTTTCGCTGGAAAGCGACCGCGAGGAGGACATCTGATGGATTATATTCTGGCGGCCCTGGTCGGCCTGTTCATCGCGCTGGGCATCTATCTCTTGCTGTCGCGCTCGGTGATCCGCATGCTGATCGGGATGACCATTTTCGGCAATGGCGTCAATCTGCTGATCTTCACCGCCGGCCGGGTGACGCGGGAAATCGCGCCCATCATCCCGCCGGGCCTCGACGCGCCGGAAGGCCCCATCGCCAATCCGCTGCCGCAGGCGCTGATCCTCACCGCCATCGTCATCGGCTTTTCCATGTTCAGCTTCCTGCTGGTGCTGGCCTTCCGCGCCTATCAGAGCCTGGATGCCGACAATACCGACAATATGCGCCTGGCCGAGCCGGAACGTGCGCCCCAGCCGCCGCTGAGCTATTGATATGGAGGCCACACTGCCACAGGCCATGATCGAAACGGCCACGCCTCTTGCCAATTGGGTCGTCGTGCTGCCCATCGTGCTGGCCCTGATCGGCGCTGCCGGCCTGCTCATGGCGCGGCGCAGCACCAGGGCGCCACTGATCGGCGCGGTGCTCGTCGTCCTCGGCGTCATTGCCTGCGAGATCGTCCTGCTGCTTGCCGTATTGCAAAACGGTCCGGTCAGCATGACCATGGGCAAGTGGCTGCCCCCCTTCGGCATCAGCCTTACCGCGGACATTTTCGGCGCCAGCTTCGCGCTGGCCGCCAGCGTGGTGACGCTGTTCATCCTGCTCTATGCAGAGATCGACCGCGCCGGCGCCGATGGCCGGGATGCCTTCCACGCCATGGTACTGCTGCTTCTCGCGGGCGTCACCGGGGCCTTCCTCACCGGCGACCTCTTCAATCTCTATGTCTGGTTCGAGGTGACGCTAATCGCTTCGTTCGGGTTGATCGTGCAGGGCGGGCGGCCTGCCCAGCTCGACGGCGCGGTGAAATACGGCTTCCTCAATTTCCTGGCGACCACGCTTTTCCTTCTGTCGCTCGGCCTGCTCTATGGGCTGCTCGGCACGCTGAACATGGCCGATATCATGCGCGTGGCTCCGCTCGCCAATCCTGCCGCCATGGCGGGTGTGGCGGCGCTGCTGCTGCTGGCCTTCGGCATGAAGGCGGCGGCTTTCCCGCTCAATGCCTGGCTGCCGGCCGCCTATCATACGCCGCCGGCAGCCATCTCGGCTCTGTTCGCGGGATTGCTGACCAAGGTGGGCGCCTATGCGCTGCTGCGGGCCCTCGTCGTCGTGCTGCCGGCCAGCCGCGATCTTCTCGAGCCCGTCCTGGCGCTGCTCGCCATCGCCACGCTGCTGCTGGCGCCGCTGGGCGCCATCGCCGAAACCAATCTGCGCCGCGCCATCGGCTTCATCGTCATTGGCGGCATCGGCGCGGTCATGGTGGGGCTGGCTGTGCCGACCGAGCAGGGTATCGCCGGTTCGGGCCTTTATATCCTGCACGCCATCCTGACCATGTCGGCGCTTTATATGGTGGCGGGCCTGGTCGAGAAGCGGACTGGCAGCACCGATACCCGGCAGATGGGCGGGCTCTATGCCGCCAGCGCGCCGCTGTCCATTCTGTTCATCCTGCTGGTCCTGGCCAGCGCCGGAGTGCCGCCCTTCCTCGGTTTCTGGCCCAAATTGCTGTTGCTCGAGGCCGGGCTCGCTGAGGGCGTGACCGGCCCGGTTGCAGGCTGGGTTGGCTCGGCCCTGGCGCTTGCGCTGCTCGTCAATGCCGTCCTGACCCTGATTGCCGGAACCCGGCTCTGGGCGCATATATTCTGGCGTTCGGGCCCCGAGGGTGAAAGCTCCGAACATGTCCACCAGCCGTTGGTGCCATTGGACCAGCGGGGCAGGCTGGGCTTCGGAGCGGCAGCCATTCTCACCGCCGGGATCCTGTCGGCGGGCCTGTGGCCGGCGCCACTGCTCGACGGCGCCCGGACGGGAGCGCGGGACATGGCCGATCCGGCCCGCTACGTGGCCGCCACCGGCCTTGCGGAGGACACGCCATGAACGCCGCCTTCCTCGTCATCATCCTGGCGTTGCTCTGGGCCGGCACGACCGGGTCTTTTTCAGGGCTGAACCTGTTGTTCGGCGGGGTGATCGGCGGTGTCTCGGTGCTGCTGCTGCGCCAGTCGCTCACCAGTCCGGGGCATCTGCGCCGGGCGCGGCGCTCGCTCTCGCTGCTGGGCCTGTTTCTCCACGAATTGATGGCGAGCGCGGTGCGGGTGGCGCTGGTGGTGCTGCGGCCGGATATGAACAAGGTCATCCAGCCGGCCATCGTGGCGGTCCCGCTCAGCGTCAAGTCGGACGTCCAGATCACCATGCTGGCCAATCTGATCACCCTGACGCCGGGCACGCTCAGCGTCGATCTCTCGCCGGACCGCTCGGTGCTCTATGTGCATGCGCTGACCATGGGCGACCGCGACGCGATGATCGCCGACATCAAGAACGGCTTCGAGAAGAAGATTCTGGAGGTGTTCGAATGAGTGCAGAACTCTTCATCGATTGGGTGAGCCTCGCCTGCCTGGTTCTGCTTTCGCTGGCGCTGCTGCTCTCGCTGGCCCGGATCGTCATCGGGCCGACATTGTCCGATCGCGTGCTGGCCCTCGACCTGCTGACCGTGGTGGCCATGGGCTTTATCGGCGCTATCGCGGTGCGCACCGGGCTGACCCTCTATCTCGACATCGCCATCGCGCTGGCCCTGCTGGGCTTCCTGGCGACCGTGGCCCTGGCCCGCTATATCCTGTTGCGGGCCCAGCGCGGGGGAAAAGCCTGATGCTGCACAGCCTCGCCCTCTATGCTGGCGGAATCGTGCTGCTGGCCGGATCGTTCTTCGTCCTGATGGCCGCTATCGGCGTTCTGCGCCTGCCCGATCTCTATACGCGCATGCATGCGGCCTCCAAAGCAGGGGCCGTCGGCGGCGGTTTGATTTTACTGGCGGTCGCGGTGCTGGGACAGGATGCCGCAATCGCCGTGCGCGCCGTGATCGGTATTGTGTTTCTGCTGCTGACCACCCCGCTATCGGCACATCTTCTGGCGCGGGCCAGTTATCTTGCGGGTTACAAGCCCGGCAATGAAACTGTTGCCGACGACATTGCGATAAATGCAGAACAAAATTCTGCCAATAAATAACGATAGCCCATTCTTCGGATGATCAGTATCGGCTTGCGTATGGCTATAAATCGCCATAGTAAACGAGGCGTGCGGAAGCTGCCCCCTGCTTCTGTCATCAAGAAAAATTTGGAAGGTTGAAAAAATGAACGACGATACCGGCGCGTTCGTAAATCCTGAGGCCGATTTGGTCGAACTCAGCACTGAAATAGTCTCTGCCTATGTCAGCCACAACGCCGTTAGCCCAGGCGATCTGCCCCGGTTGATTGCCGATGTGCATAGCGCGCTGCGCGGCCTCAAGAACAACGAGACCCCCGCCCCGGTGGAAGAGCTGAAGCCCGCCGTGCCCATTCGCAAGTCGATCGCGCCCGACTACATCATCTGCCTGGAAGACGGGAAGAAGTTCAAGTCGCTCAAGCGTCACCTGCGCACTCATTACAACCTCTCGCCGGAAGAATACCGCGAGAAATGGGGCCTGCCGGCCGATTACCCGATGGTGGCGCCGAGCTATTCGGCGACCCGCTCCAAGCTGGCCAAGGATAATGGCCTGGGCCGCAAAGCCGGCTGAGCCGCCCCGAAACCAGCATCGTGACCATGAAGGCCGCCCGGTAGGGCGGCCTTATTTTTTGCTTCCGCTGAAAATCAACAGGAACTTATCCCCGGGTGGGTGGCCTTCGCACAGATTGTAGGAATATAGTCCTAGTCTGATCGGAGTCCTGCCATGGATATCGGTTTTGTTTCGGCATCTTCCTCCAGGCCTGCCAGGCGTCGCGCTGCGCCGGCACATCGTGTGGCCACTCTCGTCGCCAGCACCAAGAATATCCAAAAATCCCTGCTGTTCAATAATTCTCGTTGCCATGCCGATGTCGCGCTGGCCCGGCAGCTTGCCATGTATCTCACCCATGTCATCCTGCAGCAAAGCTTCACCGCCATCGGGCTGGCCTTCGGTCGAGATAGGACTACAGTCTCTTATGCCTGTGCCCTCATCGAGGATATGCGCGACGATCGCCATTTCGACGCCGAAGTGTGCCGCCTCGAAGCCCTGTTGGAACAGGCCGAGGCGCTTCGCCATGAGTGAAGCGGCAATGCAGAAGGGTGAAATCGCCCCGGAGGCGGTGATGCGCCTGTCGGCAGGCGGCGAGGGCGAAAGATTTCTTGCGATGCATCATGTGGAAGCGGCGCGGCGGCTGGCGCGATTGTTCGACCGGGCCCGCATGATGCAGCGGGTGACCATGTCCTACGACCCGGCCCGCGCCGGGGGCGGCCGCGACCGGCCGCGGCAGGGCGATCTTGCCGATAGCGCCATCCAGGCGCGACGCCTGCTCGATGGTCTGGCCCGCCGCATGCCGGGCGATTGCTGGAACATGCTGACCGACGTCTGCGGCTTCGATAAAGGGCTTCAGCAGATCGAAACGGAGCGCAATTGGCCACGCCGCAGCGCCAAGCTGGTGCTGCGCATCGGGCTGGACCAACTGACGGCTATCATGGGGCTGGCCGAAAGCGCGCAGGGCAGGTCGGCGAGTGCGACGCGCAATTGGCTGCCCGAGCGGCCGCCCATGTTCGCGGAGCCGGCCGAGTAAGGTGGTGCGCCGGCCTGCGCTTCAGCTCAGCTCAGCGCGGCGCTGGCCTGGTTGCGGATGCGGTTGACCATGGCGACCAGGCCATTGGAGCGCTGCGTGGTCAGGTGTTCCCGCAGGCCCAGTTCGTCGAAGAGCGCGATGGCGTCGGTATCGGCGATTTCGCGGGCGGGGCGGTCCGAATAAAGCGCCAGCAGCACCGCGACGAGGCCCTGCACGATCATGGCATCGCTTTCGCCCCGGAATTTGAGGCCCGGGACCCCCTGGACCGTTTCCGGCTCAGCGACGAGCCAGACCTGGGAGACGCAACCATTCACCTTGTTTTCGGGGGATCGCTCGGCATCGGCGAGCTTGGGCAGCGCCTGGCCGAGCTCGATCAGATAGCGGTAGCGATCCTCCCAATCGTCGAGAAAGGTGAGGTTGTCGGCAATGTCCTGGAAGGGCTGCGGTTGGGTCATTGGCCCTATCTAGGCCATGAAAGGCCGCTTTGCCAGAGCCTGGATCGGCAAAAGAAGGCCGCAAGCACGGGGCGGTGCTTGCGGCAGGAGCCAGGGGCCTATGGAGTAGCGTCGCTTGGGGAAGTGACGACCCCCGGAGTATCAATTGGCGCCGGGACGGCGCTGTGACTAGCCTGCGCGATCCGGCCGAGGTCGGGGGAGAGGAACCGGATTTTCCGCCGCAAGCATTTGCATGGGATGGACGGCGGGCAGGCTAGACTGAAGGGCGGCGCTGACCACGGCCTTGCCGCCGATACAGGTAAGGTTGTCACATTCGATGGCGTCGATCTGCTGCGCGACGAAGAGGCTGCCGCGCGTCATCGCCTCGGAGGACAGCGTGGCGGCACTTTCCTGCACATCCACACCCGGCCGGATGACCAGGAACGCGATTGTCAGCCAGAATGCGGAGCGCAAGAGAAACATCGTCCACCCAATGAGCGGGCCATTCCCGCCTGTTGTCCTCAACCTAGCGGGCGACATTTAAACGGTGCTGCGACATTTCGATAAAATTTGAAGCAAATGCGACGCGGCTTTCCGGGGCGGTGCAACCCCTTGTTTACGCTAACTTTCGAAAGCCCGCGGAAGGCGCCGCCCCAAGGCGCCCGCTTAAACCTGTCTTAGATGTTGGCGCGCGAGGTTGTCTGCATGACCCGGATGAATTCGGGCGGGCGGCTCGGGGAAGGGCTGCGCCAGGAGCAGAAGCTCCGCAAAAAAGGCGTCGTTTTAGTGAGTTCAGTGGATGCGTAGCCTCAAGGTGTTCGGAGCCAGCAAGGGGAACGACCCGGCGTCGGTCGGGGCCGGGAACCGTCCTGAAATGCTGCGCCGCAAGACCATTGCCAATAATGCACGCCTGCTGATCGCCATGGCCGGCCTCGCCCTGCTGCCTTCCATGTACATGCTCATGACCGGCGCGGCTCTGCCCTTCATTCTGGCCTGCCTGCTGCTGGCCGGCGGCATGATCAGCCTTTCCATGCATCAGCGCGGCCTTTTCGGCAGCGCCACGGCCGGGCAGGTCGCGACGCTGATGGCCACTGGCCTGGTAATGACCATGACCGATCCGCATTTTGGCGATGCCGGCATGGCCATTGCCCTGATGGGACCGGTTCTGGCGGCGCTGATCGCCAAGCCCGCGCAGCGGCGGGCCAGTTGGATCGGCTTGGCCGCCATCCTGACGCTGGGCGCGATCGCCGGGATTGCCGGTATGGCGCCGGTTCCGATGACGGAGCCGCCTATGCTTTTCGCGTCGGCCTTCGGCTTCCTGGCCGCCTTCGTCGTCGTGGCGCACAGCGCGCATCGAATCAGCGCGGCATATGAGGTGCATGACAAGGCCCAGCTCAGCGCCTACCGGCATCTGGTCGAGCATGTGCAGGATGCGGTGCTGCGCTTTGGCGCCGATGGCGCGATTCTGCTGGCCTCGCGCTCTTCCGAAGCCCTGTTCGGTTGCCCGCGCTATCAATTGTCGGGCGGAAACCTGAGCGACCGGCTGCATGTGCTGGACCGTCCCGCCTTCATGACCGCCTTTGCCGATGCCAATAAGGGCGGTCGCAGCCGGACCATCGAAATCCGTATGCGCCAAGATAATCCGCATGCCGCAACTAGCGTGCCGCGCTTCGTCTGGGTCGAGATGCAGCTTTCCCCCATCCTGGACGAAATCGCGCCGGATGGGCGTTATGAGGTGATCGCCCTGCTGCGCGACATCACCAGCCGCAAGGATGCCGAGACCGCCATGGCCGAAGCGCGGCGCGCGGCCGAGGAAGCTTCTCAGGCCAAGTCCCGCTTCCTGGCCACGATTGGCCACGAATTGCGCACTCCTCTCAATGCGGTTGTCGGCTTTTCGGAGATGATGACCAGCGGCATCGGCGGGGAATTGTCGCCGACCCAGAAGGAATATGCAGGCCTCATCCACCAGAGCGGCAAGCATCTGCTGGAAGTGGTCAGCATGCTTTTGGACATGTCGCGCATCGAGGCGGGCAAGTTCGAAGTGCTGGCGGCACCGATGGCGCCGGGCGAAATCGTGCCTTCGTGCCTCGCCATGATGGAAACCATGGCGGCGGAGCGGCAGGTCGAGCTGGTCGCGGAGGTCGAGGCCGATCTTCCCCTGCTGACCGCCGATGAACGGCTCTGCCGGCAAATCCTGATCAACCTGCTCTCCAACGCCATCAAGTTCAGCCACGAAGGCGGACTGGTGAGTGTCGCGATCAAGCGTCAGGGACAGTCGATCAATCTTTCGGTCCGCGACCGGGGCATCGGCATGGCG